>Ga0335076_10001015_pt1 | contig 26896 bp, 18 predicted proteins | sample Lox_Sample_25_FD_206717 | JGI IMG/M metagenome (GOLD analysis project Ga0335076, IMG submission 206717) | Soil microbial communities from Loxahatchee National Wildlife Refuge, Florida, United States - Lox_Sample_2.5 | ecosystem: Environmental > Terrestrial > Soil > Wetlands | place: USA... | reverse complement strand
CGATTGTGGAACCTCACCGACCCGGTCCACCCGGGCCCGCTGGGCCAACCCCTGGCCGGCCACACCAACGCCGTGACAAGTGTGGCGTTCAGCCCTGACGGCCACACCCTGGCCTCCGGCAGCTTCGACAAGACCATCTGGTTGTGGAACCTCACCGACCCGATGCACGCGGGCCCACTGGGCCAACCCCTGGCCGGCCACACCGACATCGTGACCGGCGTGGCATTTAGCTCCGACGGGCACACGCTGGCCTCCGGCAGTCTCGATTACACCGTGCGGTTGTGGAAGCTCACCGACCCGATGCACGCGGGCCCGCTGGGCCAGCCCCTGGCCGGCCACACCAACGCCGTGTTCAGTGTGGCTTTCAGCCGCGACGGGCACACCCTGGCCTCCGGCAGCGCCGATGCCACCGTGCGATTGTGGAACCTCACCGACCCGGCCCACCCGGGCCCGCTGGGCCAACCCCTGGCCGGCCACACCGACACCGTGACCGGCGTGGCATTTAGCTCCGACGGGCACACGCTGGCCTCCGGAAGTCTCGATTACACCGTGCGGTTGTGGAACCTCACCGACCCGGCCCACCCGGGCCCGCTGGGCCAGCCGTTGCGCGGCCACACCAACGCCCTGGCCAGTGTGGCGTTCAGCCCCAACGGGGACACCCTGGCCTCCGGTAGCACCGATCACACCATACGGTTGTGGCCCACCCCCCTCGACGCCACCGTCGCGACCCTATGCTCGAAACTCACGTCCAACATCAGCCACCACGACTGGCACGACTGGATCTCATCCAGCATCGACTACATCAAACCCCCCCTGTGCCCCGACCTGCCCGTCCCCCAGAACTGAACCACATTGGGCTACAGCAGGATTCGGAAAAATTCATTCAGATCGGCAATCACAGTGGCGATCCGGAGGCGCTCGCCCAAATGCCTTTATCATCACGAGTTTGACGAAGTTCCGCACCAACGACGGATCGGGCGATGAAGTCTTGTGCGCGCGCGGCGCTTGGCGTGGCGGCGACGGCCGCGATACTCGGGGCGGCAGTCATCGGTTGCGGCAGCAGCCATGACCACAGCGACCTGCTGCTGCCCGGGCATATCAGGCTGGATCCGCCCCACCAGTTCGCTTCCGATCCGGTCGTACATGATTCAGGCGGAAAGCCACCGCTTGCAGAGGCATTCGAACACCGATGCGTGTAACAGCCCGGCGATCGATCAATCCTGGCGAGGCATCGCTGTGCCATCCGTGCCGGCTGCATACTCTTCGGCATTACTATTGCCCCGTAATTGATGTTTTCGCCGCGCGCTTCGGCGAGCGGCTCTGGATCACCGGCGGCTGGGTGCGCGCCGAACTGTCCGGCTCAAATTATCTCGGCGACATCGACTGCATTATCGTCGCTCACGCCCAAGAGATAAAACAGTTTGCCATCGCTGCGGGATTCGACCTGAAAACCGCGCCGCTCGGCGCTCCGCGCGTCGCGCTCTCGGACGGCAACCACATGGACATCATTCCGGCGTCCGGGTCGACCGCCAAAGACGCTGTGCTGCAGGCGATCAGCGCATACAACTTCTCGATCAACTCAGCAGCGGTGAACTATGTCACCGGTGCGGTGGTGCGGACGCCGCACAATGCGGAGGATGCTGCGGCCGGCGCGTTTCGCGTCAATGACGGATTCGATCACCACTGCTCCGACCGGGTGCTGGCGCGGGACTTCGAAATGTTTGAAAAATATTACCGGCTCAGGCCGGTGCCGTCGCTGCCGACACTGCGGGTGCAGAAGCTTGTCAGGGCCTATGGGGCACGCGAGGGGGGCGACGACGCGGCGCAGAGTCTTTGCGCCAGATCGAATGAGGTCGCGCCGTGCCTGCCGAAGGCGGCAGAGGCTTGGATCGTGAGGGGCACGGTGCGCTGCGCGCTTCTCGGTCAGATCAAGTACTGGGACGACATCGACGTCATAACCACCGCGTCCAATGACGACATCGTCGGGCATCTCGCTGAGGCCGGGATTCCGTTCTCGCCGAATTATTTCGGCACGCCCAAGGTCATCATGACGAACGGCCTCAAGGCCGATATCTGGGCGCTTGGCGGGCAGTCTCTCGAGACTGAACTGGCGGGCTACGCGCACAATGTCGACGGGATCGCGTGGTCGGTCCGCGACCGGTGCCTGTGTGATCCGCTCGGAGTGGCGGAGGCGATTGCGCAGCGCAACCTCGACATCAGTCCCGCCTTCATCGGCAATGCTTCGGCGCACGACCTGCATTACACCGCGCTGAAGTCAATTTATCTGACCATCCGCCATGCGCTGACTTTCTCGGATCGTGCCGCCGAGCTGATGCGGACGCCGATCGTGCCCGAGCCGTTTCTGATCAAGCACCTGATCCGGCTCTTGCGCGAACTGTGCCTGTGCCTGCCGCCCCAAATGATCTCGCGGGCGATCGCAGCGCTGGAAAACAAACTCGGAGCCTGCGACGCCGTGCGGCTGGTGCACACCTACAGCTGACTCGCGCTCCTCGCTGCAAACGGCGCGACGGCCGCGGGTGCCGCGCCCTCCGCCATGCGGCGCTCCCAATGGTTGTCCATCAGGGCGTTGACCTCCGAAATCTGGTCTCGCGAGAGGTAGAACGCCTTCGCCTCGACCCGCCGGTATGCCTTGGGGATGACCGCTACGGGTGTTCTGGTGAAGGCATTGCTGGAGCGCGGGGCCGACGGTGACGTGGCCGGGGCCGCGATCGAGCGGTTAGCAGCGGCACCGACCGACGACGGCCTAGCTGCGCGCGACATCTGGCTGCTGCGGCTGCGGGCTCTGCTGGCACGGGCTCAAGGCGATCCCGCGGCGTACACGCACTTCCGGGATTGCTACCGCGAGATGGCGAGAACGCTTGGCTTCGAGGGGCATATCGCCTGGGCCGACGCGATGGCATGACCACAGCCGGAGTCGGGCGAAAATTCGCCCGGCATTCCTGTCGCATGGCTGATGCTCGCGAGCTGGAAATACGCAGCTGAGCATGATCAGTAGGACGGTGGCACCCCGAAGATGCCGGGGGAGCCGAAACGGGTTCAGCCCAGCCGGGACACGGATCTGACCAGGCGAACCAAGCGGACTTGAGGGTGCGCGTCGCATGGGTCAAGGTGCACAGCCATCGCGGCGACTTCGCCGGCGATCGGCAGGGAAATCGCGAGAGGTGTCTCTGGTGGTTATTGGTTGGGCCTCAACGCCGCTGTCCCATTCGCTGCATCGTGAACCGTAGTGCGCGTACGCCATCGTGTAGTCGTGACTTCACGGCAGCTTCGGTGATACTCAGGTCGTCGGCGATTCTGCAGGTCGTCCATCCCTGGTAATAGGCCCGGTAGATCACTGCGCGGTGCTCGAAAGGCAACTGCCGTATGGCATCTGCGATCAGCGATCTCAGCTGCTGGTCGGTACCCGGGGGCGACCCGGAGTGCAGGCGGCGTGCAGCGTCTCGCTGCTGCGCCATCGGCGCCGGCTCCACGACTCTTAATCGGGATCGGACCCCGCCCCGCGCACTCCGGGTGCTGGGCCTAACGGAGGCGCGGCTGGGATCGAGTGATGTGGTGGGCGCCTGGGTGACCCCCGTTGTTCGGTCCGGGGTTTCTGTTTTGTCTCCCCGTGGTGGCGCGTAAACCTGGGGCGCAAACGGCGCCTGCATGAGGCGGGCCGAAAACGCGCAGCTGGCGCTACTGCATGGGTCGGAGCCGAGCATCGGGGAGCTTCTTCCTGACTAACTAGATAGTTGGGAAGCTACGTCACCACCATGCCTGGTGTCAACTATCTAGTTAGTTAGCTATGCTGTGGCAATGACCGTCATCCGTGACGCCGCAGCGACCCGTCAGCGCCTGATCGACGCCGCCCGCGCCGAGTTCGCCCAGTACGGCATCGCCGGCGCGCGTGTGGACCGCATCGCCGCCAATGCCGCGGCCAACAAGGCCCAGATTTACAATTATTTCGGAAGCAAGGACCGACTGTTCGACGCGGTCTGGGAATCGGTCGTGCAACAGGTCGTCGAGTCCACCCCGATCGATGCCACCGATCTCGCCGGGTATGCGGCAAGACTGGCCGACACGTATACGCAACATCCGGAGATCAGGCGGCTGGTGAGCTGGCGGCGCCTCGAGCGTGGTCATGATGGACCCCATCTGTTCGCGGTTCAAAACGCCAAGGCCACCGTTGACGCGATCGCAAAGGCGCAAGCCGACGGTACGGTGTCTGACCATTTCGCACCGGGCGTGCTGTTGGCGCTGATCATCAACGTCGCCTCGTTGTGGACCACCGGCAGCAGCCTCGAGGTCCTCACAGTCGCCGACGTGTCGGCCGCCAAACGGCAGCGCGAGATTATTCGCGACGCCGTCGAATGCCTCGTTGCGCGGTAGCTAGAAAAGCACCGTTCAGGGCGCCGAATCGCCCGACCGGGTGCGGACGACGACTACCGGAACTTTTGCCGATTGCGCCACCGCGGCGCCGACCGAGCCCAGCGACATGCCAGCGAATCCGCCTCGACCGTGACTGCCGACCACCACCAGCTGAGCGTGCTCGGATTCCTCGACGAGCCAGCGGGCAGGCTGATTCCATTCCAGCCGTCGCCGCACGTGCACGTTGGGATACTGTCCCTGCCAACCAGCCAGGCGTTTGGTCAAGGCTTTCTCTCCTTGTCTTTCGTACTTCCGCCAATCCGTGTCGAGGATTGGGTAGTCCCCGACGTCGCTGCACGCATGCAACGCGACAAGGGGCAGCCCCTGGCGCGATGCTTCATCGAAGGCCCACGCGGTGGCCGCCTCTGACGCGGGCGAGCCGTCGATGCCCACCAGGACCCCTGCATCCTGATTGGCCGCAGATGCCTCCTCGCCGCGAATGACAGCGACCGGACAGTGTGCATGGTGGATAAGACTGGTACTGACCGAGCCCATCGGAAGAGGGTCGGCAGCGCCCGTGCCGCGGCTGCCCGCCACGACCATCCTTGCTTGCTTGGATGCGTCGATCAAAGTCGGCACAACGTGCGAATACTGCGAATACAGCACCCCGGTGCGCACCTCAGGCGGCGCTTCGCCCACCTCGGCGCAGAGAGTCTTGCGCGCCTGCTCGACGACATCCCGAGCGCTTTCCTTCTGCCACTTGGCGAAGTTCGCTTGCATCGGACCCACGGGCCAGCTGGCAATCACTGGGGCGACAACATGCACCAGAGTGATCAGCTCATCACGCAATATGGCTTCGCGGGTGGCCCAGCGTACGGCAGCATCCGATGCTGCCGAGCCGTCAACCCCGACCAGAATTCCGTATGTCTCGGGCATTGCGCACTCCCTGACCGTGAGCCCGGTTCATCTCTTCCTTCCATCTCTTACCGAGGCTAGCGACATCAGCTCCCAGTCGGAAGGGAGCTTCACCCTGCCGAAATTTCCGATCGCGAAGCACTGGAAGCCGCGTCGGCATCTGGCTGACAGCTCCGGCGCGGCGGCTCGCCGACCGCAATCGCGGCGTAAGCGCCCAGCTTGATCGCCGCCTCGCACGGTGGCGGCGACATTATCCCGACCTCGAAACCGAGTCCGTCGCCGTGCACGGCAGCATGCGAAGCTTTCTCGCGGACAACGGCCGGTCCGTCAAGTTGATCACGCTGGGTGGCAAGGACCCGCGCAGAATGGAGGAACTGATCAGTTTGCGCGTCACGATGGCGGTCGGCCGCGTCATTCGACGTCTGGTTCCCCCGAGAGGCGCAGGACGGAGTCTCGCACGGCGCGCTGCAACCCTACTGCCGCGGCCCAGTCCGTGCCCCCAGATTGGAGCGGTTGACCGATGGCGATGTCGACGGCTCCCCGTCGCGGGAAGCGGTGCTCGGGCCGAAGCATCGCCCGCGTCCCCCGGATACCGATCGGGACGGCCGGCACCCCCGCCTGGGCTGCGACCACGAATGCGCCCATGTGGAAGGGCCGCAACCCGGGGGCGCGGGCCAGGTGGCCTTCGGGGAAGATCACGAGCGAATGCCCGCCTCGGACCAGGGCGACGACCCGATCGGTGTCGGCCACGCCGTGCTCGCGGTCGTAACGTTCGACGAACTCGGTGCCGAGCCGCTTGAGCACGAACCCACTCAGCATCTGACGCTGGAACACCTCACCGGCGACGAAGCGGAACGAGGGCGGCAGCACCACGGCGAGCACAACCCCGTCGAGCCAGCTCGGGTGGTTGGCCACGACGATCGAAGGCCCACCGGGGAGGCGCTCTTGGCCGTGGACGGTGATCGCCGTCCCGGTGAGGCGGGCCAGAAGCCTGACCGCCCCACGGGCCACCCGCTGGCGCCACTGCACCCGGGGTAGCAGCGCCAGCAGGACGATCGTTGGCACCGACAGGAACGCGAGCAGCGTCCATGTATAGGCAGCGAACGCGACAGCGGCCACCGCGCCACGGGCGCGGCGCAACGATGGCACGGCCCCGCGGAGCCGGAGGCGAAGCAACTCCCACCACACCGCCCGGTGGCGGGCATCGATCCTCCCCTGCTGGTAGATCTCCCGGCTGGCGGCGCGCCGGACCTTGCCGCTGGAGGTCTTTGGGACGGTGCGTGGTGGGGCCAAGACCACGTCGTCGGGGGCCACTCCGAGCAGGTCCACCGTCGTCGAGACAATCTCGGAGCGCAACACGGCGGCGGCCTCGTCGCCAGCGGCTCGGGTCTCGGCCATCACGACGAGCCGCTCGGCACCTCTGCCGGCGTCGGCACACGCGAACACGGCGACGCAGCCCCTGCGGACACCAGCGAGGTTACCGACCGCCTCTTCGAGTTCAGCAGGGTGCAGGTTGCGTCCAGCCCGGATGATCACATCTTTGACCCGACCGGTGACGTACAGGTCGGCGTCGGCCAGGTAGCCGAGGTCGCCGGTGTCGAGCCAGTCGTCGTGGAACAGCGAGCGCGTCGCGTCAGCGTTGTGGAAATAGCCTGCGGTCGCCGATGGGCCGCGGAACTCGATGCGACCCTCGTGGCGGTCGCCCAGCTCGTGGCCGGCGGCGTCGACGACGCGGATCTCGTGGCCGGGCAGCGGTTGGCCGCAGGCAACGAAACGAAGTGCGTCTCGCTCACCCGACGTCGCCGGGTCGGCCCGCCCCGAACGCGCGAACACCTCGCGGTCGATGCGGTCGATGAGCGGGCCCCGGCCCAGTGGCGGAAAGGCCAGCCCGACCGCGCACTCGGCCAGTCCGTACACCGGCGTGATCGCCTCTGGCCGCAACCCGTAACCGGCGAAGCGCTCGGTGAACCGTTCGATCGTCGCGGGGCTGACCGGCTCGGCGCCGTTGAAGGCCAACCGCAAGCAGCTCAGGTCGAGTCCCTGCAGTTCGGTGTCATCGATCTTGGCCAGGCAAAGCTCGTAGGCGAAGTTTGGGCCGGCCGAGATCGTGCCCCGGCAGGCGTGGATCGCCCTCAGCCATCGCGACGGGCGGGTCAAAAACACCTGGGGGGCCATCACCACCAGGGGCACGCCGAAATACAGGCTGGTAAGCCACGCAAAAAGACCCATGTCGTGATACAGGGGCAGCCAACTGACGAACGTGTCCGCCCCCGACGGCGCCGCGGCCTGACCCATCGCCCGGATGTTGGCCAGCAGGTTCTGGTGCGTGAGAGCCACCCCTTTGGGCTGGCCGGTGCTGCCCGAGGTGTACTGCACCAGCGCAAGGTCGCCGGACCGGGGTCTTGGAAGGGGTGGCAGGGCGCCGCCGGTTGCGCCCATCAGGGATTCGGGGACGATGACGTGGCGCAGACTTTCGACGTTCGCGCGCAGCAGGTGACCGAGGGGCACGGCCTCGGGCACGGTGACCAGCAGCGCGGCCCGGGCATTGGCCAGGATGCCGGTGTGGCGACGCAGGTGATCGGCCAGTTGGGAAGGCCGGGCCGGTGGGTAGATGGGTACCGGCACGGCGCCGGCGAGGAGCACGCCGGCGAAGGTGATGAAGTAGGCCCGGCTGGTGGGCAACATGATGGCGACCGTGTCGCCGGGCATGACGTCGCGCTCCAGCAGCCCCGCCGCTACCGCAGCCGCCTCCTGGTGCAGCGCCTCATAGGTCACGTGATCGGGGCTTCCCGACTCGTCGAGGATGCGGATGTGTGTCCGGTTGGGGGTCGCGCCCACCTGCCAGTCGAGGGCATCGATCAAGGTCGACGCCGCCACCGGCGCCGGGCCGCCCGGCGCCTCGGCCAGGGGTGAGACCACGCCGACGTCTGCGTCCACCGGAGCATGGCTGCGGGTGACGGCCCGCAGGAGGTCACGTGGCGTCTCCGCACCGGTCAGGACGTGCGGGGGCAGCGTCACACCGAACGCGTCCTGGACCCGCAGCAGCAGCTCAGCCAGTTCCAGGCTCCCGATGCCCAGGTCGTCGAAGGGGCTGTCGAGCGTCAGGGAGACCCGCGAGGCGTGGGGGTGGACCTCGGCAGTGAGCTTCTGCACCAGTTCGAGGATGCGGGCGGCGCGCTCTTCGCTGGCCACCGCTCAGGAAGCAGTCTCTGAACGTGCGCCCCGTTTGCGCAGGTGCGTCGCAAACGCCGCGGCCCGATCGAGGTCGCGATCGTTGGGCCATGCCTTGTCGACGCCGCCGATCAGGCGCAAGGGCCCGACCGTATCAATGCCGCGGCAGTGTCGTTGCCCTACTACCATGATCAACCCGTAGCCGCAAACATCTGTGGCGTACGGGCGACGTGGGCTGCGGCCTGGCTGAGCCGAAGGATCCGCAGGTCGCCGAACGGTGTGCCCTGGCCACGGTTGCACACCATCGCCAGGGCCAAGTCGTGCTCAGGATCGGCAAAGCCGCCGGAGCCTGCGAACCCGAAATGGCCATAGGCGCGGGGGAGCTGTCTGTGAACAAGCGGCAGCCGATGGTATCCGAGCCGCCACTGCATGGTCATCATCCCAATGACTCGGTCGCGTTGGTTGTTCTGGATCTCGGAGGCCTTGCGGACCGTCTCCTCGGAGAGGATGCGCACCCCGCCCAGTTGGCCGCCGCCGGCGAGCATCGCGTACATGGCGCCAAGGGACACGGCGTCGAAGTGCCCATTCATCGCCGGGACTGCGACATCGAGTAGTCGAGGGTCCGCTATGACTTCCTCGATCCCGCGGGAGAGGGCTGCGTTGAGCAGCCGATGGGGGTTGAACGGCGACCTCAGGATATGCAGGCCCCGCGTCACCTGGTTGAACACGAAGTTGCCGAGGGGGGACACCAAACACGTGAAAGCGGATGTCATCGGTTCCAGTGGCGCCACGCGGTGCCGCTGCTTGGGCGGGCAGCCGATATGCAGGCCGTCGAGCCCGAGTGGTTCGGCGATTTCCTTCTGCAACAGCTCCTCGAGCGGGCCGCCGGAGATCCGCCGCACCAGCTCGCCGACCAGCCAGCCGAATGTCAGGGCGTGGTAGCCCACCGAGGTTCCGGGCTCATAGGCCGGCTTCGCCCGGGCCAGCGCGTCGGTCATGTGCTCCCAGTCAAGGATCTTCGATGAGTGGTCGATGATCGTGCCGAGGCGGTGTAGGCCCGCGGAGTGGCTCAACACCTGCCGGATGGTGATGTCGCCCTTGCCGTTTTGGGCGAACTCGGGCCAGTAGGTGGCGACCCGTTCGTCGTAGTCGAGCAATCCGCGATCGGCGAGCGCATGGGCGCAGGTGGCGGTGACACCCTTGGTCGTGCTCCAGCACATGGCCAGCGTGTTGCGTGTCCAGGGATCCCTCTCAGGGCTGCGGACTCCGCCCCACAGATCGACGACGAGCCTGCCGCGGTGGTAGACCGCCAGGGAGGCGCCCCCGTCGGTGTTGGCGATCTGCTTCCTGAAGACGTCCGCCACCTCGCGGAACTCTTCATCGTAACGACCCGCGATCAGCTCCGATCCCGATGTGCGAGCTTCCAATTTCCGATCCTTACCGCTAGCCGACGTCGGCAACCATCGCACCCACCCCGCTACGGACCCAGGGGCGAACGTCCCCCATCAACCGCCGAATGTCACATTGCACTGCGACCGGTCTCTCGAACTCCCTTGGCGAAACGCGCTTGCTTCAATTGCGTGCCGAAGGCGAGGCCATGGACGATGCCCACGCCGTCGCATACGCGCTTGGAGCGATTAGCCGGGCCGGGAAGGGCTAGGGACTTTCGGCATTCGTTTCGCGCGCCTGGGCGAAGACTTGAGTCGTAGGGATATGTCCCCTCCGATGCGAGAATCCGTACACAACAGCAAGTTCCGGGTGTCCTAGGAGGATGCAATGAAGTACGTGGTTTCCTGGACGTACCATTGGAACGGCTCCGCAGCCGAGAATGAAGCGGGCATCGAGCGTGCGCTAAAAGTGTTTGCGAAGTGGACGCCCCCGGCGGGCACGACGTTCCACCAATTCGTCGGCAAACTCGACGGCACTGGCGGGTTCGCGGTAGTGGAGACCGATAATCCGATGGACCTGGCCGACGCCCCAAGCAAATTCGGCTACTTCGCGGAATACCGGATCGACCCCGTCGCTGACATAACCGAGGCCGCGCAGGCGATTCAGCAGGGCGTGGAGTTCAGGAAATCGGTCTGAGCCGAGAGCGTCGACTGCCTGCTGCGCCCGGCTTCAGTCGTCGTCGGCGCAAAAGGGATGGGACCGTTGGGGACCAAAGACCCTTCAGCAGCAGACGCCCGGCACCCTATCGTCAGCAAACTGGCCGTAGGCACGAGTCCGAGCCGAACCCCTGTGAGGCTGCGCCGGAACGGTAGCCCGCCCGCGACCCCTCGGGCGGTCCACCCGCCCCAATCAGTGCAGGGGGCCGAGAGAAAACCGACACAAAGGAGTGATCGTGGCGAGTCAAAATGTCGAGATAGCCAAGAAGGCGTATGACGCGTTCGCCGCGGGCGATCTCGAAACGGCGATGAGCGTGTTGGACGACAGCATTGAGTGGTTCAATCCCGGTAACAGCAAGGTCAGCGGCACGTATCGTGGCAAAGCCGGGTTCACGGAATTGGTAGCCAAGTTGGCGGAAAAATCCTTTACGACGACGCCCAGTCGTTTCCTCGCCGACGACGATGTCGTGGTCGTTCTGACCCAAGTCACCGCTGGCGGGGAGTCTGCGCTTGAAGCCGATGTGTTCACGTTCCGTGACGGCAAAGTCGTCAACGCCCAGACCATCGCGGACACTGCCATGACGGAACGGGTCTACGGCAGGAAGTAGCGAGCGCAGGAGTCTGTACGCGCGATGCTGCTCTTCGCGGCGCTCTTGATCTTGGGGATGGCAGGGCTGGTCGCAGCCTCGGGAGAAGAGCGCCAGGTGCGTCTCTGGTTCGGGCTGCTCTGCGTCGCGTGCGCGACGGTGTGCGTCGGTCTCTTCGTCGAGACGCGCTTCGAGCCTTGGGCGCTCCTCGCGGCCCGCGTCAACATGACGGCGGCCTTTGCCGCGACGACCTGCGGGCTGGTCTCGGTTGCCGTGATGTGCCGCATGCCCGTCGTGCCGGTCGCGCGCGTCGTGATCGCATTGGCGGCGCTGGTAAACCTCGTCACGGTCTGGCTCAGCGATCTGTACTTCTCCGGGCAGCTTTACCGGTATCCGTGGGGCATCTACGTGGGCGGCAACCCGCTCTTCGTGCTCAGCCCCATCCTGAGCGCGCTGCCCGCCGGCTTTGGTCTGGCGCTGCTCCTCCAAAACTTTCGCACCGCGCACCCGCTCGATCGCAACCGCGCCAAGTACCTGTTCATCGCGTATCTGTTTCTGGCGAGCAGCTTGCTCGACTATCTGCCGCATTTCGGCTTGGACCTGTTCGGCGGGACTATCAGCGCGCTGACGATGCCGGCCTTCGTTGTCATCTTCGGCTATGCCTGCCTGCGCTATCGCTTGATCTTGTTTCGCGAGTTGCTGGCGTTCGTGAGCGGCTGGGTGCTGACCTCGGTCGTGCTGGCCAGCGCTTATGCACTCGTGATCGAGCTCGATCGACGCTTTGTTCACGGCGCCACGACGACCACGCATGTCGCCGCCGCGGTGCTGTGTCTCGTCCTGTTCGCCCTGCTCGGCCCGCGCTTGCCGCGCTGGCTTTCGGCGACGCTCGGGGCGGGCGAGGATCAGACGCCGGTGCTCGTCGAGCGCGCGTCTAGCGAGATCATGACGCTGCTCGATGAAGAGCAACTGCGGGTGCGTGTCCTGTCGCTGTGCGGTTCTATCTTTGGCGCTTCCAGCGCGGCGATGCTCCAACCCGCTGAGCTGCAGCAGGATGCTGTGCTGTCGACCATCGCGCCGGGCGATCTCGTGCTCGAGTGCGAGCGGCTCCGTCGCCAGCGCGGCAGCTCGCCGCTGCTCGATGCCTACGAGCTCGTCGCTCCGATGTGGCAGGAGGCGCGGCCGCTCGGTGCGCTTGCGCTCGGCCGGCGCAGCGACGACAAGATGTACCTATCGTCGAGTTTGACCGCCTTCCGCACGCTCGCCAACATCTACACAATCGCGCTGCTCGGGGCGCGCCGCGCCCGTGAGCTCGCCCGTCGCCAACGCCTTGATCGCTATCTGCCGCCGCAGGTCGTCGAGCGGATGCTCACCGGCCACCGCGACGCGATCGAGGACAAGCGGCGCATCGTCCTGACCATTTTCTTCTCTGACCTCAGGGGCTTCACGCAGGCAGCCGAGCGCCTCGATCCAGACAAGCTATCGACGGTGCTCAATGAGTACTTGTCCGAGATGGCCGACCTCGCGTTCCAATACGGCGGAACGCTCGACAAGTTCATCGGGGACGCGGTCATGGTGCTGTTCGGTGCCCCCGTCGAGACGACGCCCGAGCAGGCGGCCACCCGCTGCGTCGAGATGGCCGTCGCGATGCAGCAGCGGCTGTGCGTGCTGAACCAAAGGTGGCGCGAGTGCCAGCTGCTCGAGGAGGATCTGCAAGCGCGCATGGGCATCCATACGGGCGAAGCCACCGTCGGCAGCTTCGGCAGTCAGAATCGCCTCGAGTACACCGCGATCGGACAAGCGGTGAACCTGGCGTCGCGGCTCGAAGGCAAGGACACACCCGGGACAGTGCTGGTCAGCGCCGACACGTATGCCCTCGTGCGCGATCGCTTCGTCGGCAAGTCGCGCGGTGAGGTCGCGGTCAAGGGCTTCGCAAAGCCGGTGGAGGTGTTCGAAATCGATCCGCTCGCGCCTCCGCGCGTAGCAGCGCCGCTCGCGGTCGAGGAAGTCAGCAATCGCACCACATCGGTGACGAGAAAGTAATAGCGCCGCAAAACGGTGCGTCGTCGTTATCGTGCCCGCCGGCGCCGACGGTCCTCACCTGATCTACTACACGAACGAGTACTTCGGCGCTCCGATTCGGGACAACGCCGACACGGTGTGGATGAAAGAACGTCAGACCGAAGCGATGTACCGAGCCCGGTTCGACGAGCGCCGCCACGCGGCGGAAGCTGAGCATGATTGTTAGCACGGTGACACCCCGAAGATGCCGGGGAGCCGAAAAGGGTGCAGCCGAGTCGGGATGCCGACCTGAAAAGGGAAAACAAGCAAGTTTGAAGTTGTGGGGTCGTCGGCCCTCTAGCGCCCTATCCTGGGGGAGCTGTGAAACTCGGGGGCCGGGATTGGCGGAGGGTCGGATGACGGCCGTAGCAGCGTGCCGGACGTGTCGCACCGAGCCTCTGGAGCACGCCCGGTTTTGCCACGGCTGTGGTTCACCAGTCCAAGAGGGCGATAGCCGCGCGGAGTACAAGCAGGTCACGGTTTTGTTCGCCGACGTGGTGGGGTCGATGAACATCGCCTCTGCCGTCGGGGCGGAGCGGTTGCGCGAGATCATCACGGAATTGGTCAACCGGTCGGCGAATGTGGTGCAGCGCTACGGCGGCACGGTGGACAAGTTCACCGGCGACGGCATCATGGCCGTCTTCGGCGCGCCAATAGCGTTGGAGGACCATGCCGTACGGGCGTGTCTTGCGTCATTGGAAATCCAGGACGAACTCGCAGGGTTGGCGGCGCAGGTTCGCGATCGTGACGGCGTCGACCTGGCCTTGCGCATCGGGCTCAATTCGGGTCAGGTGATCGCCGGCGAAGTTGGCTCGGTTTCCTTGGGTTACACCACAATTGGCGAGCAGGTGGGGATGGCGCAGCGGATGGAGTCGATCGCTCCGCCAGGCGGGGTGATGCTTAGCTCGTCAACAGCGCGGCTGGTAGATGGTGCAGCGGCCCTGGGTGAACCGGAGATGGTCCGCGTTAAGGGTGCCGAGGAGCCGGTGTCCGCCTATCGCCTGTTGGGCATAGGCGAACGGCATCGCGGCGTCGGGCGTGCCGAGTCGACTCTGGTCGGTCGACGCTGGGAAATGGCCGCCGTCGAGGGCCTGCTGGAGCGTGCTATCGACGGCCACGGTGCGGTGGTCGGTGTGGTCGGGTCAGCGGGCATCGGCAAGAGCCGCATGGTCCGTGAGGTTGCCGCGATGGCCACCGCCCGGAGTGTCGACGTGTTTACCGCCTACTGTGAATCACACGCCAGCGACATCCCTTTCCACGTCGTGGCGCGGCTGCTGCGAGCGGCCAGCGGCATGGGTGATCTGGATGGCCCGGCGGCCCGCACGCAGGTACGGACGCGGGCTCCCGACGCCGACCCCGAGGACTTGTTGCTCTTCGATGACCTGCTGGGCATCGCCGATCCCGACGTGGAACTGCCCACGATCGATCCGGATGCGCGGCGGCGGCGGCTGACCGCATTGATCAATGCCGTATCACTGGCCCGTGAATCGCCGGCGGTCTATGTGGTTGAGGACGTGCACTGGATCGACGAGGTCAGCGAATCCATGCTGGCCGAGTTCCTGGCGGTGATCCCGCAGACACCGTCGCTGCTGCTGGTCACCTACCGTCCCGAATATCGGGGCGCGCTCAGCCGGGGCGCCGGGGCTCAGACCATGGCCCTTGCGCCGCTGAGTGATTCAGCAACCACGGCACTGGTCGCAGAGCGGCTCGGGCCTGACCCCTCGGTTGATGCACTGGGCCAGAAGATCGCCGAGAGGGCCGCCGGTAATCCGTTCTTCGCCGAGGAGATCGTGCGCGAATTGGCCGAGCGTGGCGCGCTAAGCGGCGAGCGCGGCGCATACATGTCGGCGGCAGACGTTGGCGAGGTGAGCGTGCCGGTCACGCTGCAGGCGACCATCGCCGCGCGCATTGACCGCCTCGACCCGAAAGCCAAGCGCACGCTCAGCGCAGCGGCGGTCATCGGCTCAAGGTTCAGCCTCGACTTGCTGGAAATGCTGGGGATTGATCCTCTTCTAGGGGATCTTGTGGGGGCCGAGCTGGTTGATCAGGTGAGGTTCACTCGAGGACCGGAATATGTGTTCCACCACCCGCTGATTTGGACGGTGGCGTATGAATCACAGCTCAAGTCTGATCGCGCGGAGCTGCACCGGCGCGTCGCGGCTGCCATCGAATCACGTGACCCGGCGGCGGCCGAGGACAATGCGGCGCTGATCGCCGAACACCTGGAGGCGGGCGGTGACCTGCACACCGCATACGGCTGGCACATGCGCGCCGGGGCGTGGGCGACCAACCGTGACATCGCGGCGGCGCGACTGAGTTGGGAGCGGGCCCGAACGATCGCCGACGCATTGCCCGCCGATGATCCGAACCGGGCAGCCATGCGCATCGCCCCGCGGACCATGTTGTGCGGGACCGCCTGGCGAGTCCACGAGAACGTCGCCGATGACCGCTTCAACGAACTGCAGGAGCTGTGCACTGTCGCAGGGGATAAGGCGTCGCTGGCGATTGCAATGGTGGGGCTGGTGGCTGAGCGCGCATTCAAGGACCGCATACATGAGGCGTCGCAGATGGCGTCTGAAGCCATGGTCCTGATCGAGTCGATCGGCGACCCGACCTTGACGGTGGGCCTGTCCGGCGTGCCCATCTTCGCCAAAACGGAGAGCGCCGAGTATTGGGACGTGTTGCGGTGGTCACAAAGGGTCATCGACCTAGCCGACGGTGACCCGTCCAAAGGCAACTTCATCGTCGGATCTCCTTTAGCGGTCGCCCTCGCGCAGCGAGCTGATGCCCGCTATTCGCTGGGTCACCCTGGATGGCGCGACGACGTGGAGCAGGCTCTCGCCATGGCCCGAAGCGTCGACCCCATCTCCTACACCACGGTCGTCAGCTACGTCTATTCCGGCGGAATACCTGGTGGCGTGTTGGTTGCGGATAATCGCGCGGTGCGCGAGAGCGAAGATGCCTTACGGATTGCCGAACGATCCGGCGACGATTTCGCGTTAGTCTCCGCCCGGATGACGCTGGGTCTTGCGCTGGTGCACCGCCAACCGGAGGCGGAGCGTGCCAGGGGACAGAAGCTGCTCGCGGAGGTCCGCGAAATGTACGTGCGCTGGCAACTTCACCTGTGCGATTTACCGACTGTCAACGTGTACTTGGCCCGTGAGAGGTTTCGGTGTGGGGATCGCGACGAAGCGATACAGCTCATGCGCACCGCTACCGACGATCTGTTCCGGGAGGGACGGCTGCTGGGGTGGGGGATGACCGCTACGGGTGTTCTGGTGAAGGCATTGCTGGAGCGCGGCGCCGACGGTGACGTGTCCGAAGCCGAGGCCGCGATCGAGCGGTTAGCAGCGGCACCGACCGACGACGGCCTAGCTGCGCGCGACATCTGGCTGCTGCGGCTGCGGGCTCTGCTGGCACGGGCTCAAGGCGATCCCGCGGCGTACACGCACTTCCGGGATTGCTACCGCGACATGGCGAGAACGCTTGGCTTCGAGGGGCATATCGCCTGGGCCGAGGCGATGGCGTGACCACAGCATGGAGTCGTGCGAAAACTCGCGCAGTTAAGCCCCGAAGATGACGGGCGAGCCGAAGCGGGTGCAGCCCAGCCGGGACACGGATTTGAGAGACAAGAACAAGCGAAGCTAGAGCCGGCTGGCTGCAAATGCCGCGGCCTGGTTTGTCATCCCGGACTGAACATACGCAACGTGTGCGGCTGGGTCTCTGCCTTCGGAGCAGATTGGGTCGTTGGGAACGCACATGTCAATCGTCTTTGGGCGGTAAAGCGGGCTGATTGTCGGAAGCCGGCCGCCCCCCAGTGTCCTCGCGAATGCACTCTCCGGGTTGCCAAAGACGGCGACCGCGGCGACGTGCTGAGCCACCTGGGGCTGCAGATCATCGGTGGTCATATCGATTACGCCCGCGCCCTGGGAATATCCACCAAGCACCATTTCGGTGTTGGGACAGTTCGCAACCATTGATTGGATATGCGCACTCGCATCGCCGACTCCGGCTAACGAGCTCCTGACGAAATCGTCGGTGGCAGGGTAGTTGACCGCATAGACCCCGACCGACCGCCCACGAACTTGGGACCTAATCGAGTCGACGAAGGCCTGGCCGACGCCGCCAACGCCGGGAGGTTCGGTGGTGCCGCGAGCGAACACCACCTCGACGTCGGGGCACGGGCCGGCAGAGGCGTAACTGGCGTCGATGAACGCGCTCAACGGCGCGCAAGTAATCGCCACCGCCACACCAAGAATGCGTGCAATGGTTCGTGCACTCATTGCCAAAACCTCTATCGCTGCCGATTGTTAGGACCGATTGGAAGTCTAGTCGGCTCCGGATTGGTTTTGGCGATTAGGAGAAATCCGCATCCGCAGGAGAGGACTTTGCGCGTTTCCGCTGATGTTTATGGCTCGTATTGGCCGCATGCTGGCTAGCATGAGCGAGATTGATCCACGCGTGGACACGCCACTGTTGAACTGGAGCGATCTTGGCGTGAGCGGGCTTTTGCCGACGGGCACGGTGACGCTGCTTTTGGCTGACGTCGAGGGTTCGACGGCGTTATGGGAAACGCAGCCCGAGCAGATGACGGCGGCGTTTGAGCGGCTGGATCTCGCACTGTCGGATCTGTTGGCCGCGTATGGCGGAGTGCGCCCGGTGGAGCAGGGCGAGGGTGACAGCTTTGTGGTGGCCTTCGCGCGGGCCAGTGACGCGATGGCGTGTGCGCTGGAGCTGCAGCGGGCGCCGTTGGCCCCGATTGGCTTGCGGATTGGCGTGCACACCGGCGAGGTGCAGCTGCGCGATGAGGGCAATTACATCGGTCCCACGATCAATCGGACCGCGCGGTTGCGCAATCTGGCCCATGGCGGCCAGACGGTGCTGTCGGGTGTGACCGAGGCGTTGGTCGTTGACACGCTGCCGGCCGACGCGTGGCTGACCGATCTGGGCGCTCACAAACTGAGAGGTGTCGCCCGAGCGGAACGGGTCGTGCAGCTGTGCCACCCAGATTTGCGGAACGCGTTTCCGCCCTTGCGTACGACGAAAAGCGTTGCGACACAGAATCTCCCGCAGCAATTTACTAGCTTCGTCGGCCGCGGCGCGCAGCTGGCCGAGGTGGGCAAGCTGTTGGCCGGCAACCGGTTGGTCACCCTGACCGGAGCCGGTGGAGTAGGGAAGACGCGCATGGCTGTGGAAGTCGCCAATCAGTTGGCGGCCGAATACGCCGATGGTGTCTGGTATGTGGATCTGGCGCCGATCACCGATCCCGATGTGGTGCCCGTAGCGGCGGTGCGCGCGCTGGGCCTGCCCGACCAAGCCGGCCGCTCGACGATGGACACGCTGCTGCGGTTTGTGCGCGACCGTCAGATGCTGGTTGTGCTGGACAACTGCGAGCATCTGCTCGATGCGAGCGCCGATTTGGTTGTCGCTGTGTTGGGTTCGGCGGCGGGGTTGACGGTGCTCGCCACGAGTCGTGAGCCGATCGGGGTGGGTGGCGAGGCGATGTGGCGAGTGCCGTCACTGTCAGTGGCCGATGAGGCGATCGAGTTGTTCGCCGACCGCGCGTGCCTAACCCAGACCGGCTTCACCGTCACCGACGACAACGCCACCGTCGTCGCCGAAATCTGCCGGCGCCTCGACGGGATACCGCTGGCCATCGAGCTGGCCGCTGCGCGGGTGCGTGCGTTGTCGCTGAGCGAAATCCTGGACAGCCTGCATGATCGGTTCCGGCTGTTGACTGGGGGTGCGCGCACTGCGGTGCGCCGCCAGCAGACGCTGCGCGCCTCGGTGGATTGGTCGCACGCGCTGCTGACCGAGCCCGAGCGGGTGTTGTTTCGCCGGCTGGCGGTGTTTGTGGGCGGGTTCGATCTCGACGCCGCCCGAGCGGTCGCTGGCTATGACGAGGTGGAGCGCTATCAGGTGCTGGATCAGCTCACCCTGCTGGTGGACAAGTCGCTGGTGGTGGCTGAGGACAGCCGGGGCCGAACCCGCTATCGGCTGCTAGAGACGGTGCGCCAATACACCCTGGAAAAACTTGCCGAGTCCGGCGAGGCGGAGAGCGTTCGCTCACGTCACCGCGACCACTACTCGTCGATGGCGGCCCTGCTCGACGCCCCGGCGGCCGGTGACTATGAGCAGCGTCTCGAGCAGGCCGACCTCGAGATCGACAATTTGCGCGCCGCATTTTCGTGGAGCCGCGAGAATGCCGACATCGAGCTGGCCCTGGCGCTGGCGTCCTCGCTGCAGCCGCTCTGGCAAGCGCGGGGACGCCTCCGGGAAGGGCTGACCTGGTTCGACACCGCCCTGGCCGACGACAATGTGCAGCATCCTGAGGTGGCGCCCGCGGTGCGGGCGCGGGCGCTCGCCGACAGCGCCGCGCTCGGCATATGGGCGGGTGCCGTCGACAGCCCGGATCAGGCTCAGCAAGCCCTGGAGATCGCGCGCGAGGTCGACGACCCGGCCCTGCTGGCACGGGCGCTGACGGCCTGTGGCTACATCGCCGGCTACTTCGACGCCGAGGCGGCCCGGGCTTACTTGGCCGAGGCGATCGGCCTGGCCCGGGCGTCGGGCGATCGGTGGAGGCTAATCCAGATCCTCGTCGCGCAAGTCGCCAGGGCAGTCGTCGCGGGTAACCCGCTCGCGGCGCGCGCGCCCGCCGAAGAGGGACGCGATCTCGCCGACGCGATCGCTGACCGGTTCAACTCGCGCCGGTGCCGCTTTGGCCTTGGAATCGCACAGCTGTCTAAGGGTGATCTGGCCGGAGCGGTAGCACAATTCGCCGCGGTGGCCGACGAGGCAGAGGCGGCTCACGATGAGATCTGGAGGGTGGATAGCCTCGCGTACCAGGGCGTGGCACTGGCGTACCAGGGTGACACCGCTGCGGCCCGGGCTGCCACCGACGCGGCCGTCGAGGCCGCCGCCGAGCTGGGCGGGCTTAAAGCGGGCGTCGCCTACGGGGCGTTGGCTAGAGCGTCCTTTGCCGCCGGCGATGTTGCGACGGCGCTGGACGCGACCGAGGCGGCCTGGCCACACGTGAGTGCCCTGCCCCAGCCGGCGGCGTCGGGGCGCGTCCTCAGAGCCCTGGTCGCGCTCGCGGGCGGGGATCTGGTCGCGGCCGGCCGCTGGGCCGACGGCGCCGTGTCGACAACGACGGGCGCGCTGCTGTCGGACGCGCTGACGGCGCGCGCCCGCGTGGCGATCGCGCAGGGTGAGCCAGACCGGGCTGAGCGTGACGCCCACGACGCGCTCGCGCGTGCCGCCGAAGTCGAGGCGTACCTGTTCATCCCCGACATCCTGGAATGCCTCGGCATTCTGGCCGGCGACGCCGGCAGCCACCGCGAAGCGGCCCGCCTCTTCGGCGCAGCAGAGGCCATCCGGCTGCGCATCGGCGCGGTGCGCTTCAAGATCTACGATGCCGGCTACGAAGCCTCGGTAGCGGCGCTGCGAGATGCCATGGACGAGAACGATTTTGAAACGGCGTGGGCCGAGGGCGCCGCCCTGTCCACCGAGGAGGCGATCGCCTACGCGCAGCGCGGCCGCGGCCAACGCAAACGGCCCACCAACGGCTGGGGTTCACTCACGCCGGCCGAGCTTGACGTCGTAAGACTCGTCTGTGAAGGGCTCGGCAACAACGACATCGCCGCACGGCTTTTCGTCTCGCCGCGCACCGTGCAATCCCACCTCACCCACGTCTACGCCAAACTCGGCCTCACCTCGCGCGTGCAGCTGGCCCAGGAAGCCTCCCGCCAGGTCTAATCCCCGCGACCGCAGGTGGCCTGAAGGCGGCCGAAAAGGTCTGGCCCATCGCAATCGAGGCGTAAGGGCCCAGCTTGATCGCGGTCTCGCGCTGTGGCAGGCGACGTTGCTCTAGTGCGGGGCTATGCTGCGACTCGTCCGAGTAGTAAGGCGGTCCAATGAATCCGGTAGCCAGGGCTCTCAATAAGGTCGTCAATCCACCGCGGGTATCGGATCCGGACCGGCTGCGCGCAGCGGTGTCCGGCAAGACCGTGCTGGTGACCGGTGCCTCCTACGGACTGGGCGAGGCGACCGCGCGCAAGCTCGGAGCGGCCGGGGCGAATGTGCTGCTGGTCGCCCGTTCTGCGGACAGGCTGACAGCCCTCGCAGCGTCGATCAACGCGGGCGGCGGCCGCGCGACCGCGTACCCGGCCGATCTCACCGACCCGACGGCGGTCGCCGAACTGGCGAAGGGACTCACCGAAAACCATGGCCCGATGGACGTCGTCGTCAGCAATGCCGGCAAGTCCATCCGGCGGTCGCTGCATTTGCAATACGACCGGCCGCAGGATTTCGAGTGCACGATCGGCGTCAACTACCTCGGCCCGGTCCGGTTGTTACTCGGGCTGCTTCCCGCGATGAGGCGCCGCGGGAGCGGGCACATCGTGAGCGTTTCGACGGTGGGTGTGCGCACTGCACCAGGCCCGCGCTGGGGCAGCTATCTGGCGTCCAAGAGCGCGTTCGATGTGTGGTTGCGCAGTGTGGCACCGGAACTCCGCGCCGACGGCGTGGACGTCTCCTCGGTGTACATGACGTTGGTTCACACCCCCATGAGCGATCCCACGCCGATCCTGCGAATGATGCCGGGTCTGTCTGCGGAGCAGGCCGCGGACATCGTCGCGAAGGCGATCATCGACCGGCCCCGCACGGTGCAGCCGTGGTGGGTGTGGCCGATCGAAATCAGCTCGATGCTGCTGCCCGGGCCGCTGGGGTTCGGGATGGGGCTGATGTATCGGTTCTCCACCGATTCACCAAGCGCTCGGGGGATTGAGCAATGACGGTCGCGAACGTCGTGACCAGCGCAGCCAGGGTGGTGCTGCGATCGGGATTGTTTGCGCCCGCTGGGCCGCTGACGATGGTCCGCATTGCGCGTGAGGCGGTTCGAGGTGGTGCGAACCCGGCCACCGTGATGGCCATCGCGGCGGTTCGCTGGCCGGACCGGACCGCGGTGATCGACGATGACGGCGCGCTGAGCTACGGCGAGCTGCAGTCCCGCACCGAATCCCTCGCGGCCGCACTGGTCTACCGCTACCGGGTCGGACCCGGGGTCTCGGTCGGCATCCTGTGCCGCAACGGTCGTGTCTTCATGCGGGGGCTATTCGCGGCGTCGTCGGTCGGTGCCGACGTGGTGCTGCTCAACACAGATTTCCGCACCGACGCGCTGGCGGCCGCGTTGGGCGCGCACCGGATCCAAACCGTGATTTGTGACGACGAATTCGCCGACCGGGTGCGTGCGGCAGACGAGGGCGTCGCCGTCGTGGATCTCACGGCGCTTGAGACCGACCAGTGCGAGCCACGGCCGAAGACGGGGCCGCCCGGTCGGATCGTGCTCCTGACGTCCGGCACGACGGGCACACCCAAGGGTGTGCCACGCACACCCAGTATCACTCCGGTACTGGGTGTCGGAGTCGTGTTCCTCGACCGCATCGGGCTGCGCGCTGGAAGCCGAATTGTGGTTTCGGTGCCCATGTTTCACGCGTTCGGGTTCGGGATCGTGTTGCTCACGGCGGTACTGGGCGGCACGCTGCTGACGAGACGCCGGTTCGACGCCGAAACAACGCTCGCGCAGACGTCGTTGCATCGCGCGCACGCGCTCGCCGCGGTCCCGGTCATGCTCGCCCGGATTCTTGACCTTTCGGACGAGGTGCGGGCACGAAACCCGGTTCCGTCGCTGCGCGTGGTGATTACCGCCGGGGCACGCCTGGATCCGAGCCTGGCGCAGCGGTTCATGGACGCCTACGGCGAGATCCTCTACAACGGCTACGGTTCCTCGGAGGTCGCCATGGGGTCGCTTGCGACGCCCGCCGATCTACGAGAGGCGCCGGAAACGGTTGGTAGGCCGGTTCCGGGCTGTCCGGTCGTAATTCTCGACGAGAACGACAGTCCCGTCGGGCCGCACGTCACTGGGCGGGTGTTCGTGGGTGGTGGCATGACGTTCGACGGCTACACCGGCGGCGGTGGCAAGGATGTGGTCGCCAAGATGACCGACACCGGGGACATGGGCTACTTCGACGAGGCGGGGCGGCTGTTCATCGCCGGCCGCGGAGACGACATGATCGTCTCCGGCGGTGAGAACGTCTACCCCCGCGCGGTTGAGAACGCGCTTGGCGAACATCCCGACCTGGCCGACAACGCGGTGATCGGTGTCCCGGATAAGGACTTCGGGCAGCGGCTCGCGGCGTTCGTCGTCCCCCGCCCGGGCGCCGACATCGACGAAGCCAAACTGCGGGAGTTCTTGAAAGACAGGGTGTCTCGCTTCGAACAACCGCGAGACATCACCCTCGTCGCCGAGATCCCGCGCAACCCCACCGGAAAGGTGCTGCGAAACAAGCTGGGTGACGATCGCGCCGTGTGACCTTTTCCTATGGCCAGATCTTCACGTTCGGACACCTTCAGTGGAAGAAACCCGACTGCTGGAAGCCGGTGTTGAAGCCACCCGAGCTGTCGGCCCCAGAGTTTGCGACACCCGAGACCACCAAGCCCGTATTGCCCACGCCGGTGTCGACGACGCCCGAGTTGTTCAGGCCCGTGTTGCCGTTGCCCCCGTTATGGATTCCGTTGTCACTCCCGCCCGAGTTGCCGAAACCGGAGTCGAAGAGCCCCGTGTTCCCGAAGCCGGTATTTTCCAGGGCGCCGGTATTGAAGAAGCCCGAGCTGAAGCTGCCGGTGTTGTCGAAGCCTGAGCTGCTGACCATCCCGGTGAGGTTGGCCGTGCTGCCGATGCCCGTGGTCAGGGTGCCCGAGTTGAAGGCGCCCGTGTCTATGGCCCCCGCGTTGCCGAAGCCGGTGTTCAGGAAGCCCGCGTTGAAGGCGCCCGTGTTCAGCAGGCCCGAGTTGAAGCTGCCCGTGTTTTCGCTTCCCGAATCCCCAACGCCAAAGTTTGAGTTGCCCGCATTCCCGAAGCCCATGTCGTCGAGGCCCGAGTTGCCACCGCCGAAGTTGAAGCCGCCCGAGTTCATGAAACCCGTGTCGAAGGTGCCCGAGTTCCAGGAACCCGTGTTGGTGTTGCCCGAGTTCCCGAAGCCGAAGTTACCGTTGCCCGAGTTGAAGAAGCCGACGTTTCCGTTGCCCGAATTGAAGAAACCCACGTTGTTGTTACCCGAGTTCCCAAAGCCGACGTTTCCGATACCCGCGTTCAGCCCGCCAACGCCCACCAGGTTATTGCCAGTGAGCCCGAAGCCGAGGTCGTTGCTGCCCAGGTTGCCCAGGCCGATGTCGCTGTTGCCACGATTCCCGAAGCCCACGTTGGCGTTGCCGAAGTTTCCGCTACCAAAATTTCCGCTGCCGAAGTTTCCGAAGCCGACGTTCCCGTTGCCGCCGGTGAGCCCGAAACCCGAGTTTCCGCTGCCGAAGTTACTGCTGCCGATGTTTCCGCTGCCGAAGTTATTGGCGCCGGCATTTCCGTTGCCCAGGTTTCCGTTGCCGGGTATGAGCCCGACAAAACTCGAGTTTCCGCTGCCGAAGTTTTGACTGCCGTTGTTCCCGCTACCCAGGTTGATGTTGCCGGTATTTCCGCTGCCGAGATTCAGGTAGCCGTTGTTTCCGCTGCCCAGGTTGATGTAGCCGAAGTTCCCACTGCCCAGGTTGATGTAGCCGATGTTTCCGCTGCCGACGTTGAGGTCGCCGATGTTGCCGACGCCGAACTCGGGGTCGGGCAGCTTTTGCAGCAACTGCCATGGCGACAGCCGCGCGGCCGCCGCCGACGCCCCGGCGTGATAGCCCGCCATCGCGGCCACGTCTTGGGCCCACATCGCCTCGTAGTGGGCCTCGGCGGCCGCGATTGCCGGGGCGTTTTGGCCGAACACGTTGGCGGTCACCAGCGACACCAGCCGGGCGCGGTTGGCCGCCACCATTGCCGGATGAACCGTCGCCGCCAGTGCGGCTTCAAACGCGCTGGCCGCCGCACGCACCTGCCCCGCCGCCTGTTCGGCTTGGGCCCCCACCGCGCTCAACCAGCCTGCATAGGGTGCTGCCGCGGCCGCCATCGCCGTCGACGCGGGGCCTTGCCAGGACGAACCCGCCAAACCGGCGGTCACCGACGAAAATGAGGCCGATGCCGCGCTCAGCTCGGCGGCCAGCCCATCCCACGCCGCCGCGGCGGCAAGCATCGGACTCGAGCCCTCGCCGAAATAGATGCGGGCCGAGTTGATCTCCGGCGGCAATACCGAAAAATTCACCACGCCCCCTATCGCGGAGAAGCCACGCCGGGCGTGAAAACGCTGGTCGCAGGAAAGACTGTACTGCTGTCGCAGGACCCGGGTAGGTCTTATCGAGCGACTAAGTCAGCGCCGGCTGCGGCAGAAATTGGGGTTGGCGTGCGGGCAGTCGGTCCTGATCGTTCTGCGACTGCAGGGCCCAGCCGGTGAGGAAAGCGATCAGCGACGCGGCCAACCCGGCGGCCGTTGTCACCACCGACGATCCCGACAGCAAGAAATAGCCGTAAGCGACACCGACGATGAGCAGCGCGATGCGTGTAGGTGGCCAGGCGGCCGTCGCTGGCAGCCGATAGGACAGACCGATGCCCAGCAGCAACGCCAGAACATGCCCGACGGCGGTGAAGTCCGCTCCCGAGGCTGCCATCAGCGCGATGCCGAGCCACCACCCGATCCACGCGGGTCGCCAGCGCGACGGTATCGATGCCGTCAGCGCGCCCAGGACACAAACCGCGCCGTAACTGACCCCCACGTCGCTCGCCCGTGCGATAGAGAGCGGCAGCCAGCCCGCCTTAAGGGCGACGACCAGCCCCACCGCGACGATCAATGTGGCACCGATGTGACCGACCGCGAACGCGATGACCAAACCGCTACCGCGCCAGATCAATTCGCCCAACGCCAGCAAGCAGACGAGTGCCGGTAGCCAGAGACAGACATCGCCGCCGTCCTCGACGAACGCACTGCCGACCAACGTGCTCAGGCGGCCGTGCGCCAGATTGTGCAAGTTGGTGCTCATGCGACTCACCGCGACTTCGCGTGCGTGCGGACCGAGCGCCGTCAGCATGAGCGAGACCGTTGCCAGGACGACGGCATACGACGCGGTGATGCGCACCGATGCCGCGGCGGACAGCGTGCGCGCAGCCGCGGCGGCCCAACCCTCGGTGTTGTCGCGAACAGCGATGGCAGACATCGTCATTCGTCTTTATCCGAGTGGCCCGACCAGCCACGGTCTCGGGCGAGCAGGTCCGCGATGGTTTCGCGGCGCACCAGTTCACGCGCCTTGCCTCCGGCGACGGCCACCAGCGGCGGCCGACCCACCAGGCTGCAGCTCGATCCCATCGAGTAGTGATAGGCGCCGGTACAGGCCACCGCCAACAGATCGCCCGGATGGATGTCGGCGGGAAGCTCGACATCGCTGGCGATCTCGTCACCGGCCTCGCAGTGTCGGCCTACCACCGTGACCGGCGCAGTGGCGGCTGGCCCGCGCCGATTACCCAGTGCCACTGTGTATCTCGCGTCGGCGCCCGCGACGCGCGGGTTGTCACTCATACCGCCGTCGACGGCGACGAAGGTTCGTCCGTCGGGCTGGCGCTTGATGGCGACCACCCGGTATAGCGTGATTCCGGCGCGGGCTGCGATCGCCCGGCCCGGCTGGAGCACGATCCGCGGTCGGGGATAACCGTATTCCGCACAGGCGGATTGGAGTGCGGCGTCGATGATGGCGCCAAGTGCCCTCGGGTCGAGT
>Ga0335076_10001014_pt1 | contig 26911 bp, 24 predicted proteins | sample Lox_Sample_25_FD_206717 | JGI IMG/M metagenome (GOLD analysis project Ga0335076, IMG submission 206717) | Soil microbial communities from Loxahatchee National Wildlife Refuge, Florida, United States - Lox_Sample_2.5 | ecosystem: Environmental > Terrestrial > Soil > Wetlands | place: USA... | reverse complement strand
ACGCGACCCGGTCCGGGCGGCGCCGAATCGAAGTTCTTGAAGAGCCACGCCTCCTCCACCGACATATCCGAGGCGAAGTACCACCGCTGCCGTGGCTCGTGCACCAGGTAGTAGATCTCCCCCATCCTGTCCGGGTAGCGCAGCTCCGTGGCCCACAGGGAGCGGGACGACACGCTCGCGCCATCGCAAAGCGCCAGCGGCGCATCGCGTACCGGGCCGCGGATCGGCCGCCACAAGTTGACCTGCAGGTAACGCGACAGCCCCTGCTCGGCGTGCGGGCCGAGCTCGCGCCGCAGGCGTGTCAGGGCAGAGAGCGGCGTGTAATCGGTGTGCGCGTGGTGCACCGGCCGGCCGACGTCCTGGCTGTCGGCCTGCAGTTGCCGCGCGTTGCCACGACGCACGTTGTGATCGAAGACGATGACGCGGTCGGCGCCAAGGGCGGCCTGGATGATCTCGGCGCTTTCCGGGTAATAGCGTTGCCGCACGTGCCTCTCGTCATAGAAGCGGCGCACGCGCGTCGGCCAGCGCCCGAGCGTCGCACCGTGCTCATCGAGCCGTAAGCGCGCGCCGCCGCGCACGTCCTCGATGCGCACCGCGTGAGTTGTGAACCTCACGGTCTCCGCCTCGGCACCCGCCGCTCCCGCGTGCGCGTAAACGAACGGGCGTTCCACCGCGGGGAGGAGAAACTCGATTTCGGCCTGCACCAAGCCACGATCGGTCTGTCGCCGCAACGCACTACGCATGAGATCTCCCCCGCCAGGCGCGCTCACCGGACCGATCAGGTTGCTGACTGAGCGGTGGGCGCTCGCACTCGATGGCGGACAGTGTCAGAGGGAGGCGTACCGTCGGCAAACGCAATCGCTGAGCGATGCTTAAGAAAAACTAAACGCCAATCGGGATGCAGGGTCGTCGCAGACCGGGCGACTCAGTAGCGCGAGTCCCGCATGCGCCGCCATGATATGCCCCGTGCTGAAGGAGAAACGTATGCGATCGTCGCTTCCCGCGGTGCAGAGTCTTACGGCCGGCTACGCCGACACGAGCGGTTTTCTCGCGCTCAAGGGGCTGTTCACCTCTCACGTGACCGGAAACTTCGTGACGCTCGGCTCCGCGCTCGTTTTCGGTAACAGCGGAGCGCTGGCGAAGACTCTGGCGTTGCCGATGTTCTGTCTCGCGGTCCTCGCATCGAGGTTACTGGCGTTGCGTCTGCGGGCATCCGCGCGCCCGGTATTGCGCAGGCTGCTGCAAATTCAGCTGCTGCTGCTGATCGTGGCGGCAGGGCTCGCGGCGTGGTTGGGCCCGTTTCCCGACCCTGATGCGGGCCCAGCCCTTGTGGTCGGGATGACGTTGGTTGCGGCGATGGCCATGCAGAACGCCGCCTATCGGCTCCACTTGGCGCATACGCCACCCTCGACCATCATGACAGGCACGACGACGCAGATCATGCTCGACGTGGCCGACCTGCTCCATGGTCTGCGGCCGGAGACGGCCGCGGCCACGCGCACACGCTTGCGGCGGCTGACCCTCAGCGTCACAGTGTTCGCGACGGGCTGCGGCCTCGCTGCGCTGCTCTACCAGGAACTGGGCAACTGGTGCTTCTGCGTGTTGCCGATTCTCGGAGTCTGCGCGCTGCTGATGCGAACACAGATCGCCGACGCCGACTCGCGCAACTAGCGACTCTCCCTGGGTATGGCGTCGCCGATGGAATCGGCCTTGGCGATGAGCGCCTCGGCCATGCGGATGCTGGCGATGTCGATGAGCCGGCCATCGAGAGAGACTGCACCCTTGCCTTCCTTAGCCGCCTGTGCCATGGCTTCCACGATGCGTCTGGCCCTGGTCACCTCGGGCTCGGACGGCGTGAAGACCCGATTCGCCAGCTCAATCTGCGAGGGGTGGATCGCCCACTTGCCCTCGTAGCCGAGCACCGCCGCACGATTAGCCGCGGCGACGTATCCCTCGCCGTCGCTGAAGTCACCGAAGGGTCCGTCGATCGGCCGCAACCCGTAGGCCCGGCAGGCCACCAGCATGCGCGTCTGCGCGGCGTGCCACGGGTCGCTCCAGAAGTACTGTCGGCGGCCTTCCGCGTCCCGGTCCGTCAGCACTCCCGAATCCCGATGCACGCCGCCAATAATCGTGGTGCGGGCGCGCGTCGAGGCCGCGTAGTCGGCCACCCCGAAGCTCATCGCCTCGAGCCGCCGTGAGGACTGCGCGATGGCCTCCACGTTAGCCATGCCGAGGGCGGTTTCGATCAGCACTTCGAAGCCGATGCGCTTGGCACGCTTCTTGGCGGCCTCGATCTGCGTGACCAGCACATCGACCGCGTAGACGTCCTGCGCGACGCCGACTTTGGGGATCAGGATCATATCGAGCCGCGGGCACGCCTCGACGATGTCCACGACGTCTCGGTACATGTAGTGCGTGTCGAGGCCGTTGATGCGGACCATCATGGTCTTGGCGCCCCAATCCACTTCGTGGAGCGCCTGAATGATGTTGCGGCGCGCCTGCTCCTTGTCGTCGGGGGCTACCGCATCCTCACAGTCGAGGAACACGACATCAGCCGCCGACCGTGCCGCTTTGGCGAACATGGCGGGATTCGAGCCGGGCACGGCCAGCTCGGAGCGCTGCAGGCGCGGCAGCGCCTGCTCGATGGTGGTGAAGCTCATGCACGTGTCCTCGGTGAAGCCTCGTCAGCCGGTACTGCCGAACCCGCTCGCGATGCAGTTGATCGAGAGCAGCAGCGGCGCCTTGTAGGATTCCTGCTCCGCCTCGTTGCCCGCAGCACGGTAGCGGCGCAGCAGTTGAACTTGCTGACGGTTTGCGTGCGCGATGCTCGGCAGCTTGCGCATCAGGCGGCTGCGCATCTGCGGAAAGCGGTCGGCGATCTCGCGGCCGCCGCTGACCTCGAGCAGCATCTGCGAGGTGAGGCGATATTCGGCCTCGAGAAGCCGCAAGATCTCGCTGCGCACCACACCGTCGTCGACCAGTTCCGCATACTCGCGCGCGATTCCCATATCGACCTGCAGCAGAGTCTTTTCCGTTTCATCGACTATCAGTCGGAACAGGCGCGAGTCCCTGAACATGCGCTGCAGCAGCGCAAGCCCCGACGCCTTGCGCACTGCGAGGAAAGCGGCGAGGCCACTGCCTACACCGTACCAGCCGGGCATGATATGGCGATTCTGCGACCAGGCGAACACCCACGGGATGGCGCGCAGATCATCGAGCGTCTGTGCGCCGAAGCGCCGCGCCGGACGCGAGCCGATGTTGAGCAGCGCCAGCTCTTCGAGGGGGCTCGCCTGCTGCAGGTAGCGGATGAGCTCGGGTCGTTGCACCAGCTTTCCGTACACCGCCCGCGAGGTCTCGGAGAGCGCCTCCATGGCATCGTCGAATTCGGGCACCGGAGTGAGCGCCTGCTCGCGCTCGGACTTGATGCTGTGCTCGAGCACGCTGCTCGCCAGCAGCTCGATCTGATAGGCCGCGGTGCCGCGGTTGGCATACTTGAACGAGACGACTTCTCCCTGCTCAGTGACGCGGAACCTTCCGTGAATCGAGCCGGCCGGCTGCGCCGCGATCGCCCGCCCCGCCGGGACCCCGCCCCGGCTCACCGAGCCGCCGCGGCCGTGGAAGAAGGCGAACGGCACGTTGAGCTCCTTGCCAAGCCGGGTGAGCTTCACCTGGGCCTTGTACAGCTCCCAGTTGGAGGCAAGAAAGCCGCCGTCCTTGTTGGAGTCGGAATAGCCGATCATGACGTCCTGCACACCTCCCTGGGCGCGGATGCTGCGCCTCACCATCGGTGTGCCGAGCAGCTCGCGCATGATGGCCGGCGCCGCCCGCAGATCCTCGATGGTCTCGAACAACGGCACGATCGGCAGTGTGCAGCTCTCCACCGCGAGCGTGTCGGCGAACAAGCCGCCTTCCTTGGCGAGCAGGTAGACACCGAGCACGTCGGCCGCAGTACGGGTCATGCTGAGGACGAAGGTACCGAAGGCGTCGCGATCGATGTGCGCGCGTGCCTCTTTGATCAGCGGAAAGATCCCCAGCGTTTCGCTGGCCTCCGCAGCCAGCCCGGCGAGTTGGCGCGGGTGCGGGCGCGGACTGGATAGCTCATCGAGCAGCCAGGCCTTCCACTGCGGGGAATCGGGCGGCGGCGGCAGCTCGTCGGTGACGCGGCTCGCGCGCCACAGCGCCTGCAGTGCCTGCGTCGTGCGGGTGGTGTTCTGCCGGACATCGAGTCGTACGGTACTGAAGCCGAAAGTCTCCACCTCGCGGCGCAGCGGACGTACCAGCGTCGCGGCGACCTCGGGCGCTTTGCAGGCCGAGAGCGCCTCCTCGATGAGGCGCAGCTCCGCCGCAAGCTCTCCCGCATCGCGGTAACTGAATCGACCAGGCGCGGCTGCGCTCGCGCGCTCGCTCGTGGCCTCGAGCTTCCTCAGGATGCAGCCGAGGAACTGGCGAAAGGGCTCGCCCCGGTTGCGTGCTGCGATCGCCTCGCCCTGAGCCGACCGCTGCAGCGCCGCATCGAGCGCCTGCCGTAGCGCGGGCGGTGCGCTGACCACGCTCTCGGCGAGGGACAGGCTGCGCGTGAGCTCCAGGAGGCGGCCGCGGTAGCGCGACAGGCTGGCGGCGCGGTTTGACTCGAGTGTCTGCCGCGTAACCTCGTTGGTGACCAGGGGATTGCCGTCGCGGTCGCCGCCGATCCACGCGCCAAACTGAAAGAATGGCGTGACTTCGAATCGCTCGCCGGGATAACTTTGGCGCAAGGCACCGTCGAGTTTCTCAAGCAGCGCGGGCACGGCCTCGAACAAAGTCTCGTTGAAGAAATGCAGGCCCCAGGCGACCTCCTGCGCCACCGTGGGCTTTTCCAGTCGCAGCTCGCCCGTGAGCCACAGCAGCTCGATCTCGTTCTTCAGCCGCTGGATCAGGTCCGCGCGTTCGCGTCGCGTCCAGCGGGGCGACTCGAGCTCCATGAGTCCGCGGTAGATGCGGCGGTGCCGCTCCAGCACCGTCACCCGCTTCGCTTCGGTCGGGTGCGCGGTGATTACCGGCCGTATCTTCAATTCCTTGAGGATGGGGCGCAGCTGCTCAGCGGCAACCGCACCGTTCGCGGCGTCCGCTACTACCCGCGCGAATGTTCCGCGAACCGCCTGGTGCCCGTGCTGGTTCTCCGCGTCACGGCGGCGCCGCATGGCTGCGTTCTGCTCAGCAATGCTCAACAGCTGGAACCACATCCCCTGGGCCTGCAGCGTGCGGGCCAGCAGGTTCGGCGGCAGGTCCGCGGCGACCGCCTTACCCTGCAGCAGCGGTACGACGTCGGGCTCGTGCCGCGCGACGACCTCGATCAGCAGCTCGAACAGCAGCCCCGCAACCTCCGCCTCGTAAGCGTCAGCGCTCATCGTCGTAGGCTCGGTGCACGGCCGGAAGAAAGTGCGCGCGGGCGCAGCTCAGGCCATCGTCCGCGGCGTGGGCTTCCTGCGCAACACTTCGGCCACGGCGGTTCCCAGCTCGCAGGCGCTCGGGGCAACGGTCAGACCGAACGATTTCATGATCTGCGTCTTCTCCGCAGCACTGTCCCCGCTGGCCGAAATGATCGCGCCCGCGTGCCCCATGCGTCGACCCTTCGGTGCCGTGAGCCCAGCCACGTAGCCGACTACCGGCTTGCTCATGTTCTCCTTGACCCATTTTGCGGCCTCGGCTTCCTGCGGGCCGCCGATCTCGCCGATCATGACCACCGCCTGCGTCTCCGGATCCTGCTCGAACAGCATCAGGTGATCGAGGAAGGAACTGCCATTGATCGGGTCCCCGCCGATACCCACACTGGTCGTCTGGCCGATGCCCAGCGCGTTCATCTGCGCGGCGGCCTCGTAGCCGAGCGTTCCGGAACGCGACACGATGCCCACCGAACCGCGCTTGTAGATATGCCCGGGCATGATTCCCAGCATCGCCTTGCCGGCGCTGATGATGCCGGCGCAATTGGGGCCGACCAACATGGTGCGTCGCTCCCGCGGGTAGCGCATGAGGTAGCGTTTCACACGCATCATGTCCTGCGCCGGGATGCCATCGGTAATGATGCACACCAGTTTGAGTCCCGCATCCGCCGACTCCATGAGCGAGTCGGCCGCAAAGGCGGGCGGCACGAAAGCGATGCTGGTGGTGGCCGCGGTCTCGCGCACCGCCTCCTTGACCGTGTTGAAGACCGGGCGATCGAGATGGGTCTGCCCACCCTTGCCGGGCGTTACGCCGCCCACCACCCGCGTGCCGTAGTCGATCATTGCCTTGGCGTGAAAGGTCGCCTTGTCGCCGGTGAATCCCTGCACCAGGACCGGTGTGTTCTCATCGATCAGAATGCTCATCGGATGGATTCCTGCATCTGTGGGCGCGGAGGCGGAGTCAGCCCGACCGCGCGGCCGCAACCACCTTGCGCGCTGCCTCGGCCAATGTCCCGGCGCTGATGATCGCCAGGCCGCTCTCGCCGATGATCCCGCGTCCTTCGCTCTCATTCGTGCCCGCGAGGCGCACCACCAGCGGAACCTCGATGTGCATGGCCCGCACCGCCTGGATCACACCCTGTGCCACCCAGTCGCAGCGATTGATGCCGGCGAAGATGTTCACCAGGATCGCCCTCACCTTGGCATCGGACAACACCAGTTTGAATGCCTTAGCCACGCGCTCGGGCGAGGCACCGCCACCGACGTCGAGAAAGTTCGCCGGCTGGCCGCCAGCATGCTTGATCGTGTCCATGGTAGCCATGGCGAGCCCGGCGCCGTTGATGATGCAGCCGATGTCACCGTCGAGCCCGACGTAATTGAGGTTGTCCTGGGACGCCTCGGCTTCGCGCGGATCCTCCTGCGACAGGTCGCGCATCTCGGCCACGTCGCGGTGGCGGAACAGCCCGTTGTCGTCGAAAGACATCTTCGCATCGAGCGCAACGAGGCGATCATCCGCTGTGACAACCAGGGGATTGATCTCTACCATGGTGGCATCCAGATCACGGAAGGCGCGGTAGGCTCCCATGATGGCCGCCACCGCGCGGCTCACCTGCTTGAGGTTGAGGCCCAGACCGAAGGCCAGCTCGCGCGCCTGAAAGGGCTGCAGTCCGACCGCAGGCTCGACGATGGTCTGCAGAATCGCGGTCGGCGAGTTGTTCGCGATCTCCTCAATCTCCATCCCGCCCTGTGCCGAGGCGATGACGCGGATTCGTTCTGCCTTGCGGTCCAGCACGATTCCGAGGTAGAGCTCGCGCTCGAATTTTTCGGCGACCTCGACGTACACCCGCTGCACGATCTTGCCCTCGGGTCCGGTCTGAATCGTCACGAGCTTCTTGCCGAGCAAGGCTTGCGCGGCCTCGTGCACCTCGTGATAGGTGGTGCACAGCCTGATGCCGCCGGCCTTGCCGCGCGCGCCGGAATGGATCTGCGCCTTGACGGCCCAGTGCCAGCCGCCGAGCTCGGAGGCGGCGTACGAGGCCTGCTCGGGACTGTAGGCAACCGCACCACGCTGAATCGGCACGCCGTAGCCGGACAGCAGCTCCTTGGCCTGGTACTCATGGACGTCCATGGGATCTCCTCGGATGAGCAGATTTCTGCGATCTGCGCACGCCAAGTATGCACTGCATCAGGGCGCGCAACACGCCCTTTAGTTAGAAGCGCAGACCGAATCCCGCCGTAATGATATCCCGGTCTTCGTCGTCGGACGTGAACGCGCGGTACCAGCTGACGCGCAGCACCAGGGGCCGCGTGAAGCGCCAGCTCAACGTCATGGAGGCAAGTCCGACGACTCGCGCTCCGGGACGTCCGTCGTGCGTGTCGTAAGCGCTAAGCGCCACGTAGGGGCCGGCACCGAGACCGACGGCGAAGCGGCGTCCAAGGAACTCCTGTACCGCCCACATTTCGCCGATGATGCTGGCATGTCGCTCGACGGCTCCGACGCCCTCATTGAGCAAGCTGCCCGAGAGCTCGACGTGCCGCGCCCATCGGTAGCGGTACTCGAAGCCGAAATCGGTCGACTTGTTCGAGCTCAGATTGTTGAGGACAGTTTGACCGATGAAGAAGCCAACCTCGTTTTGCAGTGTGCCGGCGCCGCCCACCTGATCGGAGGAGCGCTGGCCGTCGGGCGTCGCCGTGAATCGCTCCAGGCGATAGCCCACGCCCAGCATGACGCTGCGCGTGCCCGGGTCCGCCAGCATCACCTTGTTGATATCAAGCAAGGCAAACCACTTGTTGCTCAATGAGTAGGTCACTCTACCGCTGACGATCAGCGCGACGCCATGTTCGTTGCGATAGCCCGCATAGTTGTCGTCGAACTGCGTGTCGAAATACACATACGGACCGGCTCCGAGAGCCAAGGTGAAGCGATCCCGCCAGCTTCCGGTGTTGGCCCAGAACTGCAGCATCCCTCCGTCGCGATGATGCCCCGGCAGGTGACCTTCGTTTAGGTAGCCCAACGATGCGTCCAGGTTGGACAGCAGCGCCTCGCGATATTCCAGTCCCCAGGCATACGAGCCTGATTTGTCCTCGTCGGTGTCGGTCGCCCCGCCGAGGAGCGCGATCTCTTCCGCGTCCGCACCTGCCGACAGGCAGGCGAACAGCAGCAGCGCAATCGCGGCTAAGGGCGCTCGGCGTGCACCCGTCCGGAGACGGACATTGCGCGGCACGCTGGCGTGGATCAGATCAGGGTCCCCGGTTGCTCGGGAGCGTAATGCACCGCGTCACTCATACAGCTTGGGCGCACTCTCGCCGTGGACTATAGGCGTGCCGATACAACGCCGGCTCGCAGGTTGGGTGAGGGATTGTTACAAACCACGGTGCCGCACTGGCCGTTCTTTGCATTGTGGTGCCAGCCACCGCTGATGCTAGCCACCGCTAACGAACGGCAGGCCGACGTTGAGCACGAAATCCTCCAGAAAATGCCCGGTGACGTTGGCGATGAGGTCGCGGTAGCGCAGGTAGAAAACCGTGAACATTCCGCCGAGCACGAAGGTAGCGACGATCCCACCCAGCCCCTGTCGATAGTGCGCCGCCGCGAACAAGGCGAGCGGTACGAGGCCTGCGATCCACTTACTGCCGGTGAGAGCCTGCAGTCGCTCGATCGCGTAGCCGCGGTAGAAGATCTCCTCGGCGACGCCGGCCCGCAGCATGCTCAGCGTCACCACCCACAGGCTGGGGCGAAACGAGTCACTCCCACCGAGGTGGATACCAAACTGACGCAGGAGAAAGTACAAGCCAACCGTCACGACCAGAGCCGCGACGGCGAGCAGGCACCCCCTTAGCAGTGATCTGCCCACTCGCTCGAGGTGCAAACCGATCGAGCTCAGTGGCAGGGCCTCCCGTGTCTTCACCAGCCACAGCAGCACGGCGACGAGCAGGAAGAGACCCAGCTCCTTCAGCACAATCTGCGTGTCGGAGTGGTTCTCGCCGGTAATCAGGCGATAGAGCGCTATGTAGGCCGGCCCTCCAAGCAGGGCAAGCGCCAGACCGCAGGCCGTTGCCCGCGAGCGGCTCGCGAGGGGTGGCGAGGCGGAGGCCAACGTATTGGAGCTCACGCAACCGCTGCCGGGACCGATGGTACCCAGACATAGCCGTCGTCATCGACGATGTGAGCCTCGCGCAGTCCGTGTTCCTTCTCGGTCGCTCGAGCGAGAACGACCGCACCGCGGCGCCGGGCGGCCGCCTCGGCCAGATCCGGGTCGACGCCGTAGAGGCGCAGTTCCACACCGCCCCCTCTCGCCTCGACACCGGTGACGGCCCCGATCAGCTCGTGATTGCGATAAGTCCAGTCGGAATGCAGCAGCCAGGTGCTGCCGAGTGCCTGCATTATCGCGAAGTGTTCTTCCCAGTACAGAATGCGTGCGCCAAAAACCTCTGCCTGAAAGCGCGCCGAGCGATCAACGTCGCGTACCAGGAGGTTGACCCCGAGTCCTCGCGGGATACCTCGACCGTAGGTCATCGGATCGGGTCGATCGCTGTCCTTCTCTGGAATCGCAGCCATACGCGCTGTGCCTCACGGCTGGAGTTGCAAAGCCCGGCCCAACGACAGCTTGTTGGTGCATTGGTGCCGCAAAGGGGCGCCACTAGAGCCGCGTCGTGGAAACCGCAGCCGTCACCGCGGCGATTACTTCCCCGGTCGTCATGACATCGGCGAACAGCAGCGCCATATTCTCCAGCGTCGCACCATGCGCGGCGTCGGTCAGTGCCGCGGTCGCGTCCGACACGAACACGACCTTGTAGTTCATCTGCATGGCATCTCGAGCCGTCGACTCGCAGCAACAGTTGGTCAGCGTGCCGGTGATGATCAGGGTGTCGACGTCGTGACTCTGCAGCAGCTCGTGCAGACCGCTCGCGCCCGGCACGAAGGCGCCGAAGCGCGTCTTCTCGATGATATGGTCGGTTGCAGCGACATCGAGGTGCGGCCACAGTTGCCAGTAGTGGGCGCTGCGCGCAAAAGCATCGGCGACGGCTGCGCCACCGTGCGGCGTATGCATGTGGGCGAACCAGTTCGACCAGCGCAACCGGGAATCGGAGTCGACCGTCATGCGCAGAAAGACATTGCGCCCGCCGCCGCGGCGCACTGCGACCGAGATCGAGTTGACATTCGGGACGATCTCCCGGGCCACTGGCACCTCGACCGGAGCGCCCGGTTCCATGAAGCCGTTCTGCAGGTCGACGACGACGTGCGCGGTACGGCGCATGTCGAGTCGTTCGAAGGGATGCAGCTTGCCACGCTGCGATTGGATCTGCGCCAGCAAATCAGCAGTCAGACTGACCTCGTGCATGCTCCGCCCTGTTCCCGTAGCCTCGAGGGCACTATAGCAGGAGCGCTCCTGCGGTGATGCGAGGCGCATCGCCCGTCATTGGGCCGATCCGCGGGCGCGCCCGCCCCGGGTAGCGCGGCGAAGCAAAGCTGCCAGGGCGCCGAACGCACGTTGCGGGGATCTAGGGCACGAGATTCCCGCAGGCCGCCATCTTCTGCTGGACACAATTGGAGATTGCGCCCTGGGAGGGAAATGGTCCTGCGATCGGGTCGTGACTGAGTTCGTTCTGGCACTGCTGCCGCCAATTGCCTGCGCGTTGACACCCGGGCTGCGGGGCGTTTGACTGTGGAGAGCCTGTCACGGCGGGCGCGGGCGGCCTGGTCAGCTTCGGCATGTCAGCTGCGGTCTCCGGCGTGCTGCGATTCGCCCATACCTTGTATCCGGCCTGATTCACGCCGGAGATCTGATCGCCGCTGAGGGTAACCTTGTCGACGAATTGCGAGTTCCACCGCAGGGTCGCGCTGCGCGCCGCCCGATCCGTGCACTCCCAGTGGCCCACCGTCTTGCCGCCGTACGTGATGCGGTGATCGGCGGTGAAGGTGACAATGTTTCCGGTGAACCAGAACCAGTTACCGAGGAAGTTGTCGCAGCCGTCCCTGGCCAACGCCGGTGCCCAGGCAATCATTACGAGCAACGCGCTCCGGGTCGAGCGAAGCATGGCAAAACACTGTATCCGCTGCGCTACTTGGGCAGTCGCGTCCAGGAGGAGTCCGGATCGAAGGTGGTGATCGCCACGGCCGCCTCGGCGGTCGAGTCGCCCAGGTCTTTCTGGAAAACGGTGCCACGCCGACTGACGAGAAAGGTCATGACACCGCTGGCACCGTACTCGGCCGGGTACGCCAGGATCGCAAAGCCGCCGGTCATCCGGTCGTCGACCACGTAGTCCTTCGCGCCGCCGTATGCGTGCGGCCCCTGTGCCTTGAGGATGCGGAAGTAATAGCCGTGATACGGATGGTGCTTCCCGTATTCATAGCCTTGCGCTTCGGCGTCTGCCACGAACGGGCCTGCCGGGCTTTCGGGCTCACCTTCCGCGGCGGGCCAGTACAGGCCGTTCTGCGTACCGGCCTTGCTGCGGAAGCGCTGTGCATAGGCCCCCGGCGGATTGCCGTCATGACTCGTCGCTGCGTAGTCCAGCTGCGCCTGACGCAGCGCATGGCAGACCCTGATCGCCGCGAGTTCGTTCGCACCGATACGACGGTAGAGCAACTCCTTGACGCCCGCGGCAGAATCAAACCGCCAGGCGCCGGCGCTCTTGACGAGCGGAATGGGCAGCGGCCATTCGTTGTCACCAACGAGCAGTGTCTCGGCGTCCTCGCCGGCTGCGACCAGACGATGATGCGCCTCGTACAGCGCAACGAAATGCGTCCGGTCGTTGCGATCCTGCGCGTCGTCTCCGGATGAGATGAGCGTCGCAGCGTCCGGTCCCAGTATCTGCTGAAGCGCGGCGACGTCGTTATCCCTGTTGGCGGCCACCAGTGCATCCGCCGCCTGTTGCGCGGTCTGAAAGGTCTTCTGTGCAGCGTCCTGCGCCAGAGCGCGGGGCGCAGGCAGCTGCGCGGCGGCAGCGAAGGCGCCCACGGCCAGCAAGAGCAGGTAGCGACGGGTGGCATTGTCGAAGCGCATCGCGAGACTCACTTCCTCTTCGCACCGCCGGCCTGTTTTTGCTGCGAGGCGACGCTGCTGCGGCCGCGACTCGCCGCAGCACGGTCGACGGCGGCATTGTTGCCGCCCCCGAAGGCACTGTTACGGTTGCCATAGTTGGCAGATGGCGGCCGCGAGGGAACTCTCGAGTAACCGGCATCGGGACTCGGTCGGTACTGCGGGGTGCCCGGTCGGGGAGCGGGACGCGTTGCGTTGTTGGGCGGACGTTGCTGCGGCGGTGCTCCGCCGGGCGGACGTGTCCCGGGCGGCGTGTAAGGCGGCGGCCGGGAAGCCGGTGGTCGCGCCCCGGCTGGTGGTGGAGGCGGCGGTCGCCCCCCGGGCGGCGGACGATAGCCGGGTGGCGGATGATACCCGGGGCGCGTGTACCAGTTGCCGGGCGGACGCGCGTAGATCGGCGGCCCATACATCGGCGGACGCGGACGATAGCTCGGGTAGGGCGGTCGATAGCGGTTGTTCACCACCCAATAGTTGTTGTGCACGATGACCGTGCGGTGCCCCCAACTCCAGCCCCATCCTCCCCAGTACCACGGATAGCGGTTGCTGCTGATCCAGGCACCGAGGACGATGCCGGCACCGAAGCTGATCACCGATGCAGCGACGACTGCATTGGGGTCCGGCTGCACGTAGACGACCTGCGGGTTGTACTGCGGTACGTAGATGACTTGCGGATTGGCGGGTTGGATAACGACCACCTGGGTCGTACCCTGACCCTGCACCTCGACGTTCTGATATTCGTTGCTCTCGAGTGTGCCTGCGGCGTATGCCTGCTGACGCAACCGCTGGATCGAGTCCATCACCGTGCCCTGGTCGGCGCTGAAGGCACGGCCGATCGCAGCGTAGTTGTCGATGTTCTGCGCCATCATGTCGAGGACTTGCGCGAAGTTGATCAGCGCAATAAACGCCGGATCGAAGCCCTTCGCCTGCGCTGCGTCGGTGCGGGCCTGTCCGGTCAGGGTCAGGTTCTGACGGAGCCAGTTGTCGACGTCGAGAACCTGCTGCGGGTCAGTGGAGGCGGCACAGATCTGCGCCACCAGCGCATCCGGGTACAGAGCGATCGGCGCGAGCAGCTGATCGAGCTGATCGGGTGTCGGCGGCGCCGCGTTCTGCCCATACGTACCAGCGGTCGCGAGGAGCATGGCGCACAGCCGCACCAGCCGGGTGAGCATCGAAGCCATCGATTTGCACGGCATGGAGCCCTACGTCCTGTCGCCAGCCCGGACCGCGGGAGTGGAAGTTAGCGCATTGCGCCGCAAAGCGCGACTCAGGTTCGCCGCAGCACCGTGCGCATCCTGCGAGGCAGCTCCACACCTGCGACGGCGCCGGCGTCGCCCGGTCACCCCGGGTTTCGCCGCCAAACGAGCAGTACCTGGCCGCCTTCGTAGTACGTTACATCAGTTCGCCCAAACACGAATGCCTGCTTGCCGCCCTCGGAGCGCAGACGCACCTGCCCATGCTCGGAACTGATCGAGAAGGAGCGTATGCCGTCCCACAGAGGCTTGTGCGAGACGGTGCTGCCGGCAGGAGTCTCAGTGACGACCAACGTGCTGTCATACCTATAGCCAAAACTCTCGGCGTCCAGGGTGTATTTGCCGAAAGCGACCAGAGTGGTCTCTGTTGGCCACTTCGTCCGGTTGTGATGAACAACCACAATCGTGCCATTGAGTAGCACCATCCGGCCCTCCACCGTCGGGGGGCGGAACACCTGCCCGTCCGCATGCCATTCCGCCAGCGAGTACACGCCTACGATGCGCGCTTTCAGGGCGTCAAGCGGCAGCTTCGCGGCGTAGCAGACGGCGCCGGCCGTCGCAAGGCTCAGGATCGCAGGGATGCAACGCATGCGGTACGCGAGCGTGTATCGTCTGACCAGGGCGCTCATCTCTCGACCACTACGTGTGTCGCGTCAAGGGGCTGGCAGCGGTGCCCTCTTCTGCGGTGCGCCGTGCAATTGTAATCGAGTTAGCGGCGCGCCTCGAAGGGCCGCGGGCCCGCGGTCACTTCGGCCGCAGCAGGAAAGAGGAACACGCGTCCGCCGGTCTGATCGCCGACGCGTGCTGACTGCTCTGCCCCGACCGCTCGGGCGAGGAGCACGCGCGACTCGCTCGATCCGGGCGGAGCTACCACGACCCAGCGCTTGCGCTCGGCCTCGATGGGCCGGTCCTCGAGCAGTATGAAATGACGAGGCCGCGACAAGCGCGGCCTCCGGATGCAATGAGCCGCGGCGGGCGCGGCTGAGTCGAAGATCGGGTGTCGGCGGTCCGGGCCCGCTCAGCCCGCCAGTGCGGGGCCGATCACCGCGATTGCAAAAACCATGAAGAGAACGATCAAGCCGAGTTTGGCGTCTTCAGACATCATGATGCTCCGTCAGTACGCCCCAGCCCTCCGCTGCAACCTTGTGGGGCGCGGATATGAAACTCCCCGCCCGGCACGGCTGCTGTGATCGCTATCACGCCGACCGAGCCTCGGATGCGCGCACCTGCGCAATTCCGGATGATTCGTGCGGGCTACCCCCCGGAGCATCAGGCGGCCGGAGGCGACACCGCCCGGGCTGAGAGCGCCGGGAATCCGGCTGACCACACGTCCGCGGATACCCGCTCGCCGTCTGCGGACGGCGCGAACTGCGAACAGAATCAGCAGGATGGCCGTAGTGCCGATCGGATTAAGTGATAACGGGCCAGTCCGACTGGCTTAGACTTCGGGCGGCATAAGGCTCGCCAGCATTCCCGGCGGCGACTCGACGACTCGGGTGCTGTCGCGACCGGGCCGGCGGGCCCATTGGGACTGGTCAATCCGGTCCGCGCCGCCAAGCAAACGGAGAAAGGTCATGTCACAACTGTCGTCCACCGAACTGCGAACCCTGGTAGCGGCGCAGATCGCCTCGGGGCTGGTCGGGCACATCGCACCGAGCTCGCCCCAGACCACGATCGATGAGGTGGCGCAGCTCGCCGTCAGAATTGCCAAAGCTCTTCAGGACGCGGCGATCAAGTCAATGCACCAGTAGCTCGAGGCCGCCGCGATTGCGCACTGCCGCGGCTCGCCACCGTGGTGCCTCGCGCGGGCACGATTGCGGTGACACCGCCGATTGCGGCGCGCGCCTGGCATCACGCCGCGGCGTCACGCACCCACCCAATGCTCTGACGGACTACTCGCCGAGCCTCGCGCAGGCGGCTGGGCTCCGCGCGGCAGATATCACGACTTCCTAAGAACTTCCTAAAGATCCCCCGTCGCTCGGGCACTAACTTTTGCACCCGAGGCCTGCGGGATTTTTGGCGCAAAACCAGAGTCCGGAGGCCGGCCGAAGTTACCACCCAGAGCTGAGGAGATTTTCATGAAGTCGAGCGTCAAGAGCGAAAGCCGGGCGATCATCCCCGTCGCGATCGCGATGTTGCTGGCATCTGTGTTGGCCACCTCAAGCGCGTTTGCAGGCGATGCAGTCCGCAGTGAGACCGTCAAGTTTCAGGACCTGAACGTAGACACGCCTGCCGGCGTGGAAACCCTCTACAACCGCATCCACGCGGCGGCGCGCCGGGTGTGCGCGGAGTCCGATCCGGTTGCGGGCCGGGGAGTGGGAAACTGCATCAGGAAGGCTGAGGGTAAGGCTATTTCCGACCTGAACCTCCCGGGACTCACCGCCTTCTATCGGACGAAGAACGGCGGCAAAGGCGACGCGCTTACCGCGAGTCGCTGAAGTGGCTGGTTAGTCCGGGCGTAGGGACGCGCCCGGACCCTCTTTGGCCGCCGGGTCGCTGGCGGCCTCCGCGCCGATCATGTAGCTTTGCGACGCACCCTGAGATGAAAGCCGGGATACCTTCCGGCAGGTGCCGTCACCGAGACCATGAAGCTGAAGTTCGGCGACTGCGTGCTCGACCTGCGCGCGCGACAGCTCGAGCGTGACAACGAGGTCGTACCCCTCGAGCCGAAGATGTACGACCTGCTCGAAGTGCTGATACAGCGCCGGCCTGCGGTCGTCACCAATAACGAACTCGACGAGCTGCTCTGGCCGCAGGTTTACGTGGCGCGTACCAGCCTGACTCGTCTGGTATCGGAGCTCCGCAACGTGCTCGGCGACACGCCGCGCGACTCGCGCATCATCCGCACCGTGTACAAGACCGGGTATTCGTTCTGTGCCGACGTCACCTGCCTGCGCGCCGCGGCTGTCTCACCCGCGGCGATCGAGCTCGTCTGGAGGAAGCAGTCCCTGCCCCTTCCGGAGGGCGAGCACATTGCCGGACGGGACGCGGAATGCTCGCTGGTTATCGACGCGAACACGGTTTCCCGGCGCCATGCGCGAATCACGGTCGTGTCTGGAACGGCGACCATCGAGGATCTCGACAGTACCAACGGCACCCACGTCAATGGCACGCGTATCGCGGCGCCGACCCGCCTCGCGCCAGGCAGCGAGCTGGCGCTCGGCAGCGAGGTGCTGCAGGTGAGGGCACGCAGCCCGTCGGCGCTCACCGTCAAAGTCGATTCCGTCGCCGGCTCCGGTGACAAGGTGCGCAAGAACTGAACGAACAATGCCGGCCTTGCACAGCCGGGCGGGGCGCCGGTCACTGCCAACGGCAGCGGCGAACTCAGCGGTAGAAGATGTGATTGCCGATCGTCGCGATAGCCCGTCGCGTCCTGGACCACGCCGGCCGCACACTGACTGCATGATAGAACAATGCGCCGGGCACGAGCGGCGCGTGCAGCTCATCGTACGCCGCGCTCGCCACCACCATTGCCTGCCGCCATGCCGCGCCGTCGGGCGGCGACAGCGAACCGAGCTCCGTCCATGAGAAGTCCGCAACGAGACGCCCGCGATTCGCATCCCAGCGCATCTCATGCACCACTCCACAGACGGTGTGCGGGAAGTACTGTGAGCGCGTGCGATTCAGTGTGACTTCGGCTACCGCGTACTGGCCGGCGAGCGGCTCGCCGCGTGCTTCAAAATAGATGTTCTCGGCGAGGCATTGCAGATCATCCGCGCGCCGCTGCGCACGGGTTGTTTCCCGCGATACGGCCCGCGGTCGCGCGCTCTCGATGCGTGTTGCGTCCAGGTAGGCAAGGCTGATGATGCCTGCGACACCCAGGATCAGCAGGCCGAGCATCGCCAGGAACGCCACGGTGTCCTTGTCGGCGAAACGCCACGCGCAGGCGATGCGGCATCGCCACAGCATGGGCCAGAAGCGCGCGTCGCGGAGCAGCGCTGCGATCATGGTGCTTCACCCGAACTCGCCCACGGCAACTTTGAACGGCTGCCGCCGGACCGGGAGGTGGCAGCGCTGCAGCGAGGGTGCGCGAGCAGCGGCGGCGATGTCAAACGTGCGCATTATGTTGCACACGCGAGCCGTTACATAACAATGACGGCAAAGCGCGACGCTGCGAGCGTTGACATGCGCGGGGCGCTCCCTCACCCTAACCGCACATCTGCAAAAGGCACACCTTTCGAAAGATTGGGTCGCAAAGCCACCGGTCTAAGGGGTTTCCTATGACAGCGGGGTTGCCAGCACCGAACGCCACACGGCGCTCGTGCCTCTCACGCACCACCATCCACGGTCCCAGGTCGCGCCGCCCTCGGCGCGCGTGGAGCTGATTGCGGCTCCGCCGCGCGACCGGGTCGGCTGAGACCCCCTGCGGGTGTTGGTCGAGACCTGGCGGCGTCGCTGCCCGGATGATCTGCACGTCTCCAGCACTAAGCCAGGCGAGAAACTGACATGTCCATGACAAGCCTGTTGACGTTCACTCCGTGGCCGGCGCTCTCGGCAATGATCCTGCTGGCGCTGCTGGTGGCGGCCCTCTACTTTGCAAGGGACACCGCTCACCAGGCAATTCAGACAGCCGCGAGCGCGCTGGCGCGCGGCTTGCGCGTCGCCGCGCACGCCGTCAGCCGCGCCCAGGAGCGCCTCGGCGCACGCAATCGCGAGGTGCTGCTGGCGGCGGGACGTGAAGCCAAGGAGCGCATCGTCGAGCGTGAATTCACCCGCGTCGGCGACACGGTGCGCAAGGACCTCGCCGGCTATCCCGACATGCACCGCCGACTGAGCGAGGCCATCCAGCGGATCGCGGAGGATCAGGAGAAAGCCGTCGAGGTTCCGCCCGATGCGCCCGGCTGGGCGCAGGCGGTCAAGGTCGTCGCCGATCTCGATTCCCGCAACGCCGGGGCCGACATCCTCTCCGACATTCACAAGTCGATGGTGAAGGCGCACGCCGAGGCGATGAGCGATTACCGTAAGGCGAGCTCCGAGCGGCATGCATTGCTGCGGCGGATGATGCCGGACTGGCGCTTGATCGAGGAAACACTCGGGCGCGTCAACAAAAGCGTCGCAAGCGTCATCGACCGTTCCCAGGCCATCGATCATCACATGGAAGAATACGAGGCTATCGTGCGCGGTGAAGACCGTGCGCTTTCGGTCCTGTCGTCTTCCTCCATCGTCTATTTCTTCATCTCCGCGCTGGTGCTCGCCGTGGCCACCGCCGGCACCGCGGTCAACTTCACCCTGATTGCACGGCCGATGGCCGAGATGGTCGGTGGGACCAACTTCATCGGCGCTTTCCGCACCGCCGACATCGCGGCGCTGGTCATCATCATGGTGGAGATCTCCATGGGCCTGTTTCTCATGGAGTCCCTGCGCATTACCCGCCTGTTTCCGGTCATCGGCGCGCTGGCGGACAAGATGCGCGTGCGCATGATCATCACCACGTTCCTGATACTGCTCCTCATGGCCTGCATCGAAGCGGGGCTGGCCTACATGCGCGAGGTGCTGCTGCTCGATGAGATGGCGACCAACGCGCTGCTGCGTGGTGACGAGGCCGGCTCGATCGTCAACGCGCACCTGTGGATCACGACCGCGGCGCAGATGGGCATGGGCTTTGTCCTGCCATTCGCCCTGGTGTTCGTCGCCATCCCGCTCGAGACCTTCGTGCACTCATTGCGAACCGTGGTCGGCCTGACGGGGATCGCAGCCCTGCAGGCGCTGGCACTGCTGCTGCGGTTGCTGGGCAGCGCCAGTCGCCACCTCGGCGCCCTTGCCCAGCGCGCCTACGACCTGCCGCTGTTCGTGCCGCTATGGATCGAGGCCCGCAGGCGCGCCGCGCATGCTGCGCCGGGTGCGCCGGGTGCGCCGGGCGACGGGGATGCCGACTCCTGGAGGGAGGCACGCACATGAAGCGCCGGCTGTTACTGCTGAGTGTTGCGCTCGCACTCAACGCCTGCGCGCCTTCCAGCCCCCACAACACCGGGGTGTATCTCCTGGTAGATACCTCCGGGTCCTATAACAGGCAGGTGCAGAAGGCGGAGCAGATAACCCTCTACGCGCTCTCGCGGCTGCAGTCGGCCGACTCGATCGCGGTGGCACGCATCGACACCGGCAGCTTTACCGAGAGGGACATCATCGCCAAGGCGACCTTCGACGACCGCCCGAGCACGGCGAACCAGCAGAAACGTGCGTTCGCCAGCCACGTGGAAAAGTTCATCGATCAATCGTTCCCTGCGCCCTACACCGACATCAGCGGCGGCCTGCTGCAGGCGATCGAGTTCCTCAACGAGAAACATACGGCACGCAAGGAGATCCTGATCCTCTCCGATATGAAGGAGGAGCTCGCCAAGGGTTACGTGCGCGACATTCCCCTCGACTTCCGCGGCTTCGATGTGGTGGCACTCAACGTCACCAAGCTGCGCGCCGACAACTTCGATCCCCGCCAGTACCTCACTCGCCTGGACGAGTGGCGCGCCCGCGTGGAGAAGGGCGGCGGTCACTGGCGCGTCATCAACGATCTCGATCGCCTCGACGGGCTGCTCTAGCGGCGCCGCACGCCGCCGCCCAGGGCTGCGCAGGGCGTGCATTCCGCTTAACCCAGACGCCAGGTTCGCAGTACCCTAGCACCCCGTCCTCCGAGGCCGCGAACCATCATCTGCAGCGCGCGGTGCGATCGTGGGCGGTTTGCCACCCAGCTACCAGCTACGAGGAGCTACCGATGACGCTCAAAATTGGCGACATTGCCCCGGATTTCCAGGCCGACACCACCGAGGGCCGAATCCGCTTCCATGACTGGATCGCGGATTCCTGGTGCGTGCTTTTCTCACACCCGAAAGACTTCACGCCGGTCTGCACGACCGAGCTCGGCTACATGGCGAAGATCAAGCCCGAGTTCGACAAGCGCCACGTCAAGATCATCGGCCTGAGCGTCGACCCCGTCGACAGCCATGCCAAGTGGGCGAACGACATCAAGGAGACGCAGGGCTTCGCGCCGAACTATCCGATGATCGGCGACCCGGATCTGTCGGTCTCAAAGCTCTATGAAATGCTGCCGGCGAGCGCCTCCGGGGATCCGTCGAAGCGCACCCCGGCCGATAACCAGACGGTGCGCAACGTCTTCGTGATCGGTCCCGACAAGAAGATCAAGTTGATTCTGGTCTACCCGATGACGACCGGCCGCAACTTCGATGAGGTGCTGCGCGTCATCGACTCGCTGCAGTTGACGGCGCAGCACCGCGTCGCCACCCCGGTGAACTGGAAGCAGGGCGAGGACGTCATCATCGCCGGCTCGGTATCGAACGAAGAGGCGACGAAGATCTACCCGGAGGGCTGGAAGTCGCCACGGCCTTACATCCGCATCGTGCCCCAGCCACGCTCGTGACCGTGCGCCGTCCGGGGGCGAGCGCATGATATTTCGGCAGCTGTTCGATGCTCCCTCGAGCACCTACAGCTATCTGCTCGCCAGCCGCCGCGGCGGTGAGGCGCTGATCATCGACCCGGTGCTGGAAAAGGTCGACCGCTATCTGCAGCTGCTGCGCGAGCTCGATTTGAAGCTGGTGAAGGCGGTCGACACGCATCTGCATGCGGACCACGTCACCGGGCTCGGTGCATTGCGCGACCGCACGCAGTGCATCACCGTGATGAGCGAGCGCAGCCGGGTCGACGTGGTATCCATGCGGGTCGCGGACGGCGATCGGCTGCAGATCGAAGGTGTGGACCTCGACGTGCTCTACACGCCGGGCCACACCGACGATTCCTGCTGCTTCCGCCTGGCGGACCGGATATTCACCGGCGACACGCTGCTGATCCGCGGCACCGGCCGGACCGACTTTCAGAATGGCGACGCCCGCGCCCAGTACGAGTCAATCTTCGCCCGGCTGCTGCAGCTGCCGGAGGAGACACTGGTCTACCCGGGGCACGACTACAAGGGCGATACCGTGAGTACCATCGGCGAGGAACGGCGCTTCAATCCGCGCCTGCAGGTGAAATCGGCCGACGAGTATGTCGAGCTGATGCGGGGCCTGAAGCTCGCCAATCCGAAGATGATGGACGTCGCGGTTCCCGCCAACATGAAAGTCGGCTTCCACCAGGAGGAGATCGCGCGCCGTGGCTGGGCCGTGACCGCCGAGGACATGCTGCGCAGCCTGGGGCGGGCGGATGTAGTGCTGATCGATCTGCGCGAACGCAGCGAACGCGAGCGCCACGGCACTATCCCGGGCTCGCTGCATGTGCCTTATCCGAGCCTGCAGGAAAACACATGCGTGGGCGGCATGTTGCATGCGCTCGCCACGTCGACCGGCAAGCGGTTGCTCTTTTACTGCGCCTTCGGCGAGCGTTCAGCCATGGCCGTGCAAGCCGCACAGGACTCCGGGCTCTCCTCTTCCTGTCATCTGCAGGGCGGCCTTGCGGCCTGGAAGGCAGCCGGCGGACGCGTGGAGTAAGAATTCCATCGGCACCGCGCGGCGCGGGCACGTCTCACGCGACCCCACCGGCGCGCAGTCGCTCAGCGCCTGACCGGTCGGCGCAGCACCGGCACACCAATAGACCGATGGCCGCAGATGCAGTGATAAGCTTGCGCCGCAAGAGTCCAATCTGGAACTTTCATGTCGGGCGCCGACCTGCTGCGCGATCCACCCAGCTTCTCCCTGGTTCTCGGGGGCCCTCTCTATCAGCTGCTGCGTCGCACACACCTGTCCGACGATACCCTGCACATGGTGCGACGACGGGTCATCGTTATCGCGCTGTTCGCCTGGTTGCCGCTGCTGGTGCTCTCCGCGCTCGAGGGACATCTGCTCGAGAAGCGCATCGCCGTGCCATTTCTGTTTGATCTCGAGACTCACATCCGCTTCATCGTTGTGGTGCCGCTGCTGCTCGTTGCGGAGCTCGTAGTGCACCGGCGACTGCTGCCGGTCGCGCGGACCTTCCTCGATCGACGCTTGATTCCTGAGTCTGCCATGTCGCGCTTCGACGCGGCGGTCAGCTCGGCGTTTCATCTGCGCAATTCGGTCCTGGCCGAGGTGTTGCTGCTTGCCGCCGTGTACGGTGTGGGTGTACTCCTCGTCTGGCGGCGATACACCGCGCTCGACGCGGACACCTGGTACGGAACGTCGGCCGCAGCGGGCGCGCACCTTTCCGTTGCCGGTCTATGGTATGGCTGCGTGAGTCTGCCGATTTTTCAGTTCCTGATACTGCGCTGGTACTTTCGCATCTTCATCTGGGCACGGTTTCTCTGGCAGGTGTCGCGCATAAAGCTCACCCTGGTGCCGACCCACCCGGATCAGCTCGGAGGTCTGGGTTTCCTCTCACTCACCGTGTATGCCTTCGCCGTGCTGCTCGTGGCTCACGGTGCGATGCTCGCCGCGCAGATCTCCGACCGTGTGTTGCTGCTGCGTGCCGCATTGCCGGACTTCAAGGTCGAGATCGCAGCGATGCTGCTGTTCCTGCTGTGTCTCGTGTTCGGCCCCTTGTTCGCCTTCACGCCGCAGCTGGCGCGGGCGAGGCGAGCCGGACTGCTTCAATACGGCAAGCTCGCGGAGGATTACGTGCGTCAGTTCGACGCCAAATGGGTGCAGGGTGGCGCGGCGCACCCGGAGCCCCTGCTTGGCAGCAGCGATATCCAGTCGCTCGCAGATATGGCCAACAGTTTCGGGGTGATACGCTCGATGCGCCTGGCGCCCGTTTCACGCGTCACCCTCCTGCAGCTCTCCGCCGCTGTACTCGTGCCAATCGCTCCGCTGCTCCTCACCATGATGCCGCTCGAGGCCTTGTTGCAGAAGCTGTTCGGCCTGGTGTTCTGACGGCGCCACGGCGCCGGTGCGCGCAGCTTCGAGCGTGAGCGGACACGCCGCGCGGGCGCCGCGCCAAAGCTGCGCGGGCGCGGGTCAGCCTGACGAGTCGACACCTCGCTCGAGCAGTGCCAGGAACTCGTCCAAGGGCGTCAGCGGTGCCCAGCCGACGATATGCCCGGTCGTGAGGTAGATGACGCGCCCGCTGTGAAAGTCCACTTCCTCGTCGTCGCGATCGTCCTGGGAGGGATCATAACGACGGATGTTGCGGTCGCAGAGGCTCAGCATGTAGCCGATGGTGTGCAGCCCCTGGTTGGCCAGGGCATCCGCCAGCGAGAAGAAGTCGGCGAATGGCCGGTTGTGGATCGAGCAGATGTGCGTATGAAAGTCGGCAACCACGTCGGTGTCGTACAGTTCGCCGAGATCCACGCCGAAGGGCCGCTTCGAGGTAATGAGGGGCGAGGCGACGAAACCGCCGTTCACCCTGCGCACCACACCGCCGCACTCGTAGCGTGGGTCGCAGATCTCCGCCGCGTGCCGGAGCGCGTCAATCGCCGTCTCGTCGATCGTGGCGAATACCGCCAAAGCCAACAGGTTCATCAGCCGCTCCAAACCTGCGTGCGATGCCGATCACACGGCAGGTCCACCTGACATAAGTGACGCCCGCAGCGCTTCGAACGCGTTGCCCCTAGACTTGACGAGGTGTCCCCTTGTGTCGCGGCGGCACGTCGCATATTCATGCAGCAGAGCTCAAGCCGAGCCCCGCGAATTCGTTGCGCCGGCCGCTGAAAAATTAAGTCGTAAATCGGTGCCCGCAAAAAAGCGCTTGCGGCGAGCGAATCCGGACTGCGACCGCCCGTCGCCGTGCCGATCGCGCCGCCCCCTCCCTTATGATCCGGTGGCTGGGGGGAAGTTCGTGCCGGGTGCGTACGCGGTGGCTGGCCGCAGGCAGCGTGACGGCCGTCACGAGGTGCAATTGAGAGCGTTTCCGGCCACTTTACAACGACCTGCGAGCGACGCTTCGCCTCGATTGCGAGCGGGCGGCGCCGCGTGTGCCCACCGCTGCAAGCCTGCGCATCCCTCAGGCGCGGCGCCGCCCCGCGGGGTCACTCGGTCGCGATCGTTTCCGCGCCGAAGTCCTGCAGGTGACAGGATTCCGGGAATGCGTGGACGCCGGGCACTTCACCAGCGCGCAGCGCCTGTTGCAGCGCCTCCCAGTATTCGGTGGTCATGAGCTCGGCGTGTGCGGCACGGAAGGCTCGCCGCAGCACCCGGTTGTGCACCCGCAGCCCCGCTTCGATCTCTTCGGGCAGGAAGATCACGCCCGGCTCGAAGAACCACGCCGGCACCTCCTCCTCACCGTCGCAGCGATCGAGGTTGGTGCGCACCTTCACGTCGGTCAGTGCTTCCACGGCGTCGTAATCGTACAGGTAGATCTTGAGGTAACGGCTCACGCCGTAGTTGCGTATGTCAAAGTCCTTGTTGAAGACGTTTGCCGCGGCATTGTTGCGTATGCAGAAGCCGAGGTTGATCATCGCCCGCACCGCCTTGTCCTCGGGCACGGTCTCGAGGAACACGTTGAGCGGTGTGAGCTTGCGCTGCGCGATCAGGTACTTGAACACCAGCGCCTGGTCCTGAGACTGAACGCTGTTGTCGGCCGAGCTCAGCAGCTCCGCCGCCAGTTCGGGTGCAAACCAGGAGCGCTCGAGCTTGAGGTTGTAGTACACAATGTTGTCGAGCATGCTCCCGGTACGATTGATCTCGTGCACGCGCGTGTACTTGGCGAGCACCGCGTCGACCCCCTCGAAGCGACCCCACTTATAGCCGCTGGTCGGCTCGTTGCGGATTACCTTCAGTACGTAATCGAGTTGCGATGAGGTAAAAGCGATGGTCACGGTGCCCGGGCTGCCGGGCGCGACCGTGAGCAGCTGCCGCTCGTGCACCAGACGGCGGCGGACCTCGTTCATCACCGCCACCTTGCTGAAGTGGTAATAGCCGATCGTCGAGTAATGCAGCCCGAGCGGTCTGCTCGGCATGACACTGTGCAGAAAGGCGCTGAGCTCGTGGTAGTGCGGGTTCGTGACCTGAAACGGCGCCTCGGTCGAGCTGCAGAGGTTGTGAACGTGCGGTACCGCGTGCAGCAGCGCTTCGGCACGCACACCCGCGACAGTGTTGGTCAGCGCGATCACGCAGGGCTTCAGCTCCGCGCCTTTCAACACCAGCCGCCCGACGAGGTAGGCGCCACGGTTGCGGAAGAAACCGGCACGCACCATCTCGATGGCTCTGAGCCCGGCCCCGGCGCGCGCCGCCAGCACGTCGTTCACGCGCCGCGCGATGCGCTCGGCGTCACCCGCGGGATCGCAAAACGGTACGGCGAGTTCGGCAACCTGCAGGGCTCTGTGGATGATCCGCGGCTCCACCGGCCAGGAGCAGGCGAGGCGCTCGCAGACCGCGTCGGCGGGCGGCACCACGCGGTGCGAGCCGCTGAAGCCGTACACCACGGGCTTCCACTCACCGCGATTCACGCAACGCTGCGCCGAATGAAGATAAGCGAGCGCCAGATCGGCCTCGTAGCGGCCGTAGACTGCGCTCTGATAGGCCGCCTCGACCTGCCGCCAGAGCGGTTCCTGCTCCTTCAACTGCGGGAAAGCCTCTGCGAGGTCATCGGCCAGCGGATACACCGTGGCGTTGTACAGCCCGAGACGTCTTCTCGCGTTGGCAATCGCCGTGCGGTGATCACGGCTCTCGAAGGCCGCCTTCGCCGTCCAGGTCAGACGCAGGAATTCCTCGTAGAAGCTGTCGAAGACCTTCAGGATCCACTCGGCAGTGAGCGCGATGCGCGCCCGTTCGCTCTCGGCGCACGCCAGCCGTGTCGCGTAGTCGCAGCGCGTGCCGCCCCGGCCCACGGCACTCGCGCGGGTGCTAGCCACCACCGGGCTGCCCCGTTGCGCATACGCCCGCGGCGAGCAACCGCGCGAGCGCGCACAGCGCTTCATCCCCGCCCGCGCGACCCACGAGCTGCAGCCCGGCCGGTACCCCGTCCACGGTGATCGGCAACGTGATGGCCGGGTGCCCGGAAAGATTGAAGGGCCGCACGCAGGAGCTCGAGCGTAGCGCCGCGTGCGCGTCAGATGCCGCCGCCAACGTCAGGGGCAGTTCCGGAAGTGTCGGCAGAGCGAGCGCGTCTACGTGGGTGAGTGCTTCGTCGATCTCCGACTGCAGGCGCCGGCGCACGGTTTCGCCGGCCGCGACTTCGGCGGCGGAAACCGCGCTGGCCGCGAGCAGTCGGGTGCGCACGTCTGCACCGAACCGCTCGCAGCCGATGAGATGGCCGAACGCCGCCCAGTTCTCGGCAGCGATGATCGCAAGTCCCGCCGCAAACGCCGCCGCAAATGACGGCAGGGAGATGAGCCGCAACGGAAGGTCGG
>Ga0335076_10001013_pt1 | contig 26929 bp, 26 predicted proteins | sample Lox_Sample_25_FD_206717 | JGI IMG/M metagenome (GOLD analysis project Ga0335076, IMG submission 206717) | Soil microbial communities from Loxahatchee National Wildlife Refuge, Florida, United States - Lox_Sample_2.5 | ecosystem: Environmental > Terrestrial > Soil > Wetlands | place: USA... | reverse complement strand
GATCAGGAGAGTCCGGGCGGCGGCGAGGCCGAGGCCGTCCGTCGAGCCGGTGATGAAGACGCGGGCCATCGGGGCGGGGCCGGCGTGACTCCCCTCAGCCCCGCCGCGCCTTCTCGATCGCGGCGACGTCGATCTTCCGCATCGTCATCATCGCCTCGAACGCCCGCTTCGCCTCGTCGCCGCCGGCGGACAGCGCGTCGGTCAGCGCGCGCGGCGTGATCTGCCAGGAGAGGCCCCAGCGGTCCTTGCACCAGCCGCAGGCGCTCTCCTGGCCGCCGTTGCCGACGATCGCGTTCCAGTAGCGGTCGGTCTCCGCCTGGTCGTCCGTCGCGACCTGGAAGGAGAACGCCTCGGTCTGCCGGAACGCGGGGCCGCCGTTCAGGCCGAGGCAGGGGATGCCGAGGACGGTGAACTCGACCGTCAGGGCGTCGCCCTTCTTTCCGCCCGGAAAGTCGCCCGGCGCCTTGTGGACGGCCGTGACCTGGCTGTTCGGAAACGTGGCGGCGTAGAACGTGGCCGCATCCAGCGCGTCCTTGTCGTACCAGAGGCAGATCGTGTTCTTGGGTTTCATGGGCGGGTGCTCCTTACGTGGGCGCAAGATTTCCGGATCGGGCTCCCGGGGTCAGGAACGATCCGGGCGCTTCGAGGCACTCCGGATCCCGGCGATCGCGCGCTCGAGGTCCGCGTGGATCCGCTGCCGGTCGATCTGGTACTCCGCCTCGGCCTTCTCCCGCGCGGCGGGGTCGAGGCGCTGCTGCGACGGGTCGTGAAACCGGATCTCCACCTCCGCGAGCCGCGCGGCGGCGACCTGCCGCGCCTCGGCGATCTTCTCCTTCTGCGCGGCGGTCAGCGGCTTCTCCTTGCCGGCATCCGGATCGGCGGCTCGCAGCCGCTCCATCGCGAGCTCGTAGGAGGACCTGGGCTTGTCGGCCACGGAGCGATGCTATCGAAACGAGGCCGCGAAGGGCGCCTCGATCTCGCGTATCCTGACTCGATGGACGGCGGCCTGGACCTCGGCGGACTGCTCTCCGGGTTTTCCATCTACACGATCCTGCTGGCCGTCCTCTTCGGGCTCGTCGGCTTCGCGGCCTTCCGCTACGGCCGCAAGAACGCCGAGCCGCGGCCGCTGTTGCTCGGCATCGCGCTGATGGCGTACGGCTATTTCGTCACGAACGCGTGGGTCTCGCTCGCGATCGGGTCGGCCCTGACGCTCGCGCTCTTCTTTCCGCGTTAGCTTTTCGGCAGCGCCGTCCGCGAATACATCCCGATCGGATGCCCCGCCGGATCGATCACCAGGCCGATCGCGCCCCGGCCATCGGTCAGGTCGAACGGGAATCCCGGGACGATCGTGCCGCCGAGCTCCTTCGCCTTCGCGCAGGCGGCGGGGAGGTCTTTCACCTGGACGTAGACCACGCCGTCGAACGGGCTGATCTTGCCCTCGGCCTTGCGCAGCGATCCGATGGCCCGGCCGCTGGAGACGATCTCCGCCGCCAGGTTCTCGGCCCCCTTCATCGACGTGAAGTCCCACCCGAAGAGCCCGGCGTAGAACGCCTTCGACTGGTTGAGATCGGTCGTCGTGATGTCGAACCACGCGACGTGACCGTCGCCGACGTCGGGCTTCGGCCCCTTGTTCTCCGGGGCGGCGGACAGTCCGGCCGTCATGGCGAAAGCGATGACCGCGGCGGCGAGCCTCGAGCGCATGAAGCCTCCCTTCGACACGGGACGAAGCGTTGCGGAGATGCTACTGCGGACCGGTCCCTCCGGCGACGCGAGATTCCGGCGGTGCCGAGCGCGCCGCGGCGAGGGCGCTCTCGGGGTCAGTCCTGATTATGCTGACTCCGCGGGTCCGGGGGAGCCGGGAACGAGTCGGGACGGGGGGCGCTCCCGACGCCGGTGTGAAGACCAGGATTCCCGGACGCGGTAGGCTCCCGCCTTCTTCGGAGGACGCATGGCCAGCTCAGAGCCGAAACACTCGGACGCGCCGCCGCCTCACGTCCAGATCATCCAGATGGGATTCGGCTACTGGGTCTCGCGGGCGCTCTACGCCGCGGCGAAGCTCGGGCTCGCCGACCGGCTCGCGAACACACCGCGCAGCGCGGCGGAGCTCGCGAAGGAGACGGGCACGCATGCGCCTTCGCTGCATCGCCTGATGCGGCTCCTCGCCGGGCTCGGCGTCCTGAACACCGAGCGCGACGGGCAGCGGTTCTCGGTGACGCCGCTCGGCGAAGCGCTGAAGTCGAACGCCCACGGCTACGCGCGCGAGACGCTGCTCGTTCTCGGCGGTCCGATGGGCTGGGGCGCCTTCGGCGAATACATGCACGCCCTCGAGACGGGGAAGACGGGATTCGAGAAGGCCTTCGGGATGCCGGTCTTCGACTACATCGCGCAGCATCCCGAGGACGCGGCCAATTTCACGAAGGCGATGATCGGCGTCCACGGCGACGAGCCGCCGGCGATCGCCGAGGCGTACGACTTCTCGGGCTTCGGGACGATCGTCGACGTCGGCGGCGCGTCGGGCAACATGCTCATCGAGATCCTGAAGCGTTTTCCCGGCCCGCGCGGGGTGCTGTTCGACCTGCCGCACGTCGTGCGCGACGCGCCGGAGCGCTTCCGCGCGCTCGGCCTGGCGGACCGCTTCCGCGCCGAAGGCGGCAGCTTCTTCGACTCCGTCCCCGCGTTCGGCGACGCCTACGTCATCTCGCACGTGATCCACGACTGGAACGAGGAGCAGTGCCTGACGATCCTTCGGAGCTGCCACAAGGCGATGGAGCCGGACGCGAAGCTCCTGATCGTCGAGTTCGTCCTTCCCGCCGGCGACGCGATGCACCCCGGCAAGCTCCTCGACCTGACGATGCTCGTGATGCCCGGCGGGCAGGAACGGACCGAGGCGGAGTATGCCGTGCTGCTCGGCAGGGCGGGGTTCCGTCTCACTCGCGTGGTGCCGACGCGGTCGGCCGCGAGCGTCGTCGAGGCGGTGAAGAGGTAGAGGATCCGCCGCGGACGAGCGAGACCGTGTTCTCGTCCGGGGCTCGCCCGGGAGACGCAGGCAGGCGACGGAAGAGACTCAACACGAGGAGTCGTCGGGTTTAGAGTCTGTCCATGTGCCGGAACATTCGCACGCTCGCCAACTTCGCTCCGCCGTCGACCGAGGCCGAGATCCGAGCGTCTTCGCTCCAGTTCGTCCGAAAAATCAGCGGCGCGAACAAGCCGTCGAAGGCGAACGAGGAGCGCTTTCAGCGCGCGGTCGACGAGGTCGCCGCGGCCGCGGAGCGGCTGATCCGGGAATGGGTCACCAGCGCGCCCCCGAGAGACCGCCACGTCGAGATCCAGAAGCACATCGAGCGGTCCCGGATCCGATTCGGCAAGGAGCCGAAGCGCACCCCGATCGACCCGATCGGCTGAGGCGGAGCCGCCGTCACCCTCGCCCGTCCCCCCGCTCCCGCGGGTGGAGAGGGGATTGTCAGCAGACCAGCGCGAACGAGAAGGCTCTCTCCCGGCGGGGGTTCGTCAGAGCTGTTCGGCGATGAGCCGGTCCGCATACTCGAAATCGATCTCGTCCACGCTCGCCGCCTTCTCCGTCAGCGCGTCGAGGATTTTCTCCTGGATCGCGCCGCGGCGCTGCGCCTCGGCGTACGGGATCGTGTGGAACATGACCATCGAGTAGCGGGGGATGAATCGGCCGGGGTGCCGCTCCTCGAGGCGGAACGAGAGGTCCTTCTTCAGCTGGAACTTCGGCTCGCGGACCGTCGACCGCATCTCGACGTAGTTCTCCAGCGCCATGTCGGCGATCGCGTCGGTGTTCGGCCGGCGGCGCCGCTCGAACTCCGCGAAGACCTCGTTCCACGGGCGATCGGGATCGACGAGGCAGCGGTCGAACGCGCTGCAGTCCTCGAACGCCGCGTTCATGCCCTGGCCGTGGAAGGGCACGATCGCGTGCGCGGCGTCGCCGAGGAGGAGCGCCTGGTCCTCGAAGAACCACGGGGCGCAGCGGATCGTCTCCAGATGGCCGGTCGGATTCTCGAAGAAGTCCTCGGTCAGACGCGGCATGAGCGGGATCGCGTCGGCGAAGCGGCGCTCGAAGAGCGCGAGCACGGCCATCGGCGTCGTGAGCGCGTCGAAACTCTCGTCGCCGTGGTGGGGCAGGAAGAGGGTGACCGTGAAGCTGCCGTCGACGTTGGGGAGCGCGATCAGCATGTACTCGCCGCGCGGCCAGATGTGCAGGGCGTTCTTCTCCATGCGAAAGCCTCCGCCCGGCGCCGGCGGAATCGAGAGCTCCTTGTAGCCGTGTCCGAGCGGCGCCTCGTCGAGCCGGCCGCCGGTTCGCTCGAGAATCGCGGCGCGCACGGCCGAGGCGCTGCCGTCCGTGCCGATGAGGACGTCGTAGGGCGCCTGCCGGGGAAGGACGCGACGGCGGGCGAAGTCGACGCCGGTCACCGTCTCGCCGAATCGGATGGAGACCTTGCCGGTCGCCTCGGCGGCGTCGAGGAGCAGCGCGTTCAACCCCGCGCGGGAGACGGAGTGGATGACCTCGTGCGGCTTGTTGCCGTAGGGGATGAGCCTGAGCCGTCCCGCCTCGTCGTGGAGCATCCGCCCCGCCATCGGGATCAGCTCCGGCCGCACGCCCGCCATGACGCCGATCTCCTCGAGCGCCGCGATGCCGCGATTGGCGAGTGCGAGGTTGATCGAGCGGCCGCCGGACGCGCCGGTCTTGCGGGGATCGGGACGGCGCTCGAGGAGCGTCACGCGAAAGCCGCGGCGGGCGAGGAAGACCGCGAGCAGCGAGCCCGCGAGCCCCGCGCCGACGAGCGTGATCTCGGGAGTGGAGCGTGGGGTGTTCATGGCGTCGCCGTCCTTCGGACTTCTTCCATGTTGGATGCGCCCCCCTCACCCCAGCCCTCTCCCCCCGGAGGGGGGAGAGCGGGAGGCGAAGCGAGGAGGGGAGGGGCGCGACGGGTGAGGGGGGAGAGGGAACTCACAACGATTCTCTCAGTATCTCGACGAACCGCCAGACCTCCTCGTACCGGTTGTACAGCGGCACCGGAGCGACGCGGATCACGTCGGGCTCGCGCCAGTCGCACGTGACGCCGGCAGCGTCGAGCTTTTCGAAGACGTTCCTTCCCAAGCCGCTCGCCTTCACGCGCAGCGAGAGCTGGCAGCCGCGCCGCCCGGGATCCGGAGGCGTGAGGATCTCGATCCTGTCGCCGGCCCGCTCTCGCAGCAGCCTCTCGAGATAGCCGGTCAGCCGCACCGACTTCTCCCGCAGCGGCTCCATGCCGCCCGCCTCCATGAAGACGTCGAGCGAGGCGCGGATCGCCGCGAGGGAGAGGATCGGCGGATTCGAGAGCTGCCAACCCTCGGCGCCCGCGATCGGCCGAAAGCCGGGCTCCATCCGAAAGCGCGATTCCTTGTCGTGGCCCCACCAGCCGGCGAGGCGCGGCAGGTCGCTCCGATTGCCGTGCCGCTCGTGGACGAAGCACGCGCCGACGGAGCCCGGACCGGAGTTCAAATACTTGTACGTGCACCAGACGGCGAAATCCACGTTCCAGTCGTGAAGCCGCAGGACGAGGTTTCCCGCCGCGTGCGCCAGATCGAAGCCGGCGACACAGCCCCGCGCGTGCGCGAGCCGCGTGATCGCTCCGAGGTCGAACGCCTCGCCGGTGTAGTACTGGACGCCCGGAAGCAGGACGAGAGCGATCGCTGCGCCGTCGCGCTCGAGGACGCGCGTGACGTCGTCCGCCCGGACACGCACGAGCGCCTCCTCCGGATCGAACCCATGGAAGCGCGCCTGCGACTCGAGTGCGTAGTCGTCCGACGGAAACGCGCGCTCCTCGAGCAGGATCCGGTGCCGCTCCTGCGTCGGGCGGTAGAAGCTCGCCATCATCAGGTGGAGGTTGGCGGTGAGCGAATTCATCGTGACGACCTCGCCCGGCGACGCGCCCACCAGCCGAGCCATCGGCGCCGCGAGGAGCTCGTGGTAGGGCATCCACGGGTGCTCGCCCGAGAAATGCGCTTTGACGGCGAGCCGCTCCCACTTCGTGAGCTCCTCCTCGACGTACCGCGGCGTCCGCCTCGGCAGGAGCCCCAGCGAGTTGCCGGCGAAGTAGATCTCCTCCTCGCCGTGGGCCGTTCTCTTCGGGACGTGGAACTCCTCCCGGAACCGCGCGAGCGGGTCGGCGCGATCGAGAGCGATCGCGAAATCGCGGCCGGGCTGGAACTTCGCGCTCACTCGAAGCGCGCCGCGGGAAGGTCGAGCCACTCGAGCGCCGTGCCGTGCAGGAGGCGCGCGCGGGTCTTCTCGGGGAACCCGCAGGCGTCGATCAGCGCCCCCGGCTGCGCCTCGCCGAGCGGGAAGGGGTAGTCGCTGCCGAGCGCGACGCGGTCGGAGCCCATCTGGTCCACGAGGTAACGCAGCGCCAGCGGATCGTGCACGAGGGAGTCGAGGTAGATGCGCCCGAGGTACTCGCGCGGCGAGACGTCGTTGGCGACCGCGCAGAGATCCGGCCGCACGTCGAAGCCGTGGGTGATCCGGCCGATCGTCGCCGGAAACGCGCCGCCGCCGTGCGCGAACGCGATCCGCAGCTTCGGCAGCCGCTCGAGCACGCCGCCGAAGATGAGCGAGCAGATCGCGAGCGACGTCTCCGCGGGCATCCCGACGAGCCAGGGGAGCCAGTACCGCGTCATCCGCTCGCGTCCCGCCATCTCCCACGGGTGCACGAAGACGGCGGCGCCGAGCGAGGCGGCCGCCTCGAAAACCGGGAAGAGCTCCGGGGCGTCGAGATTCGCGCCGTTGACGTTCGAGCCGATCTGGACCCCCGCGAAGCCGAGCTCCCGCACGCAGCGCTCGAGCTCACGGATCGCGAGCTCCGGGCTCTGCAGCGGGATCGTGCCGAGCCCGACGAAGCGCCTCGGGTGCGCGGCCACGACGCCGGCGATGTGATCGTTGAGATGCCGCGCGAGCGCGAGCGCATCCGGCGGCTCCGCCCAGTAGCTGAACATGACCGGCACCGTCGAGAGGACCTGCACGCCGACGCCGGCGGCGTCGCACTCGGAGAGCCGCGCCTCGGCGTCCCAGGTGTTCCTCTCGATCTCGCGGAACAGCGCTCCGCCGACGATCATCCGCGCGCGGTCCGGCGCGTGGCGCTCCAGGCGGGCGAACCGCTCGCCGTCTCGTGCGCGGCGGAGGTCGGGCAGGGTCTCCGGAAGGATGTGGGTGTGGACGTCGATCTTCAGCAAGTCAGGCGCCGGGCGCGGGCGGCTTCGGCATCACGGTGCCGCACTTGCCGCACGTGCGGTTCTTCTCGTCGCCGAAGAACCGGTCGAAGATCGGCGGAAAGTCCTTCTCGACGTCGTGGAGGAGAAAGAACTGCTCGAACAGCAGCGTCGTGCAGCGGTCGCAGTACCACTGGAGCCCGTCCTTCTCGTGCGGGAGGCGCCGGCGCTCGATCACGAGGCCGACGGAGTTCGGCATCCGCTGCGGCGAGTGGGGGACGCGGCCGGGAAGGAGGAACACCTCGCCCGCGCGGATGGGAATGTCCACGACCTTCCCGTCCTGGATCGTCTTCAGGACCATCTCGCCCTCGAGCTGGTAGAAGAACTCGGGCCCCTCGTCGACGTGGTAATCCTTGCGGTTGTTCGGACCGCCGACCACCATGACGATGAATTCGTCGTCCTCGAAGACCTTCTTGTTGCAGACCGGGGGCTCGAGAAAGCTCCGGTTCTCGTCGATCCACTTCTGAAAGTTCAGCGCCTTCGGCAACATGACGTTCTCTCGGGGCTGAGTAGTATATCGGCGTGAACTCGCCGCCGAAGGACGCCGGTCTCGTCTCCGCGCGCGCGCCCCGTCCTCTGGGTCCCTATCCGCACGCGCGCCGCGTCGGGAACCTGCTCTTCCTCTCGGGGATCGGCCCGCGCCACCGCGTGACCGAGGCGATTCCCGAGGGCATCGAGGCGCAGGCGCGCGCGTGCATCGAGAACGTGAAGGCGATCCTCGAGGACGCGGGGAGCGCGCTCGAGAGGGTGGTCGACGTGACGGTCTTCCTGACCGACATCGACCGCGACTTCGCGGCGTTCAACCGCGTCTACGGCGAGTTCTTCGCGGCGATCCGGCCGACCCGGACGACGGTCGGCGTCGTCGCGCTTCCGGTCCCGATCTCGATCGAGCTCAAGGTGATCGCCGAGGTCTGAAGAAGGGGGGTCAGGTCTCTGAAAGCGTGAACTCCAGATTTTTGGAAGTCACATTTTGAGAGACCTGACCCCATTCACGGCGCCTGGAAGCGGAAGCCCATCCGGCGGCGCACGTCCGGCGGGAGCGCGGGGAGCTTCGACCGCGGAATGAAGAAGCTCGAGAGCGCCGAGAGGTCCGAGAAGACGCGGTGACGCTCGGCGGCCCGGTCGAGGTACTCGCTTCCCGACGTGCCGCCGGTGCCGATCCGGGTGCCGATCATGCGCATCGCCATCTGCGCGTGGCGCTGACGCCAGGTCGTGAAGTTCCGCTCGATGTCGGCGAGCAGCGCGAGCAGGCGGAACGGCAGGTGCAGGATCGGCTCGTCCCGGTAGAGATGGATCAGGAGCGCCGCCTGGAGCGCCCGCTTCGAGAAGTGGCGGCCGGGCGCCGCGTCCGGCTCGCCTTTCTCCGGCGCGAACAGGTCCGCGAACTTGGCCGCCGTCGACTCGACGCCCGCGAGCTGCTTCGCCTTCTCGTCGTCGGTCAGCATGGGGTTCGACCGGATCGAGCTCCGGTCGGCGGCGAGCATGGCGTCGACGGCGCCGCGGTACTCCCGCCAGAAGTCGAAATCGCCAAAGTGGAGGAAGGGCGTCCGCTCGAGCCAGTCCTCGATCAGATCGAAGAGGGACGGTCCCTTCTCGGAGGCCTCGACGCGCGCGGCGTGCTCGGCCGTGAAGCGCGAGGTGTAGGGCGCGTCGTTGATCTGGAGGCGGTCCCTGCGCCGCATCCCGAGCGCGTTCTCGATCAAGCGGAACTGCACGCTCTGGAAGCCCGACGCCGGGAACAGGTCGTCGCGGAAGTCGAGGAAGTCGAGCGGCGTCATGGTCTCGAGGACGTCGACCTGCTGGATCAGGACGCGCTGGATCTCGACGATCCGCCCGAGCCGCAGGACCGCCGCGCCGAGCGCCTCCTCCGGAACGGACGCGCCGCGGAAGGTGGCGAGGACGGCGTCGAGCTCCCAGAGAATCTGCTTGAACCAGAGCTCGTAGGCCTGGTGCACGATGATGAAGAGCATCTCGTCGTGCGCCGCGCGGCCGTGCAGCGCGCTCTGCATGCGCTGGGCGGAGAGCAGCCGGTCGAGCTGGAGGTAGTCGGCGTAGTAGAGCGGGCCGCGGGGCTTTTCGTTTTCCATGCTGGTGCGCTTCGTACCATAAGATTCCCGGTCGTGAAACGCGTCTTGAACTTCATCGACGGCCAGTTCCGGCCGCCGTGCACCGGGCGCTGGCTGCCGGACGTCGAGCCCGCGACGGGGCGCGTCATCGCGGAGATCGCCGACAGCGGGCCCGAGGACGTGGACGCCGCCGTCGCCGCGGCGTCCCGGGCGTTCTCGTCGTGGCGGAAGACGCCCGCCGAGGAACGCTCCCGCCTGCTGCTCCGCGTCGCCGGCCTCATCGAGGAGAACTTCGAGGAGCTCGCGCGGCTCGAGTCCCAGGACAACGGCAAGCCGATCGGGCTCGCCCGCCGGATGGACGTGCCCCGCGCGGTCCTCAACTTCCGCTTCTTCGCGACGGCGATCCTGCACGCCGGGACCTCCGCCCACGTGACCGACGACCGCGCGCTCAACTACACGCTCCGGCAGCCGCTCGGCGTCGCCGGGCTGATCTCGCCCTGGAACCTGCCGCTGTACCTCCTGACCTGGAAGATCGCGCCGGCGATCGCGGCGGGAAACTGCTGCGTCGCGAAACCCTCGGAGCTCACGCCGCTGACCGCCGACCGTCTCGCCACGCTGATCGCGGAGGCGGGCATCCCGCCCGGCGTCGTCAACATCGTGCACGGCACGGGAGCGAGCGCCGGGCGCGCGCTCTCGTCGCACCCGGACGTGCCCCTCATCTCGTTCACCGGCGGTACGAAGACGGGCGCCGACGTGATGACGCACGCCGGCCCGCTCTTCAAGAAGGTGTCGCTCGAGCTCGGCGGCAAGAATCCGAACGTCGTCTTCGCGGACGCCGACCTCGAGGCGGCCGTCGCGACGTCGATCCCGTCGAGCTTCTCGAACCAGGGGGAGATCTGCCTCTGCGGGTCGAGGCTCTTCGTCGAGAGGCCGATCTACGACGAGTTCCTCGACCGCTTCCTCGCGGGAACGAGGAAGCTCGCGATCGGCGACCCGCAGGAGGCGTCGACCGAGGTGGGCGCCCTCGTCAGCGAGGCGCATCGCAACAAGGTCGAGGGCTACGTCGCCCTCGCGAGGGAGGAGGGCGGAGAGATCCTCCTCGGCGGGAAGCGTCCCGCGGATCTCCCGGAGCGCGTGCGCGGCGGCTACTTCCTGGAGCCGACGGTCGTCGCCGGCCTCGACTGCGGCAAGCGCTGCATGCAGGAGGAGATCTTCGGCCCGGTCGTCACCGTCACGCCGTTCGACTCGCCGGAGGAGGCGATCGCCTTCGCCAACTCGACGCGCTATGGTCTCTCCGCGAGCGTCTGGACGCGCGACCTCCAGAAGGCCCACCGCGTCGCCGCGGCGATCGACAGCGGGACGGTCTGGATCAACACGTGGCTGCTGCGGGATCTGCGCGTTCCCTTCGGGGGCATGAAGGAGAGCGGCGTCGGGCGCGAGGGCGGGTTCGACTCGCTCGCCTTCTTCACCGAGGCGAAGAACGTCTGCGTGAAGCTGTGAAGCGGCCCCCCTCGCTCTAGCCCCGCAGCGCCTCGACCGGATCGGTCCGCATCGCGCGCCACGCCGGCAGGAGGCACGCGGCGAGCGCGGCGGTCAGCATGACGGCCCCGGCCAACGCGAACACCATCGGGTCGCGCGGGCCGACCCCGTACAGCAGGTATCCGAGGAGCCGCGTGAGGCCGAGCGCCGCCGCCGCCCCCACCGCGATTCCGACCGTGGCGAGACGCAGACCCTGGGACACGACGTGGCGCATCAGGTTCCGCGCCGAGGCGCCGAGCGCCATCCTCAATCCCAGTTCGCGCTCGCTCTGCGACACGGCGTGGGAGACGACGCCGTAGAGCCCGATGGCGGCGAGCAGCAGCGCGACGCCGCCGAAGACCGCGAGGAGAGTGACCGCGACGCGCTGCGGCGCCGCGGAGCGCCGCACCTGCTCGCGCATCGTGATCAGCTCGGAGAGCGTCAGGTCGCGGTCGAGCGCCTGGATCTCCCGCGCGAGCGCCGGCGCGATGGTCTCGGGCGGCGCGGCGGTGCGCAGGTACAGGTTGACGGAGGCCGAGAAGCTCTGCCGGAGCGGCACGTAGTAGAACGGCTTCGGCGCCTCGAGGAGACTCTCGTAGCGGGACTGGCGCGCGACGCCGATGATCCGGATCGACCGGCCGTCCGCCCGGAAGCTCCGGTCGATCGGGTCCTCGCCGCGGAAGTAGCGCGCGACGAAGGCCTCGTTGACGATCGCCACCGGCGCCGCGGTGCCGTCGTCCTCGCGCGTGAACTCTCGGCCGGCCGCCAGGGGGATCCCCGCGGTCTCGAAGTAGGACGGGCTGACCTCGTTGAAGTCGACGATCGGTTCCTCGTCGGAACGGGGCCGGTAGCCGGCGGCCTCGATCGAAGCCGACGAGTACGTCCGGTAGCCGAAGGGACGGATTCGCGACAGGGCCGCGGATCGCACTCCCGGGATCGCCCGCGCCCGTTCGAGCAGTGTGTCCTCGAAGAGCGTCGCGCGGGGCCGGTCGTAGCCCGCGGCGGCGAGATCGACGCCGGCCGTGAGGACATCGTCCGTCGCGAAGCCCGGGCGGGAGTCGTGGACGCGCCGAATCGAGAGCAGCAGCAGGCCCGCTCCGACGAGCAGCAGGAAGGACAGCGACACCTGGAGGACCACGAGGCCCGAGCGCAGGAGCCGGCGGCGCTCCGGCCCGACGACACCTCCGGACCCGGAACGCAGCGCGCCGGCGAGATCGAGCCGACGCGCCTGGATCGCCGGCACGATGCCGACCAGCACGGTCGCGAGCACGGACACGCCGATCGAGGCGGCGAGGACCCGTGCGTCGAGCCGGCCGGCGAGGCTCATCGGGACGCCCCGCGGCGGAATCAGCAGGACCAGCGCGTCGCGGAGCCAGTACGCCGCGAGAAGGCCGCCGGCGGCCGCGCAGGCGGCGAGCACGAGGCTCTCGACGAGAAGCTGGGCCGTCAGCCGTCCGCCGCCGGCCCCGATCGCGAGCCGGATGGTCATCTCCTGGCGGCGCGCGAAGGAACGGACGAGCAGCAGGTTGCCGACGTTCGCGCACGCGATGAGCAGGAGGACGATCGCGACCCCGAGCGCGACGCGGAGCGTGGGCAGAAGGGCGCCGGCGTTGTTGAACGGCGAGCGCCACAGCGGCAGAAGACGGATGCCGCGGCCGCGGTTCGTCGCCGGGAAGTCGGATTCGAGCCGCCGGGCCGCGGCCGAGATCTCCTCCTGCGCCTGGGGGAGCGTCGCCCCCGGCCTCACGCGGACGAAGCCCTCGATCCAGCGCTGACCCCGGTCCTCCAGCTTGTACACGTTCGATTCGAACGTCTCCTGCATCGACACCGGGACCCAGAACTGGAACGCGTAGCCGACGAAGGTTCCGAAGAACCCCTCGGGCGCGACGCCGACGATCGTGTGCTCGACGCCGTTCATCTTCTGCGCCTTCCCGAGAATCGCGGGATCGCCGTGGAAGCGCCGCTTCCAGAGCTGATGACTGATCACGGTCACGGGGTGGGCGTTGCGGCCCGACTCCTCCTCCGCCTCGAAGCCGCGCCCGAGGAGCGGTTTCACGCCGAGCGCGTCGAAGTAATTCGCGGAGACCACGCTCCCGCGCACCCGCTCCGCGCGGTCGCCCACCGAGAGCGTCGTGCTCGTGATCTTCTCGGCGATCGGCTCGTAGAGCGTGCCGCTGCGGCGCAGGTCGACGAAGTCCGGCCAGGAGATGACGTCGAAGTCCGGCGAGCCCCGGGAGGTTCCGGCCAGCGCGAACAGCGTCTCCTGGTGGGCGACCGCGGGATACGGCCGCAGCAGAATCCCTTCGATCCACCCGAAGACCGCGGCGTTCGCGCCGATGCCGATCGTCAGGCAGAGGATCGCGAGCGCCGCGAACCCGGGCGAGCGGTGGAGCAGGCGGAGCCCGAAGCGGACGTCCTGAGCGACCTGCTCGAGACGGGCGCCGCCCCAGGACTCGCGGGTGATCTCACGGACGATCTCGACGTTGCCGAACTCGCGCCGCGCCGACGCGCCCGCCGACTCGGGCGATTCGCCGGCGGCGATCCGGTCCTCCTCGGCCATGCGGAGATGGGAGCGGATCTCGTCGTCCAGCTCGGCGTCCCGGTCGGCGCGGCGGCTGCGCCCGGGAAACGGGAGCCGCGGGAATCTCACGATTCGCTCTCCGTCGTGCGGGCGAGGATCGCGCCGATCGCGTCGGCGAGCTGCTGCCATCGCGAACGCTCCGAGCCGAGGAGCTTCCGGCCCGCGGCCGTCAGCCGATAGACGCGGACGCGCTGACGGTTCTCGGAGGTCTTCCATTCGGCCGCGATCGCGCCGCGGCGCTCCAGGCGGTGCAGCGCCGGATAGAGCGATCCGGTCTCGATCCGCAGCGCGTCTCCCGAGACCGCGCTCAGTCGCTGCGTGATCCCGTACCCGTGATCCGGTCCCCAGAGCAGCGTCTGCAGGATCAGGAGGTCGAGCGTTCCCTGGAGGAGCTCGATGCGCGAGGCGGAGGCTTTTCCGACAGGCATGTAGAGATCCTACATCTATGGCCTGTAGGGAATCTACACCCTCGGTTTCCCGCCGCGAAACACCGGCGAACCCGTGTTAGGAAGGGCCCGTGGCGAGAGTCCCGTCGCCCCGGCTGACCCGGAGCATGCGGATGCTTCTCTCACCGCCCCGCTCGGCCACCGCCCTGCGCCGGGCGCAGGAGGGCGAGAGCGTGCGCACGATCGTCATCGCCCTGCTCTCCAACGTGGCCATCGCCGCCGCGAAGCTGTTCGCCGGCCTCGCGTCCCGGTCCGGCGCGCTGATCGCGGAGGCGGCGCACTCCGCGGCCGACTGCGTCAACGAGCTGTTTCTCGCGATCGGTCTCCATCGCGCCGCCCGGCCGCCGGACGCGGCCCATCCGCTGGGGCACGCCCGCGAGCGCTTCCTCTGGGCCTTCATGGCCGCGATCACGTCGTTTCTGATCGGCGGCTGCCTGTCGATCGCCCTCGCGATCATGCGGCTCCGGTCGGATCACGCGGTCCAGAGCACGGCGTGGGCGTGGATCGTCCTCGCGATCTCCTTCGCCGCGGACGGCACGTCGTGGGTGCAGGCGATGCGACAGGCGCGGGCCCAGGCCAGGGACTACGGCGTGACGGTGACGCGCTACCTCGCGCGTTCCAGCGACCCGGTCGTGCGCGCCGTCCTCGTCGAGGACAGCGCCGCGCTCGCCGGCCTGATTCTCGCCGCCGCCGGCCTCGCCGTGAGTCAGCTCTCGGGCCGCGGCACGGCGGATTCGGTCGCGTCGCTGCTGATCGGCGTGCTGCTCGCGGTGACGGCCTTCGCGCTCGCCAGGCCCTTCGCGGACTTCCTGGTGGGACGCTCCATTCCCGCGGAACACCTCGAGCGCATCCGCGCCCTCTTCGAGCGCGATCCGGCCGTCGCGGAGGTGCTGGCGCTGCGCGCGATGTATTCGGGGCCGGAAGAGGCGATCGTCGTCGCGAAGATCCGGCCGTCCCGGGCGCTCGACATCGACCGGCTGAGCCGCGCGATGGACGACCTCGACCGGCGCGTGCGGGACGCGCTGCCCTACGTCGCGGACGTCTTCATCGACGTCACGGGGGAGGCGAGACGAAGCGGCACACTTTGACTCGACGCTCGTCCGAGTCGTAGCCTCCGCGGCGGGAGGACAACAATGGCTGCGAAGAAGACTGCGAAGAACCGTCGCGCGACGAAGAAGGCGCCCCCGCGGGCGAAGGCGGCGACCCGCAAGCCCGGAAACGGGCGGGAAGTGCTGGCGCTGCGCTCCGCCTCGCCGAGTTTCACGGTGAACGATCTCGACAAGAGCCTCGGCTGGTACCGGGACGTCCTCGGCTTCGACGTCGAAGAGACGTGGAAGAGCCCGGAAGGCAAGGTCATGGGCATCTCGCTGAAGGCCGGCGACGTCTCGTTCATGATCGGTCAGGACGACTGGAAGAAGGGCCGGGACCGCAGCAAGGGCGAAGGCTTCCGCATCTACTGCGAGACGAGGAAGAGCGTCGACGAACTCGCGAAGCGGATCGAGGCGAAGGGCGGCCGGCTGGACAGCGGTCCGACCGATCAGCCCTGGGGCGTGCGGGACATCTCGGTCACCGATCCCGACGGATTCAAAATCACGATCGCGCGCGCGACGCGGTAATCGCCCCTCGTCACGCTTGCCTTCTCCCCCCGTCGGGGGGAGAGGGTGATTCTTGGAACGCGTCGCACGCGACGACCGGCTGCGGCGGGTACTTCTTGAAGATCGGGCAGCGGATGAAGGTCGAGCGCTCCGTGTGGATGTACTGCGGCGGCGCCGCGCAGCGGTGGCAGAGGCTCTTCGGGAAGGGCCTCCGGTCGACCTCGTCGTCGCCGCCCGCGCCCATTCGTCGGGGCTCCTACTTCGCCGCGCTCTTCGTGCCGTTGCCGGCGTCCGGCGAAAGGAGCGCCTGCTGCGCCGCCGCCTCGGCGGGCTTCCCCCAGGCGTCGTAGAGCTCGACGCGCGCCTTGATCGCGTTGCGGTGGAACGTCTCCGCGGCGGCGCCGGCGGAGGCGAAATTGTCCGCGGCGGCGCGCAGCTCCGCGTCCGCCTCCGCATAGCGTTTCTTCGCGGTCAGGATCTGCCCGAGCCGCAGGCGCGAGAGCGACACGGGGATGCTCGTGGGCGGGAACTTCGCGAGCCGGATCCGGAGCCCCTGCCGCGCGGCGGATTCCGCGTCGTCGAGGCGGCCCAGGCGCATGAGGCACCCGGCCTCTCCGGTCAGCACGGAGGCGACGTCGGGGTGGTCCGGACCGAGGAACTTCGTCAGCCGCTCCCGCGCCTCCTGGAACTTCGGGAGCGCCGCCGCGTCGTTGCCCGACGCGCTGTACACGGTCGCGAGGTTGGCGGTGGTCCGCGCGACCGGCTCGGCGTCGTCCCCCAGCGCCTTGCGCCGGATCGCCAGGACCTTCTCCAGGTTTTCCGCGGTCTTCGCGTACTCGCCCTTCCGATACCAGACGTTCCCGCGGTTCTCGAGGCTGCTCGCGTACTCGGGGTGGTCTTCCCCGAGCACCCGCGCGCCGATCGCGATCGACTCGTCGAAGTTCTTCTCCGCCGCGTCGAATTCGCCCAGCTGCGTCTGCGCGACCGCGAGGTCGTTGAGGGCCGTCTCGAGCGGCGGACCGTCGTCGTGCAGGTCGCGCAGGATCGCGACCTGCCGGGTCGCCACCTCGACCGTGCGCTTCCACTCGTTCTCCTCGGTGTACAGGCTGCCGAGCGCCTTGAGGCTGTCGGCGACCTCGCTCGACTTCGGGCCGAAGATCCGCTCGCGGATCGCGAGCGACTCGAGCGCGAGCTTCTCGGCCTCGGGATAGGCGCCCTTGTCGACGAGCGTCCGCGCGAGCTCGTTGAGCGCGGCAGCGGTCTCGGCGCTCTCCCGCCCGTGCCGCTTCTCGCGGATCGCGACGGCCTGGCGGAGCAGCTTCTCCGATTCCTCCGCGTTCCGTTCGACCTGGAGCGTCCCGCCGAGGGTGATGAGCGCCTCGGCGACGCCGTCGCCGTCCGGTCCCTCGGCGGCGATGCGGGTCTTCAGCGCCGAGCGCTCCAGCCGCTCGGCGTCCGCGTACTGGCCGAGCCCGTGGTAAGTGCGCGCGATGGTCTCGAGCACGTCGGCCTCGACGAGGGGCTGTCCGGCGAAGGAGCCGTGCGCCTGCTTCTCCGCCTTCTCGAGCGCCTCGACGAGCGAGACGCCGCGGGAGCCGCGCTGCCAGGGGTCGGCCGCGCCGAGCGTCTTCTGCAGGAAGAGGTTGATCGCCGTCGCGCGGGCGGCCTCCTGCGTCGCGCGGTCGCGCTCGCGGCGGATCCGGTCCGCCTGGAAGCCGAGGGCGACGGCGCCCGCGACGAGGAGGAGGGCGAAGCCGGCCGCCGTCGCGAACCCGAACCGGTGGCGGGAGACGAGCTTTCGCACCTGGTATGCCGTGCTCGGCGGGTGCGCGAGGATCGGCCGGTTCGCGAGGGAGCGCTCGATGTCGTCGGCGAGGGCGTCGGCGCTCGCGTACCGCCGGTCGGGGTCCTTCTCGAGCGCCTTGCCGCAGATCGTCCAGAGATCGGGGTCGAGCTTGTAGCCTCCCCGGAACGCCTGCTGCAGCGGCTTCGGCGGCTCGTCGACGATGATCTTGAGCACGCCCATGAGGGAGCTCGTCTTGAGGTCGTAGGGGAAGCGCCCGGTGATCGTCTCGTAGAGGGTGACGCCGAGCGAGTACACGTCGCTGCGGAGGTCGATCTCGCGGACGTCGCCGCGCGCCTGTTCGGGGCTCATGTACGCGAGCGTGCCGCGGATGTCTCCGGCCTGCGAGAGCTGCGTCGCCTCGACGTCGGTGTCGGCGATGCGCGCGAGGCCGAAGTCGAGAATCTTGACCGTCGGCACCGCGGGCCCCGAGAGCGAGGCCGAGGAGGATCCCTCCGGCTTCTCGTTGCCGACGACGAGGATGTTCGAGGGCTTCAGGTCCCGGTGGATCACGCCGCGCTGGTGGGCGTAGGCGACCGCCCGGCAGATCGCGGCGAAGAGCCGGAGCCGGTCGTGCAGCTGCGCGGGCGTCGGACGTTCGCCGCCCATGCGCTCGAGCACGTACTCGTCGAGCGGCCGCCCGCGGACGAGCTCCATCGTGAAGAAGCTCAACCCGTCGTCGGTGCGGCCGGCCTCGTAGAGCGCCGCGATGTTCGGATGGATCAGCCGGGCGAGCGTCTGCGCCTCGCGCCGGAACAGGCGCAGCTGCATCTCGTCCGCGAGGCGGCCGCCGCGCAGCACCTTGAGCGCGACGCGGCGCTGCGGGTTCTGCTGCTCGGCCTCGTAGACGACGCCCATGCCGCCGCGCCCGAGAACGGAGTGGATCTTGAACTCGCCGATCTCGGCCGGCGGCGGGAGCTCGGCCGCGGTTTCCGGGAGTCCGATCGTCGGAAACTGCGTCTCGCGGGGGACGTCGCTCACGATCCTCGAGATCGTATCGCGGGGGATGGGAGCGAGAAGAGGGTCGGGTGAGGGCGCCCGCTCCGGCCCTCTACTTCGCCGCGGGCTTCGCGTTGCGCGGGTCGTCGGCCGGGTTGACGTACTTGAACTCGACCGGCCCCTGTCCGTAGAGGACGATCTCGGCGCCCGACGCGCCCGCGTACGCGTAGTGATTCATCCCCGTCGGAGCCAGCGCGTACCCGCCGACGCGGATCTTCTTGTTGCCCTTGGCCGTCTTCGACAGCTTGTCGCCCATGCCGAAGGTCATGTCGCCCTTCGTGACGACGACGTTCTCGTCGGTCGGGTGGGAGTGCGCGGGAATCGCATAGTTCGCCGGGAACTTCAGGCGCACCGAGTAGAAGCCCGTGCCCATCGGGTTGCCGGCGAGGACGGCGATCTGCGCGCCGGGAGGAAGCATCGGGGGCGCGGGTCCCCACTTGGCTTCGTCCACCGTCGCGACGACCGGAGAGGGCGTCTGTGCCGAGAGTGTCGCGGCGAGGACGACGAGAAAGAGCGCCATCGGGCTCCGGGCCGAGAGCCTTTTCATGCTGTTCTCCTCTCGAGCAAACTCTATCTCAGATAAACCGGAGCCTCACTTCAGCATCATCCAGAGGTACGCGTACTGGAGCGCCGTGACCTCGGCGGTCTGCTTGTTGACCGCGCCGGCGCCGTGGCCGCCCTCGGTGTTCTCGAAGTAGTAGACCGGGTGCCCCTGCGCCTCGAGCTTCGCGACCATCTTGCGGGCGTGCGCGGGATGGACCCGGTCGTCGCGCGTGTTCGTCCAGTAGAACGGCGTCGGATAGGTCGCGTCCTTCTTGACGAGCTCGTAGGGCGACCATGTCCGGATGTAGGCCCAGTCCTCGGGTTTGTCGGGGTCGCCGTACTCCGACATCCAACTCGCGCCGGCGAGGAGGTGGTTGAAGCGCTTCATGTCGGCGAGCGGGACCTGGACCACGACGGCGTGGAAGAGGTCGGGGTAGAGGACGTACGTCCCGCCGACGAGGAGGCCGCCCTGCGACCCTCCCATGATGCCGAGGTGGCGCGGCGAGGTGATCTTGCGGGCGATCAGATCCTGCGCCACCGCCGCGAAGTCCTCGAAGTTGTGGATGTGCTTCTCCTGGACCGCGGCCTTGTGCCAGGCCGGACCGAACTCGCCGCCGCCGCGGATGTTGGCCTCGACGTAGACGCCGCCCCGCGCGAGCCACGCGGCGCCGCGGGAACCGTTGTAGGTCGGGACTTCGGAGATCTCGAACCCTCCGTATCCGTGGAGGAGCGTCGGCGCGGTGCCGTCGTTCTTCACGCCCGGTGGGCGCACGACGAAGTACGGGATCTTCGTGCCGTCCTTCGAGGTCGCCTCGTACTGTTCGGTCGTCATTCCGGACGCATCGAAGAACGCCGGCATCGACTTGACCTTCGCCGGCGTGCCGCCACCCTCGGAGAGCCAGAGCGAATCCGGCGTGGTGAAGTCCTCGTACGTGAAGAACCACGTCGTCGACCAGTCGTTCATCGCCGCGAGTTCCGCCGTGCCGAGTCCGGGGGTGGGAATCTCGGTCCGCTTCCAGGACGCGCCCTCGGGCGAGAGGGACGTCAGGCGGCTCTTCACGTTGTCGAGAGTCTGGAGCATCACGCGCTCCCGCGTGTTTCCGACGGCGGCGAGCGACACGCGGGCGCTCGGCTCAAACAGCACCTCCAGCGTGTGCTTCCCGCGGAGGAGGTCGTCCATGCCGGCGGCGAGGAGCGACCCTTCGCGGTAGGTCTTGCCGTCGACCGTCCACTCGCTGCGCAGGGAGAGGAGAAGCCGGCCGCGGAAAAAGGCGCGCGGCTCGCTGTCCTCGGGGATGTCGAGCTTGACGAGCTTCTCGCCCCGGAGGAGAAACGTCTCCTGCCGGAAGAACGCCGGGACGCGGGTGATGACGTCCCAGCGGCCGTCCGGCAGGATCTCGGTCTCGCCGCCCGAGGCGACGTCCTCGGACTTGCCCTCGTAGATCGTCTTCGCGTCGGCAATCGGCGTGCCGCGCTTCCAGAGTTTGACGATCCGCGGGTAGCCGGAGGTCGTCAGCGAGCCGGGGCCGAAGTCGGTGCCGACCCAGAGCGTGTTCTCGTCGCGCCACGCGATGCGCGACTTCGCCTCCGGCAGGCTGAAGCCGCCGGCGACGAACTCCTTCTTCTTCGTGTCGAATTCCCGGGACACGTGCGTGTCCGAGCCGCCGGGCGAGAGGTGGACCATGCAGCGCTCGTAGGCGGGAGGCAGGCAGGTCGCGCCGTGCCACACCCAGCTCTTGCCCTCCGCCTTCGCGAGCGCGTCGACGTCGATGACCGTCTCCCAGTCCGGTTTCGCGGTGCGATAGGAGGCGAGCGTCGTGCGGCGCCAGATGCCGCGCTCGTGCACGTCGTCCTTCCAGAAGTTGTAGACGGTGTCGCCGAGGAGCTCGGGCGTCGGGATCTTCTCCTTCGAGTCGAGGATCTGGAGCGTGCGCTCGTAGATCGGCGCGTACTCCGGCCGGGCCTGGAGCACGGCGAGGGCCTTCGCGCTCTGCGCCTTCGCCCAGGAGAGCGCCTTCTCGCCCTCGACGTCCTCGAGCCACTGGTACGGGTCGTCGTCGGCCGTCGGGGCGGCCTTCACGACCGCGAGTCCCGCGAGCAGCAGGAAGAGCGCGGACAGGGGCAAGCGATGCGAAAGGGACGTCGTCATCCCGTCACCTCCGGAAGACCGCGGAGCATATCCGCACTTCACCCTCCCGTGCGGGAACGGGAGCGGGGAGAAGGCGAGGCCAGACGCCAGAACTGCGCCTCGTTGAGGATCGTGATGCGGTGGCCCTTCTCGCGGAGGCGCTTGATCTCGATGAGCTTCCGTCCCGCGTCGCGGCCGGCGGCCTGCAGCGGGTTCGGGCGGCCGCGGACGACGACGTTCGTCTTCACGGAGGGCGCGCCGTGGATCGCGGCGCCCGCGCGGCGCGCGGCCTTCGCCGCCTCGCTGCGCTTTCGCGTGAGAATGCCCGTGAAGGCGAGGTGGGCGCCGGCGAGCGTCCGCAGGCGTCCCGCCTTCAGGGGTGCCGGCGGGTTCCGCAGCGCCTCGATCAGCTCCTGCGCGCTCTCGTATCGCTTGCCGCGCTCGCCGATGCAGCGGTAGACGATCTCCTTCAGGTGATCCGTGCAGCGGAGCGCGCGGACCTCGCCGGTCCGGATCCGCGCCTTCGCGGTTCCCTTGACGAGCATTCCGATCAGCTGTCCGACCTGGTAGACGTCGTCGCGCGCCTGCCACTTCGGCGCGGCGGCGTGCCGGATCTCGCTCGGCACGCCCCACGGATTGAGCGTCCTCGTCCGGATCCCGCGCCGGTCGCTCTGGTGCCGCACGATGCCGAAGTCGCCGAGCTTCAGGCTCCCGTCCCGGCAGACGAACACGTTCATCGGGGTGAGGTCCCGGTGGAGGAGTTGCCCGCGGTGGAGGCGCCCGAGGACCTCGAGAATCCCGGCGATCTCCCGCCGCGCGGTCCTCTCGGCCCAGCCCTTCCTCGTGCGCTCGAGGAACGCCCGCAGGTCGCCGAGCCGCGCCCATTCGAGCGCCAGACAGTAGAGGACGCCGCCCTCCGCCTGCGGCAGCGGGAACGCGTCGAACACGCGGATCGCGTGCGGGTGATCCTCGAGAAGCTGGCCGAAGTACGCCTCGCGCAGCCACCCGTCGATGTGGCGGCTGGCCTTCAGCGCGACGACCGCGGGCACCGTGCGGGACGGCGTCAGGCGCCGCGCGAGATAGGCCTGGCCGAATCCGCCCTGGCCGAGCAGGCTGTCGACCCGATACCGGAGCCGCGTCTCCGGGCTCGTGACGATCTCCTGCGGGAGGAGCAGCGCCTTCCCGCGGGCGGACGGCGAGGCCGCCGAGAGGGAAACGGTCGTGGCCTTCGTCGAGGCCCGCGGAGCGTTGGTCATGCCGGGATCGCCGCGCGAAGTCTACCGAACGCGCCCGGGCGGCGAGAATCCGGCGGCGCGTTCGATCGGCGCCGGCGGCCGGGCTCTCCGGAGGATCCGATCCGCGACGGTCGTCGGATCATTCTCTACGGGGTCCAGGTCATGCCGGCGAGGACGCCCCATTGCGGGCTCCGGTACCAGCCGGTGAACATGGAGAACGCGAAGCTCGTGTTCGGACCGAGCGCCTGCGTGCCGCCGAGCGTCAGCTGCAGCTGGCGCTCGTGGCCGTGCGCCGTGTGGATCTGCGCGCCGTTGATGTCGGCGCCGAGGGCGAGCGTCGGGGTCACGTCGGTCGTGACCGACAGACCCTCGGAGACGATCTTCCCGGGAGTGCGGATGCCGATCGCGCCGGTGAGCGTGTTGCCGTTGCTCTGGTAGCCGACGTTGACGTGGACGACCGTCCCGTCCCGGATCGTCTTCTGGCCGATCGTGTTCACGACGAAGTCTGTGTAGCCCGAGCCGAGCTGCGTCGCCGGATCGCCGGTCGGCACCTCGACGGCCGCGCTCATCGTGAAGGCCGGCCGCCATCCCTGCGGGTCCTCCTCGAAGAACATGTACTTGGCGGCGAAGTCGAGGTCGCCGAAGCCGAAGGCGTCCGGCAGCTCTCCCGCCGTAAAGCGGTTGATCAGGATGATCGGGAAGTCGATGTTCAGCTCGAAATTGCGCAGGAGGCCGTACTGGATCACGAAGTTGTTCGTGTCCTGCCAGTGGTCGGGCACGGCGCTCCGCGGCAGGACCGCGTAGTAGTTCGAGTACTCGAAGTTGAAGTGTCCCGCCGGGGTCACCTCGGCGTCGTCCGTCAGGAACGGGAGCTGCGCCCTCGCCGTCGCCGCGGCGGCCGCGAGGCACAGGATGAGGACGAGCGTCCGGATCGGTGCCGTCCTAACGCCCCTCGGCGCCCCGGCCCGCGAGCGTCAGGCAGGTGCTGCTCGCGCGGGCGACGAGGCGCCCGTCCTCGTCCAGGACGTCGCACTCGACGAGCCCGACGGTCCGGCCGCGCTGGACGACCCGGGCCTCGGCGGTGAGCCGTGCGTTCCAGACCGGCCTCAGGAAGTTGATCTTCAGCTCGAGGGTCGTGAAGCTCTCGCCGTCGCCGAGCTCCGTCGCATAGGCAATGCCCATCGCCGCGTCGGCGATGTCGCAGAGGATCCCCCCGTGGAGCGTGCCCATCGGGTTCGCATGCTGCGGGCCGGCGACCATCTCGAAAACGGCCTTTCCCGGCTCGTGGCGAACGAGGTGGAATCCGATCAGTCGGGCCGCGGCCGGGCCGGGGATCTCGCCGCGGATCATCGCGTCGATCTTCTCGATCATTCTCGCCATGCCGCCTCCGGGCGCGTACCTTACAGGAGAGCCGTGAACCTTGATGCGAATCGCCGTGTTCCGGCGCTTCGAGGTCCCCGACCGAGAGGGAAACGGACCAGGAAGGGTGAAACGGCGTCGCCGGGCGCGAAGTAGGCTCTCCGCGTGGCCGGATTCGAGACGCCGCCCGCGGCGCGGTGCTCGAGATGCGCGACCGCAGCGAGATCGGCGATGACGCGTTCCACCGCGTGGAGGGGGAGCTCGATCGGGTCGAGATCGGCACCGGGGCCGGGGAGTGACCCTTGCGGCGGGTTCGTTCCCCCGCCTCGTTATAGGATCCCCGCCGCTTTGAAGAAGCCTCTTGCCATTCTGCTCGCGGCCGCCGTCTTCGTGGGCGCGTTCGTCTGGGGTTTCGCGACCGAGCGCTACCGGATCTTTCCGCGGCCCTGGATCCGCCGCGGCGCGGTCCTGCTGGGCCAGCGCTGGAATCGCGCGGCGGTCCTCAACCCGCCGTCGCCGTCGCTGGTCTCCCTGAAGTCCATCCCGTATCTCAGCGGCTCGCTCGATCCGAACCCTCAGGACATGGGCGTTCTGGTGAACGAGGCGCGGAGCGTCGCTCCCGGGCTGAACTTCTTCTCGACGCTCCGGCGCGGCGACGCGTTTCTGGTGAACGGCGAGGGCAAGCCGCTCTGGCGGTGGTCGCTGTCGCGCGAGCTGTCCTCCGCCGCGCTGCGGCAGGGCATCGCGTTCGGCTTCACGCACCTGTATCCGAACGGCGACGTCCTCGCCTTCGTCGACGGCTTCGGCGTCGTGAAGCTCGACCGGGAGTCGCGGCTCCTCTGGAGACACGTCGCGCTCGCGCACCACGACGCCTTCGTCGCCGACGACGGCACGATCTATGCCCTCGTGCACGAGACCCGCTCGATCCCGGCGATCAGCGAGCGGTTTCCGTCGCTCCTCGACGACGTCGTGGTGCTCTCGCCCGCGGGCGAGCGGCTCCGGACGATCTCGATCTTCGACGCGATCGAGCGCTCGCCTTACGCGTTCCTGATGCCGCGCACCGAGGGGCTGCGGCTGCGGGAGGACACGGATGTCGTGGACGCCCTCCACACCAATCACGTCGAGGTGTACGACGGCCGGCTCGCTCACCTCTCGCCCCTGTTTCGCCGCGGCAACCTGCTCGTCTCGATGCGGAGCCTCGACGCGATCGCCATCCTCGACGGCGCGACGTCGCAGGTGCTGTGGCTCTGGGGCCCGACGAACCTGTCGCTCCAGCACTACCCGACGATCCTGGAGAACGGCCACGTCCTCCTCGTCGACAACGGGACCCGCCTCTCGCAGGTCGTCGAGGTCGATCCGCGCACGAACGCGGTGACGTGGCGCTACGCGCCGGAGAAGGACTTCTTCTCGGCGAGCCGCGGCGCCTGCCAGCGTCTTTCGAACGGGAACACGCTGATCACGTTGTCGGAGGGCGGCCGCGCGCTCGAGGTCACTCCGGGAGGCCGCACGGTCTGGGAGTATGCGAACCCGTCGGTCGGGGAGGGAGGCATCCGCGAGAACATCTTCCAGATGACGCGCGTGGCGGCCGCCCCGCTGACCTTCCTCGGAGCCTCCGCGCCGTAGCACGGGTTCCCCTTTCCCTCGCCGCGGCATCTCTTAGGAAGCACGCTTCCCGCTTCGCGCGGTCCGTGCTTCCGACGCGGCGTTCCCTCGCCGCGGGTGTATTAGGATCGCGGCCGCCTTGAAACGCCTGGCCGCCCTCCTCCTCGCGCTCGCGGTCCTCGCCGGGGTGTTCGTCTGGGGATTCGCGACCGAGCGCTACCGGGTCTTCCCGATCCAGTGGATCAAGCGCGTCGCGGTCGTCGTCGGCCTGCGCGGCTGGAGCGAGCCCTTCGAGATGCGCTCGGCCTCGCCGGCGCTCGCGGCGCTGAAGAACGTGCCGTATCTCTCCGGGTCGGTCGACCCGAACGCGAAGGCGACCGGCGTGATCGAGGAGGTCGCCGGCGCCGTCGCGCCCGGCGTCAACTTCTATTCGACGCTCGGGCGCGGCGACGCCTTCCTGGTGGACGCGCGCGGCAGGCTGCTCTGGCGCTGGTCGCTCGGGAAGCTCTTCACGGAATTCGAGGTCAAGCCCGGCATCGACTTCGGATTCACGCACGTGTATCCGAACGGGGACGTCATCGCCTTCCTCGGCGAGAAGGCGTTCTTCAAGCTCGACAAGGACTCGCGGCTCCTGTGGCGGCACGACGCGCTCGCCCACCACGACGCCTTCGTCGCCGCCGACGGCGACATCTACGCGCTCGTCCACTCGACCCGCGACGTCCCGGCGATCGATCCCCGCCATCGCCTGCTCCTCGACGACGTGCTGGTTCTCTCGCCCGAGGGAGAAACGCGCCGCACGATCTCCCTGTTCGACGCGGTCCGGGACTCGCCGTACGCGTTCCTGCTGCCGAAGACGCTCGGGCTCGCGCTGCCGGAGGGCGTCGACGCGGTCGACGTCCTGCACGCGAACCACGTCGAGGTGTACGACGGCTCGCTCGCGGCGCTCTCGCCGCTGTTCGCGCGCGGCAACCTGCTCCTCGGCATGAAGAACCTCAACGCGGTCGCGATCGTCGACGGGCGCACCGGGAAGGTGATCTGGCTCTGGGGGCCGACGAACCTGACGCTGCCGCACCATCCGACGATCCTCGCCAACGGCCACGTGCTCGTCTTCGACAACGGGACCTCCCGCTCCCAGATCGTCGAGGTCGATCCGCGCACCGACGCGGTGACCTGGCGGTACGCGCCGCCCGACGACGACTTCTTCTCGGGCATCCGCGGGGCGTGCCAGCGGCTGGAGAACGGCGACACGCTGATCACGCTGTCGCAGACGGGTTACGCCGTCGAGGTCACGGAGGACGGGCGGAGGGTCTGGAAGTTCGCCAACCCCGCGGTCTCGCCGCAGGGCTTCCGCGACGGCATCTACCGGATGACGCGGCTGCCCGAGTCCTCGCTGCCGTTCCTGTCCGCGTCGCCGCGGTAGGCCGGGTTCCAGTCGGCGCCGAACCCGTCGGCGATCCACCGGCGGTAGCCGGCGGAATCCGTCAGCGTGATTCCCATGTGCGGCTCGCCGGCGCAGGCGCGGAACAGCAGGAGGCGCGTCCCGTCGGGCGAGGCCTTCGGGACTCCCTCGATGCAGTCCGGCGCGGACGGGAGGCTCAGGTCCGCCTCGGTCTTGCCGGGCGTCCACGCGTCGCTCGAGAAGGCGTAGAGCTTGCGCACGACCGAGGCGGGGAAGCCGGGAGGCGGGGACGGGACTATGACAGGGATCGATTCCGTGCGGCACGAATTTGGGGCCCCTCGGGGAC
>Ga0335076_10001011_pt1 | contig 26942 bp, 25 predicted proteins | sample Lox_Sample_25_FD_206717 | JGI IMG/M metagenome (GOLD analysis project Ga0335076, IMG submission 206717) | Soil microbial communities from Loxahatchee National Wildlife Refuge, Florida, United States - Lox_Sample_2.5 | ecosystem: Environmental > Terrestrial > Soil > Wetlands | place: USA... | reverse complement strand
GACGCCCGAGGCCTATGCCGCCGACATCGCGAGCGAAGAAGCAAAATATTCGGCGATCGTGAAAATGTCCGGCGGCAAGCCGGAGCGATCAAAGTAACCGGCCATCGTCGCCGCGGAACGGATGCGGTCCGTCGAAGCCGCCAATCGGTACGCTGTGCGTGACGACAGAGCCGAAGCCGGCGCCGGCAAACCAGGCGTGCAGATGGAACGCGGGCGGCTCGATATTGAATGACGGTGGCAGGCGTGCGTTGAGATCAAGCGCCACGGCGTGATTGGGTGCCGGGCAGATCGTGGCGGCGATGCCGGCGAAACCGGTCAGCGTTGCGCGATGCACGTGGCCGGCGGCGACCAGCCGCACGCGCGGATGCTTGCGGATGAGCGCGGCGAGTTCTTTGGCATTGCGAAGGTTCTGCACATCCATGTGCGTGATGCCGGTCACGAACGGCGGATGATGCAGGAAGAGCAGGGCAGGCCGCGTGCCCGATTCACCGAGCACGGTGTCGAGCCAAGCCAGCGTTGCAGCGTCGAGCTCGCCATGCGGCGCGCCGGGCACGCTCGAATCCAGGAGCACGATGTCGGCATCGCCGAGCTTGCGCACCGAATTGAGCGGGCCGTTGCTCTGCGCATAGCCAAGGCCGGGCAGCGCCGCCCGCATCATTTCGCGGCTGTCGTGGTTGCCGGGAACGGCGGCGAATGCGATCGCGAGCGGCGCCAACAATTCTTTCAGATGATCGTATTCGGCGGCGAGCGGCGTATCGACGAGATCGCCGGAGATGACAACCAGATCCGGCCGCGGCGCGAAGCGGTTCAAGGTCTCGATGCAGCGCTTGAGCGCGGCCGCGGTATCGACGCGCCGATAGGCGAACTCGCCGGGACGTTTGACATGCAGATCGGAAATCTGCGCGATCAGCAGCGGGGGGGCGGGCACTATTGATCTCGCGGCAGGAGACGGATGGATTGCGGGTCGACGGCCAAGCCGACGCGGTCGCCGGCTTTGATGGCGATCGAGTTCGGCACGTCGACGCTGATAGCTTTGGCCGCGACGCCGCCGATCCAGGCGCGCTGGCGGTCGCCGACAAAGCTGACGCTGTCCACTTGGCCGGCAAGCGAAGCGCCGTCCGCCGCGACGATGCGGATGGATTCCGGGCGGATCATGGCGAACACCGGGCCATTGGCGTGGCCGTTGATGGCGTGGCCGTTCATAGCGTCTTTGGCGATCGGCAATTTGCCGCCGGGCAGCGTCAACGCGGTGCCATCGCAGGCCGCTTCGACGATATTGGCGGCGCCGACGAATTCGGCGACGAAGCGATTGGCCGGCGCGAAATAAATCTCGCGCGGCGTGCCGATCTGGGCGATCGCGCCTTTGCGCATAACGACGATGCGGTCACCGAGCGCCATGGCTTCGGCCTGGTCGTGGGTGACGTAAATCGCGGTGATGCCGAGCGTACGCAGGAGCCGGTTCAATTCTCCCCGCAACCGCTCGCGCAGCGCCGCATCCAATGCGGTGAGCGGCTCGTCGAGCAGAAGCACGCTCGGCCGCGCCGCGACCGCCCGCGCCAGGGCCACGCGCTGGCGCTGGCCGCCGGAGAGCTGATCGATGCGGCGATGCTCGAGCCCTTCAATGCCGGTCAGCGCCACCAGATCGGCGATACGCGCCTTGCGCTCCTTCTCCGCGACACCGCGGATCTTCAGGCCGTAACCGATATTGTCGCCGACATCCATATTGGGAAACAGCGCGTAGGACTGAAACACCATGCCGACATTGCGCCTCTCGATCGGCACGCGCGTGACGTCCGCGTCGTTGAACAGCAAGCGGCCGCCGGTATCCGGTGTCTCAAGCCCGGCGATGATGCGAAGGAGCGTGGTCTTGCCGCAGCCGGACGGCCCGAGCAGGACCAGCGTTTCGCCGCGCGCGACGCGCAGCGTCACCGGCTCCAGCGCGCGGGTGCCGTCGGGAAACGTCTTGCCGCAGCCTTCGATGCCGAGCGCGACGCCGTGACCGGTATCTTGCAAAACGCCCATCACCGCACTCCCGGCGCCGTGCTGCGCGTGCCGGCAAAGAGCTGCATCGCCGTCAGCAGCGGAATGATCATCACGAAGAATACCAGCGTATAGGCCGACGCCACTTCAAGCCGCATCGAGGCATAGCTGTCGGCGAGCCCGACCGGCAGCGTCTTGGTCAAGGGCGTGTGCAGCATCCATGTCAGGTTGAATTCGCCGAGCGACAGCGTCACCACCATCAGGGAGCCGGCGAGAATGCCGGGCCGCGCGTTGGGCACGATGACATCGCGAAAGCGCTGCCATGGCGAAGCGCCGAGCGACGAAGCCCCTTCGTCGAGCGTCTTCACGTCGATGGCGGCAAAGACCGCCATCACCGCGCGCACCATGAAGGGCAGGGTGAAAATGGCGTGGCCGGCGAGGATGAACAGCCAGGAGCGGCGGAAATCCGTGAAGCCGCCATAGGTGAGCAGAAGCCCCAGCGCGATCGCGAGGCCGGGTATGGCGAGCGGCAAGGTGATGACCTCTTCGATCGCGCGCGACAGCCGGTCGTTGCGCAGGTGCAGCGCATAGGCCGCGGGCACGCCGACGACGAGCGTCACCGCAAGCGCCGAGAAGGCGATGAGGAACGAGCGGAAGATGGTGTCGTCATAGAGCTCCCAGACCTGCGCGACCCATTGCAAGGTCAGCCCGGATTTGATGCCGAGAAAATAATTGACGGTAACGCCCGCCATCATCGACAGCAGCGCCGGCACGATCAGAAACGCCGCGACCAGCAGCGTGAAGGCAAGCTGCGCGGCAAAGATCAGGTGATTGCGCGTCGTCTTCATCCGGCTGCCGCCACGGTAGTGCCGCCAAAGCTGCGAGCCAGCGCGAGAATGGCCCAGGTGATGAGGCCGAGGCCGACCGAGAGCGCGGCCGACATGGCGAAATTCGCCGACAGCGTGAACTCGGTATAGATCAGCATCGGCAGCACATCGATGTCGGTCGCGAGCGTGAACGCGGTGCCGAAGGCGCCCATCGCGGTGGCGAAGGCAATGGCGCCGGAAGCGATGAAGGCCGGCATCAGCGCCGGCAGAACGACATCGCGGATGACGCGCCAGGGCCCGGCGCCGAGCGCGCGGGCGGCTTCTTCGAGGCTCGGGTCGAGCTTCTCCGCCGCGGCCATGATGGTGAGGATGACGCGCGGAATGGAGAAATAGAGGTAGCCGAGAAACAGGCCTTGCAGCGAATAGGCGAAGACCTGCTTGTCGTTGAACAGCGCCTGTGTCACCTGCCCGATCAGGCCCTGCCGGCCGGCGAGGAGGATGATCATGAATCCGACCACGACGCCGGGGAACGCGAGCGGAAAGGTCAGCATCGCGATCAGAAAGGCGCGTCCGGGAAAGCGATGGCGCTGCAGAAAGAGGCCGCTGATGGTCGAGATCACCAGCGTGGCGGCGGTGGTCGCCGCCGCGAGCAAGATGGTGTTGATCAGGGTCGAGCGATAGCGCGGATCGAGCAGGATCGCGGCGTAGGCGCTGAGGCCGTCCTTGCCGCTCGAGCCGACAATAACGAGCTGCCCCATCGGCAGCGCGAAGAACGCCGTGACCAGAATGGCCAAGGGCACGAAGCAAAGAACGATGAATGTCTTCTTGCTCATGCGTGGAGCTTACCGATCGTCATTGCGAGGCAAGGCAAGCAACCCAGTCCGGTCGAGCCGCTCCGGATTGCTTCGCAGCCGAGCCTGTCGCCGGGCCGGCCGCGTCAGGCCGGACCCGTTGGCGCCTCGCAATGACCCGCGCACGCCTCAGTGCGCCAAAGCGAGGTAGCGCTCGGTGAAGCCGTTCTGCAGCGCCTCCATCTTCGCCCAATCGACGCTCTTGGCGCGGGCATATTCGGAGTCCGGCAGGAATTTGGCTTTGACGTCGGCCGGCAGTTCGACCGGCCGCGACGGGCGCAAATAGGCATGAGCCCACAATGCCTGGCCTTTGTCGGAGAGGAAATAGTCGAGCACTTTTTCCGCCTTCGCCTTGTCCGGCGCGTTCTTCACCAGCGAGGTCACATAGGGGAAGACCACCGTGCCTTCGCAGGGAATGACGAATTCGAAATGGCCGTTCTCGCCATATTTGGCGCGATAGGCGTTGAAGTCGTAGTCGAACAGGATCGGGATTTCGCCGGAGACGACGCGCGCATAAGACGTCTGCTTCGGCACGATCGGCTGGTTCTGGTGCAGTTCCTTGAAGAAGTTGACCGCGGGCGTCATGTCGGTATCGCTGCCGCCGAGCGCCATGTTCACCGCGACCGCGCCGACATAGCCGACCGCGGCCGAGGACGGATCGAGATAGCCGACCATGCCCTTGTACTGCGGCTTCAACAGATCTTTCCAACAGGCCGGCACCGGCGCGCCGCCTAGCGCGTCCTTGTTGACGAACAGTCCGAGCGTGCCGGAATGGATCGCGGTCCAGTAACCGTCGGGATCCTTCAGGCCGGCCGGGACCTGATCCCAGAGCTTCGGCTTGTAAGCTTCGATGAGATCGCCGGCGGCCTTGGCCTTCATGCCGAAATTGACGCCGTAATAGACGATGTCGGCGACCGGATTCGCCTTCTCGGCGATGATTTGCGACAGCGCCTGGCCGGAATTCTTGTTGTCGGAGGGAATATCGTAGCCGAGATCGGCCTTGATCTGCTTCAGCATCGTCGCGAAGTCAGCCCATTCCGGCGGGCAATTGTAGCAAATGACATCGGCAGCCTGCGCCTGACTGCGCGGCAGCAGCGCCGCCAGCGCGACGAAACAGCAAGCCAGAATCCCCACGAAAGACAATTTGCGCATTGCTCTGCCTCCCACAGCTAAAGTGCAACAATCCGGTGATGCGCACGATAGTATTGCAGCCCGATGACAGGGCGGCGTGAGACTAGGCTTCCGACCAGGAGCCGCCAATAGACCACAACGCGAGGTTGGCCGGCGGGCAACCGGGCCGGGGATCGTCTTACGACCTTCGCCCCCGCGTGAAGCTCACCAACAGCCAAGCCACAAGAATGGCGCCCGCGATCAGCGCGCCGCTGTCGAGCTCTCGGCTCGGCCGCAGCACCGTCGCCAATGCCAGCGCGGCGAGCAACAAATTGACGGTAAAGACGCGCCTGACGATCTGGATGACGGTAAGGCCGCGATCGGTCGCACGCTGATAGAAATGCGAGCGATGGGCCTGCCACACCTTCTCGCCGTTCACGGCGCGGCGCAGCAGCGTGATGGTCGAATCGGCGAGATAATAGAGCGGCAGAAGAAGAGCAGCGACCCAGTTACCGCTGCCGGCGACGAGAATGAGAAGCCAGGCCAGCATGAGTCCGATCGGCAGGCTGCCGACGTCGCCGAGAAACAGCTTGGCCACCGGGCGGTTGAAAAAGGCAAAGCCGATCATCGCGCCGCACAGCGCGAGACTGACGACGACGGCCCATGGTGGCAGGATCGCCGGCAGCCCGTCGAGGAAGCCGATCGCTGCGAGCGCGGCGCTGACCGGCACGACTTCGGCCGCCGTCATCCAGTCGAGCCCATCCATGAAATTGACGAGATTGACGAACCACAACGCGCCGAAGAGCAGGAGCGCGCGTTCCACCCACCACGGCAGAAATGGGACAACGCGCAAGTCGTCCGGCAGCGTGAAAATCATCAGCGCCACCGCGATGGCCTGCAGCAGGAAGCGCGGCACGACATAGTTCGGATGGATGTCGGCAATGACGCCGACGATCGCGACCAGGATCACCGCGGTAAAGAGCAGGGCGAGCGGCACGGCGCCCGCTTCGTCCGACGCCGAGTACATCATTCCCACCGTGACGGCGATCGTCGCGCCGACCACGGCGATGCCGCCGCCTTGGCGCGTCGGAACGGTGTGCGAAGAGCGCGCATTGGGGCGGGCCAAAGCGTAGCGCCTGAACAGCGGACGCATCGTGACAATGAGCGCGACGCACGCCAGCATGGCGAAGAGTATGATCGCCGCAGGGATCGTGATTGCGTCATCCAAGCCGAAATACATGGTGAAGAACCGCGATGGTTGAAGCCGCTCGTCCCGCCGAGCCTCTAGCACAGAAATCCGGCACGGCGGATTTATTGGTGTCCTTTTTGCGATGTTGATCGGGCCGGCGAAAAATGCGTAAGGCTTGGTGGATGACGCCCGTTTCGCCCGTGCTCCGCCTCGATACCGCGTCCTTGCGGCCGGTTGCCGATTGGCTCGCGCTCGGCGTCGCGCTGGCGCTGCCCTGGTCCACGTCGCTCACCAGTGTTTTCATCGTCGCCTGGCTGGTCGCGGTGCTGCCGACGCTTGATGCGGCCGCGATCAAGCGCGAGCTCGCAACCGCTGCGGGCGGCCTGCCGGTCTTGCTGTGGTGTCTCGGCCTCGTCGGCATGGCGTGGGCGGACGTGGGTTGGATCGATCGTTGTCGCGGCCTGGACGGTTTCAATCGGCTTCTCGTCATTCCGCTGCTGCTGGCGCAATTCCGGCGCTCGGACAACGGCATCTGGGTCGCCTGCGGCTATCTCGTATCCGAGACGGCGGTGCTGCTCCTATCTTACATCCTGATTTTGACACCGGGACTAATGTGGCGGGGCCATCTCGAAGGCGTTCCGGTGCATGACGACATCTATCAAGGCTCGGCCTTTCTGGTCTGCGCCTTCGGCGCGCTCGGCTATGCCGCCTGTCGCGGCAGGGCCAATCCGCGTGTCGCGCTCGGTTTTCTGATCATCGCCGCGCTGTTCATCGCCAATTTCGCCTTGGTCGTGGTCAGCCGGATCGCGCTGATCGTGGCGCCGGTGCTGATCGTGCTGTTCGGCTGGCGCCTGAAACGTCTCAAGGGCGTTGTTGCGGCCTGCGGCGTGGCGTTTGCGCTTGGCGGCATGCTGTGGACTTTGTCGCCGAGCCTGCGCCTTCGCCTGCACGATACTGTCGGCGAAATTCAGCGCTATCGTGCCAGCGAAGCGATGACCTCGATCGGCCTGCACGCGGCGTTCTTCAAGGAATCGGTCGAGATCATTTCCACCGCGCCGGTCCTCGGTCACGGCACCGGCACGATCGCCGAGCAATTCCGTCAGGTGACGCAAGGCGGCCGCGGCGCCGACGCCGTCGTCGCCGACAATCCGCATAATCAGACCTTCACCGTCGCGATCCAGGTCGGCATCGTCGGCGCCGTCGTGCTGTGGGCGATGTGGATCGCGCATTTGCTGCTGTTTCGCGGTGACGGCTTGGCGTCGTGGCTCGGCCCGGTCGTGGTGGTCGAGAACATCGTCTCGTCCACCGCGCATTCCCACCTGTTCGATTTCGCCAATGGCTGGCTTTACGTGTTCGGCGTCGGCGTGCTCGGCGGCATGGCGTTGCGTGAGCGCAGCGGTCCCTCGGCCAAACCGGAATGATCGGCGCGCCGAGCGTCAGCGCTGCGCGCCGAGCAATTGCCGATAGAGTGCAACGGTCTGCTTGCCGATAATGTCGGCGGCGAATTTTTCGACGACGAGCTTTCGCGCCGCGGCGGCATGGCGACGACGCAAGTCCGGCGCGGTAGCAAGCCGCTCCATCGCCGCCGCCAGAGCCTGGGCGTTGTCGACGGGACACAACAGTCCGGTCTGCTCGTGAATGACGATCTCGCGGCAGCCCGGCACATCGCTTGCGATCATGGCGCGGCCGCAGGCCGCGGCTTCCATCAGTGACAGCGGCAGGCCTTCGCGGCGCGACGGCAGGACGGCGATATGCGTGCGCGCCCACAGGCTCGCAATGTCGGCGACGTGGCCGAGCCAGGTAATGCCGGGCTCGTTGTTCCAGGAGGCAGCTTCGGCCGCCGTCACCGAGCCGGGATTGGCGGGGTCGGGCAAGCCGGCGATCAACAGATGCGCGTCCGATCCGCGCGCGCGCAGCAAACGAAAGGCGTCGATCAGTGTGCGCACGCCCTTGTCGTCGAGCAGACGTCCGACAAAGCCGAAGGTCACCGGCGCCGGCGGCTCGGGCAGCGGCGTGTAGCGGCCGACGTCGACGCCGGATCCTGAGATCAGCGCTATGCGCTTCTCCGGGACGCCGAGCGAGCGCAGCGCTGTCTTGTCGTCATCGTTCTGCACCAAAGCGACGCTGCCGTCACGGTCGACCAGCCGGCGCAGCAAAGCGCCGATCGCGCGCCGCAATGCGGTAGCCTTGAAGCTTTTCGACGTGAACGCATAGCCGAGCCCGACGAAAGCATTGACGCAAGCCGCGCCGCGGCCAAGCGTCGCGATGGATCCGAGCACCGACGATTGCAGGCCGACATGATGCGTGACGTCGGGCATCACTTTCCCGTTCACCTGCCGCAGCGCCGCCAGCGTCATCAATGTTGCTACGGGCGACAGGCTGCCGCGCGCGAACGGAATCGGCTGCAGCACGAATCCTTCGGCCTTGATTGCCGCCGCGCCGTCCTGCACGCGGGTCGCGACGTGGACTTCGAAACCGGCATTGCGCGCCGCGCGCGCCATCGGCAGCCGGTGCGACAGGAAGGCCCAGTCCTCCGACGTGACGTAAAGAAGCCGTGGCGCCGGCTCGGCGAGCCGACGCGCAGGCGATGGCGGATTCCCGGAACGATGACTCAAAATAAGCCGCCCTAATCCCTCATATAGAGGTATAAACCCTGTCGAGGGGACCTGCGAGCGGTTCCGGAAATCGCGAAACCAGTTTTTTCATATAAGGATTTCATAGCCTTACATATGTTCACTCGGTGAACGTCGACCTTGACGTTCACGTCATGAACGATGTACTCGTTGCCGCTGGGGAGGGTTGGGTGTGATGCCCCAGACGGCGCGGGACGACGAACCGGACAATGCCAGGATCGTGCTCGGGCTTTTGCAGTCCGTCGAACGTGACGGCGCCCAATCGCAACGCAAGCTTGCGTCCGACCTCGGCATCGCGCTCGGTCTCGTCAACGCCTATCTGAAGCGCTGCGTCAAGAAGGGCCTTTTGAAGATCGGCCAGGCGCCGGCGCGCCGTTATGCCTATTACCTGACGCCGCACGGCTTTGCTGAGAAATCCCGGCTCACCGTCGAATATCTCTCCGACTCGTTCTCGTTCTTTCGCGCGGCGCGCGAGGACTGTGCCAGCGTGCTGCGCACGGCCCATGCCCGCGGCTTCAATCGCGTCGCCTTGGCCGGCGTCTCCGATCTCGCCGAAATCGCCATCATCTGCGCGCTCGAACAGGGCATCGCCGTCGTTGCGGTCATCGACGCCAAATCCGCCAACGACAAATTCGTCGGCACGCCTGTCGTAAGCTCGCTGGGGGCCATTCCCGGCGGCTGTGACGCGCTCCTGGTGACCGATCTGCAGGCGACGCGTGAATTCGTTGCGGCGCTTGCCGACCAGGTCGGCGCCGAGCGCGTGCTGGTGCCGGCCTTGCTCGGGATTCGTCTCAATCGCCGGACGGAGAGCGCGGCATGACACAGGATTTCAGCCTGCAGCTGAACCGGCGCTGGTTCGTCGCCCATACGCGACCCAATGCCGAGGCCAAGGCCGCGGCCAATCTCGTGCGCCAGGGCTTTGGCGTCTATGTGCCGCGCTATCTGAAGCGGCGCCGCCACGCGCGCAAAATTGAAACCGTCGCCGCACCTTTGTTTCCGCGCTACGTCTTCGTCGCCGTCGATCTTGCGGCGCAGCGCTGGCGCTCGATCTATTCCACCGTCGGCGTGGCGCGGCTGGTTTGCAACGGCGACGATCCGGCCGCTGTGCCGGACGCCGTCGTCGGCGCGCTGCAAAGCCGTGAAGACGCGCGCGGCTTCATCAAGCTCGACGCGCGGCCGGGCTTTCGTCCGGGCGAAACGGTGCGCGTGCTCGACGGCGCTTTTTCGTCCTGCTTGGGCCTGTTCGAGGGCATGGCGGAGCGCGAGCGGATCGCGATCCTGCTCGACCTTCTCGGCCGCAAGGTCCGCGTCGTGCTGGACGCCGATCTGGTGGCGGCCGCGTAGTCGGCCGCCACAGGCGGGGCTCAGCGAGTGTTGTGGTTCGGGTGAAGCGGATTCACCCGGACTGCGGTAGCGTGGAAAATCGGCGCAACAATTGCACGGCCGCCGGCAATCAGGGTCTTCGGCGCGAGAGGACATTCGGAGACATCATGAGAGTGCTTGTGACCGGCGGCGCCGGATTGGTTGGAACTGAATGCTGCAAATTGTTTGCCGGCGAAGGCTTCGATGTCGTCAGCGTCGACAATTACATGCGCGCCCGGATCTTCGGCGCCGACGCCGAAACCAAGGGCAACATCCAACAGACGCGGAAGAATTATCGCATCGAGCACCACGAGCTCGACATCCGCGACGAGAAAATCGGCGAATTGGTCAAGAATGCCGACGTCATCATTCACACTGCGGCGCAGCCATCGCATCCGCGCTCGATCGAGATCCCGGTCGAGGATTTCGAGATCAACGCGCTCGGCACGCTGAACCTTCTGGAAGCCGTGCGGAAATACAACAAGAACGCCCCCTTCGTTTTCTGCTCGACCAACAAGGTCTATGGCGAAGCGCCGAATTATTTTTCATACAAGAAAGTCGGCAAGCGGCTCGAGCCGCACGATCCGTCGCTGTGGGACGGCTTTGACGAGTCGCTGCGCATCGACCGCATGATGCATACGCCGTTCGGCGTCTCCAAGACCGCGGCCGATCTCTACGCCCAAGAATACGCGCATCTCTATGGGCTGAAGACCGGCATATTCCGCATGGGCTGCATTACCGGCGGCGCCGCCAAGGCCACCGAACTGCACAATTGGGAGCCGTTCTTCGTCAAGAAGGCGATGAGCGGTGAATTGCTCACCGTCTATGGCCATGAAGGCTATCAGGTCCGCGACGTGATCCACGCCGCCGATCTCGCCAAGCTGTTTCTTGAATTCGTCAAGGCGCCGCGGCCGGGCGAAGTCTACAATATCGGCGGCGCGCGGAAGAACTCGATCTCGCTCCTGGAATCGTTCGATCTCATCGAGAAAGTCACCGGCAGGACGATGAATTACAAGCTCGGGCCGGAACGGGAAGCCGACCACATCTGGTGGATTTCCGACATCAGCAAGGCGCGGCTGCATTATCCGGCCTGGGATATCCGCATCGGCCTCGAAGAGGCTTTTGCCGACATTTTCGAAGCGCTGTCCAAGGCGGCTTAGGCGGCGACACGTTCGGCCATCGAGCAGCCTGGATAACGGTGCGGTCGCGGGCGTGACCAAAAGCGTTTTTCTTTACATGTCGTCGGCCTCGCACAACGCCTACCGCAACATGGTGGCGAATGCGCCGGACGGATTTGAATTCGCCGACAGCGCATCCAACAACGATTTCATGGCGCACGGCCTGGTGCAGGCGACGCGCCGCCTGCCATCGACGTTCGGCGCGACGCTTGCCGCCGGCGCCATGCGGCTGGTGACGAAGGTCCAGCCGCATCTTTCTCCATACTATAATGACGCGCACATCCTCCTGAACAAGCCGAAGGTGCGCCGCTTCCATTCGCGCGACTACGACATCGTGCATAGCGGCCAGAGCCTGCTCGCCACCGATCTGCCCTATGTGGTCGATTTCGAGCATGCCACCGCGTTCTGCGGCTATAGCCAATATGCGCTGCGCCGTCCGGGCTTCGTCCGTGCGCTGGAACGCGTTCTGCTCGATCCGAAATTGAAAAAGCTTCTGGCCTGGAGCGACGCAGCCGGCCGCAGCCTGACCAACTTCGTCACGGACAAAGACGTTGCGCACAAGGTCGAGACGTTCTACCCGGTGATGGCGCCGGCCAAGGCCGTGCCGCGCACCAGCAATTCGTTCAACTTCCTCTATATCGGCAATAATTTCTACGCCAAGGGCGGCTATGAGAGCCTGCTCGCCTTCGAGCGAATCGCCGGCAGGTATGATTGCCGTTTCACGGCGATCGGCGATATTCCGCCCGAGGTCGCTGCGCGCTTTGCCGGCAACGCCAAGGTCGCGCTGATCGGGCGCGTGCCCTATGCCAAGGTGGTCGAGTTCTATTCCAACAGCGATGTCTTTGTCTTTCCGTCGCATTACGACACCTACGGTTTCGTCATTCCCGAGGCGTTGTCCTTCGGCCTGCCGGTGATCGGCGTCGACAGTTTCTCGACGCCCGAACTGGTGCAGCACGAGAAGACCGGACTCTTGATCAAGACGCATTTCAATTCCTTCGCCGCTGACGACGGTTACGCCGCGCCGGCGCAGCGGGAGCTTGCCGCGAAACGTCACGCCGCCTGCGTCAATCCGCCGGATTGGTATGTGACGCTCTTGGCCGACGCCATGGAGCGCTTCATCAGCGATCGGCGCTTGAAGGACGAGTGCTCGAAGAACGCCGTGCTGGAAACGACCGAGGGCAAATTCAGCCCGAAGCGCTCGCGCGAGCAGCTCAAGCGCATCTATGAGAAAGCGCTGACCTGACCATGCAAGCGAATCGCGCCGCCGCGTTCATCCCGCAACTGACGGGCATCCGCTGTCTGGCGGCATCGATGGTGCTGGCGCTGCATGCCGATCAGGCCGTCGGCCACGTCGATCTGGCGTTCGTGTCGCGCGGCTATCTGGGCGTCGATCTGTTCTTCCTGCTGTCGGGCTTCATCATCGCCCATGTCTACGCCGAAAGCTTCAGGGAGCCGTCCGGCCGCCGTTTCGGGCAATTCATGTGGCATCGGTTTGCGCGCCTCTATCCGGCGCATGTCACCGTGCTCCTTTTTCTGCTGGCGGCATTCGTCGCCGCCACGCATCTCAATGTTCCGCTGGACGATGCGGATGCCTGGACAGCGAAGAATTTCGTCAAACAGGTCTTTCTTGTCCACGCCTGGGGCATCGACCGGCATATCGGCTGGAACGCGGTGTCGTGGTCGGTCAGTGCGGAATGGTTCGCCTATCTGCTGTTTCCGGCGATAGCCTTTGTGATCCTTCGCCTGGAGCGTCCGGCGGCAGCAGGCGTGGCGGTCCTGGCCCTGCTGATCATGTTCTCGGCCTTTGCGGCTTTCGATTGGGACGTGGGGTTGTGGAATGGGCCGCCGGCATTGACCCGCGTGACGGGTGAGTTCATCTGCGGCGTTGCGCTGTGGCGATGCGCGCCCATGTTCAAGTTCAGTCCCGCGGTGTTCGACATCCTCGGTGCCGTTGCCGTGACCGGGTTTGCCGCCGGCTCCGTATTCGGTCTATCCGACTTCGGCCTGATTGCGCTCCTGGCGCTCCTGGTTTTCGCGGCGGCGAGGTCGACCGGGGCTCTCGCGCAAGTCCTGTCGATCAAACCGGCGGTCTGGCTCGGCCAGATTTCCTATTCGCTTTATCTGGTGCATTTCACGACAGTGCGCCTTCTCCATAAGATCCTTGCGCATGTCCTGGTCGACTATTCTGACGCGACCAAAATCGCCATGTTCCTGCTGGCATTTCCATGTTCGGTCGTGGCGGCCGCGGCGCTCTACTATTTGGTCGAGCGGCCGGCGAGGGCGCGATTGGTGAAAGCCGAGACGGCGTTGCCGTTCATCGGAGCGCCGCAACAGATCGCCGTCCGTGACGAGAAGCTCCGCGCTTGAACCGCCATAACCCGCGAAACCGCTGAACCGTGACGCCGCGCCTGACCATCGTATTGCCGTTGCGAGGACGCCACCTCTTCACGCTGCGCTTTCTCTGGCATGCCAACAAGGCGCGGCTGCCGTATCGCATCCTCATCGCCGACGGACAGGTCAATGAGGCGCTAGCCCGCCATATCGAGAACAGCCGGGAGACTTTTCCCAATCTCGATATCGACTATGTGCGTTATCCCGACGACACCGGCTACAGTCGCTATTTCGCGAAAATGGCCGATGCGCTCGGGCGGGTGCGCACGCCTTACGCGATGCTGGCCGACAACGACGATTTTCTGGGGATCAATGGGATCGAACAGGCGCTGGATTTTCTCGACTCCAACCCGGATCATGTCGGCGCCTTGGGTCAGCCTGTCGGCTTCGCCGCCTATTCCGGATTCGACGCGCCCGGCGGCGGCGTGTATGGGCGGCTCAATCGTCTTCGCACCTATCCTTCCCGCCCGTCTGCCGCATCCTCGATCGTCGAGCGGCTGCGTCAGGGCGGACTGTCGCTCCTGATCTATTATTCGGTCTATCGCACCGAGGCGCTGGCAACTTTGTGGCGGGAAGATCGCGAGATCGATTTCAGCGACCTGATGCTGCATGAGACCTATCACGCCATGCGCAGCCTCACGCTCGGCAAGGTACGCGCCAACGCGGCCACGATCACCTATTATTCCCAGATCGGCACCTCGACATCGTCCGATCCGATGCGCAACTGGGTCGGCCATCTGCTGCGCAGCCGTTTCACCGCGGACACCGCGGAAATGGTCAAGCGCATCGCGGCTGCCGCCGCGGAAGCGGGCGCTGATGCGGCTGCGGCAACCGAAGAGGCGCGGGGCAACATCGAAAGCTATTTCCGCGACTTCCTTTGGAGCAATTACGGCGCGGTCGCCGAGGTCAAGCGCCGCCTGCGCCGGGCTTCGCCGACGCTGGTCAAATATTGGCAGTCGCGCCCGCGCTTTTCGGCGAGACGCGAGATCGCCGCGGTGCTGAAGAAGCTCGCGGCAGCCGGCGCCACGCCGCGAGACCTCGATCGGACCCGCAGCGAGATCGGCGCCATCGAACAGGCGATGTCGCCGCGAGCCTTCTCGGCCTTTGCCGCTCCGTTCCTCGACATGGCGCGTGTCGATATGGCGGGTGTTGACACGGCGCGTCTTGATATGGCGCGCGCCGGCGGCGGCCGCGACTGGATCTGAAGCTCATCAGATGGCGACGTTGCAAACCCGTGGTGGAAGCGAAGCCAAAGCCGGAAATGGCTCAGGCCTCGGTCCGTCGGCGCCGGACCTGCTCATTCATCTGCATATCGCCAAGACCGGCGGCACCACGCTCAGCAGCATGGTGAAGCACGCCTTCGGGCCCGACCAGGTCTTCGAAACCATGTCGAAGGATCACCAAGTCTACGGCGGTCTCGATCTTCTGACCTACGCATCCTGCGAGCGCATGCTGCGCGATTGCGATATTGCGAATATCCGCTATTTCACCGGCCATGTGCCGATCGGCGTCGACCGCCTTTTCGGCCGACCGGCGAAATATATCGCCGTGGTGCGGCACCCGGTCGAGCGGCTGCTCTCCTATTTCTATTTCCGCATCCAGGGCGGCGATCCCTATCTCAAGGACGGCAAGCCGATCGCCTTCGAGGACTATGTCGAGTCCGGCGGCGACATCATCTTCAACAATTATCAGGTGCGAGTGATCAGCGGCAGCCCGGATCTCGATGCGCCGGCCGGTCCGCGCGGGGCACTCGTCGCCGGCGCTCCCGTCGAGGCGCGTCATCTCGCCATGGCCAAGCGCAATATCGAGGACAATTTCCTGTCGATCGCGCCGATCGGGCAGATCGCCGAACTCGCGCTGCTGCTGCGCCGGGTCTATGGCTGGCCGATGCGGCGGCTGCAGACCGAATACAAGAATCCGACCCGGGAGCGGCCGCGCGCGCCAAATGTCGCGCCGCGGCTCCTGCGCATCATCGAAGAGCGCAATGCCCACGACATCGCGCTTTACGACTGGGTGTGCCAGCGTTTTGCCGCGCAGCGCGCGCTCTACGAGCCGGGACTGTCGCGCGACCGGTGCGTCTATAGTCTGGTCAATCGCGCCTTGACGACGGCGGGGGAAATCCTGCCCTGGACGCTGCGCAAGCGGCTCGCGCAAATCCTGTTCTACGCCCGCCGATGAATCTGCATCTGAAACTGCTCGATGATCTGATGACGCGGCTGCGCTGGCGTTTTCCGGTGCTGGTCGCCTGGACCGCGCTGGTCGGCTTGAGCGAGGGCGTGACCGTCATCCTGCTGCTGCCGCTGCTCAACCGTGTCGGCGTCGCGGCGGGCAGCAGCCAGGGCCTGGTGACCGGTCTCGTCAACAAAGGGCTGGCCTTGGTCGGCGCCACGGCGCCTCTGCCGATCCTCGCTGTGATCGTGGTGGTTGCGGGCATTCAGGCCGTTCTCGCCATTGCGCTGAACTGGTGGAGCGTGAAGCTCGCGCGTCACTATCAGAGCCGCCGCCAGCTCGAAATGTTCAACGCCTTCATGCGGGCGAAGTGGAGCTTCATCGCCGCCCGCAAGGCCGGCGAGATGACCAATGCCATCGTCACCGAGAGCGAGCGGCTGGGACGGGCCTTCACCATCTCGCTGTCGCTGGTCGGCAGTCTCGTCGTCGCGTTCATTTATCTGATCCTGTCGTTGCTGATCGCCTGGCAGGTCGCGCTCAGCCTCGTCGTTTGCGCGGCGGTCGCGGCTGTGGCCATGATCGGCCTCTACCGCAAGGGCTATGAAGCCGGCCGGAGCCTCGCGCCGCTCGACGCCGAACTGCAGTCGGCGCTGAACGAGCAGTTCGCCGGCGCCAAATTCATCAAGGCAAGCGGCATCGACGACCGGGCTTCGGCCCTGATCGCGCCTTTGCTGCAGAAGCTGGAAGACGCCAATACGCTTGCCGGCGCGGCACCGGGCACCGTCCGCGGCGTATTGGAATTCACCGGCCTGATCGGGCTCGCGATTATCCTGGTGCTGGCGAGCGAAGGCATGGGGATCGCGGCCGGTAATATCGTCATTGTGCTGGCCCTGTTCGGTCGGCTGTTCCCGCGGCTCACCGCCGTCCAGGCGCAGATGCATTACCTCACCGGCAATCTGCATGCCATTGCGGTCATCGATCAGTTGCAAGGCACGGCGGAAGCTGAAGCCGAACGCGAGGACGGCGTCGCCGAAACGCTCAAGATCGATCCGCCGACGGAGCTGTCGGTGCGCGACTTGCAGGTGCGGCTCGGCGAGCGGCTGGTGCTCGATCGGGTGAGCCTGACGCTGCCGCTTCCGGGCGTGCTCGCCGTCGTCGGCCGCTCCGGCGCCGGCAAATCGACGCTGGTGCACACCTTGCTCGGGTTGGTCGATGCGAGCGCGGGCGCGATCCGGCTCGGTGCCCATGACTTGGCGTCGACGCCGCCGCGTGCCTGGCGCCGGGCCATCGGTTACGTGCCGCAGGAGACAATCCTGTTCCACACGTCAATTCGCGACAATCTCACGCTGGTCAAGCCGGATGCGACGCGAGCTGAAATCGAACGGGCGGCGCGCCGGGCCCATGCCTATGACTTCATTCAGGCCTGGCCCGAAGGCTTCGACACCATCATCGGCGATCAGGGCGTCAAGCTCTCCGGCGGCCAGCGCCAGCGGCTCGGCATCGCGCGCGCGCTGCTGACCAATCCGAGCCTGCTGCTCATGGACGAAGCGATGAGCGCGCTCGACACCGAGTCCGAGGCCGAGCTGTTGCGGACCATCGAAGAGCTGCGCAAGCAGATGGGCATTCTCATCGTGGCGCATCGGCTCGGCGCCGTGCGCACGGCGGACGCGATTTGCGTCATGGAGGCCGGCCGTATCGTCGAGTCCGGCACCTGGAACGAACTGATGTCGCGCCGCGCGCGGCTTTACGCTTTGGCCGAGGCGCAATCGCTCACGCAGTCGTCCCAGGAAGGCCAAGCAGCCGCAGAAGGCCCGGTGCTGGCGGCGTCCTGATCGCGCCGGCCGAGGCGCTCCTCTCATCGAGGCGATACATCACAATGCCGGATCATAAATTATCGACCAAATGCCGCGTCTGCGGCGGGCCTATCGCAGCCTTCATGACGTTCGGCCGCATGCCGATCGCCAATGGCTTCCTGAAGCCGAGCGAGGTCGCCGACGAATATTTCTTCGAACTGGCGCCGGCCTTTTGCGAGCAATGCAAGATGTTTCAGATCGTGGAGCAGCCCGACGCCACCAGGATGTTCCACGAGAACTACGCGTTCTATTCCTCGACCTCGCGATACATGCAGGCGCATTTCGAGCGCTACGCCAATTTCGTCATCAGCGAATTTCTCGCCGGCCCGCCGGATCCGTTCGTCGTCGAGCTCGGCAGCAATGACGGCATCATGCTGCGGCATTTCCACGACAAGGGCATGCGCCATCTCGGCATCGAGCCGTCGGCGAATGTCGCCGACGCGGCGCGCGCCCGCGGCATCCGCACCGTCAGCAAGTTCTTCAATCCGGCGCTCGCCGACGAGATCGTCGGGGAGCACGGCCGCGCCGACGCGATCCTCGCCGCCAATGTGATGTGCCACATTCCCGATATCAACGGTGTCGGCGAAGGCGTGAAGCGCTTGCTCAAGCCGGACGGCGTGTTCGTGTTCGAGGATCCATATCTCGGCGACATGATCGCCAAGACCTCCTACGACCAGATCTACGACGAGCATGTCTTCATCTTCTCGGCGACGTCGGTGCAGCGCGCTTTCGCACCGCACAGCCTTGAGCTGATCGACGTGCTGCCGCAGGTCACCCATGGCGGCTCGATGCGCTATGTCTTCGCGCCTAAGGGCAGCCGTCCGGTGGCGCCGCGCGTCGAGGAGCAATTGGCCAAAGAGAGCGCGCAAGGGCTGGAACGCGCCGAGACCTATCGGCGCTTCAAGGAGAATTGCGAGAGGTCGCGCGCCGGGCTGATGCAGGCGCTGGAAGCACTGCGCCGCGAGGGCAAACGTGTCGTCGGCTATGGCGCGACCTCGAAAAGCACGACAGTGACCAATTATTGCGGCATCACGCCGGCCCATGTCGAATTCATCTCGGACACGACGCCGATCAAGCAGGGCAAGCTGTCGCCGGGCATGCATATCCCGGTCAAGTCTTATGCCGAGTTCGAGAAGCAATACCCGGATTGCGCGCTGCTGTTTGCCTGGAACCACGCCGCCGAGATCCGCGAGAAGGAGCACGCGTTCATCGCCGCCGGCGGGCAATGGCTGGTCTATGTGCCGGACGTGAAGATCGAATCATGACCGCGCAGTCGATCGACGCGTGCATGATCCCGTGGGCGTCGCCCGCCGCGCAATATCGCGCGCGCCAGGCGGACATCAAGGCTGCCGTCGCGCGCGTGCTCGACTCCGGGGTCTTCGTCCTCGGCGAAGAGGTGGAATCTTTTGAGCGTGCCTTTGCCGCTTATTGCGGTGTAGCTCACGGCATCGGTGTCGCCAGCGGCACCGACGCGCTCGAACTCGCGCTGCGTGCGCTCGGCATCGGGCCCGGCGACGAGGTCATCACCGTCTCGCACACCGCGGTGGCGACGGCTGCGGCCGTGCTCGCCTGCGGCGCCACCCCCGTCCTCGTCGATGTCGAGGCGAGTTATTACACAATCGATCCGTCCAAGATCGAAGCCGCGATCACGCCGCGCACCAAGGCGATTGTGCCGGTACATCTCTACGGGCAGGCCGCCGATATGGACGCGGTGCTTGCCCTGGCGCGCGCGCATGAGCTGCGCGTGATCGAAGATTGCGCACAATCGACCGGCGGCCGCCATGGCACGCACCGGCTCGGCAGCATCGGCGACGTCGCCTGTTTCAGCTTCTATCCGACCAAGAATCTCGGCGCCATCGGCGACGGCGGCATGGTGATTACGCCCGACGCCGATCTCGCCGCGCGGGTGCGGCGGTTGCGCCAATACGGCTGGGATGACGCGCGCAAGACCCATGAACTCGGCCGCAATTCGCGGCTCGATCCGCTGCAGGCGGCGATCCTTGCTGCAAAGCTCCCGCATCTCGATGCCGACAATGCGCGGCGCGCGGCGATCGCCGCCCGCTATGACCGCGGCCTGGCCGGAACCTCGTTCGTGGTTCCGGCGGCGCGCGCGGCGGCAACGCATGTCTATCATCTATACGTGGTGCGCTGTGACGACCGATCGCGGGTCGCGGCGCACCTGCGCGCCGACCGGATCGGCTCCGCGGTGCACTATGCCGAACCGGTCCATGTCCAGAAGGGCTACGGCGAGAAATCCGTGCTGCCGGAGCAGGGGCTGCCGGTGACCTCCGCCATCGTCGATAAAATCCTGTCGCTGCCGATGTATCCGCAATTGACCGATGCCGAAGTCGATCGGGTCGTCGCTTCGCTGCGCCGTTATGACCATCGCGGCTGAACCGGCGCTGTCGGGAAGCGAGCACCCGGCAGCGCATGATGCGGCCGGCTGCACGCCGTTATTTACGATTTTCACGCCGACCTATAACCGCGCGCATACGCTGCATCGCGTGTTTGAGAGTCTTTCGGCGCAGACATTGCGCGACTTCGAATGGATCGTCATCGACGACGGCTCGACCGACAACACCGAAGAATTGGCGACCGGCTGGGCCAAGTCGGCCGACTTCCCGATGCGCTATCTGCGCCAGAATCACGGCGGCAAGCACATCGCGCATAATCTCGCGCTGCAATCGGCGCGCGGCAAGTTCTTCACCTGTCTGGATTCCGACGATGCGCTGCCGCCGGAGTCGCTCGAAAGGCTCGCGCATGCCTGGGACGCGATCCCGGACAAAGAGAAGCCTGCCTTCTGCGGCGTGGACGGGCTGTGCTGCGACCAGCACGGCCACATCGTCGGCGACGCCTATCCGCGCGATCCGTTCGACGCCGACATGCGCGAACGCAAATATGTTTACGGCCCGCGCGGGGAAAAATGGGGCGTCGTGCTGACCGAGATCGCGCGGCTTTATCCTTTCCCGCAAGTCGCGATCGGCAAATATCTGCCCGAAGGCATCGTCTGGCTCGACATGGCCAAGCGGTTCAAGACCCGCGCCGTCAACGAGGTGGTCCGCATCTATTACATCGATGACGCCGAACCGGGAGTGACCACGGCGATCAAGCGGCGGCTTGCCGCGCATGCCGAAGGCAATTGGCACTATTACATCTGGCTCCTGAACAATGATCTCGGATATTTTTTTTCCGCTCCCAAGCCGTTCGTCAAAGCGGCGGCGATGCTGCCGGTCGTCGCCTGGATCACCGGACGGACATTGGGGGGGATATTGCGGGAGTTGCGGGGGCTTGCGGCGAAAGCGCTGGTGATGATGGCGCTGCCGGCGTCGGTCATTATTTTCGTCATCGATCGCACGCGCAGACCGACGCAATGACTCAGCGCCTGACCATTGTCCTCCCGTTGCGCGGCCGGCCGCTGTTTACGCTGCGCTTTCTGTGGCATGCCAATACGGCGCGGCTGCCGTACAAATTCATCGTCGCCGACGGCGAGGTCAGGCCGGAATTGTCGCGTCTGCTCGATGACTCGCAAAAGCTGTTTCCGCATCTCGACGTCGATTATATCCGCTATCCCGACGACGGCGATTTCGGCCGTTACTTCGCCAAGATGGCGGACGCGCTGGCGCGCGTGCGCACACCCTATGTCATGCTCGCGGACAATGACGATTTCCTGGCTTGGGCCGGCCTCGAGCGCAGCCTCGACTTTCTCGAGCGCCATCCGGATTATGTCTGTTGCGGCGGCGGCATCGGCGGTTTTGCCGTCTATGCGCGAGAATTTCCGCGGCTGGGCGGGTTGTACGGGCCGCTCAACAAGCTTGCATACCGCTACATGCCTTACGATCGCTCGCTCGATCTCGGCTCGTCTTCCGCGGCCGACCGATTGCGGCAAGGCTTGCGCAATTCCTGGAGCTATTACGCGGTGTTCCGGTCGCCCGCGTTGCAGACGATCTGGCGGGAGGTTGCCGAGATCAACTTGAGCGATCTTCAGCTTCACGAGAAATATTGCGCCATGCGCACGCTGACCTTGGGCAAGGCGCGCTCCGATCCGGCGACGATCGCCTATTTCCGGCAATATTGGACGACCATGCGCTCGGCCTTTCCCAAGGACTGGGTGCATCATCTGGTGCGCAGCCGCTTCAGCACCGACTTCGCCGAAATCCTCGCCCGGATTTCGCGCGAGGCCGCGGCCGCCGATGGCGTCGATGAAAGACCGCTCGCCGAGGATTTGCGCGACAATATCATTTCGTGGTTCGGCGACTTCCTGCGCCGCAATTACGGCCCTTATGCCGCGCTCCGCCGCGCTTTGCGCAACTCTGCGCCGGGCCTGCTCGAATGGGCGAAGACCCGGCGGCGCTATACGGTGTCCCTCGAGCGGCGCGGTGTTCTGGCAAAACTGCGCCGCAACAGCGCATCTGACGATTATCTGATCGCATTCAGCAAGGAACTGGCGCAGATCGAGGGCGTGATCTGCGGTCCGGCCTTTGCCGATTTCATCCGGCCCCATGTGCCGCTGTTCGTGCCCGAGGCGGCGCAAGAGGTGGCCGGGACGCCCGCTGCGGAGCTTGGCGCGCTCGGACGAGGCCAAAGTGCCTGAAGCGATCTGGGTGGTCGGCGGCGAGCAGCGCGGCGTGCCGCACTGGACGCGGGAGTGGAAGCTCTACAAGAAAGCGCTGGTGACGAAAGTGGCCGGCGGTCGCGCCGAGCGCGTTCTGGAATATGAGACGCCGGCCGCGCATTGCGCCGACGACACGCCGTCGATCGTCTTCAAGGCGGCTTCGATCCGGGGCGATCGCGCTTATCTCTGTACCCAGACCGAGGTCCTGATCTGCGACTTTCCGTCATTCGCAATCCGCGATGTCATTTCGCTGCCGTGCTTCAACGATCTGCATCATGTCGCTGTGGCGCCGGACGGGAGGCTCTTTGTCGCCGTCACCGGGCTCGACGCGGTGGCGGAGCTTGCGCCGGACGGCGCGCTGCTCGATCTGATAAGCGTCACCGGCGATCCGGTGTGGGATCGCTTCTCCAGGGCCACGGACTATCGCAAGGTGGCGACGACCAAACCGCATCACGCGCATCCGAACTTCGTGTTCTTTCTCGACGGCGAGCCCTGGGTGACGCGTTTTGTGCAGCGTGACGCCGTGGCTTTGAACGGCAACGGCAAGGGGCGCGCGCCGTTCCGCCTCGGCATGGAGGGCGTGCACGACGGCCATGTCGCCGACGGGTCGGTCTATTTCACCGCGGTAAATGGTGTCGTTCTCGCCTTTGAACTTGCCTCGGGCGCAATGCGGAATTTCGATCTCAATCAAGCCGATGGACCCTATAAGGATCGCCCGCTCGGCTGGTGCCGCGGCATCCTTGCGCGGGGCAACGACATCTGGGTCGGATTTTCGCGCATCCGTTACACGCAGCTGCGGCAGAATATCGATTGGGTCCGGCGCGGCTTCCGCGACGCCGATCGCCTGCCGCCGGCGCCGACCCGCATCGCGCGGTATGATCTGAACAAAAACGCGCTGGTCGAGGAGCTCGATCTCGAGCCCGCCGGCATGAACACGATTTTCAGCATGCACACGGCTTGAGCGCGGGCGCCGATGAACGTCAAGGAAACCGGCCTTGCCGGCCTTCTGCTGATCGAGCCGCGCTATTTTCGCGACGAGCGCGGCTATTTTCTCGAGTGCTTTTCCAAGCCCCGTTATCGCGACGCCGGCATCACCGATGACTTCGTCCAGGAAAACCATTCGCGCTCGCACAAGGGTATCCTGCGCGGCTTGCATTTTCAGGTGCGGCACCCGCAGGCGCAGATGGTCACGGTGATGCGCGGGCGGGTGTTCGACGTCGGCGTCGATTTGCGGCCGGGCTCCAAGACGTTCGGCCAGTGGTTCGGCGCCGAGCTGAGCGACGAGGGGGCCTGCCAGATGTATATGGCGCCCGGCTTCGCGCACGGCTTCTGCGTGCTGAGCGATACCGCGGATCTGCATTACATGGTGAGCCGCATCTACGATCATGCCGATGAAGGCGGGCTGCTGTGGAACGATCCCGAGATAGGCATTCGCTGGCCGGTCGAGGCGCCGGTCGTGTCGCAGCGGGACGCCGCTTATCCACGATTGCGCGAACTCGCGCGCGACCGGCTGCCGCACGCCGGACCACAAGACGCATGAGGAGTTTCATCAAACGGCTGGTCGCGCGCCTGCCTTGGAAGGCGCGCAAGCTCGTCATGTTCTTCGTCGAGCACGGGCTGGTCAGCCGGACGCCGTTTTCGGGCGTCTATGCCTCCTTCGGCGATGTCCCGGGCACGATGCAAACCGCCGAAGCCGATCAGGCGGCGGCCGCGGCGCGCGGCATTGCGCAGGGACCAAACCGCGACGAGGCCACCGATTTGCCGCGGCTTCGGCGCGCGCACTCGCTGATGCCTCTTGTCGTTGCCATGCTCGCGGGCGAACAACGCAACGAACCGGTGAATATCCTCGATTTCGGCGGCGCCGCCGGCGTGGACTTTGCCAATCTGCTCGCTGCGCTCGGTCCGCAGATCAACGTGCGTTATCACGTTGTCGATTTTCCAAAGGTCTGCGCCGTCGGGCGGGACCATTGGCGCGACGAGTCCCGCATCTCGTTCGGCGACGCCTTGCCGCCGTCGGCCGATTTCGACCTCGTCTACTGCTGGAGCAGCATCCACTATGTCGCCGATCCGCTCGGACTGCTGGCGCAATTCGCCGGCTATCGTCCGACCGCGATCCTTCTTGCCGGCTCGCCGTTCACGTCCGGCGATGCCTTCGTGCGCGCGCAGGTCAATCAATCGGTTCCGTTTCCACAATGGGTCCTGAGTCTCCCCGATCTCGAGCGCCGCATGGAAGCGTGCGGCTATGCCATGGTGTTCCATGTCGCAGGCGAGGACGACTACAACGTCGACAATTACCCGCCGCGCTATCGCGTGCCCAATAGCGCCAGCCTCCTGTTCCTCAAATCGGGCGCTGGCGGTCTATCGTCGCGCCGGCGGAGCGCGGTATGAGCACGGTCGTCATCACCGGGGGGCGAGGTTATATCGGCACCGCGCTCGCCCGACGGCTCGTCGGCGACGGCCACGTGTTGCGGCTCGTCTCGCGGTCGCCGCATGCGCCGCGCTTCGAAGCGCCGCCGGATGCCAAGATCGATCATATCGCGGCCGACCTGCGCGATCGGCGCGTCTGGTCGCAATTGCTCGATGGCGCGGACGCAGTGGTGCATCTCTCCTCGCGCACCGATCTGCGCGCCGCCGAGGCCGACCCGCAGGGCGACGACAATATCAATATCGCGCCGCTGCGCGCGCTGACCGAAGCGGCTGCCGAGAACAAGGCTGCCGCCGCGGTGATCTTTGCCAGCACGGTTACCGTCGCCGGCCCGCATCCGAAGCTTCCGGTCGATGAGACCGCGCCGGACGAGCCGTGCTCGGTCTACGACCGGCATAAGCTCATCTGCGAGACGATCTTGCGTGAAGCGACCGGGCGCGGCGCGTTGCGCGCGTGCACGCTGCGGCTCTCCAATGTCTATGGCCACGGCCAGGCCTCGATCAATGCCAATCGCGGCATTCTCAATATCATGATCAACCGCGCGATTGCCGGCGAACCGCTGACGATCTATGGCGAGGGTGCCTATATCCGCGACTTCACCCATATCGACGACGTGGTCGAGGCGTTTCGGCTTGCGATCGAGACGCCCGCGATATGCGACGGCCGGCACTATGTCATTGCCGCGGGGCAGGGCGTGACGCTGGCGCAGGCTTATGCCTTGATCGCCGAGACCGCGCTGGACCATGCCGGCCGCCGCTGCGACATCCGCGCCATCGCCGAGCCGGCCGACCTGCATCCGATCGAGCGCCGCAATTTCGTCGGTAATTCGCGGCTGTTTTCGGCGCTCGCCGGCTGGCGGCCGCGCTTCGATCTGGCAAGCGGGATCCGCGATTATTTCCAGCGCGCCATGCCGGCCGCCGCTCGGACAAAAGCCGCTGGGACAAAAGCAAAAACCGCGCCGGGGACTGCGGCGTGAGACGATGGAGGAAGGACCACGGATGACGGATTCTGGGAATAAGCCGATCCCGACTGCGAGCCAGACGCCGCCGGGACCGGTGCCCGATTGGCTCGGCACTATCGCGCGCGTTCGCCTGATCGAATTGCCGCGTTACGCCCGCGACGACGGCGAGATCGTGGTCGCGCAAGCCTTCAACCACGTGCCGTTCGCGATGGCGCGTGCATTCACGCTCACCGCGCCACGCGGCGCGCGGCGCGGCGAACACGCCCATCGCCGCTGCACGCAATTTATGTTGTGCGTGCATGGCGCGGTCGACGTATTGTGCGACGACAGCCGCGACAAGGAAGTGTTCACCCTCGACCGCAACAATCTTGCGCTCTGCGTGCCGCCGACCATATGGAACACGCTGATCTTCAAGGAGGATCGCTCGGTGGTGTTGGTCCTGTGCGACCGGCTGTTCGAAGAAGCCGACTATCTGCGCGAATACGGTGAGTTTCTTGCCTTCCGGGAAGCCAATCAATGAAAATCGTTGTGACGGGCGCGCTGGGGCATATCGGCTCGGCGCTGGTGCGGCAATTGCCATTGCATTTTCCCAAAGCCAGGATCGTCATGGTCGATAACATGATGACGCAGCGCTATGCGTCGCTGTTCGACCTGCCGGCGGTCGGGCGTTATCAATTCATCGAGGGCGATGTGCGCCAAATCGACTTGCGGCCGGTGGTCGAGGGCGCGCATGTGGTGGTGCACCTCGCCGCCATTACCGACGCCGCGGGCACGTTCGATCGCGCCGAGGAACTTGAAGCCAACAATTTCGAGGCGACCACGTTGATCGCCTCGGCGTGCCAGGAGACCGGCGCGCGGCTGATCCATCCGTCGTCGACCAGCGTTTACGGTACGCAGAACAGTCTGGTATCGGAGGACTGCTCGCTCGAAGAGCTGAAGCCGCAGAGTCCCTACGCCACGACCAAGCTCAAGGAAGAAGAAATGGTGCAGCGGCTGGCGAAGAACGGCGGGCTGCGCGCGGTGATATTCCGTTTCGGCACCATATTCGGCGCCTCCGCCGGCATGCGCTATCACACCGCGGTCAACAAGTTCTGCTGGCAGGCGGTCATGAAGCAGCCGCTCTCGATCTGGCAAAGCGCCTACGACCAGAAACGGCCCTATCTCGATTTGCTCGACGCCGTGCGCGCCGTCGCTTTTGTCATCAAGAGCGATCTGTTCGACGGCCGGGTCTATAATGTGCTGACCTTGAACGCGACGGTGCGCGACATCGTCGAGTACATCCGTGAATTCGTGCCGCATCTGCAATTGTCGTTCGTGAACAGCCCGATCATGAACCAATTGTCCTATGAAGTCTCGGCCGAACGTTTCCACGCCCGCGGCTTCACCGTCGCCGGCGATATT
>Ga0335076_10001007_pt1 | contig 26972 bp, 25 predicted proteins | sample Lox_Sample_25_FD_206717 | JGI IMG/M metagenome (GOLD analysis project Ga0335076, IMG submission 206717) | Soil microbial communities from Loxahatchee National Wildlife Refuge, Florida, United States - Lox_Sample_2.5 | ecosystem: Environmental > Terrestrial > Soil > Wetlands | place: USA... | reverse complement strand
CTTTATTTTCGCGAAAAGTTGGAACAGGTCGCTGGTACCGCAGCCTCAAATCAATTCGTATCGCAAACTGAACCGGACACCTACCTGGCGACGTTGAGCCGAAGCTACACGTTTCGAGACATGCGTACTGATCCGAGCAGGGTCCCTGCCGTGTATTGTTCGCTTTTGCAATTTGCAGCCCTGCTCACCGGTAGTAGTTCTGCTGTGGTTAGCGAGGTCGTGGTGGCTGCTCGACAGATTCGCGATGCGTGCTCGCTTGTGGATATTGCTGAGAACCCGGCACTGCGGCTGGCGGCGTTGCTAAGTGTGGCCGTCCAACGCGGACTCCGCTACCTGGTCTTCCTCGCTTCCCCGTCATTGTTGTGGTACACGTGCCGGCTGGGCCAATTAATTGGCACCAGTCTGGCGCATGGCGATTCTCCCCTTATTCCGTTATTCGGAGCCGTTCCACGCGCAATTGAACCTGTCGTCAACGACAGCGTGTTCGTGGTGGTTAGTTATGCGGGCGACCAGGACTCCGAGCTCGACGACTTTGTAAGACAACTGCGGGCAGGTAGCCAGCCCTTCGTGCACCTGCGATTGGACAAACCCATCGACCTGTTGACGGAGACCTTTAAATGGGAGTCCGCCACGATCCTGACCTGTGCGAGGCTGGGTACCAATCCGTTTGATGTGCGGGCGGACGCATGCCACGCGCGTTCCTGCGAGAGCTGCTGGAGAAGCTTTCTCGACGGGAAGATCCGCTGCAGCGGTCCGCGAGAATCACAGACAAGCTAATTCAGCTTTATGCTGACGGAGCTACGCGGCAGGAAATCTCATCGCTGGGTCTCGCCGAAGCGCTACAGACATTTCTTCGGCTGCCCACGCCGGCTCGGCACATCAGTCTGCTGGTGCATATGACTCGCACGGAAGAAGTGTATGACAAATTCGCGACTCTGCGGCGAATGCTGGCCGACCAGCTGCAGCGCCCCGTATTCATGGCGTGCGGTCCGTACGGCCGGCAGTACTTCGACTATTTTTTTCGCGAATCGTTGCTGTTTGGTCGGTCGATTGTGTTCACGACCGACACGGCCAATGACAAGGAAATCCCTGGCGCAGAATACAGCTTCGGCCAGCTGCATCAGGTGATGAGCCTGAGCGAGTATGACGCCCTGGTGCAGTGGCGACGGCCGGTAATCCGTCTGCATCTTTCGCGCGAATTTCCCGCCGCGCTGGACCAGATGTTAGACGTGTTTGCGCGAGCGCTACGCCGCATGCAGCGCTAATGTAACCGTTTTTTTCCTTCCGTCCCGCTTACGAATCTGATATTCCTCATTGGCTCTTTTGGAGGGCGACGCGTGCCTGAACTAACAACGCTGTTCTGGGACATTGGGGGTGTGATCCTGACCAATGGCTGGGATCACAATTCGCGGAAAGATGCGGTGGAGGTGTTCCATCTGGACGCGGAGGAGTTCCGCGACCGTCACGATTTGTCGTTTCCTGCGTTCGATGCCGGCCAAATCACACTGGATCAGTATCTGGATCGCACGCTTTTCTACCGTCCGCGCCCGTTTAGCCGCGAAGAATTCACTGCGTTCATGTTTGCGCAGTCCAAGGAATATGCGGAAACGCGCGCGGTGCTAAGCGATGTGGCGCGCAGCGGCAAATACTACGTTGCATCTATTAACAACGAGCCGCGAGAACTGAACGACTACCGAATCGAAGCATTTGGGTTGCGGCAGGAATTTCAGGCCTTCTTCAGTTCCTGCTACCTGGGCTGCCGCAAGCCGGAAGAGGCGATTTATCGTATCGCGTTGGAAGTCTCACATCGGCCGCCGGAGAACTGCGTGTTCATAGATGATCGTCCCTTAAACCTGGAAAACCCGCGACGTCTGGGCATGCAGGTGCTCCACCAGCAGAACGCCACGCAACTGCGGACGGACCTGCAAGCGCTGGGGATTGAGGTATAGTTCTGAAGCGACCGGGCATCAAATGTCGTTCAATGAAGTTGCCGGAGGCGACCTATGGCTGAAGAAACAGCGCGACGCGCATCCATCTACGCGGGCGGGGCGGAGCCCTGTGCCATTGTGCTATTCGGCGCTTCGGGAGATCTTGCGAAGCGCAAGGTGATTCCCGCGATGTTTGATTTGGCGCAACACAATGCCCTCGGCGAGCGTTACGCCATTCTCGGCTTCGCCCGTACCTCCATGACTGACGATTCGTTCCGAACCGCGGTGGGGGAAGCGGCGAAAACCATGTCGGAAGTTGGGCCGATCGAACCAGCGAAATGGGATAGCTTCGCTCCCAACCTTTATTATTCTCCGGGCGACTACGGTGATGCGGAATCGTATAAGAGATTGGCTCAGCGGCTGGAACAGTTGGACAACGAAAAGGACCTTTGCGGAAACCGGCTGTTTTATTTGTCTACCCCACCGGAAGTGTATCAAGACATCGTGGAGAATCTGGGTCGCGCGGGTCTTGCGAAGCCTTCCAAACCTGGAGCGTGGGTGCGGATCATCATCGAAAAACCGTTCGGGCGGGATTTGGCTTCCGCGCGCGAATTGAACAAGATCGTGCTGAGCGTGTTCGAAGAAAAGCAGGTCTACCGGATTGATCACTACCTCGGGAAAGATACCGTTCAGAATCTCCTGGTGCTGCGTTTCGGCAACGGAATTTTCGAGCCGTTATGGAATCGCAACTACGTAGATCACGTGCAAATTACCGCTTCCGAGACATTGGGGGTGGAGCGCCGGGGCGGATTTTATGAGACCGCAGGTGCGCTCCGCGACATGATCCAGAGCCATGTGCTGCAACTCACTTCGCTGGTTGCCGTCGAGCCCCCCGCTTCCTTTGACGCGAATGCTGTGCGCAACGAAAAGTTGAAGGTGCTGCAGTCCATCCGGCCGTTCAACCTGGAAATGGTGGCGCAATCGGTGATCCGTGGCCAGTATGCGCCCGGAAAACTTGGCGACAAGCCACTGGAGGGCTATCGCGACGAAGCCCACGTGAGCCACACCTCGCGCACCGAGACATTCGTGGCCATGCGTGTATTGATCGACAACTGGCGTTGGGCCGGCGTGCCCTTCTACCTTCGCACCGGGAAACGCCTGGCCAAGCGTACGACGGAAATCATGATCCAATTCAAACGAGCACCGCACATCGTATTTCGCGATCGCGATATTCAAGCAAACCGGCTGGTGCTGAACATCCAGCCTGCCGAAGGAATCTGCATTTCGTTTGGAGCCAAGAAACCGGGTACGGAGATGAGCATCGGCAATGTAGCGATGGATTTCAACTATAACAAGGCGTTTGGAAACGGGTCGCGGAGCGCTTATGCCACGCTGCTGAACGACTGCTTGAGAGGAGACGCCACGTTGTTTGACCGAGGCGATTCCGTGGAGGCGGCGTGGTCGCTGGTCGACCCGATCCTGGATGTTTGGAGCGCCGCCAAGACCGCCACAGTGCCGGAGTATCCCTCTGGTAGCTGGGGACCGAAAGAATCGGATCAGCTACTCGAAAGAGATGCCAGACAATGGTATAACCCTTAAAACGGTTTAATATAAGGGTTCTAGGCGCTCGGTCGGGAGGCACGGTGATTCTCGCAGGGGACGTCGGCGGTACCAAATGTAATCTGGCGCTATTTGCCGAGAAGAACGGAAAATTAGAGGTTGTATTCCGCGAGCGGTTTGCCAGCAAAGAATTCGCGCAATTTGATTTGATTATCCGAGAATTCGTGCGGCGTGCTTCGGCCCATTTGAACGGCGGAAAAATTCTGGCTGCGGGATTTGGCGTGGCCGGACCGGTGATCAACAATCGCATTCACGCCACGAATTTGCCGTGGATTGTCGACGCTGACGTTTTGGCGGAAGAAGTCGGTGTGAAGTCCATTGTGCTGGTGAATGATCTGGGCGCCACCGGCCATAGCCTGGAGCACCTTCCAGCGGAAGATTTTTGTGTTCTGAATGTGGGTTCTCCTTTGCCGGGAGCTTCCCGCGCTTTGCTCGCCGCGGGGACGGGATTGGGCGAAGGGATTTTGTTTTGGGATGGCAACCGCTACAAAGTGGTGCCCAGTGAGGGCGGTCATTCCGATTTTTCGCCACGCACCGATCAGCAGATTGAATTGCTGAAGTTCATGCGCCACCGTTACCCGCAGGTTAGCTGGGAACTGATTCTTTCGGGGCGCGGTTTCCGGACCCTGCACGAATTCATCGCGCCCAGCGTCAAGCATCCAATTTTCGAAGACCCCGATGCCGATCCCGCTCCGTTTATTACCAAGAGCGGGCTGGACCACTCTTGCCCGGTGTGTGTGGAAACACTGGATCTGTGGACGAATATTTATGGTGCCGAAGCCGGTAATCTCGCGCTAAAGGTTCTGGCGCTTGGCGGCGTCTACGTCGCGGGGGGCATAGCGGTGAAAATCCTGCCGAAGATGAAGGACGGGACCTTCTTCAATTCGTTCAAGGACAAATGGCATTTTGGGCAGATGCTGTCCAGCGTGCCTGTTTCGGTGGTGCTGAACGAATCCGCTCCGCTGATCGGTGCCGCGTACGAAGCCTACCGCACGATCAAATAAAAACAATTCGCTGCAATCAGCCTGGAGTGTGCACTCCACGTGTCCTTCGGCGCGAAGGACCCCGCGGTTGACAACGCCGCTTGTGGCGTGTACACTTTAAACTATCGGACTAGTCAGACTAGTCAGTAGGTGGAACATGGCCAACCGGCGCGGTAAGAGGGATACCAAGAAAATTCAGCAACAATCCTGGCAGGTGCAAACGGCCAAGGCGCGGTTCAGCGAAGTGTTCCGGAAGGCGCGACAGGAAGGTCCGCAAATCATCACCCGGCAAGGCACCGAAGCCGTAGTGATGATTTCTCAGGAGCGCTACTCTCAGTTGGTGAACCGGGCTCGTCAGCCGAAAAATCTCTTTCAGTTCTTTCGTGAATCTCCCCTGGTAGGGGTCAGTCTTGATCTCGAAAGGGATAAAGACAAAGGCCGCAACGTTGAACTATGAGCGGCTATCTTCTGGATACCAATTGCATTTCCGAACTTGTCCGCCCGGTGCCCGAGCCAAGCGTTGCGGCGTGGATTCAGGCTGCCGACGAGAGTGTCTTGTATTTGAGTGTGCTGACCCTCGGCGAGATTCGCAAGGGCTTGGCGGGACTGCCGCAAGGGCGCCGGAGAACTCGTCTGGAAACGTGGTTTGCTGTGGAACTTCGAGCCAGATTCGACGGCCGAATTTTGGGAATAGACGAAGGAGTGGCTGACCGCTGGGGGCTGATTGCGGCTGAGGCGCAGCGAAATGGCAGGACACTGGGCGTAATCGATGGACTTCTGGCCGCGACTGTGCTCCATTACAACCTGACTCTCGTTTCACGGAATGTCAGAAATTTTGCGGGCACTGGAGTCCCGGTTCTAAGCCCTTGGGACCTCTGAAGCAACCTCAACCCAAGACATTTTGGTAAACTGCTACGGCTGATTTGCGATCCTTATCGATCGCTATCCTTCATTTGGCAAGACCTGCCGTTGGCCTTCGGGGCGACGGAGGCACGGAGCCTTCTCATGAGCAGTACAGCCACCACACCGGTTACGGAAATTCTGAATTATTTCGGCGGAACCTGGCAGAAATCGTCTGCTACGGATTTTGTGAACGTGACCAATCCCGCGAGCGGCGAGTTAATTGCGCGGACGCCGCTTTCTTCGAAGACAGAGGTAGATACTGTCGTGCAATCGGCGGCTCAAGCGTTTCCTGGGTGGCGACGCACACCTGCGGGTGAACGCATCCAGTATCTGTTCAAGCTCAAGGTCCTGTTGGAGGAGCACATTGACGAGCTTGCGAGGCTCATCACGCTGGAAAACGGAAAGACCTTCGGCGAAGCGAAAGCCGAAATGCGGCGCGGCATTGAGAACGTAGAAGTGGCCTGCGGAATTCCGATGATGATGCAGGGTTATAACCTGGAGGACATTACACCAGGAGTGGACGAAACGATGGTGCGGCAGCCGCTCGGGGTGGTAGCGGCGATTGTGCCATTCAACTTTCCAGCCATGATTCCGTTCTGGTTTTTGCCGTACGCCGTGGCGTGCGGAAACACGTTTGTGTTGAAGCCGAGCGAACGCGTGCCGATGACTGTACGGCGCATTGTGGAATTGGTGGAGCAGACTGGAATCCCAAAGGGCGTGGTGAATGTAGTCAATGGCGGCAAGGAAGTGGTGGACGCGCTGTGCGATCACCCCGCTATTCGCGCGATTAGTTTTGTGGGTTCGACGCCAGTGGCGAAGCACGTATACCAGCGATCGGCCGCGGCTGGGAAACGCATGCAATGTCAAGGTGGCGCGAAAAATCACGTGATTGTGCTGCCCGATGCGGATATGGACTTGGCGAAACAGATTATCAGCGATTCCGCGTTCGGTTGCGCGGGCCAGCGCTGCCTGGCGGTGTCCGTTGCCGTAACCATCGGCGAAGCGCAAAAAACGTTTCGCGATGCCATCGCCGAGGCCGCATCGTCGATTCAGGTTGGGTTCGGGTTGGATTCGGGCGTCCAGATGGGGCCGGTCATCTCGAAGGAGAGTAAATCGCGGGTCGAATCCTTGATTGCCACCGGAGTAAGTGATGGCGCGAAAGCTGTGATTGATGGCCGCAACACGAAAGTTGCGGGACACGAGAACGGGAATTTCGTAAAGCCCACGATATTGGATGGCGTGCCGGCGTCCAGTTCATTGGCGAACACTGAGATTTTTGGGCCGGTGCTTAGCCTGATTCATGCCAATACCATCGATGAAGCGATTGAGTTTATTCGCAAGAGCCCATTCGGCAATCAAGCTTCCTTGTTCACCACGAGCGGGGCGGCGGCCCGGAAGTTCCGATACGAAGCGCCTGCCGGAAACATCGGCATCAACATTGGAGTGGCGGCTCCGATGGCGTACTTTCCGTTTAGTGGCTGGAAAGACAGCTTCTTCGGCATTCTCCACGCGCAGGGGAAAGATGCGGTCGAGTTCTACACGGAATCGAAGATCGTAGTAGAACGCTGGTCGCGCCAGGAAACCCGGAAGTTCTAAGCTCAAACGCTATTTGGCTTCGCACGCCCAATCTAGGGGCAAAGAATGCATCCCAAACCATTCAATCCGGTCGTAGACGCCAAACTTGAGTGCGCGGAAACGCTGCCTTCGCGGTTCTACACCGATCCTGCTGTGCTGGAACTGGAGAAGGAGCGAATCTTCCGGCGCACCTGGCAATTGGTTGGCACATTGAGCCAGCCCTGTGGCGAGCTTAATGGTGAGAAACGCACCATCGCCGATCCAGAGTCATATTTCACGTTTGATCTTGCCGGTGAACCGATTGTGGTTGCGCGCGATGCGTCTGGAACGCTGCGCGCGTTCAGCAATGTATGCCGCCATCGAGCGGGGCCGATTGCCCAAGGCGCGGGCTGCCGGAAAGTGTTCAACTGCGCCTACCATGGCTGGACGTACACGTTGGACGGGCGTCTTATTGGCACACCAGAAGTAGACGGGATGGAGTTCTTTGACCGCTCCACGATGGGCATGGTTCCGCTGCGCTGTGAAACGTGGAAGAACTTAATCTTCGTGAATTTTGCTGCCGACGGTCCACCGCTTGCGGAATTTCTCGGCAACATTCCAGAATTGGCCCGCGATTTCCCATTCGAAGGACTGGAATTCGTCGAGCGCCGAGACTACGTCGTGAATTGTAACTGGAAGGTTTATGTCGACAATTTCCTGGAAGGCTATCACATCCCGGTTGTGCATCCCGGTTTGATGAAGGAAATCGATTATCCGCGCTATCGTTGCGAGACTTTTCGCTACCACTCGCAGCAGCTGGGACCAGTAAAAGAAGTGAAACTCGGGGAGACGAACGAGCGAGTGTATGCTCCGGGCAATGGCGCGTTGAAAGAAGCGCTGTATTTCTGGGTGTTTCCCAACATGATGCTGAATTTTTATCCCAACAACCTGCAAACGAATTTAATCGTGCCACTCGCACACGACAGAACTTTGACGATTTTCGAGTGGTACTTCCACAACGGGGATGCCAGGCAGATAGGCGAACGCGCTGCTGAGGCGATCGGTTTCAGCGAAGTGGTGCAGCAAGAAGATGTGCAAATCTGCGAAGCGGTGCAGCGCGGGTTGCAATCGGCAACCTACGATCGCGGCCGCTATTCTGTAAAGCGCGAAAACGGCGTCCACCATTTCCACATGCTGCTCAGCGAATTCCTGCGCTAGACAGCGTTTCTAAATCAATGGGCGGTCGAGGCAGCCTGAGTAGTGTGGCCATTTAGCTTTGCCAGCAAGGTCTGGTCCTGACGAGAGCACCTATCTGGCGAATGAACATCCGAGACACGGCAGACCTCCTTGATGATGTGCAGGTCGAGATGATACGGACCGAAGAAATAGGCCGGGAAGGTGACTGAAGCGGACGTTACGTCCGGCTGAAAACCGCATGCCAGCCTAGAGGCACCTCGAAAGGATTATATCGCCATACGATATAAGTTGCCCGGATGTTTACAATAAATTCACAAATGTGGCGCGAAAGCTACGGTGAACGCGGTAGCGCGATCCTGAATTGGACACACCAACGCGGCAACGGCAAAACTCAGGACTTGCCCTTGCAATTAGGGATGTGCGGGCGCTGGGTTTGGAGCGGTTGATGGCGCTGGTTTGTTGAAGTCGAAATTCACCTTGGGAGCCTGTCGCGCGCCTTCTTCGGTCTTGAAATATGCGTCATTGCGCGTGAACCCAGCGAAGCCGGCAACCAGGCTGTTCGGGAACAACGAAATGTACGTGTTGTAATCCTGGACGGCATCGTTGTAGCGCTTGCGTTCTACGGCGATACGATTTTCAGTGCCAGCCAATTCATCCTGCAGGCGCATGAAATTCTCGTTTGATTTCAGTTGCGGATAGTTCTCCACGATGACCAGCAAGCGGCTCACAGCATTGTCCAACTGACCGTTTGCGGCGATCTTGTCCGCGGGAGTCTTTGCGCCGACCAGGGCGGCCCGCGCCGCGGCGATATCGCCAAACACAGTTTGCTCCTGTACCGCATAGCCTTTTACGGTTTGCACCAGGTTCGGGATAAGGTCCGCGCGACGCTGTAAAACGACGTCGACCTGGGCCCACGCCGCATTCACGGCTTCGCGCTTGATTGCCATTTGATTTCGCCGGCTGACATAGGCGGAGCCGAGCAGGAATGCCAGAATCAACAGCACCACCACGATTACGATTGCCGCTTTCATAGCCACCTCGATCGTTTGAATTTCGAGAAGTTACTGCGCAACCCGTTTCCACTCTTTTTTTGGCACCAGACGATCCAAGGCATTCACCACTTTTTCCAAGGCGTGAATGTATTGGTCGTAAACCACGAAAGAATCCTGAGCCAGCTCCTGTCCTTCGTGAAAATCGTAGCCAGCCTGGAAGGCAGTGGCATCCGCTCCCGTGACCGAGGCAATGCGTTCGAAAACGGCCGAAGCGTTTGCCGGCGGCTCTTCTCCAAAGGCGATCAATGTGTGGCGAAGCAGCGTGAGCGAGCTGGAGGCGGTCTTTTTCAGAATGGTGGTGTACTCGATTTCATTTTTGCCGGCATGGAGCACGTGCTGGCGCAAACGCAAAAGCAGCAAGCGCAGTTCGCGTTCGACCTGGACGCGGTGCAAATTCATGGGGATTTGCAGATCCACAATGGGATCTTTTCCGTAGAGCACGCGATGGGCTTGCTTGATGTCGATGCTCTCGATCGGAAAAACGTCCGTGGAGCGCTGCAGCTCTTCGCTCAAGAAAAACAGGGGCGCCGGCTCTTTTTCTTCCCGAGTCCACCAGAGCACGACAGGGGCAAGCAATTGCAATTCAGTGACGTCAATGGTCACCAGTGTGCACAGGACGTTCAAATCGGATGCGCCTGGCCGGAAGGTGCCGGTGGCCGCAGATCCGTAGAGCACGACAGATTCCAGATTCTTGCCCGCAGCTTCTTTCAAACGGCTAACTAGTTCTTCGAGTTTTGTCTCCATAGCGCACCCATTCGCTGGCAATCGCAATCTTGTCTACCAACTGCCACCCGCTCCTCCTCCTCCGCTGCTTCCTCCACCAAATCCGCCGAAACCACCGCCTCCGCCGCCGAAGCCCCCACCCCCACCTCCGCTGCTCCAACCGCCGCGACTTCCACCCCAGCCGCCCCCAATCATGGGACCAATCCACCAGCCACTGCCCATGCCACCGCCACGGCGGTTGATATTACTTCCAGATCCGCCGGAACGAGAGAGAAGAAATATCAACAAAACAATCCCCAGGAAAATCCAAATGCCGATATTACCGGAGTCCTCGTGCCTCTCCGCGGGACGCAGTTGTGGTGCGCCGGTGAGCGTAACGCCTTTGTCGTCCGCGATATATTTGGCCAGCTGCCAGGCGGCGGCTGCAATACCACTGCTGTAGTCCCCTTGCCGAAAATAGGGGGTCATCAAGCGACCCGCATCGCCCGCGCGGGCATCATTGATGATTGGCTCCAGGCCGTAACCAATTTCGATCCAGTATTTTCTCTCGTTGGGCGCAACCAAGAGCATCACGCCGTTGTCCTGTTTCTGCTGGCCAATGCCCAACTGTTTGAAAAGGTCGTTTGCGTAAGGCTGGATTTCGTTGCCGTCCAGCGACTTGACGGTGACGATGGCCATCTGTGCGCCCGTCTTCTGCTGCAATTCCGTGCATAGAGCTTCCAGCTCAGCTTTTGTCTCCGGCTTGATAATTCCAGCGCGGTCCGTGACATACCCTGTGGGCTTGAAATTCTTGAAATCGTCAGCGCGGCAGATCGCGGTTATGGCCAGGACGAACCAAACCAAGCGGCACGCCAGGGAAATAGGACGGAGTTTCATGGAATCCAGTGTGAGCCTCAAAAAGTCCTGCCACGGCTAGGTGAGGCGGAAACAGAACAGATACGAACCCGGGAGCGTAGAACCCGGGTAATGCGGATCAACATCTGCGCGAATTCTCTCACAAATCAGGCCGGAAAATCCTCAGGGAAATTCCAACATTGAAAAAGGCCGCTTCGGCATCTTGTTGGTCCGTGTGCCTGGTCATTGACCCGACTGATGACGAATCATACTCTGTATCGCGATGCCCGAAGTTACGCCCAAGTCAGTTTTGCGCTCGTGGATTTCCTTGCCGCGTCCTGTGCTGCTTGGTACAGCGGCGCTGCTTTGCGTCAGTGCGACACTGTATGCGATCTGGTGGATGGCCAATGTGCGTTCCGCAAGTCTGGTGGAACTAGGTTTCAATCACACAATAGACGAGCAATATGACCAGCGCACGCACTCGATTTTTGTGGCAGACGTAGTCCCAGGCAGCCCCGCGGAGCAAATGGGATTGCGGGCAGGGGACCACATCATTGCTGTGAACGGAAGACCGCTCATCACATCGGCGCCGTACGACGAGGCGTACGCCAAGGACCGGCCGGGCGATCCCGTCGAGATGACTGTGGAGCGCCCAGGTGAACCAAACGCGCTGGAGTTGCACGGGATATTTCGGGCGCGGCCGTCCACTGCGGCAGCTGAAGGGCTAGCCAAGTCGTCCGCGCAGCAAATCGTCAATTCCTTTCCCGTTCTGTTCCTCCTTGTGGGATTTGCAGTGCTATTTCTGCGGCTAGACGATCCGGGTGCGTGGCTGCTGGCGGTGATGTTCACCGCTTTTGCGGCCGCGCCGGATGTGCCGAATACCGCGCTGCTGGCGGACTTCCCACGTGACTTTGCGCTGGCGTATCGGGCCGTCTGGGCAGGCCTGCTCAGTGGATTGTTTTATTTGTTTTTCGCTGTGTTCCCCAGACGCTCGCCCTTGGATCGCCGATTACCATGGCTGAAATGGGCAGGACTGCTTGTCTGTGCGATTACGGTGTTCGGCGGGCTGCGAACCGGAAAGCCGGCGCTCCCTTATTTTGTAACCACGTTTGTGGGGATGCGCAACTCAGAAGCCATCTTGCGAGCGATTAAGCTTTCCCTCCTCGGGTTAGGGATGGTTTCGCTTGCGCTGAATGCGTTCGGGTCGGAATCGCCTCTGGAGGCGCGGCGCAAATCCAGAGTTATTTTCTGGGGTACGGTTTTTGGGGTGCTGCCCATTGTGACGTTGAACGCCCTAAAAGACTTTGGCGTCTATGACCCCTCTTACTGGGTGAATACCCCGGCCATAATTATGGTCGTTCTCTACCCGCTTTCCTTTGCCTATGCCGTGGTAAAGCATCGCGTGCTGGACATTCCGGTGCTGTTGCGACGTAGCGTCCGTTACTTGCTGGTGCAGCGGGGCTATCTGGTACTGCTGTTCTTTGCGGCATTGCTGGCGATCTTCCTGTTTACACGATTTTTTTCCGGGCTGTTCGCGGGAAACTCGCAGTTTGGCATGGGATTGAGCGCCGCGTTCGGCGTGGCCATGGTGTGGGTTTCTGGGCCTCTGGTCAAGAAAGGAACAGACCGCATCGATCGCGCATTTTTCCGTAGCGCTTACGACGCGCGCAGGATTTTGCAGGATTTGGCGGAGAAGATACGCACTGTCACGGATCGTCACGAACTCGCACAATTGCTGGAGGTTCAGATTGAAGGGGCGTTGCATCCGAAGTCACTGGCGTGCTATCTCGAAACCTCGAACGGGGCCCTCACGATTGAGCCCGCGGCCGTGCAGGGTACCGCGGGAAAATTCCCGTCGCTGCCGCGGCCGAAGTTTCCATCCCGTTTGGGTGCTGGTTTCGTGCTGAAAGAAGAGAACAGCCTGCGCACCGACCTTTCTTTGCTGGAAGAACTTGCGCGTCTCGGTAAATCCTGGGAAGTCCCGCCGCCGGTAATGGAAGCCGCTGGCGAATCCAACGAGGTTCCAGAGTGTCTGGTGCCGATCGTGGGCCGGAACAGCCGGTTGGTGGGCATGCTGGTTTTGGGGCCACGACTGTCGGAAGAACCGTACTCGGGTGAGGACAAGAGTTTATTGGAATCTGTAGCCAGCCAAGCCGCGGTGGCTCTGGAGAATATATCGCTGGCGGAGCAAATGGCGGAACGCCTGGAGCGTGACCGGCGCGCCGAACACGAGATGCAGATCGCGCGAGATGTGCAATCGCGACTGTTGCCGCAAGCGATGCCAAAACTGGAAACTCTGGAGTATGCGGGCGAATGCCTGCAAGCTCGCCAAGTCGGCGGAGATTACTACGACTTCGTGGATCTTGGATCGTCGCGAGTTGCGTTTGTGCTGGCAGACATTTCCGGGAAAGGAATTGCTGGGGCGTTGTTAATGGCCAACCTGCAGGCGAATTTGCGAAGCCGCTACGAAGTCGCGGTAGACGATCTTCCGCATTTGCTGAAATCGGTGAACAAGTTGTTCTATGCGAATACGCCGGATGACCGATACGCCACGCTGTTCCTGGGCGTGTATGACGAAAACACGCGCCAGCTTACCTATGCGAATTGTGGCCAGAACCCCCCTTTGTTGTTTCGGGCCGGCGGAGATGTAGAGCGCCTGAGGGCCACCGCGACAGTGATTGGTCTGTTTCGCGACTGGCAGTGCGGCACGCAGACCGTCACTTTGAGGTCCGGAGATGTATTGGTGATTTATACGGACGGCGTAACGGAAGCCAATGACGCTCAAGGAAACGAGTTTGGTGAACAGCGTTTGGTCGAAACGGTGCGCCACAATCCAGGAAAAACGCCGGCCGATTTAATCAAAGGCATCCAGGCTGCGGTGCAGCGGTTCAGTGTCGGCGAGCAGTTTGATGATTTAACGCTGGTGGTGGCATGCGCTCGGTAGTGGGCGGGCGGCCCGCATCCCTCCTGTTGGCCTGCTCATTTAGCCTGGAATGCGGCCAACAGTTCAGCTCCATTGGGTGTGCCGAGCCCGGTGCAGGCATCCCAACCTGGACCGGCAGAATAATCTCCATTATTGCCGGAAGTGATGTCGTGAAACGCCGATTCAACGTGTGAGGCGTAAAGCAGCGGATTCAAATAGCCCACATTTTTTCCGAGGGACTGATTGAGGAGGGCGATCAATGCCGCCCAAAGTGGCGCCACCGCGCTTGTGCCGCCCACTATTGATGACTGGCCATCGACGATGACTTTGTAGCCTGTCGCGGGATCTGCATCGCCGGCTACATCGGGAACCCCGCGGCCAGCGGAACCGTTTGGAGCTTTTGGCACATTGGCATTCTGCTGAAACGGTGGCAGCGGAAAAACCTGGCTGACGCCGCCGCCCGTTCCACCTTCTCCCTGGGCCAGATTGTTCCACACTGTTTCGGTTTTGATGTTGGCGCCCGAAAGAGTGAGAGTGGTTCCACCGCACGCCAGCACGTTTGGACTGGAAGCTGGAAAATCCACGGTGGGCGCACCGTTCGCGCTGCCGTCGGTAGCGCCATCGTCGCCGCACGCAACCACCACGGTAACGCCCATCGTGGCTGCGTCCTCGCAGGCAGAGTTAAGTGCATTTCGTGATTGCTCCGTCCACGAAGATTCCGGCCCGCCCCAACTGATGGAGATGACGGATGGCTTTAAGTTCGTGTCATGGACCGCCGCGTTCACTGCGTCAATGAATCCTTGATCCGTATTCGGCCCGAAATACACGGCGAGTTGTGCCCCAGGGGCAATCGAGCCGGCCACTTCGATGTCCAGATCGACTTCACCATCGGGGCCGGAGGGGCTTCCAGTGGGAGAGTTGGCGGTGCCATCGACAGGAACGGAAGTGACCTGCGGAGTGGGCATTCCCAGGCTGCGAAAAAAGTTGTCGAGATCGCTCGCGTTGTAACCGCCGCCCAGTTCGATAATGGCGATGCACTGATTGGCGCCGGTCGCGTTTACGGGGAAGTTGTAGGCTTTTGCAACTTGCGGTGGGGAATAGGAAGCGGTAGCAGCATGGGCGGAGATGCTTTTGTTGAGTATCCGAAAATGGGCTTTGGCCTGGGGCCGAGTATCCAATCCGAAGACGCCTTCGACGGCAGACGCGAGGTCGGCGGGGATCAACAGAGGACCGGTGCGATAACGGAAGGTACGTGAATTGTGCTCACAGTGGCGCAATTCGGCTCCAAACGCGTCGTTGAACGCCTGAACCGTACCACTGAGTTTCATCGTTCTGCTGGCGCGATCTTCGCTGACCACTTGCAGACCATGTTGCTCGGCGAACGAGCGAACTTTGCGAATATCCGAAGCGGAGGCCCCATGGAGCTGGGCGAAATGTTCGCGCGTGAGGTATTTTCGATCTTTCAGCGGAGCGGTGCTCGCCTGTAGAGTGGCCGGAAACTTGCCCGTTTTGGAGCCTCGCCGCAAAACCACGCTGACCACAATTTCCTGGTTCGGGTTTGCCGGTCCTGTGTCTTGCGCGCCGGGAATCGCAGATCGTGCGCTGCCTTTGAGTTGGACGCGCTGCTGTCGCTTTACCATGCCAAGCCTCCGCAAGGGATGAAGCTGAGCGCTGGGAGCAAAAAGTATAGCTGAATCTGGGTGTGCACTAGAGGCGGTCTGAGGTTGAACGAGCGTGAGCGCATACAGCGGATTTTCCTTTGACATAGAGGCGGCCAGGGAATAGAAAAGCAGGATATCTTTGCCGGGGAGCACAGCATGGTAAAAGACCTGTCACGCAGAAAGTTCCTGGAACAAGTCGGAGTCGGCGCTGCGGCGAGCGCAAGTTATTCCTTGTTGGGAGAATGGGCTTATGCGCAACCGTCGAATGCTAATGCTCTTCCGACGCGGGCTTTAGGACGAACCGGGGCGCAGGTGTCGATTCTGGCGTTCGGGTGCGGTAGCCGCTTTCTGATGTACGAAGATGAGGCGGAAGCGCTGGCAATTCTGAACCATGCCATCGATTCGGGAATCACTTATTTAGATACGGCTTACGCGTACGGGGACGGGAAAAGCGAGACTCGGGTCGGGAAAGTGATGGCGACGCGCCGCAAGGATGTGTGGCTGGCGACGAAAATCCCAGATCGAACTCGCGACGACTTTATGCGGCGACTGGAAGGCAGTTTGCAACGGCTGCAGACCGACCATGTGGATCTGCTGCACATTCACAGCCTGGGACGCGCCGAGGATCTGGCGAAGATCGAAGCGCCCGATGGCGCGCTAAAAGGATTGCTGGAGGCCCGGGAGCAGAAAATGGCGCGGGCGATTGGCATGACCAGTCACACGAGCGGCGAAGTGATGGCGCAAGCGATTCAGAAGCACGATCTGGATTGCGTGCAAATGGCCCTGAACGCATCACAGAACGGCCGGTTCGAAGAACTAGCGCTTCCCGCTGCGCGCGCGAAAAATCTTGGCGTGATCGCGATGAAAGTGACCGGTCAGGAATATTTGTTGAAGAATTCAGACGGCAAAGTAGATATGAGCGAGTTGCTGCGGTATTCCATGAGTCTGCCGGTAACCACAGCGGTTGTGGGCATGCCGAAGAAAGAGATGTTGGACCAGAATATTCAGGTAGCGCGGACGTTTACGGCGTTTCCGGAAGGCGATATGGATCGTTTGCGGAAAACGCTACAACCACTAGGCGAACCTTTGGGGAAACGTCTTTCCGGCCATTACGATGGCCCGACGGTCAAGCCGCAACTGTTCTGGGTGTGAGCGGGCTGGGTATTTCTCACATTTTCTAGTTGCCGGCTGCTCGATAGCGGGCGGCTTGTGCGTTCAGCATGTTCTCACCGATTTGCGTGAGCTTGGCATCGGCCTGCTTTTCTTCCTGTAGCGTTTCTTGCAGCGGGCCGACTGCGTCCTGCAGTCCCAGATTCTTCGCATAAGAGACCAGCGTGCCGTACAGCGCAATTTCATAGTGCTCGACCTGATTGCCGTTGGCGATCAATGCAGCATCGCGCAGCGGAGAACCTTCAATATTCGAGATGGAATCTTTCGCGGCGCTGGTCATTTCGTCCAGGATGTCGTTGCCCTTGGTATCCGGCTCTTTGCCAAGGTCGGAGAAGATGTGTTCGAGACGGACGACATGGTTACGGGTTTCCTGCAGATGCTGCTGGAGCGCGGATTTCAGCTCCTGGGAACTGGCGCTTTCAATCATGGAAGGCAGGCCCTTTTCCACGAGCTTCTGCTCGCAGTCATAGGCATATTTCAGTTCGATTTCGAACAGTTCGCGAAGGGAATTCACTTTTCCGAACATGCTTCAACTCCTTAAGAAAGATTGGCTGAAAACCCGGTTAAATGTGTTTGCGAACGTTGCCGCAGCATCGGACGGGATTCAGCGCAATTTCAGTTATGCATGAAGCGGCCAACGATGCATGGCGGGGGAATCCGGTATTTTGCGGGAGTAGTTGCTGGAGCGAGGAAAGCGGCATCGATCGACCAGCTTGGCAAAAGTGCTAACGAATGTTGATTTGCTTGCACTCACCTTAGATGTGACAATCACAGGATGTGCAAAACACCTTATCGCACGCTGATACTCTCCCTGGCGGGAACGCTGTTCTGCGGGCTGGCCCTGGCACAGCAGTCTTCCACTTCCCCCACGAGTTCTCCAGCTGGTTCGACAACCACGGCTAAGCCGAAAACAACCACGCCGGCGAAACCCGGCACAACCACAGCGAAAAAACCGGCGACGCCGCTGGTTTTGACGACCGACAAAGACAAGGCGAGTTACGCCATCGGCATGAACATCGGAAAAGGACTGAAAGATAACCTGAAGAAGGACTCCGTCGACGTCAATAACGATATTCTGGTGCGCGGAATGAAGGATGCTTTGACCGGTGCCAAACCCGCACTGACCGACGAGGAAGCGCAGACGGTTTTAACGGCGCTGCAAACCAACCTTCGCAAGCACGCGCAAGAGGTTCGCGATGCCGAAGCGACCAAGAATTCAAAGGTTGGTGAAGAATTTCTGGCGACCAATAAAAGTAAGCCAGGAGTGGTGACCCTGCCGAGTGGCCTGCAATATAAGGTGATCACTGAAGGAAGCGGGCCGAAACCGACCACAACCGATGTGGTGGTGTGCAACTATAAAGGTACATTGGTGGATGGCACCGAGTTTGACAGCTCGTACAAGCGCGGTAAGCCGGCCACATTCCCCGTTGGACAGGTTATCAAGGGGTGGACGGAAGCATTGCAGCTGATGCCGGTCGGTTCGAAGTGGGAGCTGGCGATTCCGCCATCCTTGGCTTACGGCGACCGTGGAACTCAGGGCGGTCCGATCGGCCCGAACGCAACGCTGCTGTTTGAAGTGGAATTGCTGTCGATCCAGCCTAAGGCTGAGAACAAGCCAGCTCCGCCGGCGATGAACTCGAATCCGCAGGCCGCGCCGAACCCGCAACAAGCGCAGCCGCAAGCGCAGCCTCAGGCTGAGCCGCAAGCACAACCGCAGCCACAGGACAAGCCGCAGTAAGGCGTAAGCCAGTGCAGCGGGGTAAAACCTGCTGCTACGCCGCAGCGAGAAAAAAGCCGGAGCCGTGTCACGACGCGCTCCGGCTTTTTTTGCTCCAACTCGTTGTCCAGGGAACTACTTGCTGGCGACTTTCAGTCCCTTGAGCAGGTGATTCACGGCTTCTTCGGCCTGGTACGGAGTGATGGTTTGTTTGTTATTTAAATCTTTGGTGCTGATGGCGCGGTAGGCGAGTTTTTTGGGATTTTGTAAGGCAAGGTCCAACACGAAGGTGCCTTCGTGGTAACGGACGGTGCGGTATTCGACCTCCGGAGGTCCCCAGCCCCAGCCGGACCAGCAGCCGTAAGGTCCACAAACGAAGCCCGGATAGCCGCCGGGGTACACGGAGCCGACGGTGGCGCGCTGCGTCTTTACGGCGACGTGATAATCCACGAGAAAGTCTGCCATGTCAGGATTTGTGATCTGCACCAAGCCCTTGGATTTCAGGCCTTTTTCGATGGCTTGTTTGAGTTGGTCGCGATTGGCTTCGGTGTTCCAGTCGCGGTTGCTTTCGAGCCGCTGCTGTGGCGGTGGGGCTTGCGTGATCACATCGCGCGAGACAACCGGCCGGTTATCCGAGTCCCGCCGCGCCTGAGGAGGCGGAGGAGTGGTCATAGGCCTCCAAGCCCAAGTCATACCTTTGGCAATGCGCACATCCGGATCACGAAGTACTTCGACATTATCATTGCAACCAGAGAGGGCTAAGCCTCCGACAAGAACCGCAGACATGAGTGCTGCACTTAACGAACGTTTCCCGAGTTCCACCTGTCCATACCTCCACCTTATTGGAAACACGAGTATTGCAAAAAAGTTGGCTGCTGGTGTGGTTTTCTACTTCAGTGCGGTGGCGGTCCAGTCGGCGGGAGGAAAGACGACCGGCCAGAAGTGAGGGGCGGGACGGTCGAACTCGAAGGCGAGCCGGTAAAAATCCATGCCGTCCTCTTCGATGCGCACGACGCGGCAACTCATTTCGGAGCCGCTTTGCGGGTTATTGAGCAGGAAAGACTGGCCGACGTGAAGGTGCTGGCGCATGCGAAGCAGGCCACCGTGAGCATTGACGACCTGGGTTTCGGCGCCTTCCTGGATTTGCTTGCGGTCTTCGTCTTCGGCGACGACCACGACCGGAATGCGAAGAACAACGCGTTCGCTGCGCCTACGATTTTCCGGGTCGGGCATAAATTAGAGCACTCTCACTTCCCACCTGGATTTTACCTTGTTTTGGCAAGCGCTGGACTGTCCTATCAGGCAGGTCGTGAGGGACAGGGCTGGGAAAGGTTCTGATCTTGTTTAACCCAAACCCAAGACCCACCTTCACAAACCGAGGGTGGGGCACCCGCGGGGAGCCTTACTGACCCAATTCTGATTCCATTTTAATCCTGAGGCGGGCGCAGGAATGCTAGTTTGCTATGATAGAATTTTGTGAATCCAGATGACTTAAGGAAGAGATGGCTATTCAAACGGAAACCAAAACATTGCTGCGGGTCAGGCCGCGGGGATTTTGCGCCGGGGTAGTGCGCGCGGTTGATATCGTAGAATTGGCGTTGGAAGCGTATGGAGCTCCTGTGTATGTGCACCATGAGATCGTGCACAACACCTATGTCGTGGAGCAATTGCGGCGCCGGGGTGCGATTTTTGTTGAGACCATAACGGAAGTGCCTTCCGGTTCGGTGCTGGTGTTCAGCGCGCACGGAGTACCGCCCACGGTGCGACAAGAGGCGAAGGAGCGGTCGCTGCGCGTGATTGATGCCACGTGCCCACTGGTGACGAAAGTTCACCTGGAGGCACTGAAGTTTGCGCGGGAGAAGCGCACCATTATTTTGATAGGGCACAAAGATCATCAGGAGATCGTGGGCACGTCCGGGGAAGCCCCTGACCACACGCTGGTGGTGGACTCCATCGCGGCGGTGGATGCTTTGGAAGTGGAAGATCCCGAAAAGCTTGCGTTTCTGACGCAAACGACGCTGAGCCTGTACGATACGCAAGAGATTGTCGGGCGGTTGCGGCAGCGGTTTCCAAAAATTGTGGGACCGGCGAGTGACGATATTTGTTATGCCACGCAAAACCGGCAGGAAGCGGTCGAGCAGGTAGCCAAGGATGTGGACCTGATCCTGGTAGTAGGTTCGCAAAACAGCTCGAACAGCAACCGATTGGTGGAATTGGCGGAACGGCTGAGCGTGACCGCGAGGCTGATTGACACTGCAGCCGATATCGATCCGGTTTGGCTGGAGGGAGTGCGCCGAATCGGACTGACGGCGGGAGCGTCTGCACCGGAAGTGCTGGTCGAGCAAGTGAGCGAACGGCTGGCGCAATTTGGATTTACCGACCAGCGGGACCTGGACTTGATTCGCGAGGATGTGCGCTTCACACTTCCCGCGGAGCTTGCCTCCATTGCTCCGGCTCCGCGACGGTAACTGGTGTAGGCTGAGTCAGCAATTTTGTAATGCCGGGCAGGGGAAATACCCGGCGTCGTAGCTGTAGCCCGGTACAACTTATCGCTTCACAAGGAGCGCACTTTGGCGGTCAAAATTGTCCGTCAGCCGAACAAGATTGCTCTGATTGGCGCGCCGTCGAGCGCCGCCGCATTCTCCCCCGGAAGTGAAAAAGCGCCTGCTGCTCTGCGGGCAGCAGGATTGGTAGACAAACTCAAAGCCATTGGATATGAGGTGACGGACTTCGGCGATTGTGCGCCGCAGGTATTCGCAGAGGACGACGAGCACAAACGGGCGCGGAACTTGCCGGCGATCGTGGCGTCGTTGAATGAGCTGAAACCGCATGCGGAGCAGGCCGTAAAGTCCGGCGCGTTGGTGGTGGTGCTAGGCGGAGACTGCACGCAGATTGTGGCGCTGCTAACGGGGGCACGCCGCTACTACAAGAGCCTCAATCTATTGTGGTTCGACCGCGATGCGGACCTCAACACGCCAGCGACAACGCCGTCGGGCAGGCTGGACGGGATGGTGCTGGCGGCGATCCATGGACGCGGGTCGGCGGAGTTGGTGCGATTCTGGAGCGAGCCGCCGCTGGTCCGCGAGCCAGACACGTTGATCTTCGGGATGGAACGGCTGGATGCTGCCGAGCAGGAGGTATTGTCCCGCACTCCGGTACGGCACATGTATGCGGCCGATATTCAGGGGAAGGGGGCTGCGGCCGCGGCGCAAGCTGCGCTCGCGCAGCTTCATGCGGATTCGCGCGAATTCATGTTGCACCTTGATATGGACGTGATCGCACAAGAGGAGTTCCCCGCGACGAACGTGCCAGGCAGCGGTGGAATGTCGTGGGCGGAGGTTCGGGCGTCCTTGGCGGAGTTTGTGAAAGAAAAGAAGCTGCTGGGCTTGGATATCGCACAATACAATCCCGACAAAGACCCGGACGGAACGGGAGCGAGGAAACTGGTTGACCTGATCAGTGAAGTGCTTTCGGCACGTTTGGTGGCGCTGGCACCCCCCAGTTCCGCGGCTGCAGCCGAAGGCGAGCCGCCGAAAACGGAAGAGTCCTCGTCGTCGGAGGCAGAAAAGGCGTAAGAGAAGCAAGTTCACAAAATCGTTTTTGTGATTCTGATCACAATGTAGAGCGTCGAAATGTAAGACCCCTAAATTACGAAGGGGTAAGCTATACGTAAGAATTACCGTAAATCCGTTGAAGCTAGTAAATTATTTCGTACTATGCCCGGGAAAATTTGAATCCCTGCGCGTAGAGAAAACATCGAAATAAACGAGATAACTTGCTGGCAATCTGAATGCTCTTTGCGCTCGGCAAGGGAGACCCTACCCATGGCAATCGCAGCACTCGCGCCGCAGTTAGCGGTTTGCCCCGAATATCAACGTTTACTGAAATCTTGTCAAACAACATTAGCCGTTTGGCAGCAACACCGGACGCTGGTGCAGCGCGGTTCATTCGCGAATGAACGGGTGCGCAGCCGGGTCGAGCGCCTTCAAACAGAGTACGAAGGGGCGTATGCGGTGCTTGAGCACCACGAACAGACCTGCCAGACGTGCCAATACATTTCGAAGGTCGGTGGATTAGATTTTGAGAGTATGTCCGCCGCGTTGAACCGTTAGCCCCACCTGAAATCTCGGCGCCAGCGATAGCTGGCAAAAGACAGACGCCGCCGGGACGCCTTCCATGAAAAATGTGAATGCTTCGAATTCAAAACGCATATGTTTTGAATGTCGCATTCCCGGAACTGTGGCTACCCGATAGAATAGAAACAAACCGACGAAGCTACAGGGTGTGCAAACAAATAAGAATCGGACGGGAGCAAGATGAGCGCTCGACTGCAGGTGATGAAGTTCGGCGGAACTTCGGTCGGAAATGCGGAGTGTATTGCTCGAGCCGCGAGGATTATTGCTGCGGGAGCGAGCGAAAGCCGGTGCGTGGTGGTCGTCTCCGCAATGGGCGGGGTGACAAATCGTCTGATCGAGGCTGCTCAGACGGCCCAAACGGGAAACGGCGCCGGCGCGGCGGCGATATTGGGAGCGCTGCGTTCGCAACATGAAAGCGCCCTGGCAAGTTTGATCCGGAATGACGAGGAGCGGGGCCAAGTCAGCAAGCGATTGGATGCGGTGTTTGCGGAAGGCTTGCGATTCTGCGAAGGCGCGGCGCTGTTGCGCGAACTTTCGCCCCGAACGATGGACACGATCTCCAGTTTAGGCGAGAGGCTCTCCGCGCCGATGGTTTCTGCGGCGCTGAGGGAATTGGGAGTAAATAGCGAGCCGGTGGAGGCGACGGAAATCATCGTGACAGATGAATTCCACGGCGGCGCGGAACCGGAGATGGAAGGGACGCGGCGCAAATCACAGGAGCGAATTTTGCCGGTGTTGGAGCGCGGAATCGTACCGGTGGTAACCGGGTTCATGGGTGCAACGGTCAAGGGCGAACGAACGACGCTTGGACGCGGGGGATCGGATTACTCCGCAACCATTCTGGGAGCGGCCTTGGTCGCGGATGAAGTGATCATCTGGACCGATGTAGACGGAGTGCTGACGGCAGACCCACGATTGGTGAGTGAAGCACAGACAATTCCCGAGATATCGTATCGAGAAGCGGCCGAACTCGCGTACTTTGGAGCCAAAGTGCTGCATCCTAAGACGCTGAGGCCGGTAGTCCAGGCGGGCATACCGGTTTGGATTCGCAACAGCTTCGCACCCGAAAAATGGGGAACGAAAATCACGCCAGATGGGCAAAAAATCGGAGGGGGTGTAAAAGCGCTGACGGCCATCCGTGACGTGACGCTGATCAGCGTGGGCGGACCCGGAATAATCGGGCTGCCGGATGTGGTGGGCCGGACGTTTTCGACGACGGCGGAAGTGCGGGCCAACGTACTGCTGATCTCGCAGTCTTCCTCGCAAAATGATATTTGTTTCGGTGTTTCTTCGGCGGACGCGCACAGGACGGTTGACGCTTTGCGTAAGGAATTTGCGCAGGACTTGGACCATCACAAAGTCGAACACATACGAGTGGATCCGCAAATCGCGATTGTGGCAGTGGTGGGACAAAATATGTGCGGCACTCCCGGCATCGCGGGTAAGACCTTCAACGCCATGGGAAAAGCAGGCGTCAACCTGATCGCGATTGCGCAGGGCTCGTCAGAAACCAACATTTCATTCGTGATCCGGGAGCAGTGTGTCGTACTTGCGCTGCAGAGTTTGCACCGCGAATTTTGTCTGGATCAACCCGCGAAATAGGCTTTAGCTCGCCGGAGCGAAAGTGACGGCGTTCTCCGCGCGTTTACGATGATAACGAGCCAATCCCAACCAGGACAGATCCAAGGCGCCGTTGTAGAGATAGTGCGAAAGCGCCTCGGGGGCCAGGAACTGCGCAGCTTCGGCGGCGATTTCCTTGGCAAAGCGATGTATCGACAGCGCGTCCGATAAATTCGATGCAACAATGTTTGCGGAGAGGTCGCGCCAGCGATGGAGGCGTTCGCGATGGCGGGCAATGTGTGTCACCGGATCGGCCGAGAAACCAAAATGCGTGAGGAACAAGCGCTTCGGATGAAGGCCAGCAATGGCGTCCAGCGATGCGTCCCAGAGTTCGATGGAGATGTCCGGAGGCGGGGTGACCGGCAGGACGAAGGAGTCGCCGTTAATGGAAATACCGGTCGTGTCGCCGACAAATGCAACTCCGTCGAGAGAGTCGAAATAGGTGACGTGGTGCGAGGCGTGGCCGGGCGTGTAAAGGACCTGGAGCTTGCGTAATGGCAGGTCGATGATCTCCCCACCCTGAAGGGCGCGAATGTTCGCAGCTGGAACCGGCAGAAACTCGCCGAATAGTACAGGCAATTTTTCTCCGTACAAACGAGAAGCGCTCTGAAGAAGCTTGGCAGGATCCATCATGTGTGCCGCGCCGTTGGCATGGACATAAACGGCGACGCGCGGATTCTCACGAATGAGCGAGCCGGTGGCGGCTGCGTGGTCCAGATGAATGTGGGTCAGGAGGATCGCGTCTACATCAGAGATTGATAATCCATGTTGGGACAATTGTTGTTTTAAATTTGGGATGGTGGAAGCCGGACCTGGATCGACAAGGGCCACATAGTCTGGCGAGCGAAGCAGCGCGGTGGCAATGGAATGAGGACGATTGGTCCAGTTAAGGTCGAGAGCGATGATGGAATTCACGAAACGAGTGTAGCGCAAGGTAAGGATGAGGAGCGGGAGGGATGCAAGGAGGCCGCAGGGAGGGCGGGGCTGGGTGGTCCCGGGAGTACCAGAGGAAATGCTTGCAGAATGATGAAGTTATAGACTATGCTTTGTGCCGCAGCGACTTGTTCCGTCCGTCTCGCGCAGAGCGAGTGATTTCCGCGGAACCGCCCTAGGTTGTTGGGACAAGCACATCGCTGGGGGTTGTCCTGTGGCCTCCGCTCATCACGTTTGGTGGTCCAGAGGCAAAACGTGAAATATACGGGATTCGTCAGGTAATTCAGGGAGGAAGAGACTATGCGCAATTGGTGTGCAATCGTGGCAATGGGAACGCTGTTAGCCCTGCCGCTCTGTGCGCAGCAGAAAGACGCGAGCACAGGAAGTAATACCAAAGCAACGACCGAAAGTACGGCATCTGCTGACACTGCAGCGAGCGATTTCAGCATCGCTCCGGCATCGACCACGCTGTTCCCGATGCCGAAAGCTGCAGCTGCGGCGAATCCCGCGGATATTTTCTCGGATTGGGAGAACAACCCGTGGAATCGGCATGCGTGGGGATTGTTGACGCCGAGATTTGAACTGGCCGGCATGTTTCAGTACATCAACTTTTGCCCGTGCTCTTTTAGGAACTTCAACACATTCGGCGCGACCGGAGCGTTCACGTATAACGCGAATAAGTGGTTGGGGCTGACTGCAGAGATCGGCGCATATCACTTCAACCGGCAGATTTTCGGTCCACCCGATGCCAACGGCAACTATCCGTTAGTTAGCACTTCGGGTAGCCTGCAGAGCTATTTGTTCGGACCCCGCGTGAATTTCCGTCATTTCGATCACTTTGTGCCGTTCGTGGAAGTGATGTTTGGGGCGGCGCACGCCGGGGCACAGTTGACGGGCACGAACTCGCAGTCTTCGTTCGCGTTGGCGGCCGGCGGCGGCGTGGACATAGTGCTTTTCAAGAACATCGCGTGGCGCTTCTTCGAAGCGGATTATTTCATGACGAACTTCACCGGTTCTTTGGTGAGCCCGGATGGCCGTCAGAACAACTTCCGCATCGGTACCGGCGTGGTTCTGCGGTGGGGATATCCTCCGGCTCCGCCCAAACCGAACCATCCACCAGTGGCGTCGTGCTCAGCGAACCCGACCTCGGTCTATCAAGGCTCCACGGAACCCCTGGCGATTCACGTAGCTGCGACAGACGCGGATAACGATCCGTTGACCTACAGCTATACGGCGTCGGGCGGAAGCGTGGATGGGACCGGCCCGGATGTCCGCTGGAACCCCTCCGGCTTGGCGCTAGGAACGTACACGGTTAACGCAAAGGTTGACGATGGCCGCGGCGGAACCGCAACGTGCTCAGTCGATGTGGCCGTCAACAAACGTCCAAACCGGCCGCCCGTGATTTCCTGCGCGCCGGAACGCAACCCGATCATCGCCGGCGAACGGGTGGGGATCAACTCAACGGCCAGCGACCCCGATGGGGATCCGCTGACGTACAGCTACTCGGCGACGGGTGGCCAGGTTTCCGGCAATGGTCCGACGGCGCAGTTTGACTCGACCGGATTGTCGGCTGGAAGCTATACGGTAACGTGTACCGCTGACGACGGTCAGGGCGGACGCACCAGCGCCACCACGACCGTGGATGTGCAACAGCCAGCACCGCCACCACAGGCAACCAAGGTTGGCGATTGCGGTTACAACAAGGTGGGCGCAGCGCGGTTCGACAATGCTTGCAAGCGCGTTGGAGACGACGTGGCTCTGCGGCTGAAGAACGAACCAAACGCGAAGGTGGTTATTGTGGGCTATGCCGACAAGAAAGAACCACGCGCCGAGAAACTCGCGCAGCAACGTGCCGATGGCGCCAAGAAGTACCTGGGCGAAAAGGGCATCGATGCTTCGCGCATCTCGACCCGCGTTGGACAGGCGTCGACTGAGAAAGGCACGGAGAAGGAAAACCGCCGTGTTGACTTCGTCTTCGTACCGGAAGGCGCAACCTACTAAACGACGATGTTCGCGGC
>Ga0335076_10001006_pt1 | contig 26973 bp, 19 predicted proteins | sample Lox_Sample_25_FD_206717 | JGI IMG/M metagenome (GOLD analysis project Ga0335076, IMG submission 206717) | Soil microbial communities from Loxahatchee National Wildlife Refuge, Florida, United States - Lox_Sample_2.5 | ecosystem: Environmental > Terrestrial > Soil > Wetlands | place: USA... | reverse complement strand
CTTTAGTGCGCCGGACCGGCCGTCGGGGTAGCCGACTGATTACGGGTTGTTGGCCGTTTGTTCGGCGGTGAAGGTGAACGTGTAAGTAGACGTGGCGCCCTGGAAGGCGATCAGCGTGCCGATCGGCAGCGCGGCCTTGAAGCAGAGCGTTTCGTTGGTTCCGGCGACGAGAGTGCGGTCACCGGCCTGGTTGCCAGGGGACGGGTCGCCGACCATGTTCACGCCGGCCGTAGGGACGACTCCGTTGAACAGGAGCGCGCCGGTGAAAGCCGTGCAGCTGCTTCCCCCGGCCGTGTCAGGCTGGCGAACCGTGATCTGCAACACAGTGTTCAGGTGCTTGCTGTCGGTGTCGGTCGACGAACCGGTGATGGCGTAGCGGAAGTCACCAGTTCCGGTGTTGCTGACCGTCACGGGCGCTCCGGCAGGGCCGGTGGGAACAGAGTCGCCCGGCATCATGGCCGTGGATGTGAAGATCGTGCTCGTCGGGTTGACCGACAGGACGATCGTGCCCGTGGTGAAGACGTTGCCTGCAACGGCGGTCTGGCTGGTGAACAAGGCCAGCGACATCGTGGCGCCGGTTGCGGCCATGAGTGCGGTGCCCGTCATGAGCAGGGCAAGCAAGACTGGCCGGCGGCGGCGCCGCGGCCTTTGCGGACTTTCCATACTCCCAATCCTTCTGATTCGTGGCCGGTGGCCGGGACCTCCGGGCGGCCGTGCAGCAATTGGCTCCGGTGGGTGCCCACTGGCACCAATGAGAGGGGCTTACCCATCTCGGTGGGTACCATCAAACCCACCTACGTATGAGCCAGCAACCGGACCTCGGGACAACTGCCGCTGGTACTTAAGTTGGCTCAAGTTCTCTCGTCGCCGGACCGACAAGCGGTGCCCGCCGGCACCCCGGCCATCGGGGCATCAGCCCCACACGAGGGGCAGCCGAGTTGGGGTCCGCGCAACGGGACTATCGGAGTACCGAGACGGGACCCAAATCGGCCCCTGAGTGGCTTTGGGACATAGTCCCTCGGTATATCTCAAGACGCTTTCGGGGCGTTCCGACTACCCGAGTGCAGGGCGACTTTGCCCGGCCACGCCATGCTCGGGACCACCCGGAGCGCCGGTCCGGCCCCGCCGGCCTGGCGGTGCGGGCGGCCCCACGTTGAGACAACGGCCGTACACGATGATCGAGACACCACGCAAGCCGACGGTTCACGACCAGGTTCTCGTCGAAGCCGATGTCGACGGGAAGGTGGTCGGCTTCCGCGCGATCGTCGTCAATACCGTCGAGAACGCGCTCTGGCTGGGCCTGGTCAAGCCCGATCCGCTGCTCGCCCGGCTCCAGCCGGACGACCCGATCTCGCTCACGTTCCCGCGGCCCGACGGCGGGCTCGTCGCCGAATCAGTCTTTCTGAGTCACCTCCGCTCCAGCCCACCCCAGCTCTTCTCCGTCCTCATGCCCTCCGACATGCGGCTGACGCAGCGTCGCGAGCATCTGCGTCTCGACGCCCGCTGTCCGATCGAGTACACGATCGTCAGTCAGAGCGACAGCGGCGGCGCGGGGCTGACCGGCGAGGGCATCACCAGCGACATCGGCACGGGCGGGCTGCGCTTCAACGTCTCGGCGCCGCTCTCCGACGCCCCGATCATTGGCGACGCGCTGGAGCTGGTGGTGGCCGTGGGCCGGGAGGCGGTCGTGGCCGAGGCTGAGGTGCTACGCGTCGACGACACCACTGACGTGGGTCCGAACGGGCGTCTCCGCCCACCGGCGACACCACCCCGCCCGACCCGGACCACTGTCGCGGTCCGGTTCACCTCGATCCCCGACTACGGCCAGGACGTGATCGTCCGTTACATCTTCGCCCTGCAGCGGGCCCGCCGGTAAGCCGAGTGGCAGGGGCGGGCGGCGCTGCGTGGCGGCCGGCGGCGGAACCGAAGGGGCTGGGCCGCCCCTCCCTTACTCCGAGGAGCGATGGTAGACGCCCGCGACCCGGACCATCACCGCCTCCCGCAAGAGAGCGGCGAGGGCGGCCGCGCATTCCGGATCGTCGGGGTGCGAGTCCATGTCGGCCCAGAAGACGTACTCCCAGCGGACGCCCCGACTCGGCCGCGACTCAAGGCGCGAGAGGTTGATCTTCCGTTCGGCGAAGCAGCCCAGGCAGCGGTAGAGGCTCCCCGGGACGTTGCGAACGGCCCAGACAAGGGTCGTCTTCAGGGGCCCGGCCAGCGTCGCCGGCGTGAACCATTCGTCCGAGGTCTCGTCGCGGGCGATGACGGCGAAACGTGTCCGATTGGCGTCGCCGGTCTGGACGTCCTCGGCCAGGACTTCGAGGCCGTACAGCGGCGCCACGCGGGCCGAGGCGATGGCCCCGGCGCCGAGCTCTCGCCTGTCCGCGATCGCCTTGGCCGCGCCCGCCGTGTTGTAGCTGGTCATGACCTGCCAGGACCGCGAGCGCAGGAACTCGTCGGCCTGGTCGAGCGCCTGGGCGATGCTGTAGACACGCTCTATCCGATCGATCGTCTGGCCCGGGAGAGCCAGGAGCGCCAGGTGGACCGGGACCGTGACCTCGGCGGCGATCGAGATCTCGTCGAACTTGAACAGCAGGTCGTAGATCTCGCGGACGCTGCCGCCCTGCGAGCGCTCGATGGGGACGACGCCGGCTTCGACCCGGCTCTCCTGGACGGCCTCGAAGACGGCTCGCCAGGTCGGCAGGGCCACGGCCTCGGGCGAGGCGAAGGCCGACAGGACGCCCTCCTCGCTGAAGGCGCCCGGCTCGCCCTGGAAGGCGACTCGCGGATTGGCTTTCGACGGCGCCGACATCTCCCCTCCCCGGGCCCTACTCGGCCGCGGCCGGCGAAGACGGTGCCTCCGGGATGGACCCGTTCGGCCGGGCGGTCGTGGTGAAGTGGCGCTCGTTGCGCCGGACGACCTCCGCGCCGGTCTTCCAGATCGCGTATTCGAGCGAGTCGCAGAGGGCCTGGCAGGAAGCCGCGATGATGTTGGTGCCACTGCCCATGGTCGACCATTCGAGCGCGCCGTTGCTGGAGTCGATGATGACCCGCGTCTGGGCGCCGGTCGCCTCCTCGCTGTCGAGGATACGAACCTTATAGTCGACCAGGTGGACCGCGTCCAGCTCCGGGTAGAAGGCCGCGAGCGCCTTGCGGAGAGCGGTGTCCAGGGCGTTGACCGGACCGTTGCCGTCGGCGGCGGTGTGGAGGATCTCGCCCGTGACCTCGACTTTGACCGTGGCCTCGGCGAGCAGCTCGGCGCCGCCACGCTGCTCCACCAGGACCGTGTAGTCGCACAGCTCGAAGGGTCGGACGTAGCCTGCTTTGTGGCGCCGGACGAGCAGCTCGAACGAGGCCTCGGCGCCCTCAAAGGCAAGCCCGTCGGCCTCGAGCTGCTTGATGATCCGGCTCAGCTCCCTGGGATCGACGCCGTCGAGCTGCTGGCCGAGCTGCTCGGCCCGGAGCTGGGTGTTGGCCTTGCCGCCCAGCTCGCTGACCACGAGCCGCATGACGTTGCCCACGGCGCCCGGGTCGACGTGCTGATAGGCACTGCTCGCCCGGGCCGTGGCGGCGCCGTGGACGCCGCCCTTGTGGGCGAACGCCGACCGGCCGACGTAGGGCTGGTGGTCGTCGGGGGCGATGTTGACTATCTCGGCGACGTAGCGAGACATCTCGGTCAGGTCGGCCAGGCGTCCGGAAGGGACCGGCTCGAGGGTCGTCTTGAGCTCCAGATCGGCCAGGATGCTGACCAGGTTGGCGTTGCCGCAGCGCTCCCCATAGCCGTTGATCGTGCCCTGCACGTGGCGGACGCCGCTGGCCACGGCCGCCAGCGAGTTGGCGACCGCCAGCTCGGAGTCGTTGTGGCAGTGGATCCCCCAGACCACCTCCGGCCCGGCGTCGGCGCCGAGCGCGGCCATCGACGCCCGGACGATCGAGACCAGCTCCTCGGTCAGCGTCCCGCCGTTGGTGTCGCACAGGACCAGCGTGGAGGCGCCGGCGTCGCGCGCGGCCCGAAGCGTGGCCAGGGCGTAGTCCGGGTCGTCGCGGTAACCGTCGAAGTAGTGTTCGGCGTCATAGACCAGCTCGCGGCCGGCGGCCCTCGGGAACGCGACCGAGTCGGCGACCATGGCCAGGTTCTCCTCGGCCGTGGCGCCCAGGACGTCGCGAACGTGGAGCAGCCAGCTCTTGCCGAAGATCGTGACGACGGGCGTCCTGGCGGCGACGATGGCGATCAGGTTGGGGTCCGACTCGGCTCGATTGGAGCGGTGGCGGGTCGACCCGAAAGCCGCCAGCCGGGCGTTCTTCCACTCCATGGTCCGGGCGGTGGCAAAGAAGTCGACGTCCTTGGGGTTGGAACCCGGCCAGCCGCCCTCGATGTAGGCAAAGCCGAAGTCGTCGAGGCGGCGGGCGATCTTGATCTTGTCCGCGAGCGAGACGATCAGGCCTTCACGCTGCGTGCCGTCACGGAGGGTAGTGTCGTAGAGGACGACTCGGTCGCTCATCGCGCGGCCCCCGCCGTCGGACGCCCCGCGGCGCCGGCGCTCGCCGAAGCGACCAGGGCCGCCAGCACCGCGTCGCCCATCGCCTGCGTACCGACCGGTTTGAGCCCCGTGGCGTCGCCGGTGGTGGCGAGCAGATCCGGCGTCCGGTGGCCGTCGGCCAGGACGGCCGCAACGGCCCGCTCGATCGCCTCGGCCGCGTCGGGGCGGCCCAGCGACCAGCGCAGCATCAGCGCGCCCGAGAGGATCGTAGCGAGCGGGTTGGCGACGTCCCGGCCGGCGATGTCGGGCGCGGAGCCGTGGATGGGCTCGTACAGGCCGTGGAGGCCGTAGGCGGTCCTGCGCGCCCCGATGGACGCCGACGGCAGCATCCCCAGCGAACCTGCCAGGACGCTGGCCTCGTCCGAGAGGATGTCGCCGAAGAGATTCTCGGTGACGATGACGTCGAACGCCGCCGGACGCTGGACGAGCATCATGGCGCACGAATCCACCAGCCGGTGCTCGACCTCGACTTCCGGGTACTCGGGCGCCACCTCGTCGACGATGGTCCGCCACAGCCGGCTGGACGACAGCACGTTGGCCTTGTCGACGCTGGTCAGCTTCCTGCGACGGCCGCGGGCCAGCCCGAAGGCGAGCTCGACGACGCGCCGGATCTCGCCCTCGGTGTAGGCCAGCGTATCGACGACCTCGCGGCCCGCCGGACCCTGACGCTGCTCCGAGGGTTTGCCGAAGTAGAGCCCGCCCGTCAGCTCGCGGACGATCATCATGTCGACCCCCTCGAGCAGCGACTCCCGCACCGGCGAGCTGGCCCGCAGGACCGGCTGGACCGAGACGGGCCGCAGGTTGGCGTACAGCTCGAGGCCCCGGCGGAGCCCGAGCAGCGCCTGCTCCGGGCGAACCGTGGCCTTGGGGTCGTTGAAGCGCGGGTCGCCGATGGCGCCGAAGAAGATCGCGTCGGCGTCGCGGCAAACCGCCATGTCCGAGTCGCGCATCGGCGCCCCGTAGGCGTCGATGGCCACGCCGCCGATCAGGACCTCCCGCCATTCGAACCCGAAGCCGAAGATCCGGCCGGCGCCCTCGAGGACGCGCCGGCCAGCGGCGATGACTTCGGGACCGATCCCGTCACCGGGGACGACTACCAGGTTGAAGACGGTGCCGGCGGATACGCCCCCGGCGGCGGTGGCGGGGTCGGTCACGCTGTCAGCCCTTCGACCTGGCGGCTGCCTGGGGCTGGCCGTCGACGATGACAACCGGGTTGAGGAACGGCATGGCGGCCCGGAGGCGGGCGCCGACCTGCTCGACCTGGTGGTCGCGGCCGGCCTCGCGCATCTTCTTGAACTCGGGCAGACCGGCCTCGTTCTCGGCGATCCACTTCTGGGCGAACGTGCCGTCCTGGATCTCGCGCAGAACCTGGCGCATCGTCTCGCGGACCCGGGCGTCGATGACCCGCGGCCCCGAGACGTAGTCGCCGTATTCGGCCGTGTCGCTCACGGAGAAGCGCATGAAGTTCATCCCGCCCCGGTACATCAGGTCGACGATGAGCTTCATCTCGTGCATGACCTCGAAGTAGGCCAGCTCGGGCTGATAGCCCGCCTCGACGAGCGTCTCGAAACCGTTCTTGATCAGGCTCGTGACGCCGCCGCAGAGCACCACCTGCTCGCCGAAGAGATCCGTCTCGGTCTCTTCCTTAAAGGTCGTCTCGAGAACTCCGGCTCGGGTCGCGCCGATGCCGCGGGCGTAGGCCAGGACCCGGGCGCGGGCTGTGCCGGTCGCGTCCGTCTCGACGGCGAAGAGCGCCGGGACGCCGCCGCCCTGCTCGAACACCGAACGGACCAGGTGGCCGGGGCCCTTGGGGGCGACCATGCCGACGTCGGTGCCGGCCGCGGGCCTGATCCGGTCGAAGCGGATGTTGAAGCCGTGGGCGAACATCAGCAGCTGGCCGGGCCGCATGTTCGGCTCGATCGAGGTCTCGTAGACCTTCTTTTGGATCGTGTCGGGGACGAGGATCATGATCACGTCCGCCCGACGGGTGGCCTCTTCGATGTCGGCGACGTCGATGCCCGCCTCGCCGACCAGGGCCCGGCTCTTGCTCGTCGGCGGCAGCCCGACGACGACCTTGACGCCAGAGTCGTGGAGGTTCTGGGCGTGGGCGTGGCCCTGGCTGCCGTAGCCGATGATCGCGACCGTCTGCCCGGCGAGGGCGCTCGGGTCTGCGTCGGCGTCGTAGTACATCTTCGCGGTCATCGTTTGACAGCCTCCTCGATCGACCCGGTCCCCCGGGACATGACGACGGTTCCGGAGCGAACCAGCTCCTTGATCCCGAACCCGCGGAGGAGCGCGATCAGCGCGTCCACCTCGGCCTCCGTGCCGGTCGCCTCGACGATCAGCGAGTCGGCCGCCAGGTCCACCACCCTGGCCTTGTACATGTCGGCGATGGTCAGGACCTCGCCCCGGTTGCGATCGTCGGCGCGAACCTTGATCAGCACGATCTCGTGCTCGACGGTCGGGTCGCTGGTGACGTCCTGGACCTTGAGCACGTCGATCAGCCGGTAGAGCTGCTTGGCGGCCTGCTCGACCGCGACATCGTCCCCGTGGAGGGTTAGCGTCATCCGGCTGACCTCGGGCTGATCAGTATGGCTGACCGCGAGGGTGTCGATGTTGAAGTTCCTGGCCCTCATCAGGCTGGCCACCCGGTTTAGGACGCCGGGGCGGTTCAGGACGATGGCCACCAGGACGTGGCGGTGGGACCGGCCGTCGCCGGGCAGCGGTCGGGCCGGCGGGGCGGTGTGGGCGGGCGCGGTTCGCGGCGCGGGATCGGTGGCGCTCATTCCTTCGGCTCCTCGAACTGCTCCTCGAGCAGGTCGGACAGGCCCTTGCCGGCGGGCATCATCGGGAAGACGTTCTGCTCGGCGGCGATGACGAACTCGATCAGGGCCGGTCCGTCGACCGCCCGGGCCGAGGCGATGGCTTCCTCGACCTCGGACGGGGTGGTGGCCTGGAAACCAGGCATTCCGTAGGCCTCGGCCAGCTTGCACCAGTCCGGTCCGAGCAGGTTGCTGGAGTGATAGTTGCCGGCGTAGACCAGCTCCTGCCACTGCCGGATCATGCCCAGCTTGTGGTTGTTGAGGAGGGCGATCTTGACCGGGATGCGGTCCTGGACGAGGGTCATCATCTCCTGGGCGGTCATCTGCAGGCCGCCGTCACCGACGATCGCCCACGTCTCCTTCTCGGGCAGGCCGACCGCCGCGCCCATCGCCGCCGGCAGGCCGTAACCCATCGTCCCCAGGCCGCCGGAGCTGATGTGGCTGTTCGGCCGCCTGAAGCCGGCGTAGCGGGCCGCCCACATCTGGTTCTGGCCCACGTCGGCGACGATCGTGGCGTCGTGGCCGCTGGCGTCGCCGATCTTGGTGACGACGAAGTCGGCCGAGAGCTGGCCGTTGCGCCAGGCCCCCGAACCGTGCCAGGGCGTCTTCTCGGATTCGGCCCGCCACTCGGCCAGCTCATCGAAGTAGGCCGCCCGGGTCTCGCGGGCCACGGGCTCGACGAGCGGGATCAGGGCCCGCAGGACGCGCTTGGCGTCGCCGACGATGGGGACCTCGACGGCCACGTTCTTGCCGATCTCGGCCGGGTCGATGTCGACGTGGATGATCCGGGCGTAGGGCGCGAAGGTGGGCACGTGGCCGGTGACGCGGTCGTCGAAGCGCATGCCCAGGGCGATCAGCAGGTCGGCCGACTGGATGGCCTTGTTGACGTGCTTCCAGCCGTGCATGCCGACCCAGCCCAGGCTGAGCGGGTGCGTCTCGTCCATGGCGCTGACGCCCAGGAGCGTGTGGGCGACGGGGATCTGGGCTTTCTCGGCGAGCTCGCGCAGCTCGTCCATCGCGTCGGAGATCAGGATGCCGTGACCGGCCAGGATGACCGGCCGTTGCGCCCTGGCGATCTCCTGGGCCGCGATCTTGATCTGGCGGGGATGGCCGTCGAAGTTGGGCTTGAAGCCGGGCAGGTCGACGAAGTCGGGGTGACCGGCCGTGCAGGCGCCCATCAGGGCGTCCTTGGTGAGATCGATGTGGACGGGGCCCGGGCGGCCGGTTCGGGCGATGTGGAAGGCCTCGGCGATGACGCGCGGGATCTCGTTGGGGTCGCGGACCAGGTAGTTGTGCTTGGTACAGGGCAGGGTGATGCCGGTGATGTCGATCTCCTGGAAGGCGTCCTTGCCGAGCAGCGATGAGACGACGTTGCCGGTGATCGCCACCATGGGCACCGAGTCGAGCATGGCGTTGCCGATGCCCGTGACCAGGTTCGTGGCGCCGGGCCCGGACGTGGCCATGCAAACGCCCACCCTGCCCGTGGCCCGAGCGTAGCCGTCGGCGGCGTGAGCGGCGCCCTGCTCGTGGCGGACCAGGATGTGGCGGAGCTCCGGGTAGTCGCCCAGAACGTCGTAGAGCGGCAGCAGCACGCCGCCGGGAAAACCGAAGAGGACGTCGACCGACTGGCGCAGAAGGGCTTCGCAAACGGCATCGGCACCGATCCGCGGCCGCTTCAGGCCACGCTCGGCGAGACTCTTGATCTCCTTGCGGAGGGTGTCGTGGAGCATCTCGTGGCGGCCGGCGCTGATCTCCTCGGCCCGATCGCTGCCCGCCCCGGGCATGTGGTTGATGCGCGTCCGGGGCGCGCTGCCGGTAGTTGCCGTTGTCGAACGGCCAGGGCCGTCGTTCGTCGTCGCCATGGCTGCCGCCCTTCCTTTCGTGCTCCAGTCAGCGCTCAGGGATGTCTCGTCGTCAGGTGGTCGTCGCGCTCATAAGAAAACCCCCGCCGTTTCCGGCGAGGGTTCTGGTTCTGGGTCCGAGCTGTTCGCTAGTCCCTTCTGCCATCCTCCCGCCGGCCGCCGGTAATGAGTACTACCACGCGGCCAATACCGAGCTCGATGAGTCGGAGCAGGCCGAAGAAGGAGAGGTCGACCAGACCGAGGTCCTCGGACGGAACCTGGACGCGCCGGCCGTCGGCCTTCACGAGGATGGCGACGTGGCGGCGGTTCCGGCTATCGAACAGACCCAACCTGGTTCTCCGGTGCTAGCGTGCCCCGGGCCAGACGGCCCGCGGTTCGGCGAGTGTACCAGCCGCGGTCAAGCCGTGCGCATGCCCCGAATGGGGACCTGGCCCCTGGTACGTGAGGTATCGACCGCCACGACATCGACTGTACCGGCCGAAACCGGGCCTTCCCTGAAAGCGGGCCCGTCCCGGCTACATCTGCTTGAAGCGCGGACCCTCGCCGCCCTCTGGCGGCAGCCAGCGGATGTTGTCCAGCGGGCACTTCACGGTGCAGGTCATGCAGTGAAGGCAGTTCGAGGGGCTCAGGACCACGGCGCCATCGCTCCAGCGGTAGACCTGGCCCGGGCAGAAGTGGGTGCACGAGGCGGAGTAGTCCCGGGCGCATTTGGCGCACAGGCTCGGGTCCTGGATCGAGACGTGAGACGGCTCGTCTTCCCGGTGGAGTGAGCCCGTCAGGCTGATGAAGGTCGTCTGATCCATGTGGCCGGGGTCTTTGCGGTTGAGCTTCTTGCCCCGCTTCGTGGCCAGATGGTCCGGGTGGGTCCCGAGGTTGCCGAGATGGCTCTGGATCAGCGACAACGGCGTCCCGAGGTACAGCCCGTGCTGGAAGGCCTGGCGGTAGTTCCGGGCGTGCTCGAACTCGGCCATGATGCCGCGCTTGACGAGCCGGTCGCGATAGGGCGCCAGCGCCGCGGCCCCGAAGTCTCCGGCCGCGAAGGCCTCCGCCACGGTGTCGGCGGCCGAGATGCCGGACTGGATGGCGTAATGAATGCCCTTGATCTTCTCGATGTTGACGAACCCGGCACCGTCGCCGACGACAAGGGCCCCGGGCGCGCTCAGGGCGCCCATGGACAGGAAGCCGCCTTCGGGGATCGTCTTGGCCCCTGTTGCCAGGGTCACGGCACCCTTGAGCTGCCGCTCGACGAAGGGATGGGCCCGGTAGCGCTCGAACTCGCGCTGGGGGTTGAGGTCGCCGTACTTCCAGTCGAGGCCCATGATCAGCCCGACGGCCGCGGTCTTCTCGCCCATGCTGTAGATGAAGCCGCCGCCGAAGACGCTGCTCGGGCAGGGGTAACCCAGGGTGTGGACCACGCGGTTGTTGCCGAAGGGGTTCTCGCTGGGGAACTGGACCACGGCCTTGATGCCGATGGAGTAGACCTGCGGATTGCGGCCGGTCCCGAACTGCTGGGCGCACTGCTGGCTCAGGACGCCGTGGGTCCCGTCGGCGAGGATCGTGACGCTGGCCCGGATCTCCTCACCGGCCATGTAGTTGGGCTTCCTGTGGCCGTCCTTGTCGAGGCCGGATTCGCCGAGTTTGACGCCCTTGACCGCTCCGTCCTCGACGATCAGGGTCCGGGCCGAGTAGCCGTAATAGACCTCGACCCCTCGCTTCTCGGCCTGCTGGCAGAGGAACTGGGCCAGCTTCGAGACCGAGATCGTGACGTCGCCGCGGTGGTGCATCCGGCTGGGGACGACGAACGATGGGATCCGGACCGCGGCGCTGCCGAGCAGGAAGTACATCTCGTCGCGCTGGACCGGGATGACGTGGTCGGTCAGGATCGAGCGCTCTTTCTGCCAGTCCGGCAGGAGCTCGTCCAGGCTGGCGGATTCGAACGCCGCGCCCGACAGGTTGTGATAGCCGCCGCCGAAGGACTTGTCGATGACGACGACGGAGGCGTCGCGGCCGTCCTTGCTCAGGGCTTCGCGGACGTGGATGGCGGCCGCCAGGCCGGCCGGACCGGCCCCGACGACGAGGACGTCTATCGGCTTTATGACTGGCCTCCGTTCAACTCGCGGAGCAGGCCGGGGATGACCGTCTCGATGTCGCCGACCAGGCCGACGTCCGCGTAATTGAAGATCCGCGCCTTGGGATCCTTGTTGATCGCGACGATGATCTCCGAACCCTGCATGCCCGAGATGTGCTGCACGGCGCCGGAGATCCCGATCGCGAGATAGAGACGAGGCTGGACCGTGGTGCCGGTCTGGCCGACCTGCCGGTCGTGGGTGGCGAAGCCGTCCTCGACCGCGATCCGCGAGGCGCCAACCTTGGCGTCGGCGTCGAGGAGCTTGCCCAGGCCCTGGGCGAGGGGCTGCAGGTAACGCTCGAACTCGGCCCGGGTCCGGAGGCCGTGGCCGCCCGCGACCACGATGTCGGCGTCGCGGATCGAAACCTTGCTCGCCGCCGCCTCGACCGCCACGGAGCGGACACGCAGCTGCTTCTCGTCGAGTTCGGCCTTGATGTGGATCACCTCGCCGGTGCGCGAGGGGTCGCGTGGCGGGGCCTTGAAGACGCCCGGACGGACCGTGGCCATCTGGGTCGGCGAGTCTTTGGTCAGGATCGTGGCCATGATGTTGCCGCCCAGCGCCGGACGGGTCTGCTTGAGGATGCCCACCAGGCAGACGCTGCCCTTCGTGTAGTCGCCGATCTCGAGCTTGGTGCAATCGGCGGTCAGGCCGCAGTCGCAGGCGTAGGCGACCCGCGGCGCCAGCTCGCGACCCATCGGCGTCGCCCCGAACAGCATCACCTGCGGGTTGTGCTCACGGATGACCCTGGAGATCGCCGTCTTGTAAGGCATGGGCAGGAAGTCGGCCAGGAGCGGGTGCTCGATCGAGTAGACCTTGTCGGCGCCCGCGGCGATCAGCTCGGCCGGAAGATCGCCCGGCTCGTCGCAAGGCAGAACGGCACCGACGCAGGCGTCGATGCCGGCGACCAACTCGCGGGCCTTGCCGATCAGCTCGAGCGAGACGGACCGGATGCCCGAACCCTCGCGCTCGGCGAGGACCCAGAACTCGCCGGTGTAGGTGGGCGTCTGACCAGCCAGCGAGTAGACCTCGCCCTCGGCCACGCTGACGCGGTGGCCGGCCGCCCGGTAGCGCGTCTTGATCTGGTCGAGCAGCTCGGCGGGCTCGTGGACGAACTCGCACGCCTTGGCCCGCTCCTCGCTCGGCGAGAAGATCCGGTAGACCTGCGTCCGAGACCCCGCCAGGCCGGTCCGGGCCGGATCTGCCCCCACCGAAGCCGCGCTCCACTCCTGGATCGGGCCTTCGGCTCGAGCCTCGCGCTCCTGGTGGAACTGGCGGTAGAGCGGGTCCATGCAGGCCGTGACGGTGACGAGGACCGGGTACTTGAGCGGCCGGACGATCTCAGAGCCCTGCGGGCCGATGCGATCGATCTTGAGCTCCGGCCCGACGTCGACGGCCTGGGCATAGGCGATGTGCTCGATACCCAGCTCCTCGGCGATCTGGGGCGGGACCTGCGCCGTGTCGCCGTCGACCGACTGCATGCCGGTGACGATGACGTAGTCGCGCCTGCCCCCCAGAATCTCGCGCTCGATCCGGCGGATGGCGCAGGCCAGCGAGTAGGCGGTGGCGACGGTGTCGGCGCCGGCGAAGGCCCGGTCGGTCAGCAGGATCGCCTCGCCCGGGGCTCGCGACAGGCAGTCGACGAGCATCTCCCGAGCCTGCGGTGGACCCATCGTGAGGTAGATCGTCCGCGCCCCCGGGCTGGCGTTGGTGATCCGCCGGGCGAATGTCAAGGCCTGGAGGTCCAGCGGGTTCAGGACGCTGTCCAGCATCGCTCGTCGCAAGGTGCCCTTCTCGCGATCCCAGGCGTCCTCGGGAATGTTCGAGACGTCCGGGACCTGCTTGACCAGGACGATGCAGTCCAGGGGTCGCGCCTCGGGGGCGCGGGGGCCATCGGCGTCGAGCCGCCGCGAACCTGATTGGGGACTCATGAGCTGAATTTACCGGCCCGCGACGACCCTGACCCGTGCCGATAGTCACGCTTGGCCGGCCCTAACTCTCTAGTCGAGTGGGGCATCGGCACTACCCGCCTGGCCCGAATTTGGGGGAGCCAGGCGCTCGCCGCCGGCTCCCCGGCGGTGGAACGGCCACCAGGCCCGCTCGCCGATGAAGGCCGTGATGGCCGGCACCAGCAGGCTGCGGACAACGAACGTGTCGATCAGGACGCCCAGCGCCACGGTCAGACCGACCTGGAAGAGAAGCTGCAGCGGCGAGGTCACGAGCGCCCCGAAGGTGCCGGCCAGGATCAGCCCGGCCGAGGTTATGACGGTGCCGGTCCGAGCCGAGGCAACCCGGATCCCGGGTCTCAGCTCGCGGCTGGAGCTCTCCTCGCGGACCCGGGACATCAGGAAGATGTTGTAGTCGGAGCCGAGGGCCACGAGCAGGACGAAGACCATGAGCGGGATGAAGTAGTTGATGCCCGCCTGACCGAAGACGTTGCGCAAGAGCAGCACCGACAGGCTCAGGCTGGTGGCGTACGAGAGCAGGACCGTCAGCACGAGATACACGGGGGCGACCAGCGCCCGAAGCAGGAGGATCAGGACCACCAGGATGCCGAGGATGGTGATCGCCGCGACGCGCAGGAAATCGGCCGAGATGGTGTCCTGGACGTCGGCGAACTCGGCGGAGGATCCACCCACGTAGGCCTTCGGCGCGGCGCCCGGAACGGTGGCCACGGCCCTGGACGTGGCCGACGCGACGCCGAAGTGGCCCGGGTCGGTTGCCATCAGGGTCCGCATCGCCCGGACGGTTTCGAACGACTTCTGGTCGTAGGGGTTGGTTGCGGTCGTGACGTAGATCCGCGTCACGGTGCCGTCGGCGGAGACGAAGGAGGACCGCAGGTCCGGGCTGGCGTAAAGGTCGGTCGGGGCGAACGAGGCCGCGAGGCGGGTCAGCTCGGCGGGCAGCTTCGCCCTGGAGGCGGCCATGGCCGCCTCCGTCGTCTGCATCCCGTCGCTCGGGGCGATCGCCGTGGGGGCGAAGTAGAACGGTTCCGGCCGGTCGCGGAACCAGCTCGCCAGGTCGTCGAGGGCGGTCACGAGCTGGGCCCCGGTCAGGACGTTGACGTTCGTCGCCAGGGCGGCCACGGCCGTCTGGGCGGCTTGATACGACGCGACCTGCTCGACCGCGGGCAGGGCCGTACCGAGCTCGTCGAGGTACGACTTCAGGGCGGCCAGCTGCTGAGCCGCGTCCGAGGTCGGCGGGCCGCTCGCCGAGGTCTGGAGCTTGGTCGAGATGGAGTCCAGCTGGTTCGGCACGAGGGCCTCGGCCCGGGCGGCGACGAGGCCCGACGAAAGGGTCGCCAGGTCCGCGTTGGCCGCGGCCAGGTCGGTCGACGACAGCGCCGGGAAGGCGGCCTGGAGACCGCCCACGTACGAGGCCGCGGACTGGACCCCCTGGAGGCTGGCGTCGCTCAATTGGACGTTGAGGTCGGTGCTGGGCGGCTTGCCGAACGCGGTGGCGAGGTCGCCCAGCTCGACGGCCGGCCTGAGCACGTCGGACACCGACCCCTGGCCGGTCGGATCGACCTCGCTGCGGACGGTCTGGACGTTCGGCAGGGCGGCCAGCGCCTGCTCCGCTTCCTCGATCGAGGCCAGGCCCTGCTGCGACGTGAAGGCCGTCGAATCACCGGCCGGGACCTGGATCAGCACCGTCAGAGGCATCAGCTGACCCTCCGCCAGATGCTGGCTGAGGGTCTCGAAGCCCAGCCTGGACTCGGCGGCGGGAGGCAGCTCGTTCAGGACGTCGAAGTTCTCCTTGACCTGCGGCAAAGCCAGCGATGGCACGAAGAGGATTGCCAGGACGGCCGCGGCGAGGAGGCCGGGACGGGCGGTGATACGCCTGGCCAGCGCCGCCCACAGGCCCCGATCCGAGTCCGTGGCGGTGCGGGTGGCCTCGTGGAGTGGCCAGAATAGGCGCCGGCCGAAAATCGCCAGAAGGGCCGGGGTGAGCGTCAGGCCGGCCATGACGGTGACGAAGATGACCACCGCCAGGGCCGGGCCGGTCGTCTGGATCATCCCGAAGCGGGCCACGATCATCGACGTCAGGCCGACGATCACCGTCGCCGCCGAGGCGGCGATCACCGCCGCGATGCGCCCGACAGTTACCCGCAAGGCGGCGTCGTGGTCGTTGCGGGCCAGCTCCTCGCGGAAGCGCGAGATGAAGAAGATCGTGTAGTCGGTGCCGACGCCGAAGACCAGGACGACGATGAACGAGTCCAGGACCGACGACAGCGGCAGACCGGCCTCGGCCACGAAGCCCAGGATCCCGCGCGAGACCAGGAAGGCGGCCCCGATCGTCAGCAGCGGGGCCAGGGCCGCCAGAGGGGCGCGGTAGATGAGCAGCAGCACCAGGATGACGAGCACGATCGTCACCAGCGTCGTCCGGTCGGTGCCGTCCTGGATGGCCTGGAGATAGTCGCGGCCGATGCCCGCCTGGCCGCTGACCTGGACGGTGAGGCCGGCGGGCAGGACGCTCGCGGCGGCCAGGTGAGCCCGGATGGCGTCGATCGCGGCGTTCGTCACGGGCAGGAACGAGGCGTGGGCCAGGTCGAGCTGAGCCAGCTCGACGACTCCGTCGGCGCTGCGGAACATCGACGAGAGCGACGGCGAGCTCTCGGCCGTGACGTAGTGGAGGACCTCGCCGGAGTGGCCCGGGCCCTCGAAGTAGCTCCTGAGGTCCTCGATGGCGACCCGATCCGCGTCGGTCAGGCCACTCGGCCGGGAGAAGACCAGCAGCGCCGTCGACGGCGCCGAGTCGGCCGGGAACTCGGCGGCGATGACGCGGCGAGCGGCCAGGGACTCGGCGTCGCTCGGCAGGAAGCTCGTCTCGTCCGCGGAGCCGGCCTGGGCCAGCGACGGAGCCAGGGCCCCGAGAAGGGCGGCCGCGACGAGCCACGCGGCGACGATGACGAACCGCAGCCGGTAGACGACCGAACCAAGGCGATCGAACATCACGACTCCCCGGCCTGGCCTGGCGCCGGCGGGGCCGTCCTGCCGCGGAGCCTCGGTATGGCCGTCAGGATCGCCGGAGTGGTGATCCAGACGACCGGCATGGCCACGGCGGTGGCGACGGGAACGACCCAGCGGCGATCCGTCCGAGCCCCCCAGACCACGAGCCCGGCCGCGAGCCCGATTCTCAGCCAGAGCGGCGGGAAGAGGAAGGAGTACCAGTCGTTGGACCCGGCGCCGGTGTCCTGCGAGGTGGACAGGAACCTCAGCCAGTCGAACCAGGCCCCGGGCGCGATCGCGAACGAGATGGCGGCGATGGCCGCCGTGGCGCCCAGGGCCCAGGCCAGCGAGCGCCACTCCCGCCTGACCACGAACCAGAGCAGCGAGACCCCCGGCGTGACCTTGGTCAGGATGCCGATCGACCACAGGGCCGGGTACTCGAAGCCCAGGACGCAGACCGTGGCCAGCAGGAGGTGGACGTTGCCGTGGAATAGCTCCAGCGGCACCGGCAGGAAGACCAGCCAGACAAGGGCCATCCGCCTGGTCAGCCAGACGAGGTTGACGACCAGGAAGCCGGCCCAGACGACGTAGAAGGCGCCGAATGGCAACACGTGGAGCGGCGCCATGACCATGGCGAAGGCGGGCGAGTAGGTGAACGAGCCGATGCTGCCGAGCGCGGCGGCGTAGGGGTGGAAGGGATCGACGTACCAGTAGGCGAACGAGTCGAAGCCGACCACGCTCCTGAAGTTCGGGGTTCCCGGCACGACCAGCATCAGCCAGGCGAACAGCACGTAGCCGAAGATCGACAGGCCCAGGATCGTGGGCTTGCGGTATATCGGAAGCCGAGCTCGGAGATCGGCGGCGAGGGTCATGCGGCCGAGCCCCGGGGCGCTTCGGCCGGGACCCTGGGCATTTCGGCCGGGCTGACGGGGCCGACCGAAGTGGCTGGCGAGCGCCTCCGGAACCGCCACAGACCGACCCACGGGGCAAAGCGGCTGAAGGCCAGGATCGGGCAGGTGATCGAGGCCGCGGCGTAGGCCAGCCAGTCGCGGCGGGCGTACGTGGCGTAGACAGCTACGACCGCGGCGATCGCGAATCGGATGGCGAAGTCGAGGCCGCCCCAGGAGGGCACGAGGGCGATGACCCCGGCACCCGTCATCGCCGAGCCGTTCTCCCAGCCGAACGTCTCTAAGTAGGCGGCCCAGGCCCCGGGCGCGAGCGCGTACGAGGCCAGGCAGGCCAGCCCGAAGACGGCCGTGCCGACGACGAGCGGCCGACGCGTCTCTGGCATCCGGAACCACAGATAGGGCGCCAGCAGCACTGGACCGAACTTGAGGGCCGCGGCCCAGGGCAGCAGGTAGGCGCCCCGTCTGTCCCTCAGGGCGAAGACCAGCATCGCCCCGATCTGGAGCGTCACGTTGCCCAGGCTCAGCTCGATCAGGACGGGCAGGAACGCGCAGGCGACCACGGCCGCCTTCCACGACCCGACCATGTAGCGCAGGCAGAGGATTCCCGAGACCCGCCAGGCCCAGGCGACGAGCAGCTCGGGCAGCGGCGCGGCCGGGACGAACAGCTGGGCGAAGATCGGCGGGTACTTGTAGGCGCCCAGGTCCGACACCGAGGCGGGGGTGTAGAGCGCGGTCCCGTCGAGGACGTGCTGCGCGGCAAGCAGGTAGGCCCGGGTGTCGTAGGCGAGCCCACCGTCGTGACCGATCAGGACGGCCGCGGCGGCCAACGCCAGGGCCCCGCCGACGACCAGCCCGGCGTCGGTCAGGACTCGAGTGGCGACCGAGCGTGCCCGGTCCGAGATCGGGCGCGATAGGTAGTTCATGTCAAGCCGGATCCGCCCCACCTGCGGGTGATTCCTGTTGTCGGCGACCCGCGGCGCCTAGCGGCGACTCGAGGTGATCACGAGATACACCAGCGGCCAACCGGCCGGCCACTACCCAATGGCGTGATAGACGCCTGGGACGAGTGCCGCGATCGATCGCGCCCGATCGACTCGGACGGCCGGCAATACCCGAAACGGAGCGCCGCCGCCCCTGCGGTTCGGCCACTGACTGCCCCCTTACGCTGCGCCCAGCCTGGACGGCCTAAGGTTAGGCCACCGCGCGCCAACCGGTCGGGGCTGCGGGACGGCGCTGGCCGGTCGCGAGATCGCGGTACGATGCCTCCGCTGCCGGATCTCCCGGAGCGCAGGCCCACGACGATGTGGGGGGTGTGTGGCCCAGGGCCATCAGCCCCGGAAGGACGAGATGACGCGCGCGACCGAAGACCCATCGATCCTCCCCGTGGTCGAGCAGCTGGAGGCGCTGGTCAGGTCGCTCAGCGTAGAGGATCGGGCCCGGTTGACCGGCGGCATCGACGCCTGGCATGCCGCCGGGATCGATTCGATCGGCCTGGGGCCGATGCTCACGCTCGACGGGCCCAACGGCGTCCGGGGAGTGGGTCTGCCTCAGGGTTCGAGCGCCACCTGCACGCCCTGCGGGATCGCCCTCGGCGCGACCTGGGACACCGGGCTGGTGGCCGAGGTCGCGGCCCGGATCGGCGCCGAAGCGAAGCGCGCCGGGGTTCACTACATGCTGGCGCCGGTCCTGAACCTCGTCCGTTCGCCCCTGGCCGGCCGCGACTTCGAGTCCTATTCGGAGGATCCTCAGCTGGCGGCCGACCTGGGCGTCGCCTACGTGACCGGGATGCAGTCCGAGGGCGTGGCCGCCTGCCCCAAGCACTTCGTCGCGAACGAGTCGGAGACGAGGCGGACCACCGTCAACTGCATCGTCGACGAACGGGCCCTGCGCGAGGTCTACCTCGCGCCGTTCGAGGCCGTGGCTCGGGCCGGGGCCTGGTCGATGATGGCCGCCTACAACCGCGTCAACGGCGTCCACTGCACCAGCAACGCGGCGATGATCGGTGGCATCCTGCGCGAGGAATGGGACTGGGACGGTGTCCTCGTGTCGGACTGGCACGCCACCCACGACACCGTGATCGATTCCCGGGCGGGCCTGGACCTGGAGATGCCCGGACCGGCGACCCGCTTCGGCAGTCACCTCGCGGCCGCGGTCAGGCGTGGCGAGGTCGACGAGGAGACGCTCGACTGCGCCGCGCTGCGCATCCTCGCCCTGGCGACGCGAGTCGGGGCCCTGCCGCTCGAGGCCCTGCTGCCCCTGCCCGACCCGGCGCCTGACGCCGCCGCGACCGTGCCGATCCACCTGTCCGACGCGAAGGCCGCCGAGCTGGTCCGGCGAGCGGCGGCCGAATCGTTCGTGCTGCTCGCCAACGACGGCGTCCTGCCGCTGGCGCCCGGCCACCTGTCGGCAGTCGCGATCGTCGGCCCGAACGCCGCTCGGCCGTGCGTCCAGGGCGGCGGCGCAGCCCATATAACGGCGCCGTACGAGGTCAGCCCCGTCGAGGGTCTGCGCGCGGCGCTCCCCGACCGGATCGAGATCGTCCACGAGCAGGGCTGCCGCATCGACCTGTTCGCGCCGCCTCTGACTCGCCTGGGCCCGACGGACCTGGACGGCCGGCCCGGCCTGACGATCGAGTTCTTCCGGGGCCAGGCGCACGCGGGCGAGCCTGTGGCCAGGTACAACGTGCAGTCGAGCGACATCCACATGTTCGGCGACCTCCCGGCGGGCATCGCCCAGAACGACTTCTCGGTGAGGCTGTCGGCGTGGCTGACGCCGCGGATCGGCGGCCCGCACCGGGTCGCCATCCGGGGGCTCGGCGGAAGGCGTCTCTTCGTCGACGGCGCGCCGGCGGTCGACGCCTGGGACGCTCCCGGCGGGGTCGACGTCCCGACCGCCATCTTCGCGGGTAAGGAAGAAGCCGCCGAGTTCGAGCTCGAGGCCGGCAAGCCCGTGCTCATCGTCGCCGAGGCCCACTCGAACAGCCACGACCCGTGCGTTCTCGCGGTCGGCTGCGCCGAGCCCGAGACCGGCGACTCGATGGCTCGGGCTGTGGCGGCAGCCGCGGCCGCCGACGTAGCGATCGTGGTCGTCGGCACCGACGACGCCCGCGACACCGAGGGCCGCGACCGCGCCTCGACGGCACTGCCCGGCCGCCAGGACGAGCTCGTCGAGCAGGTGGCGGCCGTCAACTCCAACACCATCGTGGTCGTCAACGCCGGGTGCCCGATGGACCTGCCCTGGTCCGACAGGGTAGCGGCCATCGTCTACGCCTGGCTGCCCGGTCAGGAGTTCGGCCACGCCCTGGCCGACGTCCTGCTCGGTCTGGCCGAGCCGGGGGGCCGGCTGCCCGTGACCCTGGCCCGTCGCCCGGAGGACTACCCCGCCTCCGACACGACCCCCGGCCCGAACGACGAGCTCATCTACGCCGAGGGCGTCAACGTCGGCTACCGCGGCTTCGACGCCGCCGGCATCGAGCCGCGCTTTGCCTTCGGACACGGCCTGGGCTATACGAAGTTCGAGTACGACTCGATGAGCCTGGCCGCCGACGGTCTGGCCGACGGCGAGCCGCTCGAGGTCCGGGTCACGCTTCACAACAGCGGCCCGCGGCCCGGCAAGGAGGTCGTCCAGGTCTACGTCGCCGATCTCGAATCCTCGCTGCCGCGGCCGCCGAAGGAGCTGAGGGGCTTCGCCGTCGTCCGTCTCGCGCCGGGACAGGCAGTCGACCTCGTCCTGACGCTCGAGGATCGCGACCTGGCCTACTGGGACCCGGAGCGCGGTTCCTGGCGGATGGAGCCCGGTCGTTTCGAGATCCAGGTCGGCCGATCATCGCGCGACATCCGGCTTCGGCAGACCTTCGAGCTGGCCTGAACGGACGCCGCGGCAGCCGATCCCCGCGGCCCCGCCCGAACGGACGGTTCGGCGTCCGGCCGAACCGCCTCCCAGCCCGACCGATGGGGTCATGGCCGGCTGTTGCAGGCATCTGGTAACCTCGATCACCCCCGTCCGCTGTGAGGCGGGACATGCGAATCGCGAGTGGAAGATGGCTGACAGACCACGCACCCTGGTGGAGAAGATCTGGGACGACCACGTCGTGGCATCCGAGCCCGGCGCGCCGGCAATCCTCGCCATCGACCTTCACCTCGTCCACGAGGTCACCAGCCCGCAGGCCTTCACCGGCTTGCGAGCTCGCGGCGCGACGGTCCGCAGGCCTGGTCAGACCGTTGCCACAGCCGATCATTCGATCCCCACGCTCGACCCGTCGCTGCCGATCACCGACGAGCTGGCCCGCAAGCAGCTGGCCCAGATCGAGGCCAACTGCCGCGAGTTCGGCATCCCGTTCCACGGCAAGGGCAGCCCGACGCGGGGCATCGTCCACGTCATCGGGCCGGAGCTGGGGCTGACGCAGCCCGGCATGACCATCGTCTGCGGCGACTCCCACACGGCCACGCACGGCGCCGTCGGGGCGCTGGCCTTCGGAATCGGGACGAGCGAGATCGAGATGGTCCTGGCCACTCAGACACTGCTCCAGCGCAAGCCGAAGACGTTCCAGGTCGAGGTGACGGGCCGGCTCCAGCCGGGAGTCGGCGCCAAGGACGTCATCCTGGCCCTGATCGCCCGCATCGGCGTCGGCGGCGGGACCGGCCACGTCTTCGAATACACCGGCGAGGCGATCCGGGCGCTGTCCATGGAAGCTCGTATGACGCTCTGCAACATGTCGATCGAAGGCGGGGCGCGGGCTGGTCTGGTCGCTCCGGACGAGACCACGTTCGCCTACATCAAAGGCCGGCCGTACGCGCCGAAGGGCGCCGAGTGGACCGCCGCGGTCGCGCGCTGGCGAGCCCTGCCGAGCGATCCCGGCGCCGCCTACGACCGCTCGATCGTCATCGACGGCGACAAGCTCGAACCGATGGTCACCTACGGCACCAATCCGGGCATGGGCGTCTCGATCGGCGGCCGGATTCCCGCACCGGCCGACGTCGATCCGGCGGCCCGCGAAGAGCTCGAGCGAGCGCTGGCCTACATGGGCCTGGAGGCGGGCCGATCGATCGCCGGCCAGAAGCTCGACGTAGTGTTCATCGGCTCCTGCACCAACGGCCGGATCGAGGACATGCGCGCCGCCGCCTCCGTGCTCAATGGCCACCACGTCGCGCCCGGGCTGCGAGTCCTGGTGGTCCCGGGCAGCCAGCAGGTCAAGGCCCAGGCCGAGCGCGAAGGCCTCGACTCGGTCTTCCGCGCCGCCGGCGCGGAGTGGCGCGAGAGTGGCTGCTCGATGTGCATTGCCATGAACGGCGACCAGCTCGAGCCCGGCCAGTACGGCATCAGCACCTCGAACCGCAACTTCCAGGGGCGCCAGGGCAAGGGCGGCCGAACTTTCCTCGCCTCGCCGCTGACCGCCGCCGCGAGCGCGATAACCGGCGTCGTCACCGACCCCCGCACGTTCGCGAGCCTGGCTTCGCCCGCCGCCGCGACTCAGGCGGCCAGCCCGGCCGCGGAGGCCAACTGACATGCCCGAACCGTTCAGCACCGTCACCAGCCGCGTCATCCCGATCCCGCGCGCCAACGTCGACACGGACCAGATCTGCCCGGCGCGGTTCCTCAAGATCACCGACAAGGCGGGCCTCGCCGACGCCCTGTTCTTCGACTGGCGGTTCACGCCGGACGGGGCGAAGCGCGTGCCGCCGTCGTTCATCGACGAGCCGCGGAACGCCGGCCGGCAGATCCTGCTGGTAGGCGACAACTTCGGCTCCGGATCGTCACGCGAGCACGCGCCCTGGGCGCTACGGGCGTGGGGTATCCGGGCGATCTTCTCGACGAGCTTCGCCGACATCTTCAAGGGCAACGCCCTCAAGAACGCGTTGCTGCCGATCGTGGTCACCCCCGAACGGCACGCGGCGCTGACCGCGGCGCTGGCGGCGAGCCCCGACGGCGAGTGGACAGTGGATCTTGCCTCGCAGAAGGTCACTCTCCCCGGCGGCGACTCGTTCGACTTCGAGATCGATCCGTTCGCTCGCAAGATGATCCTGGCCGGGACCGACGAGATCGGCTACGTCCTCTCGCAGCTGCCTGCCATCGAGGCCTGGGAGGCGGCCCATCCGGCCCGTGTGGACACTCGCGAGGGAGCGGCGGCCCGGTAAGGCGGTTCGTGGCCCGTTTGCGGCCGCTGCCGCCGCTCTCCCGAATGTCACCCCGGGTGACGCTAGCGGCCCGGATGGCCCGTTCCATGCCCAGACGTCACCCCCGGTGACATAAGGCGGAGATCGTGGCGACGGTGTGGGCTCGCGACGGGCGCGGGGCCGGCCAGGGCACTGCGCCGCTCTGGCGGAGCCGCCACGGTGGCGGCCGCCGCCCTCGGTTCCGGCCCGGGCGTGGTGAGACGCCGCGCGCGGGCATCCAGGTAGAGCGGTATGGCCGCGATCCACATGCTCGGGTACGTGCCCAGGTAAAGCGCCGGCGTTCCCCAGCCGACGGCGATCGGGACGACCCAGGCTCGGTTGGTTCGGGCGCCCCAGAGGAGCACCGCGAGCGACATGGGCAGCCGGATCGAGAATGGAATCGGCTCGAGGGCGATCGGCGAAGGCGTGCCCGCGTTCGCCACGGTCCAGTCGACCCACTGAACCCACTGGTTCGGCGAGAACGCGAACGACACGGCCGCAACCGCCGCCGCTGCCGCGATCGACAGAATCAGCGGCCGCCATTCGGCCCGGAAGACGTACCAGCCCAGGCCGATCCCCGAGACGACCTTGGTCAGCAACCCCGGCAACCAGCCCAGCACGTTGCCGCGCAAGGCGAAGACCAGACCGGCGGCGATGAGCAGCTGAACGTTGCCGTTGAGGGCGTGGCCCAGGACGTCGCTGAATTCGTAGGGCAGTCGCAGGAGGAGGGCGGCGATGCCCAGGCCGACGAACAGCCACGACCAGCGACCGAGCATGTACGCCATGGCCGCCCAGAGCAGCGTCGTCCACATGACGATGAACAACCCCCAGCCGAGCGGGTGGAGCAGAGTGACGATCTGAGCCAGCGGCGGCGGGTAGATGTACTGGCCGTCGACGCCCCAGTGGACCGGATACAGGCTGTCGAGATTGGCGATCCAGTAGCCTTCGGCGTCCTGCGGCATCGGGAACCGGCCGACGGCCTGGAAGATCCCGCAGGTGAAGCCGAAGATGACGACCGCGGCCCTGTCGATGGCCGAGTAGGCGGGCGGGACGTAGACGCGGCGCAGGTGCGCCGGAACCAGTCTGACGGCGAGGCGGCCGGCCACGGCGGAGACGGCGGCCAGGCCCGCTGTCGGTGACGCGGGGAGGCGCCGGATCAAGGCACCGCCTCGGCCGCGACGCTGGGGCCCGATCCGGAGCCCGCGGTTCCGGTGGCGACCGTGGAATCGTCGGGCGAGGCCGCCACGCCATCCGCCGCGTCGGCCTGTCGCGCCGGCGCGACCGCGAGCGGACCCACGATCAAGGCCACGACGCCCGCGACCGCGACCGATATGGTCGCCAGCGGCTGGAGCATGGCGATGGCGTAGACACGCGGCCACGGCCGCAGGAACGGCAGCGCGATCAGGAGCGGCAACGCCTCGAGCGGGCCGGCATAGGGCGAGACCAGGATGCCCGCCGCGAGGACCCAGGCGAGCGAGCGGTTCTCGTCGGCGCGAGCCACGACCACGACCGTGAGCGCCAGCACGACAAGGGCGATGGGCACTGCCAGGCTGGGCAGGTAGTTGCTGACCCCGTAGTTGCCGTCCCAAGTCCCGATGTACGACGCCCCGCCGGAGAGGCTGTGGAGCCAGTCGACGTATGAACCCGGGCCGGCGATCGCGGCCGCGGCGAGCGTAACCAGGAGCCCGGTCGCGATGGCTCCCTCCGCCGCCCGGCGTCGGTAGACGAGGAGCCAGAGGAAGAACGGCACGACCAGCGGCTTGGGGATGGCCGCGGTCATAACCCCGAGGAAGATCCCGGAGCGGCGCCGGGGTTGCCCGAAAGTGGCGATGGCCATCCCGGCGGTGATCGGCACCATGAAGTTTCCGGGCGCGACGTCGTTGATGAACGGCAGGAACGTGAGGACCGCGACCACCGACAGCCAGGAACCCCGGGTCAGCGAGTAGGTGACCCCGACCGCCAGGGCGACCTTGAACGCGGCATACGCGAGCAGGGCGAACTCGCGCGGCACGAGCGCGCCGGCGATGCCGATGATGGCCGCCGCGGGCGTGTACATGAAGCGCGAGTCGGCGTAGATCGACTGACCGTCGAGGAACCGCCGACCGGCCTGGAGGACGAGGTCGCCGTCGAAGCCCCACCAGCCGCTGTACGGGAAGATCTGGATGATCTCGCGGACCTGCGGGCCGAAGTCCAGGACAGCGTAGGCGATCCAGCAGGCATAGGCCATGGCCCACACCAGCGGCCGTGGCGGCGGGACGGAGAAGCGCGACCGCCCGGTTGTAGTCATGGCGGCATCCTACGAGATGCGTCGTCGGCGTCCATGGTCCCAAGGTTTAGTACCTGCGTCCCGGGCCGCCTTTGGGGCCCACACCGTCTTGGGGCCCACACCGTCTTGGGACCCCGCCGCCCGCGGCGCCCCGCCGGCCGCGGCATCCCCCGCCGACCCGCCGTGAGGGCCTAAACTTGTCGGCGATCCAATACGACCGCTCCAGCCCCGCGGAGAACACCATGCCTGACGCACCTCGACCCCTCCCGTACGACCTGCCGAGCAACCCGGACAAGCGCCACAGCGCCGCGCTCACCGACGGGCCGGATCGAGCCGCCGCGCGTGGCATGCTCAAGGCCATCGGCTTCAACGACGACGATCTGGCCCGTCCGATCATCGGCGTGGCCACGACCTGGATCGAGACGATGCCCTGCAACTACAACCAGCGGCGGCTGGCCGAGCACGTCAAGGCCGGCATCCGGGCGGCCGGGGGCACGCCCATGGAGTTCGGCACCATCGCCGTGTCGGACGGCACGACGATGGGCACCGAGGGCATGAAGGCCAGCCTGATCAGCCGCGAGGTGATCGCAGACTCGATCGAGCTGTGCGCCCGAGGCCACCTCTTCGACGGCATCGTCTGCCTGGTCGGCTGCGACAAGACGATCCCGGGCGCGATCATCGCCCTCGGCCGGCTCGACATACCGGGCCTGATTCTCTACAACGGCACGATCATGCCCGGCGTTTACAAGGGCAAGCGCGACGCCACCATCGTGACCATATTCGAGGCGATCGGTGCCTACCGGGCGGGCAAGATGTCGGCCGAGGAGCTCTACGAGATCGAGTCCGTGAGCTGCCCCGGCGCGGGGGCCTGCGGCGGGCAGTACACGGCCAACACGATGTCGATGACCCTCGAGATCCTGGGCCTCTCGCCGGCCGGGCTGAACGGCATCCCGGCCCAGGACAGCCGCAAGGACGAGGCCGCCAGGCGCTGCGGCGAGATCGTGATGGACCTCGTCCGGCGCGACGTCCGGCCGAAGGAATTCGTCACCCGCAAGTCGATCGAGAATGCCATCGCCTGCGTGGCCGCGACCGGAGGTTCGACCAACGCGGTCCTCCACCTGCTCGCGATCGCCCACGAGTACGGCATCCCGCTCCACATCGACGAGTTCGGCCAGATCGCCGACAGGACGCCGATCGTCGGCGACCTGGTCCCCGGCGGAAAGTTCGCCGCGGCCGATCTGTTCGAAGCCGGCGGTCTCAGCCTGGTCACCCGCGAGCTGCTCAAGAAGAACCTCGTCGACGGCTCCACGCCGAACGTCGACGGTGGCACGCTCGCCCCCGACGGCT
>Ga0335076_10001005_pt1 | contig 26992 bp, 23 predicted proteins | sample Lox_Sample_25_FD_206717 | JGI IMG/M metagenome (GOLD analysis project Ga0335076, IMG submission 206717) | Soil microbial communities from Loxahatchee National Wildlife Refuge, Florida, United States - Lox_Sample_2.5 | ecosystem: Environmental > Terrestrial > Soil > Wetlands | place: USA... | reverse complement strand
AGTGTGAACGTTCCATCTGAGGCAACGTCTTGCCCGTAGGCTGGTCCTTGGAATGGCAGATCGGCGCTAAGCAAAATGACCTTTGTATTGTCAGGCACGCTGGAGTTATCGGATAAGGAGACCATTCCAGAGACTGAAAAGGTCTGCTGTACGGGAATTCTGAAGATTAAATCAGAGATATTTTTCCCGGAGTCGAGAGTGATCTCGGCCGCACTCGATGGCTCTTCCGTGCCAGGGTAGTAGACATAGGAAGTTACCGAATCTTCTCCCGTGTTCGTGAAAACCAAACGATATTTGCCGGGATCGAGGTCAGCGCAAAAATTCCCTTTCTCGTCAGGCTCCGCTTCCTCGAATGGCATCGGCGAAGTACTACCTCGGCGCAAGAACATAACTTTTGTATCAGAATCGGATCCGCGTTGACCGTCTTGTATTACGCGGCCACACAATTTGCTTATAGGTGCTTGGTGCACATTCAATAAGTCCTCGGCAACGGGATGCTCACCTCTCAAACGAGCAAGGTTTCCGGTGCTGTCTTCGATTGGAGCTGTAGCCGTGCAGATTCCGGTTGCGAGTTGTCCATTTTCTTTGTACGCATAAACGAGATAGCGTCTTTTCAACTCGAATTGGAAGCCGCAGTCACCGCCACCTAGACCGGTTTCAACCTTCACAGTCTGTGCTTGTGTGCCTCTGTAGAAACGGGTCTCAATGAATGTTACGGACATAACAGGCGGGTTCTCGTCTAGACTCGCTGGTACGATACTCCCGACGAGTGCATCAATCAGCGGAGATTCCATCTTGGCATCTTCGACAGTGCCTTCGAATATCGTGGTGATTCCTCCGTTTCTCCATTCTTCCAATTGAGCTGGCGTGGCATTAGCGGGAGGTGGAGCACAGGTGCATGCGAAAGCGTTCTCGGCAGTCGTGATCAACAAGACAAGTGCGAAAAGGCACCACCTAGGCTTCATCTTCGGTATCCTGTCCGAAGTCCCTCGTTTCGGCAAGAGCATTCCTAGAGTCTCAATCGTCCCTTCCAGCATCTAAACATTGACAATATCTCACTCAACTCTCATAATAGGCCAGAGCGCATGGGGTGAGTAGTTGGAAACAAAGCACTTAAATAGCAGCGAGCGATGAGCAGTGAGCTTTGAGCATGCAAAACCTGGCTTGCTCGCGGCTCACCGCTCATTGCTCACAGCTGAGAGATAAGCACTTATAGGTCGAAACTAAGGAGAATTTTATGGCCAAGATTATCGGAATTGACCTCGGCACCACGAACTCCTGTGTCGCGGTTATGGAGGGTGGCGAGCCCAAGGTCATTGCCAACGAAGAAGGCGGCCGCACTACGCCTTCAGTGGTGGGTTTCACCAAGACCGGAGAGCGCCTGGTCGGGCAGGTGGCCAAGCGGCAGGCAATTACCAATCCCGAAAACACGATTTATTCGATCAAGCGCTTCATGGGACGGCGCTATGACGAAGTCAGCGAAGAAATGAAGATGGTCCCATATAAGGTCGTGCGCCAGGGTGACCACGTGGCCGTGGTGGCGCAGGGCAAGGAGTACACCCCGCCTGAGGTTTCGGCGCTGATCCTGCAGAAGCTGAAGAAGGCGGCGGAAGACTATCTCGGCGAGAAGGTCACCGAGGCGGTCATCACTGTGCCTGCGTACTTCAACGATGCCCAGCGGCAGGCGACCAAAGACGCCGGCAAGATCGCCGGGCTCGATGTGAAGCGAATCATCAACGAGCCGACGGCGGCCGCGCTCGCGTATGGGCTAGATAAAGGAAAAGACGAGACGATCGCCGTGTACGACTTCGGCGGCGGAACCTTCGACATTTCGATTCTGGAAGTGGGCGAAGGCGTGATCGAGGTGAAGGCGACGAACGGCGATACGCACCTCGGCGGCGACAACATCGATCAGCGCCTCGTCGATTGGCTGATTGACGAATTCAAGAAAGACGAAGGCCTCGACCTGCGTGGCAAGGGCAACGAAATGGCGCTGCAGCGTCTGCGCGACGCCGCCGAGCGCGCCAAGATCGAGCTTTCGACCACGATGGAAACCGAGATCAACCTGCCGTTCATCACCGCGGACGCGAATGGGCCGAAGCACCTGGTGAAGAAGCTGACGCGCGCGAAGCTCGAAGGCATGGTTGAAGACATTCTGCAGCGGTCGGTTGGGCCGTCGAAGCAGTGCATGAAGGATGCGGGCGTTGAGGCTTCGAAGATCAATGAGGTCGTGCTGGTGGGCGGACAGACCCGCATGCCGCGCATTCAGGCGATCGTGAAAGAACTGTTCGGCAAAGAAGGCCACAAGGGTGTGAACCCGGATGAAGTGGTCGCGGTCGGCGCGGCGATTCAGGGCGGCGTGCTCAAGGGCGAAGTCAAAGACCTGCTCTTGCTGGATGTGACCCCCTTGACGCTGTCGATTGAAACCCTCGGCGGCGTGGCGACGCCGATGATTCCGCGCAACACGACGATTCCGACCAAGAAGACGGAAACGTTCTCGACCGCTGCGGACAGCCAGACGTCGGTCGAAGTTCACGTGCTGCAGGGCGAGCGGCCGATGGCGGCGCAGAACCGGACACTTGGCAAATTCCATTTGACCGGAATTCCGCCGGCGCCGCGTGGCATACCGCAGATTGAGGTGACGTTCGACATCGACGCGAACGGGATTCTCAACGTGACGGCGAAAGACAACGCCACGGGCAAAGACCAGAAGATCACGATTACGTCGTCTTCGGGTCTGTCGAAGGAAGAAGTGGAGCGCATGGCGAAGGATGCCGATGCGCACGCGGCCGAAGATAAGGCGCAGCGTGAATCGATCGAAGCCAAGAACCAGCTCGACTCGATGGTTTACCAGATCGAGAAGATGCTGAAGGAGCAGGGAGACAAAGTTTCCGGCTCCGACCGCGGGGATGTGGAGAACGCGTTGGCGGATGCGAAGAAGGCGCTCGAGTCGAACGACAAGGCGCAGATGGACCGCGCGCGTGAGACTCTGACGCAGGCGTCGCACAAGCTGGCCGAGCAGATGTACAAATCGGCGCAGGCGCAGACTCCGCCTCCGGGTGGCGATGCCGGGCCGAGTGGCAGCGCCGGCGGTTCACAGCCCGGCAACGGTGAAGCCAAGAAGGACGAAGGCGTAATAGACGCCGAGTACGTGGACGTAGACAAGAAATGATGTGTGGCGCGGACACTCTTGTCCGCGAGGGTGCCCCGTCCTTGTGTCTCCCGATTTTGGAGACGCAGGGCGGGGATTTTGACTTTCGGTTTTAGATTTTGGGACAAGAAGTCAACTTCCCCACACTGTCGCTCCGAAAGCGGGAGCGACAAGCACGCCATCCCAACAAGCCAAAACCGGGCTTGTTGGGAACCCTGGGATGGGGCACCCTACAGTTTTGGAAAAGGGGTAAATCAATTGCAATTTAAAGTTAAAGATCAGGATTATTTTTTAGCATTTGTAGAACAGGAAAGACGCTGGTACGTCTTCGCGCCCACCGCGCGGGGAGTGCATCGCATCCCGGTGTACGTGGATGCGGAGAAGTATGGGACTCCGGAGATGTTGGGGAGCGAGACGACGCTGTGGTCGTAAACTGAACACAGGAAGCTGATATGGGCAATTCTCACGATTCCGCTTGGAAGACGCGTCTGGTCGAAGGGCGTTTTCCGGACCGGACCTTCGATATTGAGTTCTGGCAAGAACAGGGGGACGAGGCAATCTTTTCCGCAGCGTGGGAGATGGTGGAGTTGGCTGAGGAAGTCAAGCATGGCAGAAAACCCGTTTTTAAAAAGAATGTAACGGCGCTTATTCAGTCTGATCGAAATGACGAAATCAATTGTGGTCTGAAGCGCGAACAACAGGAGGCCCATGCCTCACCGCATATCGATAGGCTTTCTTCTGATTTCAGTTTCCCTGTTAGGACAAGATCCCAATAGTTGCCGCAGCCAACATTTCGGCGCGGTCGATCTGCGGAAGGATCAGGTCATAGCTTCTCCCAATCACACCCATCGCGCAGTTCTCGGCGGTTACAACGAAAACGGAGAATCCGGACGGGGCTGGTTGCAGGTTTTTGAAGGCTCGAAGTTGGTGTCTAAATTTGTCTTGAAGGACCTCAGCGCGGGGTTATGGCTCAACTGGGCTCCCGATTCCGATGCCTTTTTCCTGATGTGGAGTGATGGCGGAGCCATAGGTAATTTCCACGTGAGAGTATTCCGAGTTCACCGGGATCGCGTTGTTGAACTGCCGACCATGAAAGTTGCGGAGGCAGAATTTGCTAAAAAGCACTCCTGCGACTCTCGCGGCAATAATGTATTCGCATTGCGCTGGTTTGAAAACTCCGACTCATTACTGATTGCTTCAGGCGTGTACGACACAAGCGACTGTGGCAAAGACATGGGGCTCACGAAAGCGTACCGCGTGCGAACCAATGATGGCACAATCATCAGGAGATACTCGGAATCAGAAACCGAGAGTCTGATAAAGGCGTGCTCGCCGTTTATGGACTGAATGCTGAGTGCTGACTGCTAATTCATGCCTCCTACCACCAAAAAAGATTATTACGAACTTCTCGGCGTAAAGAAGTCCGCCTCGGAAGATGAGATCCGCAAGGCGTTTCGTAAACTTGCGCGCAAGTATCACCCTGACGTCAACCCCGGGGACAAATCGGCCGAAGAGAAGTTCAAAGCCATCTCCGAAGCCAACGACGTCCTGAGCGATCCCAAGAAGCGCAAGATTTACGACCAGCTCGGCTTTTATTCCGACAACATCGATCCAGCAGCGGCTGAGGCCTACGCGCGTGGCGGCCCGACCGGAGCTGGTGGCTTCGGAGGATTTCCCGGCGGCCAGGGCGGAGCAGGCGGAGGCGCTCAAGGATTCGACTTTAGCGGATTCGATTTCGGCGACATGTTCGAAGGCGCGCGCGGACGAACGACCTCTACTGGGGGCGGCGGATTTCGGGACATCTTCTCCAGTATGTTTGGCGGGCGCGGCGGCGCTGGAGTTGCACAAGAAGGCCCAGAGCCGGGCAGCGATCTCGAATATCAGGTCAATGTTCCTTTTTGGACAGCGATTCGCGGCGGCGTCATGCGGCTGAACATCACGCGCCAGGACGTTTGCTCGAATTGCCATGGCAGCGGCGTGATCGAACAGCCCGGCGTCTGTCCGCAATGCAAAGGCAAAGGCACCATTGAACAAAAAGCCGGGAGCATGAAATTCAACGTGACTTGCCCGCGATGCCACGGCACCGGCAAGAATGTTTCGACCTGTCCTGTCTGCCATGGGGAAGGCGTGGTTGGGCGCACCGAGCCGCTCGAAGTGCGAATCAAGGCGGGCACGCGCGATGGTCAACGGATTCGCATCGCGGGCAAGGGCAACGCCGGAACACGTGGAGGCCAGCCCGGTGATCTATACGTCATTATCCGCACAGAGAATCATTCGGTGTTTCGGCGCGACGGCGATGATATTTATGTGACAGTACCGGTAACTGCAACCGAAGCCGCTCTCGGCGCCAAAATCGAAGTGCCGACTATCGATGGCCGCGCGTTGCTGAAAGTCCCTCCCGGAACGCAGTCGGGGCAAAAACTTCGCCTGCGCGAAAAAGGCGTGCCTTCGGCAACAAAAGAGGGCGTTCGGGGAGACGAGATCGTGGAAGTGAAAGTGACAGTGCCAATGCCTCGCGACGAAAAGACAAAAGAACTCCTACGCGAGTTGGCGAAACTGAATCCGGAAGACCCGCGGGAAGAACTGTTCAAGAACGTCTAGTCTCATCTCTGTGAAAAACCTCTGTGTAACTAGGTGTCCTCTGTGGTTGAGGTTTTTCTATCCAGGATTCCCGAAGTGGTACAAACACCACAAAATCCGCCACACGGACGCAAAGATCACAGAGAAATGCCACAGAGGTGTGATATACGCACTGTTCATGGCTGCGGCACCTCAACAAATCACTCCACCAATTGACGACATCACCCGACGGATCATCGGCGCGGCCATGAAAGTTCATACGGCTCTCGGCCCTGGGCTGCTCGAGAGTGCCTATCGGGTGTGCCTTATGCACGAACTTCGAAAACACCGCCTCAATGTCGCTAGTGAGGTCGGATTGCCGGTCATTTACCAAGGCGAGAGGATCGACTTGGGGTATCGCATCGATCTGATCGTACAGGATTCGGTGATCGTGGAGATCAAGTGCGTTGAGGCAATCAATGCGGTCCACAAATCTCAGTTGCTTTCTTACATGCGCCTAAGTGGAAGGCAAGTTGGGTTATTGATTAATTTTCATGTCGAGCATCTAAGAGATGGTATTAGACGAATGGTTGACGGATATGGCTGGCAGAAGAGCTCAACCACAGAGGACACAGAGTTACACCGAGGAACGCCACAGAGGCTCCGACTTCCTCCGTGGATTTTCTCTGCGTAACTCTGTGTCCTCTGTGGTTGAGCTTTTCGCCCATGCTCCCCGCACGCATCACACGATCAATCCTTCGCGGCCTGGATCGCCTTACACCTAAGCCGGCGCGCGCTAACATCCCTGCTCACCTTCTTACCGGCCGACGTGGCGAAGAAGACGCCTACTTCTATCTTCGCAAACGCGGTTACATCATCGTCGCGCGGAATTTCCGCACCTCGCGCCATCGCGGCGAGATTGACCTTATCGGCTGGGACAAGGACGTCCTCTGCTTCGTCGAAGTGAAAACCCGGACGACCAGGGACATCAAACCCGCTGAAGCGGCAGTGGATCGCAAGAAACGCCGAGACATTCGTGTGATGATCCGCTATTACCTTCGTACGCTTCCGCGACGACAGTTCCCTACACTTCCGCAGTGGAGATTCGATATTGTGACGGTGTACTACCGAGACGAAATCCCACTCAAGCCAAAGACAGCCTTGAGGCTACCTAAAATCCCGCATGGAACTACCAACCCACCCTGCGCCAAAATCGGGCGAAAGGGTGGGGCAACCGCAGCGGTTCAGGAATGTCCGACCTTCGAACTATTTCGAAATGTGGCACTCTCATCGTAAAATGAAATCACCCGGGTGGCAGCGGGTGGAGGATCGAATCTTTTGCCCGAACTCAGAAAAGACCCCATTGTTGGCCGCTGGGTAATCATTTCGACCGACCGCGCCAAACGTCCCACCGATTTCGCACGCGATTCCGTAAGAATGAAGGGTGGTTTCTGCCCATTCTGTTACGGAAACGAAGCGAAGACCCCGCCGGAAATTCAGGCGTATCGTCCCAGCCAGAATGGCGGGCCGCCGCAGCGCAACACCCCGGGATGGACGGTTCGCGTGGTTCCGAATAAATTCCCCGCACTTCAAATCGAAGGCAACCTCGACCGTCAGGCCGAGGGCATGTTCGACAAGATGAATGGCGTGGGCGCGCACGAAGTCATCATTGAGAACAACGATCACAATGCGACGCTCGCAACTTTGTCGCCGAAAAAAATTGAGGATGTGCTCTGGACATTTCGCGACCGAATTCTCGATCTGAAAAAAGACCGCCGGCTGAAGTACATTCTGATTTTCAAAAACCACGGAGAGGCCGCAGGCGCGACCATTGAGCACGCGCATTCGCAACTGATCGCGCTGCCAGTAGTTCCGATCTACGTAGCCGAAGAGATCGAAGGCGCCAAGCAGTATTACATCTACAAGGAGCGCTGCGTGTTCTGCGATATTGTCCGGCAGGAGCTCGATGCGGGCATTCGCGTCGTCTCAGAGAACGACGACTTTCTTACGGTCGCACCTTATGCTCCGCGCTTTCCGTTTGAAACGTGGATTCTGCCGAAGCAACACGAATCGGCATATGAGAATTCGTCGTCACGGATGTTTCAGAGTCTCTCCAAGGCAATCCGCACCCTGCTGAACAAAGCCAATCGTGTGCTCGATGATCCACCGTACAACCTGGTCATCCATAGTTCGCCGACGCAGGATTCGAGCAACGACCATTATCACTGGCATATCGAGTATGTGCCCAAGCTGACCAAGGTCGGCGGATTTGAATGGGGCACCGGCTTCTACATGAATCCCACGCCGCCGGAAGAAGCGGCAAAGTTTTTGCGGGAGGCAAGTGTGGAAGAGCCGGCCACGGCTGTGGCGGGACAGTAAACGAACCACATACGTCGCAGCGGCGATTCGCGAAGGCTATTTCAGTTCTTTCATCTGCATCATGGTGCCGTAATCCCTGCCGCTGGGTTCAACTCCCCGCGCCACGATTCCATTGAATGCGTCACGAAGTTCCGGATATTTCTGCACCAGAGCTTTCATGACGGCCATGTTGTCCTCGAACGTCTTGCCCGTATCCGCGACACTTGGCGTCTGATATTTCACGACAACATCCAGGTCCTCGCCGACGGCGAGCGGAAACATGGTTGTCAATTTATAAGTTTTCCCATTTGCCGACGTGAGATCCGCAGTGTTTCCACCGCTTGGAGCCTCAGGCGACTTCATGGTCGATTCCTGCTGGTAGAGTTTGTCCGTTGCTTCCGTTTCCATGAAGGGCACCGCTATCGCGAGTTCCCTTCCCTCAAGATAGTAAAGCCAGGCGCTCAGTGAGTGCCCTTGTGACTTGTACTGATTTGCCTGATTCAGGTACCAGGCGCTGTCATGACCAGCCACCTGCTTCGGGCGCAGGAACAAACCTCCCAATTTCCAATCGGTCCCCGACTGCTGCAACACGAATGAAACCGTGTAGGGCACTTTGGACGAGCTCTCATCCAGGATTTCGACTGCATAATTCCCTGGCGGCAGATTTGGAATAACAAATTCTGCGCTGCTTGCTGTGGGACCGGAGGCATTAAAGATTCCGCATAGAAATTCCGCGCGAGGAATCGGAGCCGTGCCTTCGGCTTTAAGTTCAAATGGAGCCCGTGGACTCGCACTTCCACCAGCCAGGTTCGGCTGCGCTTCCTTAATCGCGTTTTCCAGGCCGGTGAAATTATTGGCCAGTGAAGGAATTGCATTCTGCTTGAGCGAGGCGGTGTCTCCCTGCGAGATCATCTGGAAATAGCGGGTTGCGGTGTTTTGAATCGCCGCTCGGGTCGACGCGTCGAGCTCGTCAGAAGTCAAACAAGTTGGCTCGGCCGGCGCCGAAGTCTGCCCTGCAGCAGCCGTTTGCCCCGCAGCGGAACCAAGAAATATTAAAGCCGTCAGAAGAAATACAGAAAAACAAGTACTCAATTGCAATAGGGTGCGCTTGGATTTCATCGTTTTCCACACGGCGCAGCGGCGCCACAGTTTTTTAACCTGCTCACGTTTGATGCAATTTGCTGCCTGCGGGCGGACCAGAGGTCACCCACCCGGTTTCAAAAATTAGCATATCAGTTCAAGTCGCGGGAGCAACGCGAGTTACGTTTGGAAAACGGCCGGCGAGACCAACCAGTTTTGCTGCTGCTTCATCCAAGTCGCTGGTCGACCATCGTTAAATCCGCCCGGCCCGACTTCACTGATGCAATCGAGGCTACGCCGAGACCGCGGTCACTTCTTCTCCGGTTTCGATTTCCCAGGTAGTGCCGCCGGATTTTCATGCGTGCGCTCGCGGAATCCGCCTCTCATCCCCGTTCCGAGCGTAATGCTGCCTTCACCGAACTTGTCGCGCAGACGGTCAGCCGCGGAAAGCGCATGCTCCCACTTCTCTCGCGTCTGATCTTCAAGAAAGTCTAGTTGCGCAGAGTCCTGGCCAAAAGAAGAAGCCTGCACTCCCAGCAAGCGCACCTCAGCTCCCTTGCGCCAGTTGGCATGAAACAAGCGATGAATCTGCTGATAGATTTCGTTATCGAGTTGAGTGGGAATCTCGAGTGAGTGGGCGCGAGTAATCGTCGTGAAGTCCCTGTAGCGCAGTTTCAGTTGCAATGTCCGGGCGCGTAGTTGGTTCTCGCGAAGCCTGCGTCCGACCATGGTGGACAGGCGCATCAGCGTGGCTTCGAGCTGCTCCACGCTTGCGGTGTCCTCGTTATACGTGTGCTCATGGCTGATGGATCTGGCGGCTTCATCGGCGCCGATCTCGCCTTCGAACCATGCTCCGGCATCTTCCCCGCGAGCTTTGCCGGCGAGTGCGAGTCCCCATTTGCCGAACTTTTCTTCCAAGTCGCGCTCCTCAAACTTCGTCAGATCGCCAACTTTATAGATTCCGACTGCATGCAATCTTTCTTCGGTGACTTTGCCGACGCCGGGAATCTCGCGCACATCGAGCGGTTCCAGAAATTTCGCCTCGCGCCCGGGAATCACGTATAGAACTCCATTCGGCTTCGCTTGACCGGAGCACACCTTGGCGATCAACCGGGATGTGCCAATTCCAATCGAGCAGTTGAGCCGCGTTTCGTCTTTCATTTTCCGGTGGAGCTTGTGCGCGGCAAGCAGCGGCGGCCCGTGCAGGCGTTCGGTACCGGTCATATCCAGGTAAGCTTCGTCGATTGAGACCATCTCCACTTGCGGAGAAAACTTCGTAAGCACGGTGTAAGCCTTCTCCGAGCAGGCGCGGTAGCGGTCGGGATGCCCATCGACGAAGATCGCCTGCGGACAAAGCTTGGCCGCCGTGCGCAACGGCATGGCGGAATGAACACCGAACTTTCGCGCCGCGTAGGAAGCGGCCGAAACGACTCCGCGTTCATGCCGCTGGCCTCCGACCACGACCGGCTTGCCTTTCAACGATGGGTCGAACAGTTCTTCCACGGAGACGAAGAAGGCGTCCATGTCGACGTGGAAAACAGTTCTGGCAGAAGTAGACATTAATCCAAGGCTTTCTTTGCTTCACCAAACTAGGGTCGGGGTTTGGAGACCTCGCCCTTGCACGCGCTTCCTAGACCAGAATTCCCTGCACGTGCTGCTGGCGGACTCGCTCATACGCGCGAACGTATTCGCGGGCGGATACGCGCCAGGAAAAATCCTTCGCCATCCCGTTACGCATCAATTTTTGCCACGACTCCTGATCGCGATACACTTGCAGCGCCTGATGGATGGTCCTTAGCAACGCCTCACCGGTGTATTCCTGAAACTTGAAACCTGTTCCTTTTTTTGCACGCGGGTCCCAAGGGTCGATGGTGTCATCCAGTCCGCCGGTCGCGCGCACGATTGGAACTGTGCCGTACTTCAAACTGTAAAGCTGGCTTAAGCCGCTCGGCTCGTATCGCGATGGCATGAGAAAAATATCAGCGCCCGCTTCCACCTTATGGGCAAGCGCATTGTCATAAGCCACTCGTACCGCAACTTTCTCCGGCACGCGGCGCGAGAGGCGCAGAAACATTTCCTCGTAAAGCTTGTCCCCGCTGCCCAGGACCAAAATCAACACATTCTCAAGCGCCAGCCGATCGACGATCTGCCCAATCAGGTCAAAGCCTTTTTGCGCGGCGAATCGCGAAACAATTCCAATCACCGGCCAGTCGGGATCAGCGCTCCCCATCCCGAAGCTGTCAAGAAGGTCTCGCTTGCATTCGCGCTTGCCGCTCAAATCTTCCAGCGTGTAATGCGCGGCGATGTATTTATCGCTTTGCGGATTCCACTCGTCGTAATCCACGCCATTCAAAATTCCCGTCAGGTTTTGTGCACGGTCCTTCAGCACGCCTTCCAGGCCGAAGCCGAACTCAGTGGTCTGAATTTCCTGGCTGTATTTCCGGCTGACGGTCGTGATCATGTCAGAGTAAACAACCGCGCCTTTCAGGAAGTTCACATTGCCGAAATACTCCATCTTCGCGATGGTAAAAAGATCCCACGGAAGCATGAGTAGCGGCAAAATTTCCGGCGGAAATAGACCTTGGTACCCGATGTTGTGAATCGTGAATACGGTTCCAGCATCACGGAAAGCCGGGTCCTCCGAATATTGCGTTCGCAATAAAACCGGCACCAGCGCCGATTGCCAATCATGGCAATGAAAAATATCCGGTACGCCGAGGATCTTTGATCCCTCAATGGCCGCACGACAGAACAGGGCGAAGCGTTCCGCATTATCCGGAAAATCGCCGGAAGCGGTGCCATAGAGCCCCTCGCGGTCGAAAAACGGAGGATAGTCGACAAAAAAGAAGCGCACGCCGGGGAAACCGGCGCCGGTCACGATGGAACAGAAGCGGTAGCGGTCATCAAACGGAACAGTGATACTTCGCACGACGGTTCGTTCGCCAGCGATGCGGGTATGCCGGTAATGCGGGATGTAAACGCTGACCTCATGCCCGGCCGCGGCTAGCGCGCGTGGCAGCGCGCCAACTACATCTGCCAGCCCGCCCGTTTTTGAAAAAGGAACGCACTCGGAAGCGACGAACGCGATGTGCATGGGCCTGACGTTCCGGCCGTCCCTGTTCTCGCTCCGCGCTATCATATGGGCGAGACACGTGGACCGGCCACGCGTCACAAGTCTAATCGGCGAGATGAACGAGGGTCAATGAAGCTTTCGCGCGCGCGGGCGCCAGAGAAAAAACCCAAACTCGGGCAGCATTTTTTAACCGACACGGCAGCGGCAGTACGAATTGTCGAATCGCTCGGCGATCTGTTGCAGAGCACGGTGCTTGAGATCGGCCCCGGGCGCGGCGCTTTGACTTCGTTGCTCGCCAGGCGCGCGCGGCGGGTGATTGCGGTGGAAAAAGATCGCGTGCTTGCGGCGCAGCTGAGAATGCACCTCTCATTGGCATCGAATGTCGAAATCATTGAAGGCGACATTCTAGCGATTGATCTTGATTCCCTGTTCGGGCCGAAGCCCGGCAGCACGCGGCCGGGCATGGAGCTTGATCCACAGAAAGTGCGGGTGGTCGGAAACCTGCCGTATTTCATCACCTCCGATATTCTTTTGCGCCTGTTCGAATACCGAAAATATTTTGAGCTGATGGTTCTGATGGTGCAAAAAGAAGTAGCTGACCGGCTGGCTGCCAAACCGGGAACCAGCGAGTACGGACTGCTCTCTGCAACGGCTCAGTTGTATTCGCGAGTCGAGAAGCTGTTTACGCTTCCGCCGGGGGCATTTTCGCCGCCGCCGAAAGTGCATTCGAGGGTGGTCCGGCTTGAGCCCTCGCCACGTCTCGACAGCTTGCAAGTGGACGAGGACGGCTTCATGAATTTTTTGAAACTTTCGTTCGCACAAAAACGCAAAACGCTGTGGAACAATTTGAAAGTGCGATATGAGTCTGATGATTTAGATCGCGCGCTGGCCAAGGCAAGAGTGAAGCCGTCCATTCGCGCAGAGGCCCTGTCGCTCGAAGCGAGCGCGAATATCTTCCGCGAGCTCACCTCCGGGAACTCGCATCGCGCCTGAGGTTTTGACGATGAGTGCAATCGTCCGCGAAGCCGCCGTCGCCGGACGCTTTTATCCGGCCAACCCAGAACGCCTGCGCGCGGATGTGCAGTCTTACCTTTCTCCGCAAACGGAGCGCGTTCGTCCGATCGGCTGCGTAGTGCCTCACGCCGGATACATGTACTCTGGCCCGGTTGCGGGCGCCGTTTTTGCGCGATTGGAAATTCCGCGTTCCTGTCTCGTGCTGTGCCCAAATCACACCGGACGCGGACATCCGCTTGCGATCATGAGAGATGGCACGTGGAAGACGCCGCTCGGCGCGGTTCCAATCGATTCCAATCTCGCCGAAGCGCTTATGGAAAAGTTCCCTGCTCTCACCGAAGATTCCGCGGCACACCGCTTCGAGCACGCCATCGAAGTCGAACTTCCTTTCCTGCAAGCGTGCCGGACTGATGTGAAGCTGGTTCCGATCGCAATCGGGACGGGGCAACTCGTCATCCTCGAACAACTCGGGCAAGCTATTGCCACTGTGCTGCACCGGCAAAAAGAAAATGTTCTGATCATCGCCTCAAGCGACATGAATCACTACGAAGACGATGCAACCACGCGAGTAAAAGATCGCAAGGCAATCGAGAAACTTCTGGCGCTTGATGCTCCGGGGCTTTACGAGACCGTCATCAATGAGAGCATCAGCATGTGCGGATTTGGCCCGGCGGTCACGATGCTCACCGCAGCGCGGCTGTTGGGAGCGCAAAAGGCGGAGTTGGTACAGTACGCGACCTCTGCAGATGCATCCGGCGATCGCGATAGAGTTGTGGGATACGCAGGAATTGTTATCTACTGACTACTTTTCCGAGGTTGCCAGCAACCGCAATGCTCGCGAGCGACTGACGTTGATGACTGTTGAATCATCGGCGATCGCTTTCAATTCCGGCGCAATCGCCTGAATGTCAACAAGGCTATTTTCCTGCTGCAGTTCGGCCATTCGCTTCAACTCATCATCGAGCGCGAGCTTCTCGTATTTGTGCAGATAGGTGAGCCGGCGGCCACATTCCAAGGTGGTTGAGAGCCCCTGGAAAATCTCGGTCAGTTGGTCCACTGGCTGGACCAGCGAGTAGTTGTAGGTGGCTTTGGAGTCGTGACTGGCGTCTTTATATGCGAGCACCTTCGTGCCGGTATTCGCAATGTTCTTGCGCCCGGAATCCACCTTGCCGCTGAAATAATGCGCGCGTTTCGCCAGATCGAAAACTTGTGAGCGAACACTATCATCCACCTGAAATTGCAATGTGGGCGGGTCAAAGGGATCGGAATTCTCATCCAGCTTGCCATTGGACGTGTAGGACCCATTACCATCATTGCCGACGACGATCTCGTAATGGCTCGGATTCGATCCCGGAAAATCTAAGGTGAAGCTCACGGTTGCGGCGGGTTTTTCGCCGCAGATGGCGAAAGATAGCGGCAGGAGAACTAACGGAAGAAGCGCGAAAAGACGTTCGGCTCGCATCGGAAAAATTATGCCAGAAGCATGGGGTTTGTAGAGCTAAAGCCAAGCAATTTTATTCACGATCCGTTTCCACCTGCCCTGCAATCCACTCGCCCACTTCTTTGGTCCCCAAACTGCCGCCGATGTCTGACGTGGTCTTCTTCTGGCGGACGGCTTCGAGCACCGAAACCTCGATTTTGTGCGACTCTTTCGTGAGACCAAGATGATTCAGCATCATTGCCGAGGTGAGAATTGCGCCCATCGGATTCGCGACATTCCTGCCTGCGAGCGGCGGTGCGGAGCCGTGAACAGGCTCGAACATGGGCGTCTTACCGGGATGAATATTGCCGCTGGCCGCCATTCCCAGGCCTCCCTGCAGCGCAGCGGCAAGGTCGGTGATGATATCGCCGAACATATTATTGGTCACGATCACATCGAAGGCGCGCGGCTCGCGGACAACCTGCATGCACAGCGCGTCCACATACATGTGCTCGGGCTTGATCTGCGGATATTCGGTCGCCACCTGTTTGAATACGCGTTGCCACAGGCTCCCGGCGTAAGTCATGGCGTTCGACTTATCGCACATCAGGACGCGGCCGCGCGGGCTGCCGTCGGCCTTCTTGCTGTTTTTGGCGTATTCGAACGCGTATCGAATGACTCGCTCGACACCCTTACGCGTGTTGATGTCTTCCTGGATCGCAACTTCGTCATCAGTTCCCTGCTTGAAAATGCCACCGGAATCGACGTACACACCCTCGGTATTTTCGCGGATGACCACGAAGTCCACGTCCTTGGGATCAACTCCCTTCAACGGACACAACGCTGAATCAAGCAAGCGCACCGGACGAACGTTCGCATAGAGGTCCATCTTGAAGCGCATGCCGAGCAGGATTTCCTTGGCATGAATATTCGAGGGCACGCGGGGATCACCGATTGCGCCGAGCAGGATCGCATCGAAGTCGCGGGCGAGGGTTGCGAATCCGTCGGAGGGAACCGTGGTGCCATCTTTGAGATAACGGTCCGCGCCCCAATCGAAGTGCGTGAACTCAAGCGGCGCCCCGGAAGCCTTAAGAACGTTCACGGCTTGGGGAATGACTTCCTTACCGATGCCGTCGCCGGGGATTACCGCAATCTTTTTCTTTTGGGCCACGTGGAAGAGCGGCCCTTCCAGGGCCACGTTATCCATGTTAATGCCAATCTACGCCGCCCTGAAAGGGCCGCCCTTCCACGGTGGCGCCATCGTATGGCCCAAGTGAACCCGAACCCTCCACTGAAAGGTAACACTTTAACAATTTGTTGTAACTACAATAGCGCTAATAAATATTTGCTGCCAACTGCTGGCCAACTGACCACTCTCTTTCCCTTCGCTATAATCGAATTGACTATGCACTTGGCCACGCAAGAAGTCGCTACATCCGGAATCAGTGACTCGCGACGAGAGCTCACGGCGCTCATAGCCGGATGCGGAATTTATCGGCCGCGGCGCGCTCTCCTCTCGCTTACCGGACGCGATCGAGTGCGCTGGCTGAACGGCATGGTCAGCAACAATATTCGCGATCTGGCCGCAGAGCGTGGCGTTTATGCGTTCGTACTCACGCCTCAAGGGCACGTTCTGGCCGACCTCTATGCGTTCAATCGCGGAGAAAGCTTGCTAGTCGAAACTGACCGGGCGCAACTCGAAACACTGTTGTCCGTTTTCCGCAAGTACATCATCATGGATAAGGTCGCGATCGAAGACCGGAGCGAAACGTTTGCCGTTCTCAGCCTGAGTGGACCCAAATCGAATGACGTTTTGGCGTCGCTTGGCTTGAATGCCAATCTTGAACCGCTGCAGATTTCAGAAACTCACTGGAACGGCCTGGAGATCACGCTCGTGCGCGGAAACAATCCTTGCTTTCCAACTTTCGAAATTTGGATTCCAGCAGAAAGCGAAACCAACCTAACTAGTCAGTTGCTACAAGCCGGGGCGGAAACAGTTCAGGAACAAACACAGGAGACGTTCCGCATCTTGTGCGGAATCCCGAAAGTTGGCCGGGACATTCGTGGGCGCACCCTGCCGCAAGAAACCGGTCAGGAGCGCGCGCTGAATTTCACCAAGGGTTGTTATATCGGCCAGGAAATCGTCGAGCGCATCAGATCGCGTGGCGCCGTGCATCGCACATTTGTAGGTTTCGAAGTCGAGGGTCCAGCGCCCACTCCGGGAACGAAGGTTCAGAGCGAAGGCAAAGAGGTTGGCGAGGTGACCAGCATTGCAGTTGCCCCCCTAAAAGGAAAACGCCTGGCGCTTGGCTTTTTGCGAAAGGAATTTATTTCCGGTGACAAAGAATTAAGGGCAGGCGACGCAAAGTTGAAACCGGCGTCATTACCGTTTGAAAATATATTTTCATAATCATTGATCGGAATGTCCGACCCACGCGTGCATTATGCCTGAGAAGAAAACTGAAAGCTTCACAGTAACGGACCGGCGACTCTTCACCGCTGAAGGTGAATTGCGCAAAGACGTAGCGGAAGATCAGGAGCCTCAACCGACTCCGGAACCCGCTGCCCCAACCTCCGCCGGCGCGAAGACTGCCGAAATCCAGCAGCAACCGCAAGGCCCTAGCGTAGACGAGCAGCGCGAGCAGGCCAATGCTTATCAGAAGTCATCAGCGGAAATGGACCGGCAAGCAGAGCTAAGCGGAATTTCCGCCAAAGAAATGGAGATCACGTTCGAGCGCTTTCTCGCGTCTCTCTACATGACCGGCATGTTGCAACTCGGACTGATGCATGAGCAGGGCATGCCACCGCAGGTGGACTTGATGGGTGCGAAGCAGACGATTGACACTTTAGGACTGCTTTCGGAAAAGACGAAAAACAATCTCGCCTCGAAGGAAGAAAATTTTCTTCAGAACGCGCTCTACGAGCTGCGTATGGCCTACGTGGAAGTGACGAACGCCATCGCCAGAGGCCCACAGCAGGTTCCTGCAACAAAATGAAGGCCACGCTCACCGTGCTGGGCAGCGGCACGTCGATGGGCGTGCCTACAATCGGATGCGACTGCCCGGTTTGTCACTCGTCCGATCCGCGCGACCGCCGCACACGCCCGTCGGTTCTGATCGAATACAATGGCCGCGCCGTTCTTATCGATACGACGCCCGATTTTCGCGACCAGGCCATCCGCGAAAATATTCGCAGCCTGGATGTGGTTCTTTATACGCATACGCATGCCGACCACCTTCTCGGGATCGACGATCTCCGGCCGCTCAGTTTTCTGCATAAGCCGAATAAGTTGCCGCTGTACGCGCGCCCGGATGCGGTCGAGTTCATTCGCAAAATGTTCGGCTACATCTTCGACGCGAATTACAAGTTTGGCGGACTGCCGCAAGTCGAATTGAAGCCGATCAATGGATCGCTGGACCTGTTTGGTGCGCGCTTCGAGCCGATCGCGGTCATTCACGGCGACGCGGAAATTCTCGGATTTCGCTTTGGCTCGGCGGCGTATTTGACCGATCACAGCGAAATTCCGGAGAGTTCACTCAAGAAGCTGGAAGGCTTGGATGTGCTGTTTCTGGATGCGCTGCGTTATAAGCCGCATCCGACGCACTCGACGGTTGAGCACTCTTTGCAGACCGTAGAGCGGTTAAAACCGAAGCGGGCGTTCTTTACGCACATTTGCCACGACTTGCCGCACGAAAAAACCAATGCGAGCTTGCCGCCGAATGTGAAGCTTTCCTATGACGGAATGAAGCTGCAATTTGAGATTTAAAGGTTATGGGAACGTAGCGGCCGCTCCGTGGATTTTCTCCGTGTAACTCTGTGCCCTCTGTGGTTAGGTTTTGTGGGCGTGAAAAAATCTTAACCACACAGCACAGAGTTACACAGAAAACCCACAGAGTCGAGCGGTCCAAAAGCAGCTCTGAAGTGATGCAGACTTTCTATCAACTCGATGAAATTCCCGACGGCTTTGGCCCCTCCATTGCCACCGTCGGCAACTTCGATGGCGTGCATCGCGCGCACGTTCACGTGCTCAAAGAAATTGTCGCCCGCGCGAAACAGCGCCACGCGAAATCAGTCGCGGTTAGCTTCGACCCGCATCCTATGCGAATTCTGCGGCCGGATTCGGGACTTAAGTTGCTAACACCGACGCCGGAGAAACTGCATCTGCTGGAAGAAACAGGAATCGATGCAGCCGTCGTGATTCCATTTACGCGCGATCTTTCCCTGCTCAACCCGCAGGAATTCGTAAAACATATTCTGTGTGAACGGCTGCACGTAAAAGAAATTCACGAAGGCTTCAACTTTCGATTCGGCCACAAAGCCACCGGCGACGTAAATCTGTTGACGAAACTTGGCGCCGAACTTGGCTTTGAAGTGTTCGTTTATCCGGAGATGCGAGTGCGCGGCGAATCGGTCTCCAGCACGCGAATACGCGCACTCATTCAATCCGGCAAGGTTCAGCGCGCGCGTTGGCTCCTTGGCCGGCCATTCAGCATTCAATCTACTCCCGGACGGGGGCGCGGTTATGGCTCCAAGTACACCGTGCCCACCATTAATCTGAGCCACTACGACGAGCTGGCGCCTCGCAATGGGGTTTACATCACGCGCACACAAGTCGGCCAGGAATGCTTCGATTCAGTCACGAACATTGGGAACCGGCCCACCTTTGGCAGTGATTCGTTCGCGATTGAAACGCATTTGCTGAACTTTCATCCGCTGGAGACTACGGCGGATAGCAAAATCGAGCTCACGTTTCTTTCGCGGATTCGCGACGAGATGAAATTCAGTTCAGTGGAGAAATTGCGCGAGCAGATCCAGCGCGACATCAGGAAAGCTCAACACTACTTCGAGCTCATGCGCCAAACGAGTAAGTCCGCTGAACTGGGCAACTAGTTTAGTGCGGCAAATAACCGTCTTCCATAGGAAGCTTGCCATCCACCCGGACCACGACCACGTGATCATTTACCGAATGCACCTCGACCAGCCCTACCGCGCCTTGCGTGTTCTCGACGTAGTTCAACACCTCGTCATCGGAATCTGCAAATACCAGCGAATCTTTGTGCTCGGCGACCCAGCTGTGCCATTGCTGCGCCGACATTTTGTTTAGATGTTCGAGGGTCTCCGCCTCTCCTGTCGACGAGCGGTGCAGGACGAGCTGAATGTCTTTCCCATCCGGCCACTTTTTGGTTTCACCACGGAAAATTTTTCCGAGCTGTGCTGATGTCATGGTGGTAACGCCATTCTGCTTTGCAACCACCACCGCCATGTGATGCGCGAAGCACGGGGCGGCCGCGAGCAGGGCGAACAAAAGCAGCCCGATCAGACGAAAAGTTTTCTTCATGCTTAAGCTCCACCCTCAGGCTAGTCGAAGTTATTATTGTGGGGCAGATAACTAAAGTGACCAAGGCAGCACTTTTTGTAAAGAATTGGTCAATAACTCCCGAAAACTAGTCAACCGGACCGGCGATGGGCTCAATATCCGCGCTGCGCCGTTGCGCCAGCACGATCGCGCAGAGCACCATCAGGATTCCGATCGCCTGCAGCGGCCCGACCACTTCCTTCAGAGCAACTGCCGCAATCAGGATGGAGAACACCGGCTCTAAGCAACTCGCAATGATTGCCTTCGTCGGGACCAGCCGCTCAAGTCCCGCAAAGTAAAACGTGAACGGCAGCAGAACAGAGAGAAACGAAAATAGCGCGAGAAAAATCCATGTAGCCGTCGAGTAATGGGCCGCGGCGATTTTATTCGGCGGATTCACAATGATCCAAAACAGCGAAGCCGAGAAGGTCGTGTAGAGCAACACCATCCAGCGGTCGCAGCGCGCGAGCAGATCGTGCCCGCCGATGTTGTAATAGCTGAACGAAAACGCCGCGCCCAGGGCCGCAGCAATGCCGATCACATCCAGTTGCAATCTGCTGCGCCCGATTAGACCAATCACCAGCGCGATCCCGGAGATCGCCAGCACGACCGATCCGATTTTAGAAGAACTCAGGCGTTCCCTTCCTCGCGCAACCATGTATACCAGCACCCACACCGGTGCTGTGTACTGCACGATAATCGCAGTCGCAACGTTCGTTCTTTGAATGGCGAGGTAATAAAAATAATTCGAGGCAGCAACGCCGCCCAGTCCCAGCAGAATCAGTTTCGCGAAATCAGAGCGCGAAATCAGCAGTTGCTTAAATCCGCGCTGCACCAGAAGCCCCAAGCCGACGGCTAGAAAAGAAAGGCTTGTGCGGCACTGGGAAAGAATAAGTGGATCGACATTTCGGATTCCGGCGTGCGGCAGCAAGCGTCCGGTAAACGCCGCCCGGCCGAGGCTGGCCGAGAGTCCCCAGAAGAACGCTGCTGTACCGATGTAGAGAAAACCACGAATCGATGACTGTGGAGATTTTTGGATTTCGGAATCTGCTTTCGGCGAAGCGCCCGAGCTTTGCGTCATTCGGTTTCCAGCCGAATTTCGTAAGCAATGCGGGCCGTCTTGCTCAGCATGGCGGCGACTGAGCAATATTTTTCTTCGGAAAGGCGTACCGCATCCTCCACCGACTTGCGGTTCACCTTGCCTGAAACGTGATAGAGCAGCTTAAGTTCCGTATACACCCGCGGCGGTTCGGGAGCTTTTTCGGCGTGAACAGTGACTTCGAGAGCAGTCAACGGCTCGCGTTTCTTCTGCAGAATCGTTACCACATCAGCGGCCGTGCACCCGCATAGGGCGATCAGCACGAGTTCCATCGGGCTGCTCGCGACTTTGCTCTCACCGTCCATGAGCACGGAATGGCCTGAATTGCTCGTGCCCGCGAACTGCATTTGCCCCGCCCACTTCGCGGATGCTCGAATCATTGCTCACCTCCGGTTGTCAGTTTTTGGTTCGGGATGGATTAACACGCGAAACAGCTCCGGCGCCTCCCGCTTGAACCGGGTCTCAAGCGCCGTCGAAAGATCGTGCACACGTGAGAGCGGCATGCTGTCAGGAAAGGTGCAATGGCAGGAGATGTACACCTTCCCTCCTACTCGTTTCACTTCGATATCGTGTGTGTCGAGAATGTCGGGAAATTCTTCTGAAACCCTTTTCAGGCGCTCTTCTAAATATCCATCGCGCGTGATCTGCTCACCGGCTTCTATCGTCGACGGTTCGCTTTCAATGTGGGTCAGAATCGAGGCAATCTCCGGGACCTCTTCGCGAATTTCCGATTCCATCGTGCTTACGCGATCGTGCGCTTCTTTCAACGGCAGATTTTCGTCTAACTCCAGGTGTTGCTCAACGTGCAATTCGCCGTGAAGGTCCTGAACGCTGACGTCGTGGACGTTCAAATTGTGACGAGTGGCTACCGCCCGGACGCGATCAAAAATGTTTTCAGCCGAAGTCGCACGCGGAATCGGATGGACCACAACATCCGTGTTCGGCAGAATGCGGCGCACCGTGTCGCTGACCTCATCCGCAAGCTGGCCTGATCGCTGGAAGGTAACGTTCCGCGCCAGCCCGACCGATACATCCGCGAAATAGCGATTGCCGGCGCGGCGAATGCGCACACGGTCAACTTCGAGTAGGCCTTCGATGTTCGCGACGGCATTAATGATTTTGCTGCGAGCTCCAGGTGGTGCGGCGTCAAGAAGCGCATCAATGGTGCGCCGAGCCAAGCGGGTGCTGACAAAGATGATCACCCCGGCTACAAATAGCGCCGCAATCGGGTCGGCATCAGTCAGCCAGCCGGCATGAATTCTTCTGCCCAGAAGCACGAGGCCCAAGCCGAGAGCAACCACGCCGCTCGACCAAATATCAGTCGAAAAATGCAGCGCATCCGCCTGTAAGGCCTGACTATCGTATTTGGCGGCAATTGTTCCCAATGCCCGCGAACGCCAGAAGTCAACAGCCATCGAGAAAAATAAAGTCAGAAATGCGGCCAGGCTAGGCTCAATTACCACGTGATGAAAAAAGAGGCGCTTGACGGCTTCATAAATAATCACGCCGCATGTGGCGAGCAGCAGGCCGGTTTCGATGAACGCAGAAAAGTTTTCGAACTTGCCATGACCATACTGATGGTCGGCATCGGCTGGTTTGTCAGATACGCGGACGGAAAACAGTGTGATGGTGGCGGCGATTAGGTCCAGCGCCGAATGCGCGGCTTCGGACAAAATGCCCAGGCTGCCGGTCGTGATCCCGACGAAAATCTTCAGCCCGGTAATCCCCAGAGCGGCAAATAGCGAATTCGCGGCTGCAGTTCGCTTCTCTGAGCGCATCGCCTCCGAGCTGAATGCTGTGGGTAAGCCGGACATATCAGAATTATCGCTTTGCGGAGTGCTTCCGCCAAGCGCCCGACACCGTGTTCATTGCCCCCAACTGTGCTAGGATTCTGTGTAATCCCTTTCACATTCCCTGGAGGTTCTTTTGAAGAGCATTATTAACGGAGCCGTCTGTCTTCTGCTGCTGGCGGGCGCGGCGGTGAGCCAGACCACAACCTCGGCGCCTGTACTGAAGGCTCGCACAGCCGATCCGAATGAGTTGGTGCCAAACACGCCCATAGCGCCGGACACTCCGGTCATCACCATTCAGGGCGTCTGTGACAAATCCGCGGCCGCCACTTCGACGGCAACCTGCTCAACCGTTATTACCAAGGCCCAGTTCGAGAAGATCGTCGATACGTTGCAGCCCAATATGTCTCCTGCGCAAAAGAAGCAATTGGCAACGCGCTACGTAACTGTCCTCGTACTTGCGAACAAGGCGCAGCAATTAGGCCTGGATAAATCTCCGGAATTTGACGAGCAAATGCAGCTCGCCCGTCTGCAGACGCTGGCACAGGAAGCGCAAAGAAAAATGCAGAAGGACGCGACTGATGTCTCTGACGACCAGATCAGCTCCTACTACCAACAGCACGCAGCCGATTACAAGAGCATTAGCTTTGAGCGCATTTTCATCCCTAAGCAGAAGCAAATCGATGTTACCGACGAAAAGCCCGATGACATTGCCGCAGCGCAAACCAAACGCGCAGCTTCAGAACCAGAGATGAAGGCGGAAGCCGACCAATTGCACGAGCGCGCCGCCTCTGGCGAGGACTTCGCGAAGCTCCAGCGGGATGCCTACGATTTTGCCGGGAGCAAGATGAAAGAAACCAGCGTGAAGATGGACAACATGCGTAAAACCAGTATTCCGCCGAGCGACGCCTCGATTTTCGATCTGAAAACCGGCGAAGTTTCGCAGGTGTTCGGAGATCAAACTGGATACCGCATTTACAAGGTCAGCCAAGTTACCGACCTGCCGCTCTCCAGTGTTCACGAAGAAATCAAACGCACGCTTGAAGGCCAGAACATCAGGACTTCATTCGAATCGTTGCAGAAATCTACCAAGGCTACGTTTGACGAAGCTTACTTTGCCACACCGGCGCCACCTTCATTGCGGAAGCCGGGAGAAGGACCAGCGGCACAAGGAGCGCCATCGCAACCTGCCCCTGGTAAGAAGTAAATGGCAGATGCACTACCGTCGATTGTGGTGACGGGAATTTCCGGGAACCTCGGCCAGCGCCTGCTGCCGATGCTTTCAGGTTTTCGCGTAGTGGGGGTGGATTTCCGCGCGCCCAAGACCGAGTTCCCGCTGAAATTCGTTCAGATGGATCTCAGTGTCGAATCCTCCTGCCAGGAATTTCTGTCGCTGCTGCGCGAAGTTCGACCGGTTGCGGTGATACATCTGGCATTCGTCATGGATGCCGTGCGTACCGGCATTCTGGACCGTGACCGCATGTGGCAGGTGAACGTGGCGGGCACCGCCCGGGTGATGGAAGCGGTGACGGAGGCCAACCGCGAATGGCCCATGGTGGAGAAGTTTATCTTTATTAGCAGCGTTTCCGCCTACGGTCCCAATCTCTCAACTCCTGCCACTGAGGACACTTCACTCGCCGCGCACACCTACATCTATGGCGTGCACAAAATGGAGTCGGACAAAGTTGTCCAGCAGCGCGCCCCGGCCCTGCGTGGCTGCAGTGTATACATCCTGCGCCCGCACATCTTCGCGGCTTCCGACATTCAGAATTATTTTATGGAAGCATTTCGCGGCGTCCCGGGAGGAACCAGCAAGCGCGCAGCGAAAATGCGTGAGAGCGGCACCCGTCTTCCCTGCATGCTGCCCACTGGCGACAAGTATCTCCACCATCGCGTGCAGTTCGTGCACATCGAGGACGTGGCGCGCCTCATCACCTTCATCTTGCACAAGACCGAACCCGAATCGCAGCGCCTGACCATCCTTAACGTGGCTGGACGCGGTGGCACCCTGACCTATGACCAGTGCATTCGATTGGCCAACGCAAAGCTGGTTCGCGTACCGACTGAAAAACTGTTCGGGCTGGTGCTGAAATTCCTCTGGGCGATCAAGCTCTCAACCATTCCACCCGATGTCGCTTCATACATGACCTCAGACACGGTGATGGACACGTCTCGGTTGCAGGCGTTTCTCGGCTACGAGTACGAGAACGTGATCCGCTTTCCGATCGCCGACGCGTTCTCAGAATGCTTTCGCAAACCTGAGGTAAAGGAACAAGCTGTCTCGGCAGAGAAGGTTAAAGTTTCGTGAAGCAAGAAATTCCATGCGATTCCTTCGTGTACCTTTGTGTCCTTCGTGGTTAGAATTTTTGGAATAATGCCCAAGAAATCGATCACGAAGGGCACGAAGTGACTCGAAGGTACGTTCCGTTCCTCTGTGGCGTTCCTCTGTGCTCCCTGTGCCCTCTGTGGTTGAGGTTTAGTCCCTGTGGTTGAAATTTAGTCGCTGTGGATAAGTTTTAATTGGTCTGCTTAACCCTTAGTCCCCCGATACAGCCCCGCAATACCAAACGTGTAAGCCGTCCACGAAACGTCTCGGAAGCCCAATTCCCGCACTCGCGACATCATCTCCTCCGGCTCTGGAAACCGCGCGACCGAAGCAGGTAGATACGAATACGCCCCATTATTTCCCGAAATTATGTTTCCGATTTTCGGCAGCACGCGCTTGAAGTACACATCGTAAAACTTGCCCAGCATGCCCTTTGGCTCGCTGAATTCGAGAATCCCGAACTCTGCGCCAGGCCGAAGCACGCGCTGAATTTCACGAAGGCCGGCTTCGTAATCCGCAAGATTGCGAAATCCGAACGCCGACGTGACCAGGTCGAAGCTCTCATCGGGAAACGGCAATTGCAGCGCATCCGCCTCAATCCATTTCATTCGCTGCTCTGGCGAACTTTTTTTTGCCGCCAGCGCCAGCATCGTGTGCGAAAAATCCGCGCCGGTGATTTCTGCCCGTCTCCCGCGCCGCCGCAGCGCAAACGCCATATCGCCTGTGCCGCAACACAGGTCGAGCACGCGCGCATCCGGACGCGAAAGGACATGCGCGAAAACTCCAGCCGTGCGACGCCACCACAGCTTATCCACATTTGCCGAAAGAAGATGATTGAGCAGGTCGTAGCGCGGCGCAATGGCCGTAAACATTTCTCGAATGGCCCGCGCCGCTGACTCGCGATCAGAAGCTCCCGCCGGGGCCGCCCCGCGAATTGTAGTGTTCGCCGTCATCCGTTTCACGCGCGCGAAAGCCGCCGGATTTCCACGAGGCCCGCCGCCACAGCTTGCTCTGGGACGTTGTTCACAACCTCGACTCTGCCGATCTCTTTCGGCAGCACAAAATTCAGAACGCCCGCTTCCGTCTTTTTGTCAGACTTCATCAACTCCATGGCTTTCGCATTCTGCACCGCCACATTCGGCAGTTCACCCCATGCCAGGCTCGCATCACGGATTCGTCCGAATGTCCCGTTGCCAGAGAATCCAATCCGTTCAGCGATCTTCGCCGCCGCAATCATTCCCCACGCTACTGCTTCACCATGCAGAAAATGACGGTACGCCGTCGCAGCCTCGAGCGCATGGCCGAGGGTGTGCCCAAAATTCAGCACGCGCCGCAATCCACTTTCTTTTTCATCTGCCGAGACAACTTCCGCTTTCAGCTTCACCGATTCCGCAATCGCCCACGTCACCAGCTCTCGATCCTTTCTCAATTTCTTGATCGAGCATTTTTCGAGCCGCGCAAACAACTCCGCGTTGCCAATCACTCCGCACTTCAACGCCTCATACATGCCGGCGCGGAATTCGCGCTCCGGCAACGTCTCCAGCACCGCGGGATCGATCAGCACAATCTCCGGTTGATAAAACGTTCCCAGTAGGTTCTTCCCAGACTTCAGGTTCACCCCGGTCTTGCCCCCGATCGCCGCATCCAGCTGCGCCTGCACCGTGGTCGGCACCTGCACCAGCTTCACGCCGCGCATATAAACGGAGGCCAGCATTCCCGCCACATCGCCAACCACGCCTCCGCCGAATGCAACTACCACGGCCTTG
>Ga0335076_10001004_pt1 | contig 27086 bp, 23 predicted proteins | sample Lox_Sample_25_FD_206717 | JGI IMG/M metagenome (GOLD analysis project Ga0335076, IMG submission 206717) | Soil microbial communities from Loxahatchee National Wildlife Refuge, Florida, United States - Lox_Sample_2.5 | ecosystem: Environmental > Terrestrial > Soil > Wetlands | place: USA... | reverse complement strand
CATCTGCCGCAATCACGGCGGCTCCCTTCAAGTCGTTGTATCGAAAGCGCGCAAACCCGCCGCGCCCGCGCACGCCTTTGTCTCATCGCGCTTCCGATACAACACTAGGACTTGTGGACCGTTTGGTAGTAATTGGACTAAAAGTCACTGACCAGCAAGGGTCTTGCGCATTTATGTGACGCGGATCACATCCCTAGGTACATGCTACCCGCTAGCTTGCGAGCATACCCAATGCCTAAACAGACTTTTACTTCGTTCGAGGCTTTCTTTGACGCATTCCGGTTTGCAAATATGCGTCCGATGGTTCTCGGGCCTTCAGGTGAAAATTGGATACTCGCAACCCTGGTTCTCAACAATCTGAGCATCCAATGGGGACAGGCAGAGGCCAAAGTGGTCGTAGAGGGAGCGCCAAGAGCTGGTGGGGTCTCCATCTTTCTTCCGACTCGGACCCCTGAGGCATGGTGTTCGAATGGACGTCAGTTTGACGAACTGTCTTTGATGGTCGATGTGCCGGGCGCCGATTTCTGCTTAGCTGCTGTCGCGGCCCCGCGCAGTTGGTGTGGTCTTTATATTCCGAGTCAGGTGCTTGCGAACGCAAACGGAGATCTGTCGACCTTTACCGGTTCCAGGCGTGGTTTTTTTCGGGTGTCACGCCAACGGATCATGAGGTTCCGATCAGTCGTTGGGCGGCTCGAAGCGATGGTTCACGGAATGCCTGCCGTCTTGGAATCGGATGATGGGCAGAGGGCAACGGGCCAGAAACTGCTTCGAGAAGTCCGCAACCTACTTGCTGCCCCGAACTCAGTCGAACTCGCGCCTGGCCGCCATTTACTGCCGCGAACACAGATTATTCGCAGGGCGATGGATTTCGTCGATCAGCATGACTGCGACTGCCTGTCCGTCGAAGACCTCGCTATTGCGGCAGGTGTGTCTGAGCGGACACTCCGTGATGCCTTTCTCGGTTACTTCGGGGTACCGCCTGTCCAATATCTGAATCGCAGGACATTACACCAGGTTCGCAAAGCGCTTAAGACCGCCGATCCTTCCGTGGCTACCGTCACTGAGATTGCGACTCAGTTTGGTGTTTGGCAATTCGGCCGCATGGCGCGTGACTATCGCCTGCTGTTCGGGGAGCTGCCGTCCGAGACTTTGCGCCGGAATTCCGGCGCGGGTGCAACAACGCCAGCCATCAGTAACTGAGGGCACAACCAAGCAAAGTCACCGCAGAAGAGCAGTTGTGAAGAAGCCGGTTTGAAAGCGGAAGAATTTCGATTTTTGCCGAAATTGAATAGCCAGTTCGATGCCGGTCTCGTAGGCTCCGCACAAAGTTAATTCACAGGTGATTCGCAGATGGTTATTGGCAGGCGGTTCGACGGAGGCGACACATGGTCAGACCAGAGGACAGCACCTGGGCGGAGACCCGCAGAGCCTGCCATTCGCGTCACGGTTTCGACGAATTTTGTGGATCCCGCCCAACACATCCTGGAACGACGCTATGACCGTCTCGCTAATCACGATGACACACACCTTGAATGTCCCTGAAAGCGCCATGCTCGAGAAGGTTTAGTGGTGCTGCAATGGACTCCGAACAGAACCCATCGGTCAAGGCCAGCTCCACCGAGGTTTCCCTTATCCGAGGAGGCCTCCTCTATCGAATGCAGTGCGCAATCGGACTGTCGCGTCCAAATCAATGGAATCTCGGCCGCCGGATTGCTGTTCTGCTCGCCGTCGGTTGGTTACCTCTGTTTTTGATCACGGCGAGTACAAATCCTAACGGCCTGTTTTCTCTCTTGAAGGACTATCGGGTCCATTCCCGGATGCTCATTGCTATTCCTACGTTATTAATCGGGGAAGTCCTTATGGACAACCGGTTCCGCGCGGTTTTTGCACATGTCCGCAGAGCTGGCCTGTTGGAAGCTGCAGATCTGGCGCACATGGACGGAGTAGTTGCGAGGCTCGTTTGGCTACGCGATTCCCTTTCGCCCGAGTTGGTTATCCTGGCGCTCGTGATTGTCCATACTGTAAGTGTATACAAAGGCCTAGTCGACGCTACACCGTGGCTTGGGTACACGTTTGGCGGCGAACTGCATTTAACGTCGGCGGGCGTGTATGCCGTTGTAATTTGCACCCCTATTTTTCAGTTTTTGCTCGGTCTCGCGCTTTGGAGATGGTTGTTGTGGACATTCTTCGCCTTCAGCTTGTCCAGGACGAATTTGAAGCTAATTCCTACCCATCCCGACCGGCACGGCGGGCTAGGCTTTCTCGGGCTGACTTCGGCCGCCTTCGCACCGATCGTCTTCAGCACGACCTCCGTAATCGCAGCAACATGGCGCAACGACATTCTTCATCACGGCGAGCACCTCATCAATTTCAAGCTACCCACGATTGTGCTGATTGCTCTGATCGCCGTAATGGCGCTTGGGCCCTTAGCCTTTTTTATTCCTCGCTTGGCAGCACTACGTCGCAAAGGAATTCTGGAATACGGAGTTCTCGGCCAGCTTCACAGCGCGGAGTTCCACGAGAAATGGATTGTGCATCGGGCGGGTCATGAAAGCGAATTTCTTGCGGCACCTGAAAGCATTACTCTTAACAATTATGGTCAAGCCTACGAGAAGATCGAAGAGATCAGCGCCCTTCTCGTCGATAAGGGTTCGCTTTACACCTTGGCGGGCGCTGTGCTCATTCCCGCGCTACCTGCGATTCTTGCAGAGATCCCGATTGCCGTCGTCTTGAGAGACCTGCTTGAGGCGCTCCACTGATTTGTTTTGAAATGGCTTCGCTTCCGATCCCGAAAGGGGAGTTTGACGAGCATGAACACCAAAGTGATTTCGGTGAAGTTAGCCAAATTCGCGAAAACAAGGAGAATGCGAATGAATCTGAAAGTAAAATGCATGATGATTGGCGCGGTAGCACTTCTGACCTCTGCCCCAATATTTCCACAGAATCCTGAACTTCAGCAGAAGCTTGCCGCGGTCAAGCAGTCTGTTGCCGAGAACAAGCAAAAACTGCTGCAGTACGAATGGACTGAGACACAACAGCTGACGCTCAAAGGAGATGCGAAGCCTCCATCTAAGAATCTGTGCCGGTATGGTCCCGATGGGAGTGTTCAGAAAACAGCAATTGGCGCTCCGCCGGAACAACCGAGTGGCGGCAAGATGAAACAAAAGGTCATCGCGAAGAAAAAAGCCGAAATGAAAGATTATATGCAGGACGTGAAGGCTGTCCTCGGTATGTATGTGCCACCTGACCCCCAAAAGATGCAGGCAGACTACCAAGCCGGAAAACTCTCCTTCAACCCCGTGCCTGGCGCGATGAATTTAGTCTTTGCTGATTATGCCCAGCCCGGAGATAAAATGACCCTTACGTTTGACACTGCCACTAAGAAAATCACCGGCTTGAACATCACTACATACATGGGCCAGGAGAAAGATGCTGTGACGTTGCAGGTGCAGATGGGCAGCCTGCCGGATGGCACTAATTACACGCAACGGACCGTTCTTAACGCGACGGCGAAACAGCTCGTCGTGACCACCACTAATTCCGATTACCACAAACTCTGATGTATTTCGATTTCAACTTCGGCAATGTTCCCGTTGGTCAGGCGCTCGGTAAGGTCGTGCCTAGGAAGAGTGAAAGGCTAAAGGTTCAAGCGGCCGGGAGTTTCCGCTTCACAATTCTGGGCCGCCCTGCCTCGAACCGAGCAGCGGAAACCCGGGCCGTCGCACACGATTTTATAAAGCCCAGTTAAGGCGGGATGTGAGGCAGGTCACACAATAATTTCCAATTTAACGGCGCGCACTCACCAAGAGCAATGCCATCTGAGAAATTAGGCATCCTCTCGCAGGGCGAGACTCGGCGATAATAACCTACAGACAAGATAGACTCATGCAAATTCGCTATCGTGGTGGCATTGCTAGTTTCGCTCGTGTCGGCGGCTGCGCAGCTTTGCGCGCAAGACATGGCGCCACGAGCCTAGGGGATCGGGCAGGGGTGACCGAAGAGCCTCTCAGTCTGACCAGCCACCGTTGACCGCGAGACCAGAATCTCCTAGATTATGGCTCGCTCCGGTTGATGACCTCTCCGCCTCTACAACTGGATTTCGCGATTCCCCCGCGCCCGAACGAATGGAGTAACCATGCCAGCAACTCGCGAAGGCGCCAGACTCCAAGAGGCAAGCACGCTTGAGACCATGAGATTCCAACAGGTAGGCGCTGGCAAGAAGCCTTGGCGAAAGTGGGGGCCCTACCTAAGCGAGCGGCAGTGGGGGACCGTTCGCGAGGACTACAGCCAGGACGGCAATGCATGGAACTACTTCACTCACGACCAGGCCCGGTCACGTGCCTATCACTGGGGAGAGGATGGTATCGCTGGAATCTCTGATGACACACAGCACCTTTGCTTCGCTCTTGCGCTGTGGAACGGTAAAGATGCGATTCTCAAGGAGCGCCTCTTCGGATTGACGAACAGCGAGGGCAACCACGGAGAGGATGTGAAGGAGTACTACTTCTACCTCGACAGCACGCCGACCCACTCCTACATGAAATACCTCTACAAGTATCCCCAGGCAGCTTTCCCGTACAGCGATCTGATTGAGAAGAACAGACAGCGTAATCGAGGCGACATGGAGTATGAGCTCCTAGATACGGGTGTCTTCAATGAAGATCGCTACTTCGATGTCCTCGTGGAATATGCCAAACAGACTCCCGAGGACCTCCTTATCCAGATCAGCGTAATGAATCGCGGGCCTGAGCCAGCAACATTACACGTCCTCCCGACCCTGTGGTTTCGCAACACTTGGACGTGGTGGCCCGATACACCCAAGCCGTCTCTGAGGCAGGTCTCCGGCCAGAATGGCGCACAGATCATTGGGGCGTCACACGCAATCGTGGGTGATCGGTATCTGTACTGCGAGAGAGATGTCCCGCTGCTGTTCACGGAAAATGAGACCAACAACGAGCGCATCTTTGGCACCCCCAACGCCTCTCCTTACGTCAAAGACGGAATCAATAACTACGTGGTCCATGGAAATCGCGAAGCCGTCAATCCCGAGAAAACGGGAACTAAATCCGCGGCACACTATCAGTTAAATGTTGGTGCAGGAAACTCAGCAACGGTTCGCCTGCGACTAAGCGATCTGGCGCCGGCGGCCATCGGCGATCCCTTCAGGGCTTTTGCCGAAATCATGCAGACTCGCCAGCGCGAAGCGGATGAGTTCTACAAATCCATAACTCCGGAACGCGTCGGCAAAGATGAAGCCCTGGTTATGCGTCAGGCGCTGGCGGGGATGCTGTGGTCCAAGCAGTATTTCTTCTTCGACGTGGATAAATGGCTCACGGAACACGGTGTGAATTCCCTGAAGCCCGGCGGCAGGAAGATGCGCAATAGCGAATGGTTCCACATGATCAACGAGCACATCATCTCTATGCCGGACAAGTGGGAATATCCCTGGTATGCCGCCTGGGACTTGGCGTTCCATACCGTCGCGCTCTCCACCGTGGATGTAGAATTTGCAAAGGAACAGCTCGACCTGATGCTACAGGAGTATTTCATTCATCCGAGCGGTCAGATCCCAGCGTACGAGTGGAACTTTAGCGACGCCAATCCGCCGGTACACGCATGGGCGACAATTTTCCTATACCGCACGGAGCAAGCGCTTAAAGGGCAAGGCGACCTCGAGTTCCTCAAACGCTCGTTTTCCAAACTGATGTTGAACTTCAGCTGGTGGGTGAACCGCAAAGACCGCTTTGGCAATAACCTCTTCGAAGGCGGTTTCCTCGGGTTGGACAATATCGGTGTCTTCGACCGCAGCGCTCCGTTGCCCACAGGAGGCAGCCTTGAGCAGGCTGATGGCACCGCGTGGGTCTCCATGTTCGCCCTGAACATGTTGGAGATCGTCGTGGAGTTGGCGGCCCACGATCCTTTTTACGAAGATATGGCCATGAAGTTGGCGGATCACTTCCTTTGGATCGCTCACGCTATAAATCAGACCGGTCCTGGTGGCATGTGGGACGAGCACGACGGGTTCTACTACGACGTCCTGCGCCTCCCCGATGGAAGTACGAGTCGACTCAAGGTTCGCTCCATGGTGGGACTCCTACCCTTGTTTGCCACCTCCGTGATCGAGCCGTGGCAACGCGAACGGACACCGCGGGTGACGAAAATTCTACGTGAACGTTTGCAACGTATGCCCGAACTGCGCAAGAGCATTCATGCAACAGGGTTCGGTCACCAGGGGTATGCCGATCGCGGTATCGCTGCCTTGGTGAATGAGGATAGGTTGCGCCGGATTCTATCACGCATGCTGGACGAGAACGAATTCCTCAGCCCTTACGGCATTCGCGCGCTCTCGCGCTACCATTCCGATCATCCTTACATCTTCAACGTAAATGGCCAGGAATTTCGTGTCAATTATCTTCCTGCGGAATCCGACACCGGCATGTTTGGTGGAAACTCCAACTGGCGTGGCCCGATTTGGATGCCGGTGAACGCGCTGCTGATCCGCGCGCTGCTATCGTTCTATTTGTATTACGGCGACAGTTTCAAGATTGAGTGTCCCACTGGCTCAGGCAAATTGATGAACCTCTTCGAGGTCGCCCATGAAATCGCCAAACGTCTGGAACGGATCTTCCTGCGGGACAAATCCGGCCGTCGACCGGTGTACGGAGGCACACAGAAATTCCAAACTGATCCCCAATGGAAGGATTACGTCCTGTTCTACGAGTACTTCCATGGCGATAACGGCGCGGGCCTGGGGGCTAGCCATCAGACCGGATGGACCGGAGCGGTCGCGAAACTGATAGAGCTTTTTGGGCGTCTAGACGCGCAGTCATTTCTAGATGCCGGCAAAGCAGGCGCTTTTGCGAAGAAGGCTGGTACCACGTAACAATCGATTCGCTCGAGCCTAAGCGTGGCCGCGTACCTTTATTTCGTGCGCAAAGAAAAACACCCCGCTCCGTTAGTGTGATTGAGCCGTGGCCCAATGGGAACGCCGGACGCTCGGGCGCAGTTAGTCCACGCCGCCGCGTCCCAAACCCCAGATAGAAGGTCTCCCATGAATTTTGGAACAATATTAGTCGCCATCTCGGTTGTCGCACTTCACTTGGTCGAAGCTGGCCCGCTCCGGGCACGTGAGAAGTCGGACGTCATCGTAATGAAGAACGGCGACAAGATCACCTGCGAGGTCAAAGGACTCAGTTCCAATACGCTGTACATCAGCGTGGATTACATGCTCAACACGATTTCGGTGGATTGGACCAAGGTCGCTCACATCGACAGCAAACAATTGTTCCTAATCCGGACGCAAGATGGAATCGTTTATACAGGTACGCTCTCGACGCCGAAGACGGCGGAAGGTCGGCCACTTGAACTCGAGATCTGGGAGGCTACGGAGGAAAAAGTAATTGTGAAACGAAAGGAAGTGATAAATGTGGCCGAGACGTCGCGTAGTTTCTGGCAACGTTGGAACGCCGCACTCGGATCAGGTTTCACATACACGAAGGGCAATGAGACCTCGCAGTACAATCTGAACTCCGATCTCGGCTATGTTACCGATCGATGGTCCGCTGGAGCGAGCTACAACTCTAACCTGACCACGAGCACGGGTACGACGACTTCGACAAGAAACCAGCTATCCTTTTCCGCGCAGCGCCTGATGCGTTGGAACAATTGGTATTACAGGGGACTTGTCGGCCTTCTACAGAGTTCGGTGCAAGGCATCCAACGACAGGAAACGTTCGGTGGTGGCATCGGAAAAAACATCGTGAATACTGGAAGTACGCTCTTCAGCGTCTACGGTGGCTTCGCGTGGCAACACATCCATTATGAGCAATCGATTTTCCCCGCGCCAACACAGCAGGTGACGTTTGGGCTGGTGGGAGCGCAGTTCAAGATGTTCCGCTTCAACCGGACGACTCTCGACATGAGCGCCAATTTGCTGCCGGCACTCTCTGATCCTGGACGGCTTCAGTTTAATGCTAATGCCTCGTACTACGTGAAGCTTTGGGGCCAACTGAACTGGACTTTTACGTTTTATGCCAACTGGGACAATCGGCCTCCCCCAGGATTCGCGCAAAGTGACTATGGAGCGAGTTCAGGTCTGAGCCTCAGTTTCGGCACACCGCTTCATCAGTGAGAATTCAATCGATCTGACGTGCCATTGCGCATATGTGGACGGTGGTTCTGCGCTGTCCATGCTGAGGACGACAGCTGGCACACCTGCGTTCTCGAGCCGGGTGAAGAAGGTGGCGAGGCTTAGTTCATAGCGGACGCGATGCCGTCCTCGCCCCAGCGGTAGGCGCGCGAACGGGCATGATCGTGCGTGAAAAAATTCCAAGCGTCACCATTCTAGCTATAGTCCTCACGGACCGTTCCCCACTGCCGCTCACTGAGATAGGGTCCCCATTTCTTCCAAGGGACTTTCTCCAGTCGCGCATCATCTAACCGTTGCTGCTCCGCTGTGAGCATGATCTTCCTCCGCGCCTCGGTTTTTCCCTGGGCCGCAATTCCTCAGGTATTTACTTGGGTTCCATCCGTGATCCGACGGGTGTGCGTTGGAAAGCCGACGTGCCTCGAATCTAGCACCGCGCCAGCTCTGGTGCATCTAGGAAAATCCCTAATTGGCCCACAAGCGCGAGAATCATAGCGGGGCGCACAGACTCTCTCCGGGACCGTGCTGCAACGGTGTGACCTTAAGTTCCGATGAACGCCGATCTCGTCAGTGTGAATCAGGCGAAACGAGCCGGAAGTCCGGTTGGGGGAAGTGTGAAATTGGCCTGCCTTGCGCCGGGATTTCGGTGGATAGCGGCGCACGCGCAATCATCCGAAAAGGGTGAGCGAAAAACCTCACGCGGAATCTTCCAGCGAACACCTCTATATAAGGTACTTAGCGGCGACAGTCTTGGCGGGCGGAAATCTGAAGTTTGTCGCTCGTGGTATGCACGGAGGGATAGCCGACTCCTGCTTATCCGGTTGCTTCAGCAAACCGCAAGCCATCGAGGCGTGGATTCAAGCTTGGCGCAACATATGGTGCTTTGCTGAAACAAGCGGATAAGGAAAAGTCGACTTATCAGGCATGTCCTGTCATTCTCTGCTGATCGAGAACGGCGAGTCAAAAATCAGCGGTACCGGAGTTCGAGCCTGTAGATTTCTTGGGTGCTCTTGTCGAGCATGAGCAATGGAGAATCATCAGGCAAAAGGCTTACCCAGTCAGGCCAGTAACCTCCCAAGGTTATATTCTTCAACTCGAGTACGCGTTCGACCTTGCCGCCAGGGACGCTGATACGAACCACTTCCGCTGATTGATCTCCATTTTTGCGTTGCAGATACACGGATTTGCTGTCGTGGGACCAGGCAGGAATTCCCCCACCAAACTCCGACCATTGCTGACTCTGAAAGTCGTAAAGCATCGTCTTATTCGGACGATGCGCAGTCATGTAGCGGCCATCCCGTGAGACACGAGCTGCAAACAGCCCGTCAGAACCGGGAATTTTGGAAACCTCTTGTGTCTTTAAACTGAGCCGGTAACTGGCGTAAGGAGTTTTTTCTGATCCCATCACAAAAACAATGGAATTTCCATCTGGCATCCAAGATCCTGCTCCAACTTCAGTGGTTGGGAGCTCGCCCTTGGGCATCACTTGTTGCAGACTACCGCCGTCCGCCGGGACAATAAACATCCTGCGTGGCACATCCGTGAACAGAATTTGCTTTCCGTCCGGCGACCAGCGCGGTTCGTGGGCATTCACTGGCGGAAATGTCAATTGCAGGCGTTCGCTGCCGTCTAACTTGCTGCGCCACAGATTGGACTCTGGGAAAGTCGTGTATGTCACCCACTGGCCGTCGGGCGAGACCTCTAATTCTCCTGCGGAGATGCCCCCCAGAAAGGGCACGAATTGCTTCGTTCTGCTCTCATAGTGGACCAGCTCGATCCGTGGTTGCTCGCCGATTACAAATAACTGTTTGCCGTCGGCGCTGGGTGTCGGCGCACCGAATGTTATGGGCCCTGTTGTCAATTGGGCGGGCGTGCCAGGCTCAACTCCGCCAAAAATGGTTCGCCGTTCGGGTAGAACCCAGACATCACGGTCTGTTTGATAAAAATAATATTTTCCGTCCGCTGACCACTTACCACAGCAACCGTGAATAGGCAGGCGGCGCAGCCCACTTCCATCTGCTCCGATTTCCATAATGTCCCAGTCCTTGGGGTGTCCACTAAGGGTGAAGACAGTGAAGCGCAGTCGGGTTCCATCTGGCGAATATCGGATCCAATGCGCCACGAGGTCTAGTAGAGTTACGAGTTTACGTACTTCGCTGCCGTCGGGCTTGGCAACAAATAAGTCTTTGCCTTTGACAAAGGCCAGATGGTTCCCGTCAGGGCTCCAGCACGCGTCCAGAGCCCAAATGTCGCCCACACGACGCGGTGATCCGGTCGGGAGAGGCACGACCCAAAGAGGTCGCCGAACAGACGGAGATGCCGGTCCGCCCACGAGGAGTTCGGGACGGGTGGGAGAAATGTCATAAATCAATGCCTCTCCCAGTCCGAGTGGGATCTGAGCTGTTTCGCCTCCCTGACTCGACACCTGTACCAGAGCGGCACTTTGGACAAAGCCCGGGGGCAGGGTAGACCTGAACCCCACGAAGGCGCCTTCTTGGAAATAGAGCCGCGTACCGTCAGTCAAGAGCTGGAGCGTAGCGTCCTTGTGTAGACCATCATTCGTAATCTGAACGGAATCGACAACCTTCGGGACGGGTGGTGAAGAACGCAGCTTCAGCCGGATAACGATCACTACGAGAACGAGAAGGCAAAAGCACGAAGCCAGGAGTGCCAATCTCTTGGTGCCAGCAAAGCGAAGGGTCCGTACCGGAGTCGGAAGGAGAGGGAGTTCAGGTGCTTCGATCACTGCATCACGTCTTACCACGGGTGCAATAAAACGGTAACCGCGGCGCGGCAAGGTCTCCACAAACCTTGGATTTTCGGCCTCGTCTCCCAGCGCGGTCCGGATCTTAGTTATTGCGGTGTTGAGCCCGTGGTCAAAATCGACAAACGTGTCTTCGGGCCACACTTTCAGGCGCAGCTCTTCCCGAGTAACTAACTTGCCTGAGTGTTGGAGCAGGATGGCAAAAACTTGAAACGGCTGGCCCTGCAGCGGCACCTTGTGCCCATTCTTGCGCAGCTCTCCAGTCCCTAAGTCCGCTTCAAAGATTCCGAATCGGACAATCTGTGCGGAGGGGCCGGCATTGTCCATGGGAGGTACCGCCTGTTACCCCGAACTCTAGCACTGTGAGTCTGCATTTCCAACTCGCACCTGTCGAGGAGCCTGCTCCAACCCCCCTCCCGACAACAACTTACCTATAGCGAATCAGTAGCGAAGCAATCGATTGTGCGTGCATTGAGGTACCTGCCCGCGTGATTCAGCGTCGCCGCAGCCGCGAAAGCGGAGGAGGTGAACGCCATGAATTGCCTGCTGCTCTCCAGTTCTTTGCTGGTACTTCCTACAATGTCATATGCTGACTGCAGTTGGTCCCAAACGGCCACAGCTCCTGTTGACCCCGCAGGTCAGGAAGCGCACTCACTTGCTAACGCATCGACCAAGCTTCCTTTCCACATGTGCCGGGGCTACTTGGTCATCGTTGAAGGTTCCATTGGCAATAATCGAAAGCTCAACTTTCTGGTGGACACGGGGGCCAACCCAAGTGTCGTCGACCAGAAAATTGTCCACGACCTCGGGTTAACGGCGCAATCCGCTCGAGTGAACGTGTCGAACAAGACCGTCGAGACCCGCATTGTCGTCCTGCCTTCCTTCCTTCTCGGCCCCGTTCGTGTCCAGTCCCTTCCGGTCCTCTCACAAGACCTCTCGTTTTTCCAGAAGGCTCTCGGCTACAAGGTGGATGCGATTGTGGGCATGGATGTCCTGAGGAAGAGCAGTTTCACCATCAACTATCGAACCAAGGAAATATTTTTCGGTCAGACCGAAAGTCTTCGTTTCTCCGCCCCGTTCGAAACCGAGGCACCCGTCGTGACCATTCGAATGGAATCCCAATCTCGACAGCTACGCCTGGTAGTCGACACGGGCGGTCCGGACCTGATGCTCTTCGAAAGTCGCTTGCCCGACTCCACCGGTTTTCAGGCACTTGGCACAGAAAAGGTGATGGACGCTGGGGGAGCATTTCAGCGCCGAAAGGTGCGGATTCCTGACGTGTATCTGGGCAAAGAGAAAATCGGTTCGCAGATTGCTTTTGTCGCAGATGACCGGAAAGATGACGGCGACAATTTTGACGGCGTTTTGGGCGTCAGAGGCGCTCAACTCTGGAAAATTGCCTTTGACTTTGAACATCGCAAGTTCTGCTGGGAACGGTAGCCCTACCAAAAGCATAGCCAGCCAGATGCCTGGTAAACGCGGACTGGGACCCCAACCCAATTGCCAAGGCCCTCAGCCGGGTGGCGACCGAGGGCCTCTGCTGTCTCGCTCACCTTAGGACTTCGCCTTGAGCGCCTCTTGGAAGTGCTTGGCGTCAACACCCGCTTTGGCCCGTTGATCCCAAGTCATCTTCGGCCCCTTCGGTCCATACACCTTAATGAAATCAGCCTTGGTTGGCCGTACCGCAAGAGCGTAGGGTTGGTGCTGCCTCTTGATTGAATCACGCCGTGTGGCCTGTGCCTCAACTCCTTCTGGTCAGTGCGTGTTCCGCGAAACGAGCAAGAAGTCTCGTTCTGGGAGGTCACGTTGTTCGTCGATTATCCGCATCCAAACGGATGCAAAGTCGGGCTGCTGAGCCGCGACCAAAAGCCGCTTCGCACGGTGTACCCGCCGTGTACCCCAATTCCGCAAATTGAGCGTTTTTAGCGTTTGTAGCGTTACGCAAAACTTCAAAAGCCGCCATTAGTTCGGTTGCCGGAAGCCTACCAACGTTGTGCGCTTGCCAGGCCGCGATGCTGCCCACTCGCGAGTAAGGTGTAGTGGTTTTTGTAGTGCCCCTAGGACCATCCGGCCACACCACGACACATCCACACACACCCCGAAATGCTTGAATATCCAGGTGTATCCGCTATGTGAGTGGAATCGATAGAGCTTATTCGAGGCAAGCCGCCTGCCTTGGGCGCAGGAGGCCCCCGGTTCAAATCCGGGCGCCCCGACCAAATTTTTCAGCGAGTTGTGCACGTTCGTGCTCATCGCCCTCACTGCATTCGGTAAAGGATTCTGGCCGGTTAGACGGCTTTTCAACGCAAAGTAGCCTCTTCATACACGAGTTTGACCAGGTGAGTCGCAGCTTCATCATAGGCATCGCCCAAATCTTTGTCATTGCCGGCAAAACGTTGCCGGAACGGTGTCAAGTCGACGCCTCCCTTGACGTCGTCCAGAGTTTGAAACATGGCGGGGGCAGTCTGCCTGAGAGTTTCTGTCATTTGGTCCACTGCGCTTTTCATCCAGTCTCTGATTAAATAGACGTGGGTTTTGTCGTGCAGGATCGGTCCGTGCCCGGGAACAATCGTATCCGCATCCAATTGGGCCAAGTTGTGCAGCGTTTGGATCCATTCGGTGGGGTAGCCGTCGTAAACATATGGAATCGGATGAACCACCAGATCGCCAGCAATCAAGATTTTTTCTTTGGGAAGATACACGATCGCATCCCCGCCGGTGTTGCCCCGTCCCAAAAAATTGACCTGAACTTCCCGATTGCCAATGTCAATGCTGAAATCGTGCTGGAAGGTTAGCGTGGCGCTCTGGAACTCGACCTTCTTGAGTTCTTCCACGATCGGAATTTCCTGAGCCAACGCACTCTTCAGTTCCGCTTTTTCGGGGTCAGTCAGGCTCTTGCCGTCTTGGCTCTTACCGGCCTCGAGCATCTGCTTGATATCGGTGAGCGTTTTCTCCTCCCGACGCGCCGAACCCGGCCCAAACAGGTCCATTTCTCTTTTTGTTTCTAGATGCGCGATGATGGTCAGAGCGGGGAAGGCCTCCAAGTAGGTCTGGTTCCCAATGTTGTGATCGTTATGAAAGTGGGTGTTGAGCACAAAACTGACAGGTCTGTCGGTCCACTGGCGGATTTGAGCGATATCAGCCCGAGCGTGGGAAGGTAGGTAGCAGGTATCGACCACGAAAACCTGCCTCTTACCGATAATTACAGTAGTGTTCCCGCTGGGTTCGTGCTGGATTTCATACACGCCGTCGGCCAGCTTAGTTACTTTTCTTTCCGACTGGCCGAGCATTGGCGTCGCTGCTGCTAACAGCCCAAGCACAAGCGCCATCACCAGCGGCCGGACCGAGTTGCTGCGGCGGATTTGCATTTGAGTGTCCTTGAACAGAATTAGAGTTCGTCGCAACTGGCGACAAGGTCCTACTTGATCGTCAAATTCGAAAAATACGCATCAGTGGTATCGTCTGCCCATAGCGCCACCCTGCCGTGGGTCTCGCCCAGCTTAAGATCATTCACAATCAGCGCAGGCTGTTCGGCTCCATTAACGTAGAGGCGAGCCTGGGCGCCGGTAGCCATGATCTTTAGCTTGGTCCAGGCGCCAGTCTCAAGGTCGACGTAGGACTCGTACAGTCCGGGGTTTTCCTTCCGCAAGCGAAACCAGGGATAGTCCGGTGCGGAAATGTATTGCGTCGCATGGTTCCGCCGAAGCTGATCGTCTGCGCGCCCGTTAGTCGGACGAACATAAAAACATTCGTAATGCGAATCATCCGGCTGTACACGAAATGCAATGCCGACGAACCCGCGTGCGTCCGACGGCGTTCCGGGTCGTGGGGAACCGGCGATCTCAGCCTCAATCACGCCGTCCTTGAAACTGGACGGCTTCAGAATCGCGAGCATGGTATCTGCAGAGCTCTCATGTTTGGGCACAGGTACAAGGCGCACGGCTTTACGCCCACGATAGATTGAAACCTCGGCTTTAGCGTCTATCGTTTCCAGGCCGTCGACCGAATCCAGCCGGAACGCTGTAACTTGCGGCTCCGCCGCTCTGCGTTCTGGCAACGCACTCACGAGGAAAACCACTGCCGCAATGGCCGTACAAAGACTTCTGCTCAACGGATGGCCCCCTTCAACAACCAGTCGACGTTCCCTCGCCAGACAATCTTCCAGATCCCGCAGGCTCAGTTTGCTGAGGCCAGTTTCGCCTTCGCTTTTGCGACCGCGAATTCGAGCCAGCCCTCTTCGACGTAGTTCTCACACTGTTTTTGCAAGAGTTCAAGCGCCTTGATCCGAGCGTTCAATGCAGCACCGTTCGTCTGATCGTAGGTGAGAACGACATCGGTGAGGTGCAGGGCCTCAACGGGCTTGCCGGCTTCCACCTTTTCCAGCGCGCGCCGCGCGATGGCTTCCGGCCCCCCTGCGAGCTCGACCAGGTCCGGATAAACGGAAGAAGGTGGCAATTCATACATGGTCGCTGGATTCATGTCGTACCAGCCTGCATATCCATCGTAGATTCCGCGTACGGACCAGCTGACCTTTCCAAATACCTGACTCAGGTCGTAACTTGCGGGAAGTTTTATTTCCTGCATCAGGGTGAATACATCTTTGCCGGAGTTCATGCCTTTTACGGTTTCATCGTGGACGTACTGAATCGCGTCGCGATACCGTTTGAGCCGCCGGGTAATTTCCTGGTTCCCAATAATCGGCTCACCATGGCCATTCAGCACGATTTCGGGCTTCAGTCCCAACACGGTGTCAAGCGATTTGATCCAGTCAAGGGCCCAGCGGGGCTTCGTGCCTCTGATGGCATAGAGGTTCGGGAATGAATTAGGTTCAGGGATTCCGATGCCGGTGTAATTGTCACCGATGAAGGCAGCCTTATATGCGGGTATCCACACGGTTAGGTGGTCGGGCGTCTCGCCAGGCGTGCTAAACAAATCGAATTCGATGCCGCCTAGAGTAAATTTGTATGTCTCGTCGAAGAAGACGGTGGGGTCGATTTTGGCGCCGTAGTTACCCGCCCAGGGACCTACTTCCTGTGGGGGGCGATTGAAGGCGGCAGCGTTTCGGGGGGCAAAGAAGCCCTGAAGCCGCGTGACGTAATTGACGAATTCAATGTAATTTCTTTGAGCTATGATCTGGGTTCCAGCTTCCTTCCAAAGATCGATTCCACCAATATGATCAGCATGGCCATGCGTCAAGATGATGTACTTGACGGGCCCCTGGCTTTCCGCAACCAGAAGTTTCCTGGCATTTAGAGCTTGAGCTGCCAAAGCTGTATCGATGATCACGTTTCCGGCGGGCGTCGTGACCATGTAGACGTTGCCCGTCACGGGAGCCATATAGATGGAGTCGCGTATCTTGACCGCCTTCGTAGGAGTCTCATCGGCGGCGTGCGTGGTCATTCCGATCCCCACGCAGAGCAAAATCACGACACTCATGGATCGCGACATCCGTGTCCTTCTTAAGTACGCAGGCTCAGTTTTCCGGCTTCAAAGCGGAATTAAATGTCCATCCGTCATCGTGCAATGCTTCGGGACGCTCGTTTAGACGCGGAAAGCCTGGAAGGGTTTCCCCAGCCGGTCATTGTCTGGCGAGGGTTTGCCCGGCACGATCGTAAAACTCTCGAATGTCTCCGTCGGTATTTGTAGTGGAACTAGCGGGTTCGCTTGCGGGCTGCGTGATTGGGCTTCGGCTTGGGCTTGGTCTGGAGGTTGAGTGCAACGGCTGCGCGGATGAGATCCTTTAACGCTGGCTCATCGATGGCGTCACCTTCGTGAATGTCGATGGCGCGCCGGACATTCCCGTCGAGGCTGGAGTTGAATAGACCTGCAGGATCCTTCAACGCAGCTCCTTTGGCAAACGTCAACTTGACGACGCTCTTATAGGTTTCCCCCGTGCACACGATACCGCCGTGAGAAAAGACCGGAGTCCCCGGCGAATTCGCCTTTACCCACTTCACCTCTTCGACGATTCCCGGGTCTGCCTTGTGCAGGATTTCGCGCACTTTGGCGAGCGCCTTGCCCCGCCAGTCCCCAAGTTCCTTGATCCTCTCATCGATTAACGCCGATGGAGATTTCATAGAGGTAGATTTATTCATGTCCTGCTCCAACTCGCCCGTCGGTTTCACCGCAAGCGGAAGTACGCCACTTCAGATCCTACTCAACAACAATGCCGCGATGGCCGTAAGGTCATTCGTTCAGCCGGTGTGCTGTCCGCCACGCCATCTTGCGGCATACGGCAACACGAACAGGTACAGGCCGGTGAAAAACTGCAACGCGAGTGGAACCACCGCCAACAGACCTTCCCAACGAGCGTATGTGCCTCTCGCTACGGCCACGCCGTTGACGATGACGGCAAGCGTGAAGACGATGGAGAGCCATCGGTGAGCCAGGCGAACCCATTTGTTCCAGTGCACTGTAGCCTCTTCTCAAGACGAGCCTGATCTATTTCGATCTACGATTTATCCCACTTTTGAGCGGCGCCTGGCGGAGGGTTGGTTGTTTCGATACCAAATTGCTTGGCGTATTCGGCCGTCAGCCGCTGCCAGCTGTTGAACTTCATGACATCGGCCCCGACGAGACGGCCAATGGGTTGACCGGCGAGGAGGCGATCCAAAACATCGAAGGCGATGTGCCACCCCGCGGCGCCCCACGAAATGAAGCGGCGATCGATGTTGTGCCAGAGTTTGAGGCGGGTACCATCACGAAAAGGTTCGAGTTCCCAACGGGTATCGCTGTACTCAAGCACCTTGGGAGGCTCGGCTCGCGTTATTCTTGTTTCGATCGACCTAGGACTCCCAGCCCAAGTAAGCTTCACTGTTCCGACCGTACCCAGGCTATTGTCGGCTTCAAAAGGCGCCCACTCGCGGAGATGGGCCGGGTCGGTAAGCGCCTGCCAGACTTTTTCTGGCGAATGGCGCAGCTCTCTGACAAGGATCAGGGTCCACTTCTCTCCGTCTTTTCGTAGTATTTGTGCCCCTTTGGCGGGACCCGGTGTGTACTGTTCGCGATCGATCATCAATCTTCTCCTTACGTTCCTCGCTGCGCAGTTTAAGCCAGGCTTGCGTGCGACCGCGTGTTCCTCTAATAGCGAGCCAGTTGGGTGAGCTGGATGAGGTTTCCGCAGCTGTCTTTCAACATGGCAATGGTTGAGGCGGTTACGTCCGTAGGTGGCATGGTGAACTCGACACCGCCAGCCTTGATCCGCTCATAGTCAGCCTTGAGGTCGTCGGTGAAGAACATAGCCGCGGGCTGTCCCTGTTGGAACAGGGCCTGCTGATAGGCCTTGGCCGCCGGGTTGCTGTTCAGCGACAGCTGCAGTTCCGTGCCATGCGGCTCCTCGGGCGAGGCCACAGTCAGCCAGCGATATGGGCCGTTGCTGAAATCTGCTTTCTTCACGAATCCCAGTACCTCGGTATAGAAGCGCAGGGCCTTCTCCTGATCATCGACGTACACACTGGTCACTTTGATTTTCATTTCGTTTCTCCTTAGTCATGTCTACGGTTTGGGCCGGATCGTCTGCGAGAGGTCTTCTTTTTTTTCGGTTTCAATTGGTCCATGCGGTCGAGGTAGCGTTCGAGAGCATCGACGTGAGCGGACCAGAACTGACGGAATGGAGTCAGCCACGCATCCACCTCTTGAAATGGCTCAGGTTTCAAACGGTAAAGACGGCGCTGCGCATCCACGGTGGACTCCACGAAACCGGCCTCGCGCAGCACGCGCAAGTGCTTCGACACGGTCGGCTGGGGCATACCGAGGCGATGCTCGATCTGTCCAACCGACTGTTCTGACGAAGCCAGCAGGCTCAAAATCGCGCGGCGGTTGGGCTCGGCAATGATTCCAAACACAGATTCCATACCCCTTGTATACCGTTTAGAGCATATACGTGTCAAGGCATATTATGTGTTACTTGTACCGCTTGATATGGCCGAATCTGCGAATCGTTTGATGGCGGAGGCTCACCGGACCGATCCGGATTTTCAATAACCGAGACAATCCCGTAAGTGCTATCGGACGGACAGTCTTTTCTTGCTTCCGCAGAACTTCGTATCCAAAACTCGCGCCGGCGAATCAAATCCGGGACCTGGCGTCCCTGAATGCAGCGCATACACGCCACCGGATCAATCGGGAGCAAGCAAGGAGAAAAAGAATGTCCAGAAAACTCGAAGGTAAAATTGCACTGGTGACAGGCGGATCGCGTGGCATTGGCGCGGGAATTGCCAGACGCTTAGCCGCAGAGGGCGCTAGCGTGGCCATCACCTACACGAAGGGAGCAGACGCGGCCTCATCGGTGGTCAAAGAGATTGAACGGGACGGCGGAAAAGCGATTGCAATTCAAGCCGATGCTACCGACGCCAAAGCAGTGCAGGGTGCGGTGGAAAAAACAGTTGCCAGCCTGGGCCGGCTCGACGTCCTTGTGAACAATGCAGGGATAGCGATTCCCAAGAAGTTCGAGGAAACCACGCTGGAAGAACTGGATCGTCTGATTGACACGAATGTCCGCGGCACGTTCGTCGCTACGCAAGCCGCGTTGAAGCACATGAATGACGGCGGCCGCATCATCATGATCGGCTCATGCGTGGGAGAGCGCCTGCTGACGCCCGGCTTGGTGCCCTACTCGGCGACTAAAGGAGCGGTAAAGATGTTTACGCAAGGATTGTCGCGTGAGGTCGGGAGCCGAAATATCACGGTAAATAATGCCCAACCTGGTCCGATAGACACGGACCTAAATCCCGCCGCCGGCGATTGGGCGGTGCCGCAGAAGGCCAACACAGCGCTTGATCGCTTCGGACATGTTGATGAGGTGGCGGCTTTGGTCGCGTTTGTCGCCAGCCCAGAGGCTTCGTATATCACCGGCGCGAACTTAACGGTAGACGGCGGCACGAACGCATAAAGGGAGGCTTGCTCGCGATTGCGCTTCGTCCGGTTCTTTCAGGAGGCTTTACATGGTTCGTTCGTCGTCAAGAACGAGTTCCACCTGGCGCGCTGGCACCAATCCTTTTTCCTGGTAGATGGGACGCATAATCGGCCGAATCTTTTGTTTCTCGAACGTGAACCAGAGCGCCCCTGCCACGCAGAACGCCCCGGTAACCATCACGGTATGCGGCGCTCCGATGCGGTGAGCCAAAGCTCCGGCGAGCAAACTGACGAACGGCGCCGCGCCAAAGAATGCCATGGTGTAGTAGCTCATCACCCGTGCGCGCTTATCTTCAGAAACCAGCGATTGAATGATGGTGTTGCATACAGCCGCGTTCTGAATCAGGCCAAATCCGACGAAGACCATCAGGAGCAACGAGAGCCATAGGACGTGCGAGAGGCCAAAACAGATCAGCCCGAGGCCCAGCATCGCGGAGGCGATCTGGAGCATTCGGGTTAAGCCAGCAACGGACTTCCGCAGTGTTAACGAGATGGCCGAGATCAGCGCGCCCACTCCGGAAGCTCCCGTAAGCCATCCGAGTGTATGAGCCCCGCCGTGCAACACTTGACCCGCGAATACCGGCAACAACACGGAATAGGGCCAGCCCATCAGGCTGATCAGCGCGAACAACAGCAGGATGGCCCGAATAGGGCGAAAGTTACGAACGTAATCCCAACCTTCGCGCATCTGTTCGAACATGGTCGTCGCGGTGCGACGAAACTCGACCGGCTTGATGCGCATCAGCAGCAACGAAACTATGACTGCGAAATAGCTGACACCATCGATCAGAAAGCACCAACCCTCGCCCGCCGCGGCGATCAGTATACCGGCGATTGCCGGGCCGATGAGCCGCGCCCCATTCGCCATGGACGAGTTGATGGCGATCGCGTTGCTGAGCTCGTTGGGATCCTCCACCATTTGTACGAGAAAAGATTGCCTGGCAGGCATGTCGAAGGCGTTGATCAATCCTTGCAGCGCAGTAAGCGCAATGATCTCCCCGAGTGTGATCACGTGCGCGAGAGTGAGCGCCGCGAGCGCTAAGGATTGAAGGGAAGACGCAACCTGAGTCCAGATCAACAATTGCCGGCGATTTAGCCGCTCTACCCAGACTCCCGCGAATGGTCCGAGCGCAAAACCCACAATCTGGCCGGCGAAACTGACGATGCCCAGCAGCAAAGCCGAGTGCGTCAAGCGATACACCAGCCAACTCGTGGCCAGGCGCGTCATCCAAGTTCCGATGAGTGAAATGCTCTGGCCGATAAAGAACAGCTTGAAATTGCGGTGGCGAAGGGCCCGCCAGGCGTGTGAAAACGAAACTCCGTGTGGAGAGTTTGAATGACCGCTCGAGTTGCCTAGAGGATCCTTCACGGTTTACGGTCGTTGATCTGGGGTACTCACTTTGTGGCCACGCGCCGGATAAGTGCACTCGCCTTGAAGAGTGTTTCCCGTTCGCGCTCGTCGAGTTGAGCGATGGCCTGCGCCAGCCAGGTGCGTTTTGCGCTTCGCGTGCTGTCTCGAACCGCAACGCCTTTCGCGGTCAATTGGATATTCAGTTGACGCCCATCTGTAGGATGAGGCTTACGCTCCACCAGCCCCATCTCCTCGAGAACCGCAACGGTGGCGCCCATCGATTGTGGCTTGACGCTTTCCGCGCGGGCCAGTTCCGCAGTGGTCGTTGGCCCGTCCGTGGCCAGCCGTTTCAAGACAGCCGATTCAGTTAGCGAAAGTTCGTGCGACGAAGCTGCCGCTCGCGCGCGACGGACCAGCAAGCCGATGGCTTGAAGCAAGTCTCCGACCTCAGGCTCGATGTTCTTTGCCGCCATAGAGGTATGATGACAGATATGCAGGATAACTTGAAAGGCAGCCTTATCAGGCTAGCTTCCATATTCCGGCAAGTAAAAAAACGGCCGGTCTTCAGCACTTCGCCGCCAACCGGCCGTTTGCAATTTGGCTAACGAAGAATTACTTGCTCTTATTCACTGGTGACGCTTTCTGCAAAGTAGCCAACAGGTCCTTCGCGCTGTCGGGCACTGGCACAGCCTTCTTGAACACGATGTCAGCAGCCTTCACATCTTTGCCATACAAATTCTTGTTCGCCCCATTGTCCGGCCGCAGCGTGGAGCCTTCCAGGGAGACGCCGGCGAACAGTCCTCTGGCGCGGGAATAAGACAGAATTTCAGCCCGCAAGGTAACGTCGGTTGCAGCGGAAGCGGTACGGCCAACCGGGCCAGCCGCTGCAGAAACATCGCCACCCAGTTTCACTTTGCTCTTCAGGATGTTTTCCGCCGAACGCGGGGACATGAGGAGTAGAACAAAATCGGTTGCGTTCCCGCCAAGTTGCAATCCAGCGCTGCCGCCTTCCAGCGCCATCATGGTGGGGGCGCCCCATGGCCCGTGGAAGTTCTTACCGCCGCGGCAAGTCATAACGCCGCGACCGTAGCTGCCGCCGATCCCGATAGCAAACTTGAGCACCGATGGCAAAATTACGACGCAGTCCGCTTTATCGAGCACGCTCTGGGGAATGCTGTCGGGAGCGTTCAGAATCTCTTTCATGACTTTTCCAGCGTTTTCCACGCGATCTGATTCTTTATCTTGAGCAAACAGGGGGAGAGCCAAAACAATCGCCAAGGCAAGGCCGAACAGAGCTTTTCTCATGGTTTACCCTCAGTTTCCAAATTTGTAACTGTTTCCGTGGTAAGGGCGGATCGTGCTGATACCTGGGTGATGATACCCCTCCAGTGAGAAATCCGCCAGAACAAGGAATCTGTTGTAGGTCAGACTCCCAAGAGTTGGGTGATCTCTCGCGAGCTAGCGGCATGATCGGCAAATGTAAATGTTCCTCGTTCTTGCATTTCGCGCGCCGCTCGCAGAAATGCTCCAAAGGCCGCGCGCGCCAGGCCGCTGCCGATGCTCACGCGGCGCACTCCCAAGTTGGACAATTCCTGAAGGCTTAATTGCTCTCCCGGCAATCCCATGAGTACGTTCACGGGACGATCGACGGCTTTAACCAGTGCAGCAATCTCCTCTGATTTCACGACGCCCGGCGCGTACAGCACATCAGCACCGGCTTCTTGGTATAACTGCAAACGCGCAATGGTATCTTTCAGATCCGGCCGGCCGTAGAGGTAATTTTCCGCTCGCGCCGTAAGGGTGAAAGGAAACGGCAATGCACGCGCCGCTTCAACAGCTGCGCGAACTCGTTCGAAAGCGGCAGCCCGATCATAGATGGGATCATCCACGCGTCCCGTGGCGTCTTCTACCGAACCGCCCACCGCACCCGCGTCGGCAGCCAGGCGAATTGTCTGGGCGGCAATCTCCGGCTGATCGCCGAAGCCATTGCCCAGATCCGCGCTCACTGGAAGATCACAGCCAGCCGCCATGGCGGCCACGTGCCTCATCATCGAAACACGATCCACAGCCCCATCCTGCAATCCCACGGAGAAGGCGTAACCAGCGCTGGTTGTGGCCAGCGCTTCGAATCTCAGGTGCTCCAGCAACCGGGCGGTGCCGACATCCCAGGGATTTGGGATGATGAAAGCCTTGTCGCGCGCGTGCAGAGCCTGAAACTCCACTGCTTTCTGTTTCTGCGTTTTCATAAGCCGCTAAACTCCTGACGACCACTGTGCCGCAACGCACCATGCGTCGTCTAGCATGACTTATCCCTACTTTAAAAAAGTAAAGTTCGGGAATACAATAGCCGGACCATCTTTCGTAAAATTGCTCGCATAGGGAGTCTGGATTATGCCCATTGCAACCATTAATCCCGCGACCGCGGAAGTGGTCAAAACGTTTGACGCGCTTACAGACGCGCAAGTCGACGACAAAATCGGCAAAGGCACTAGAGCGTTCCACAGGTTTCGCAAAACCTCGTTCGCCGATCGGTCCCGGTGGATGACGAAAGCTGCGGAGATTCTCGAAGCCGAAAAAGAACCCATCGGGCGGCTGATGACGTTGGAAATGGGGAAAACCCTCGGTTCCGCGATTGCTGAAGCCGAAAAGTGCGCGAGTGGTTGCCGCTATTACGCGGAGAACGCTGAGAAATTTATTGCTGACGAAGTGATCCCTACGTCCGCTTCCAAGAGCTACATTCGCTATCAACCGTTGGGCGTCGTGCTTGCGGTGATGCCCTGGAATTTTCCGTTCTGGCAGGTATTTCGATTCGTCGCGCCAGGGCTGATGGCCGGCAACGTTGGGTTACTGAAGCACGCCTCCAATGTTCCTCAGTGTGCCTTGAAAATCGAAGAAATCATTCTTCGCGCAGGCTTTCCTGAAGGCGTTTTTCAAACGCTGTTAATTGGCGCTGCACAAGTCGACCGCATCTTGAACGATTCCCGGGTCGCTGCAGCCACACTTACCGGGAGTGAACAAGCCGGCATTCAGGTGGGAATCTCCGCCGCGAAACGCATCAAAAAAGTGGTTCTCGAACTAGGTGGCAGCGATCCGTTCATTGTCATGCCCAGCGCGTCTCTGGAAGAGGCCGCCGCCACGGCGGTGAAGGCGCGCGTCATCAATAATGGCCAGTCCTGCATCGCGGCGAAGCGTTTTATCGTTCACGAACAGATCGCAGATGGGTTCGAAAAGGAATTCGTCCGTCGCATGCAGTCGCTCAAACTGGGCGATCCCTTCGATCCCAAAACCGACGTCGGCCCGCTCGCTACTCCAGACGCTGTAAAAGACATCGACAGTGATGTGCAGAAAACCGTGAAGGCCGGCGCGAAACTGCTGACGGGAGGAAAAGCGGTTCCGGGTCCGGGGAATTTCTACGAAGCCACTGTTCTGACGAATGTACCCAAGGATTCACCGGCTTACCGGGAAGAATTTTTTGGCCCTGTCGCGAGCATCTTTCGCGTGAAGGATATCGACGAAGCGCTGGCCATCGCCAATGACAGCCGTTTCGGACTCGGCGCCAGTGCTTGGACCAATGATCCCGCCGAACGCGAGCGTCTCATCAACGACCTGGAAGCGGGCATGGTCTTTGTCAATTCCATGGTCGCGTCCGATGCCCGCCTACCCTTTGGCGGCGTGAAAGCTTCCGGACACGGCCGAGAACTCGGGCCTTATGGCATCCGCGAGTTCGCCAATGCCAAGACCGTGTGGATTCGCTGACGACTGGGTCAGGGCTGCGCATGGTTCTCATACCGCGGATTGACGAAGGACGGACGGCGGTAGCATCATTCTCGCTTTGGCCCTGGACCGGCGCTGGTGCCCCCGGCGTTCCATCAAAAGAAGCGGCGTCAATGTCCAGGCCGATGAGTTCAAGCCGGCAACGGCCGGCGCTACCAATCCATGGGGAGAGTACCGTGCCGAAGATCTTGGAGAAAAAGCAGCCCGAACGGAAGCCTCGCACGAAAAAACCAGAACTCAGCGAGGCTCAGATCGCGGTTCACTGGAAAGAAGAAGAGTACATTCGTCCCCCAGCTCGTTTCATCGCGCAAGCCAATCTGAACGATCCGCGTATCGTCGAACGCTTCAGCGAAAAGAATTTTCCCGAGTGCTTTCGGGAGTACGCCGAACTCTTGCACTGGAATCAATACTGGCATACCACCCTGGATACGGAGCACCCGCCTTTCTGGAAATGGTTCGTTGGCGGCCGCCTGAACGCCTGCTACAACTGTGTCGATCGTCATTTGGCCAAGTGGAAGAACAAGGCAGCCCTGATCTTCGTTCCCGAACCTGAAGACGAAGCTCACGTAGTCGTCACGTTCCAGGAACTGTATCGCCGCGTGAACGAAGTGGCCGCGATGCTGCGCGATTTTGCCGGGCTGCAAAAAGGCGATCGCGTAACGATCCACATGCCCATGATTCCCGAGTTGCCCATTACCATGCTGGCCTGCGCTCGTTTGGGGGTGATCCACTCCGTCGTGTTCGGCGGCTTTTCCGGCGAAGCTTGTGGGCTGCGAGCCGCCGATTCCGGCAGCCGCGTTCTGATTTACGCCGACGGCTATCATCGCAACGGCCGCTGGGTAGACCATAAGCTGAGCGCCGACCTCGCTGTAGAAACCGCAAAAAAAGAAGGGCAGCATATAGACAAGGTTCTGGTCTGGAAGCGCTACCCACATCGCTACACGTCGGATTCACCGATGGTTCTCGAGCGCGACTACTTCATCGACGAAATTCTGAAGAACTACCGGAATCAGACCGTTGAGCCCGTCTCCATGGACGCCGAAGATCCGCTGTTTCTGATGTACACCAGCGGCACCACGGGCAAACCCAAGGGTTGCCAGCATCGCACCGGCGGCTATCTCGCTTATGTCACCGGTACCTCCAAGTTCTACCAAGACATTCATCCAGAGGACGTTTACTGGTGCATGGCAGACATTGGCTGGATCACCGGTCACTCGTACATTGTGTACGGCCCGCTTTCCCTTGCAGCCACCAGTGTGCTCTATGAGGGAGTCCCGCAATTCCCCGATGCCGGGCGCCCGTGGCGGATCGCTGAGCGCCTCGATGTGAACATCTTCCATACTTCTCCCACGGCCATTCGCATGCTGCGCAAAGCTGGTTCCGAGGAGCCGCGTAAGCATGGATATCGTTTCAAGCACATGACCACCGTGGGCGAACCCATTGAACCGGAGGTGTGGCGCTGGTATCACGAGGTAGTCGGTAAAGGGGAAGCCGTCATCGTCGATACTTGGTGGCAAACGGAAACGGGCGGCTTCCTATGCACCACGAAGCCCGCTCTCGATCCTATGAAGCCGGGTAGCGCTGGGCCAGCGTGCCTCGGCGTCTATCCGGTGATTTGGGATGAGCAAGGGAACGAGGTTACTTCAGAATCGCATGCGGCTGGGAACATCTGCATTCGAAACCCGTGGCCCGGAATCATGCAGACCATCTGGGGGGATCCACACCGGTTCGTCAACAATTACTACAAGAAATACAACAAAAATCCCCACAGCAAGGATTGGCGAGACTGGCCCTACTATGCCGCCGATGGTGCGGTTCTTCCACCAGACGGCTATTACCGCATTCTTGGCCGCGTCGACGATGTCATTAACGTTGCAGGTCATCGTTTGGGGACCAAGGAACTGGAATCTGCTTGCCTCACTCTGAGCGAAATCGCCGAAGCCGCGGTGGTTCCCGTGGTTGATGAAGTGAAGGGCCGCGTCCCAGAAATTTATATCTCGCTGAAGCCTGGGGTACTGCCCAAGAAGACTGTCCTTGAAAAAGTGACCGCAACCATCGAAACCATGATCGGCAAGATTGCCCGCCCGAAGCGCATCCACATTGTTCCCGACATGCCCAAGACACGTTCGGGCAAAATC
>Ga0335076_10001002_pt1 | contig 27135 bp, 26 predicted proteins | sample Lox_Sample_25_FD_206717 | JGI IMG/M metagenome (GOLD analysis project Ga0335076, IMG submission 206717) | Soil microbial communities from Loxahatchee National Wildlife Refuge, Florida, United States - Lox_Sample_2.5 | ecosystem: Environmental > Terrestrial > Soil > Wetlands | place: USA... | reverse complement strand
CGTTATTGCCATCGCCGACGTAGGCCAGTTTGAATCCCTTCACGGAACCAAATTTTTCCTCCAGCGTGAAAAAATCGGCCAGGGCCTGGCACGGGTGAAACCTATCCGACAGCGCGTTCACCACCGGGATGTTGATGTTCAGGGCCATCTCCTCAAGAACGCGCTGCTCGTAGACGCGCGCGACGATGCCTTGGACCCACTGTTCCAGATTGCGCGCCACGTCCGGAATGGATTCGCGCTCGCCGAGACGGGCTTGTGTATGGTCGAGAAAGACCACGAACCCGCCCATGCTTTGAATGCCGACTTCGAACGTGACGCGGGTGCGCAGGGAAGGCTTCTCGAAAATCAGCGCGATATGTTTGTTGCGCAAAACGGAGGCGTACCGCGAGGGCCGCCCCTTGATGTCCGCGGTGCGATGCAGCAGTTCGCGCGTTTCGGCTGGACCCCATTCCGCGCCGGTGAGCAGGTCTTTGGCGAGTGGGATCGTGAGCGATGCAGAGGTAGCAGTCATTCTTTATTCTCCATAAACGTAAGCCTAAACAAATGCCGGCGACGCGAATTCGGGTGGTAGGGACGGCCGAAGAACGCGTGTACCAGGCAAACTTGAAACTGAATTTCTATCCGAAGAGACAGTAAAGAGCTGCGGGTCTAAAATCGGTCCGGCAGAATCCCCACCGACGATATGAACTTCCTGTACGCCGCCTTCCAAGGCGCGCTTGGCGGCCTCGAGTTTCAGAACCATGCCGCCGGAAACCACGCGAGTCTGCACCAGGTTTTCCACTTGTTCGAAGGAGATGGCGGACAGGACGTCTTCCCCGTGAAGTACGCCAGCGACGTCGGTGAGAAAAATCAAATGATCGGCGTTGATGAATTCCGCGCAAGCGGCCGCCATGTGATCGGCATTAATGTTATAGAGTTCGCCGTCAGACCCTTGCCCAAGACAGGCCGCGACCGGAAGCAGCTTCTCCCGCCACAACGATTCCAAGAAGGCCACATTGACTGCGGTCAGGTAGCCCACGAACCCGAGGCTGCCTTCTTCATCGTTGTGCACCAGCGGCGCGGCCAGGAACGATGCGGCATCCGCTGCAGAAATTCCAACCGCCGGCTGCCCGGCAGCGGTGATCGAAGCGGCCAGGCGCTTGTTGAGAAGTCCGCCGAAAACCATGATGGCGGCATCGCGGGTTTCGCGGTCGGTGACGCGCAGGCCGGCGACGAATTGGCTTTCGATGCCCATGCGCTTCAGGAGCGAGGTGAACAAGCGGCCCCCGCCGTGGATGACCAGGATCTCGTGGCCGTGGCGCGCAAGGTTAGCCACATGGCGCGAAAGAAATGCCACCTGCTCAGCATCTTCGAGCACAGCTCCCGCGAATTTGATGACAATCCTCATAGCAATCCTGTTTGCTCGTCGATACCGAGCATGAAATTGAGATTTTGAATGGCCTGTCCCGCGGCGCCCTTGCCGAGATTGTCCAGGCAGGAGATGATGATGAGCCGCTTGCCGTCCGAATCCAGCACGAAACCGATGTCGCAGAAATTCGTATTGGTCACATGCTGAAGCTCAGGCAATTTCCCGGCAGACCAAATACGTACCATCGGTTTGCCTGCAAAAAATCCTCGATACACATTTTCAATTGCCTCCGGCGTGTGCTGTCGCTCCAGCGAGACGTAAATCGTGGACAGAATGCCGCGCGCGACGGGTAGCAGGTGTGTGGTGAAGACAACCTGCGATTCGGTCAATCCGGTGTGTTCGACAATCTCGGGAGTATGGCGGTGCGAAAAAAGATTGTAGGCACGGAAGTTTTCGTCAACTTCGACAAAGTGAAGGTCGCGGCGAGGGTCTTTGCCCGCACCACTCGCCCCAGATTTGCAGTCGCAGATGACGTTCTGGGATGAGTGCAGCAGGCCAGCCTGTGTGAGCGGGCGCAACGCAAGAATTACGCTTGTGGCGTAACAGCCAGGATTGGCGACCAACTTGGCGTCGCGAATTTGATCGGCATAAAGCTCCGGCATACCGAAGACAGCCTCCGGCAGACGGCTGGCGTGTGGCGTCGCCAGCTTGTACCAGCGGCTGAATGTTTCTGCGGAAGAAAAGCGGAAGGCGCCGCTCAGGTCGATCACCCGAAGACCAGCATCGAGAAGCTTTGGCGCCAGTTCCGCGGAAACTTCGTGAGGCGTGGCGAGGAAAGCGGTACCCGCAACGCTCGAAGTGATGGCCTCGAGTGACAGTGGGCGCAAAGGTGCCTCGCCGCGCCCCCGTAGTCGCGGAAAGAGCTGCGAAAGGCACTGAAAGCCGTTGGTCTCCCGGACGTAAAAGGTTGAGCCTGTGACGCCCGGATGGTGGAGGAGCAGTGAGGCCAACTCAATACCGGTATAGCCAGTGACACCAATGACGGCGATGTTGCGAGGATCCTTCATTTTACGTGGGATTCGATGGCCTTCTGTAAGGATTCTCTGGTCTTGCGATTGGGAGTAATGATCAGGACGGTGTCGTCCCCGGCGATGGTGCCGGCGATTTCAGAAAATTTCGCTCCGTCCACGGCAGCCGCAAGAGGTTGCGCACCACTCGGGGGCGTCTTTAGAACCAGAAGGTTCTCAGCAGGACGAATGTCCAGCAAGAATTCGCGCAGCGCGCGAGTAAGAGGCGGTACGGCGGTCACCTCCTCGGGAACACCGTTCGACGCGCGATAGCCTTCCCTGGTTTTGACCAACTTCAATTCCTGGAGATCGCGAGACAGCGTGGCCTGCGTCACGCGCATGCGCTGTTTTGCGAGGCGCCTGCGGAGATCTTCCTGATTGGAGATCCGCTCCGAGGAGACCAAGCGGAGGATCTGACCATGGCGAAATGTCTTTGTAGCGCTCATTCCATTCACTTATACATTCGACTGTATATTTATACAATTGGATGTATGCGCTGTCAAAATATTTTTCAAAAACTTTCGCAATCAAGCAATTGCGCCACGAGTGCGCAACTCGGGGATCGAGCGCGGAAATGGCTCGACGCTAGGGCGCACGGAGACAAGACCAGAAAGAAGTTGTTGTAGACCCGGCGACAGTGGCAAATCGAACAGTTGCCATGGCGTCGTCTGACCCCAGGGACAGGCCCGCTGCACAATAGGTTGCACCAGTACGGATGATGGCTAGCTTTTCCGGCCCGGGAATGTTACCTATCAACAATCAATAGTTCTCGCCCATGACCGAACTGTGTCACATCTCCGGGTGCAAGCACGACGTGCCGTCCGCCTTGGCCGAGCACAAACTTTGCGTTCTTCATTTCACGCTTTCCCTGGAAGCCGGTTGCGCGGAAATGCGCCGGGAAACCGCTCTTGGCAATACGCCGCATGAACGGCAGCGTGAAATCATGCGATTCATCACGGAAAATGGCGAGCGCTTGGCGCGTGTGGCAACCAGTGGGTTGCACCTCACCGATGACCTCAAGGCGCGAGTCTTAAGCACTTTTCTCACGCTGATGAACCTGCGCGAAAACCTGGATCGTGCAGCGATGCGCACGCCCCCGGGACGAAGTGGGATCCTGCGCTAGGTCCGTTTCACGTACCGATATATTTTGCGTACAACGAGCGGGCCACCGCGGGGTCTTTTGTGCCTTTCAGGATGGCGCGCCCGTCAGTGAACACCGTCATTTCATAGGGCGGCACAAGGAAACGCAGCAGGAAACCATTCTGACGAACATTCGTGACCGAGCGGCCAAGGCGTTCCTGAAGCGCTTTGAGGTCGAGAGTTCGCTTGTGCTCGTGAATTTGCACGGAATCCCGGCCGCACATTGTAATGTGAGGTTGCGCTTGGCCTGACAGAAACTGAAACTGATGCTGAGCACACACGGAGCATTGCGGATTCCGTTCAGGACGCATGGCCTGGAATTTCCCGCTCCAGACATCGCAGGAGAGCAAACGGCCGTGCAGCTCAGCCTCACGTCCGGAGAGAATCTTCAGGGCCTCGGCCACTTCCAGAGAGGCGACCAGATTTACCACCGGCCCGAGGATGCCCACCGTGTCGCAGGTGTCCTCAAGACCAGCGCCCACGGACGAATCCAGCAAACAGGCGAGACAGGCAGTTTTGCCAGGAATGATGGCAAAGGTCAGGCCATAACTGGCCACTGCCGCGGCGTAGACCCAGGGTGTGGCCGTCTTCATCGCGAAATCATTAATCAGGAAACGCGTCTCGAAATTATCTGTGCCATCCAGGATCAGCGAGAAACCAGTCAGTAAATCGGCAATATTGCTCGGAGCTAAGTCCGCGATTACTCCCTCGACTTGTACGTCGGAGTTGATGGAGCGCAGGATCCTTTCGGCAGCTACCGCTTTCGGCATGGATTCGCGAGCATCGGATTCCGTGAAAAGAGATTGCCTTTGAAGGTTGGATGTTTCCACGAAATCGCGGTCAACAATACGGAGGCGTCCAATGCCGGCCCGCACCAGGAGATTCGCGGCGGCCGCACCGATCGCGCCGCAGCCGATGAGGACTGCACTGGCGGCCAGTAGCCGCGCCTGCCCCTCCGGGCCGAGAGGCTGGAAAAGGATTTGACGCGAATATTTCGGGTCGAGCGCGTGAATCACGTAAAATAAGGTCCCAGCACAGGAATCCCTCTCATGATAGCTCTAAAGGCGACCGAGGAAGCAACGCCCGTGTGCTACCCTCCGTCTGATTAATGAAACGAATGAAGTTGCGGTGGACTGATGCTCTGCAAACGCTTGTGCTCCTGATGCCACTGTTGGGAGGAGGGGCCGTGTGTGCGCAGGCACCCTCGGGCGAGAATAAGGCAGTTACGTTGCCGATGGGCCCGGTCCAGGAAGTTCGAGTGGTGGATGAGAAGGGGAAGGTGTTGTCTACGAACCCGAAGGGCATTGCAGAAAAGCTGGGGCAACCGCTGAACCGCGACGACGTTTCGTCGACCATTCGCTCACTCTACAGAACCGGTGACTACGCGGAAATCAAGGCGGTAGCAGAGCCAGTCCCCAACGGGGTACGGCTCGATTTCGTGGTTCGTCAAAATATCTACATTAATCGCGTGGTGATTCAGGGACTCAAGCCACCGCCCTCCGAAGCGTCCGCTAGCGGCGCTCTGCAATTGTCATTGGGACAGACGTACCGCACTGGGCTGCTGGAAGAAGCGGTTACGAGATTGAAAGAGACCCTTCAGCAAGACGGGTTATACGAGGCCAAGGTGACCGTCAAAGAGGAGCCTCATCCGGAAACGCGTCAACTCGACGTTTTCGTGGAAGTGAATCCCGGCCCGCGAGTTCGCCTGTCTCACGTGGCGCTGCAAAACAATTCCGAGTATAGCGATGCGACCATTCTCAAACTGTTCAAGATTAAACCCGGCAGCGAGTTGACGGTCGCGCGCGGGCGCTCGGCGGTTGACCGCATTCGAAAATTCATGGAAAAGAAGGGCCATTTGAGCGATCGGGTGTCGCTCCGGCGCGGGGGCTACGATGCCGCGACCAACACTGTTCCGCTGACCCTGGACGTAACCTCCGGCCCGATCGACCGGGTCACGGTTGTGGGCGCGAAATTCTCGAGTGGCACGTTGAAGAAACTGATTCCCATCTACCAGGAAGCGTCGGTCGATCCGGACCTATTGGAAGAGGGTAAGCGTAACCTGCAGGAACGCCTGGAACGCGAAGGCTATTTTGACGCCAAGGTGGACTATAGCATCTCGGAATCGGCAGCAAAAGGTAGAAATTCCGACCTGAAGATAAAAGAGCAGACCATCACTTACAAAGTGGACCGCGGCGCCCGTTACAAAAAGCTCAAGATCGAAATCGCAGGGAACCATTACTTCAGCAAGGAACTGCTTTCAAGCCGTCTTTCCATCACCTCGAATTCGTTGTTCGTCAGGCCCAGGTTCAGTCAACGGCTTTTGGACGCCGACGTCCTTTCGATGAAGGGTTTATACATGGCGAACGGCTTTCTGAACGCGTCAGTGGCGGCAACGACTGCTGCTGAACAAAAGCAAAGCGAGTTGCTGGTGCGATTCCAAATCAGCGAAGGCAAACAAACCTTGGTTTCCAGCCTGCAACTGGAAGGAATGCAGGCCATTTCAGAGCAAGAGATACGGGGAGTTATTGGCTCATTGCCGGGTCAGCCATACTCCGAAGTCAGCATCGCTACCGATCGCGACAATATTCTCGCGCTGTATTTCAATCAGGGTTTCCCGAACGCAACATTTACCTGGGGCGCAGTTCCGGATGCGGCGAAGGACGACGGTGGCGGCAGCAAGACCGGGTCCGCTCCGGACGGAGACCTCGTCGAGCGCGCCAAGCCCATGAAATTGATCTACAAAATAGACGAAGGCTCACAGGTCATTGTAAAAAACGTGCTCTTGAGCGGATATGTTCACACCCGACCTAGGGTGATTCACCGCCAAGTGAAATTAGAAGCGGGACAACCATTGCGGGAATCCGACGTAGTGGAATCGCAGCAGAAACTGTACAACCTGGGAATCTTCAATCGCGTGACTATCGACTCGCAGAACGCGAACGGGACTGACCCCGACAAGAACGTAGTGGTGCTCGTGGAAGAAGCAAAGCGTTACACCATTGCGTATGGCGGCGGATTCGAAGCGCAACGGCTGGCCAGCACCACCGATCCGACCGGCGGCCAACTCGAAGCCTCCCCTCGGGGAATCCTGGAAGTTTCCAAAGAGAACCTGACCGGCCGGGCGGATTCCGTCAGCTTGAAATTGCGGGGCAGCTTCATCCAGGGCAGAGCATTGCTGGCTTACAACGCTCCCGAAGCGTTCAACAGCGATAAGTTGAGTCTGCAGGTCACCGGATACCTCGAAAAAACACAAGATATCAATACGTTCACGCAAACACGGTATGAAGGGAACCTGCAAGTTACCGATACGCTGACCAGCAGATCGTCCTTGTTGATCCGCTATGCCTTTCGGAAAGTGACACTGAGCAATTTGAATGTGCCGCAGGAAGAAGTTCCTCTATTTTACCAGCCTACTCTGGTGTCGGAATTTTCTGGATCGTGGTTCCGCGATACGCGCGACAATCCTGCGGATGCCAGCAAAGGCTCCTTCAACACTGCAGATTTCAGTGTAGCGGGAACAGCGCTGGGCTCGAGCGCCAGCTTCTTTCGAATGCTGGTGCAAAACTCGACGTATCACCGAATTTCTCGAAATTGGAGTTTTGCCAGGTCCATCCGCTTAGGGATTCTCCAACCCTATGCCTCCACGGTGTCCTTGAGTTTCCCGGCGCAAACCGGAACGCCTTCTCCGCAACTGATACCTTTACCAGAGCGGCTGTTTGCTGGTGGCGGAACTTCCTTGCGTGGATTCGCTTTGAACCAGGCCGGACCGCGTGACGCCTTAACGGGATTTCCTGTGGGCGGACAGGCCATGCTGATCCTGAACCAGGAACTGCGTTTTCCGTTGAGATTTCCGGTGATTGGGTCACAAATTGGCGGCGCTTTCTTTTATGACGGCGGCAACGTGTATAGCCGGCTAAACCGGATCACGCTGCGTTGGTCGTCGCCGGAACCGGTCTTCAAGACCGCCTATCTGGGGATTACGCCGGGACGGTTTAATCCGACCACCTGCGTTTACAACTGCACCAATGAGCTGAATTATTTTTCGAATACCATCGGCTTCGGCTTGCGGTATGGCACGCCGGTCGGGCCAATCCGCATCGATTTGGGATATGAGCTGAACCGGCCAGAGTTCGTAATCCCTTGCAGAAATAACGTTCCCTTGTGCCAACAAGGGGCGCGGCTGCCAAAGTTGCAAATCTTCTTCAATTTGGGATCGAGCTTCTGATGCGCCTGCTGCCAAAACTCGCGTTGGTTCTGGCCTGCGGGCTTGTTGCAGCAAGGTGGAGTTTTGCCCAGGAGCTCATCGACCGCATTGTAGCTCGCGTTGACACAGACATCATTCTGATGAGCGATCTGCGGGAGTTGGGGCGCTATCAGAGTTTTCTGGACGAGAAAACGCAAAGCGATGGAGAGTTGCTCGATCACTTGATCGACCAATGGATAGTGCGGAGCGAAGCGAAAGCCGCCTTGTTTCCTCAACCTTCCGATGAAGAGGTCCAACGCAGCCTGGAGCGGCTGAAACGTTCGTTTTCCTCGCCCGAGGCGTTCGAGGAACGGGAGAAGCAAGCGGGTCTCACCGATGGGGACGTGTTTCGAATGATGAAGCTGCAGCTTTATTTGAGCAATTATCTGGATTCGCGATTCCGTGCGGCCATTCAGATCGACGAAAGTGCCATAGAAGATTTCTACAAAACGCGAGTTGTGCCCAGAGCGGAAGCGCGCGGACAGACTCCGCCGACTCTGGATGCAGCCCGAGGATTCATCCAGGAAGCGTTGGTGCAACGGGCAGTCAATGTTCAAGCAGATCGCTGGCTGAAAGAGAGCCGGAGCCGGGTGCAAGTGGAGAAATTTCTGGACGAGACGCCCAAATGACCAAAGAATCCCGCTGGCGCAAGATTCTCTGGGTTGAACACCTGCTCTGGGTGCTGGGCACCTGGACAGTGTTGCTCATAGCGCTCGCGATTATCGCGGTGGGCAGCGGTTTAGCGAACCCGCTGATACGCCGAATCTTGATCCATCGCGTGGAGGCTCTGACACACACTCGCGTGGAAATCCGTACCGTCTCCGTCGGGTGGTTTTCACTCAATGTGACCATCAATGGCTTGATTGTTCACGGAACGGAACCGGTAGGTACGGAGCCGTTGCTCAGCGTGGACCAGACTAAAGTTGGCTTGCGAGTCGATTCTTTCTGGGGAAGAAGGGTCGGACTGAACGATTTGATTCTGGAGCAGCCGCGGTTGCATCTCCGAGTGGAGCGAGATGGTGCGAATAACCTGCCGAAACTGGAATCCAAATCGAGTGGACCACAACTGGAACACCTGCTGGACCTGCGTGTTCATCACGTGCAAATCGAGAATGGTTGGATTCTCTACAACAATGTGAAATCACTTGTCGGCGTCGAAGGTGGTGACCTCGGACTGACGGTGGACCTCGGAGGAACCCCGGACAAACCGATTTATCTTGGTTCCTTGGACTGGCAATCCATTGAATTAGCGCGAAGGCGGGACGTTCCAGTGCCCGCCAACGTGTCCGCAAAATTCAGCCTGCGCCGAGACGGAATCTCTGTAGAGCAGGCCGTACTTGATGTTGGCCGGTCGCATGTGGATTTGCAGGCAGAGACGAGCGACGCTGCCGCATCAAAATGGAATTACAAATACCGGGCGTGGCTCGATTTGCTGGATATTCGCGAAACGTTCCGAACGCCGGAAGTCCCGTTAGGCCGAATCGATCTTCGCGGCGAGGGCACCATCGAAAATGGCGCCGTACTCGGAAAGGGCGCCTTCGTCGGAGACAACATCACCCTGAGTTTCCTGGATTTCCACTCCGCGAACCTGAGCAGCCGATCGAGTTACACACTCGAACCAAAGCAGGTAGTTCTGCCGGACTTTGCCGCGTACGCCCTGGGAGGCAGCGTGAAAGGCCGGATTACCATGCGCTACGCTGGCCTGCAGTTTCGGGCGGACACAAAGCTGCAGAACATTCGCCTGGCCGCAGTGACTCCTGCCCTCGATCATGCCGGATTTCCTATCGACCGGCTGCATTGGGATTCGGTGATTTCCGCGGACACTGTCGAAACCTGGCACGATAATTTTTTGGACTTTGATGTGGCCGGCAACATGCATTGGGCCGCTCCGGAGGAAGTGGCGGAAGGGCATATGCCGGTGACCGGAGATTGGAAGCTGCATTATCGCGACCGCACCAATGAGCTGCAACTCAGCCAGGGCGACTTTGAAACGCCGAGTTCGCGAGGTTCATTCACCGGCCTGCTCGCACCGAAAACCTCCAACATGGATGCCCGGCTCGAGATTGGATCGTTGCCAGAATGGAATGATTTCATCCACGCGATTGCCGGAGACAAACCAGGAACGCCAGATGCCGCGGTAAGCATTGGTGGCGCGATCACCTGGAACGGAAAGATCACCGGTCCTTCGGATGGCCCGGACATTCAGGGACATTTTCGGGGAGAGCGTGTCCGCTATGCGGAGTTCCGCCTGGACACCATCGATGGGGATATCAGCTATTCCCCGGACCATCTGGTGATTAGCCAGGGACATGCGGTACATGGATTGATGCGGGCGGGCATCGACGGGAAATTGCAACTAACCGACTGGGAATTTCGACCGGAGAACGAGTGGTCCAGCGAAATAAATCTGGAGAACGTACCCCTGGAGGCGCTTATGCAACTGACGGGAAAAACCTATCCCGTCCAGGGAATCGTTACCGGGCAATTTCACGGACGTGGCACGAAAGCAGAACCGATGCTCAGTGGCCTTCTGGACGTCGCGAATGCGGAAGCGTACACCGTGCCGTTTAACCGTTTGCGCGGACAACTCACTGTTACCCCCGATGAAGTCCGGCTGAGCAACGCGGAACTGCGATTTTTCGCTCCTGGCACGGAAGGAGCCAGCGGAGCCGGGATTGTCACGGGAACCGTGGCGTATCGTTTCGCGGACGAATCGCTAAGCACAGACTTGGTGGGAGCCTCGCTGCCACTGGCAAACTTCCGTCGCGTCAAATCGAATAATTTGCCGCTCGCGGGGCAAATTTCATTCCACCTCAAGTCGAGTGGACCCGCTCGCCATCCCGAAGCGGCTGGGAATTTCCGCGTCGTTGATTTGCAGGTCGGCTCAGAAATCATCGGGAGCTTCGAAGGTGACCTCAACTCTGATGGACGAACCGCACAACTGAAATTGAGTTCGGCGATGAGCGAGGGAGCCATTGGTGGACAAATCACATTGGGGCTGCTGGAACCGTTCGCCGTCGACGGCACGGTATCCATCAAGAACATCAATCTTGATCCGTACCTGTTCTCGGCGCTTCACGTACAAAAATTCAACGGCCACGGAACGGCGGACGGCGACATCAGCGTCAAGGGAGAATTGCAACACCCGGAGACCGTCACGGTGGAAGGGAATTTTAACCGTTTGGTTTTGATGTACGGTGGAGTGCAGCTGGAAAATTCCGGCCCCATTCAGCTCACGTCTTCGCGAGACAGTCTGAAGATCACCCGCGCGGCGCTCAAGGGATCGGACACGAATGCGGAGTTGACCGGCTCCATCCAATTCACGGGCAGACGCACGGTTTCGATGAAGCTAAATGGTTCGGTGGACCTCAGGTTGCTCAATGGATACATTCCGGATGTCAGCACCTCCGGCCACGGGGACATCAATGCTTCCTTCGAAGGAACGCTGGACCGGCCGCGCATTATCGGGCGTGTGAAACTCAATGACGTTTCCGCCCGGTCAGCGGATTTCCCTACCGGGCTCAGCAATTTGAAAGGTGACTTAGTCTTCGACGCAAATCGTCTATTCTTCGAAAACCTTACAGGAGAAGCGGGCGGGGGAATTCTGTCGTTAACGGGATCGGTGAACTATTCTGACAAACCGCTGCGTTACGATATTTCGGCCAAAACAGACCGTCTTCGGATTCGCTATCCCGAGGGCATGAGCTGGCTGTTGGGCGGATCGCTGCGCCTGACCGGAACTATGGATGGGGCGTATCTCACCGGAAAGGTTGCGATACAGCGCGTGACCTTAACCCAGGGATTGGAGTCCGCCAGCATCTTGACCTCCAGCTCAGCTTCAGGCGGGCCGAGCGGCTCGAGTTTCTTGCGAAATTTACAATTCGATATCGAGGCTACCTCCACCCCAGACTCCCGGATGGAGTGGCCAGGAGCGCATCTCGAAGCGGATGCCGGCCTCCGCGTGCGCGGCACAGCTGAGCATCCGATTTTACTCGGACACATCCACGTGATCTCGGGAGAGCTGTACTTCCACGACAGCAAATACCGCGTCAATCGCGGCGATCTCAATTTCGCGAATCCCTTCCGCATCGACCCGGTGATCAGCTTTGAGGCCACCACCACCATTCAACAATATGAAATCACTCTGAATTTCAGTGGACAAGCCAGCAAGATGAGCCTGTCGTACCGCTCAGATCCGCCTTTGCCGCCGACGGACATCATCAGCTTGCTGGCCATGGGGCAAACCAGCACAGAAGTGGCTACGCGGACTGGCGGAGTGACGCAGCCCGGTTCCGCTGGCGCCTCCGCCTTACTTTCAGAGGCAATCTCCAGTCAACTGGGGGGACGGGTGGAGCGGCTGTTCGGCATCACGCGTTTCCGTGTGGATCCCGGCTTGTCGGAGTTGGGGACGAGCAGCTCGGGCCAGAACGCCGCGGCGCGGGTCACCGTCGAACAGCAAGTCACCAAGAATTTAACGGTGACCTATGTCTCCAACGTCAGTTCCACGCAGCAGCAGGTGATTCAGGTGGAATACAATGTCACGCGGACGATATCTATTGTGGCGCTGCGCGATCAGAACGGCACCTTCGGTATCGATATTAAGTTCAAAAAGAGGTTTGACTGATTTCTAAAGTACGCTCAGGGTTGGTCCTCTGACTGTTGCTGCGCTGTTTGTTGGCCTGCGTCCGGCCGCTGAGAACGTTGCGTCAACGGATGGCGTTGACCGTTGCTGGTCAAATGGGCGTTCTGTCCGATTCCAGGATTCTCCTGCTTAACCTCTTGGAGCGCCGCTCGAGCAGCTTTACCGGCCTCTGCTCGAGTGGTTTCCTGGATTTCACGGAAGATTTTCGGACTCTCGGCGGCTACCTTTTGTCCGAGAGGCGAACCATAGAACTGCAGCAGGCCTTTGATCTCATCATCGGTGTAATGCTTGTCGTACAGCGAGACTAGCTGCTCGTCGACATGGTCCAGGTCGTAGCGCTTCTCATATTCATTGATCGTGTTGTTCACGAAGGCCTGCCCTTTGCTGTTATCCGGGACGGCCGCCAGGAGTTTTTCGCGATACTGCTCCGCGGTCTGGCGAACGGAGTCCTGTACCTGGTCGCGGGCGCCGACCAGCTCAAGCAAGGAACGAATGTCAGCTTCCTTAGTCGGATCGATTTTCGCTGATTTCGCTGAGAGCTGCGGCCCGTTCGCGGATTGAGATGCGGCTTGCACGGAGCCCGGCGATCCGCCTTGGATAGCCACGAAAAACATTCCGATGTACAGAATAATCAGTGCCAAAACCGCTTTCATGACAGCCTCCAGCCCGTTGCAGCGGAGAAACGCAATTACCAGTCGCCGGCCTTCAAAAATCATTTTAGAAACACGAAGATAGAAACGCGCCTGCTCAGCGGTACAGTCTTGCTGCGTCGGTCACTGTTCCGAGGGGCAGCAGTGGGAGGGCGCTGTCGCAGGCCGGGCGGGAAGGGGCCAACACTGGTTCTCCCGGCGCAGTTCACGATAGATTAAAGGCGTAAGTCTACTCAAAATAATCTGGATCACACCGTGGCGGAAGACAGGTTCACAGAACTGCGCGCCGAAATGGTTGAGAAGCAGTTGCGTAAGCGTGACGTCAAGGACGAACGAGTTCTGCGCGCCATGGAGACGGTAGCACGCCATGAATTCGTCCCGGACCAATTGAAGAATTTAGCCTACACCGATGAGCCTCTAGGAATCGGTGATGGCCAAACTATCTCTCAGCCCTATATCGTCGCGGCCATGACCGAGGCCTTGAACTTGTCCCCAAACGCCAAAGTGCTCGACGTCGGAACTGGGTGCGGCTACCAGGCAGCCATTCTTGCGTCGCTGGTGCGCGACGTCTATAGCATTGAATATCGCCCAGATTTGGCCCGGGCCGCGGCGGACCGCCTCCACAGGTTGGGGTATTTGAACGTTCACGTTTTTTGCGGCGATGGATCGATGGGTCTGCTGGAGTTCGCGCCCTATGATGCCATTCTAGTCGCCGCGGCAGCGCCACACGTGCCCAAACCGTTGCTGGAACAGCTGGATGATTCCGGACGTTTGATTGCGCCGCTCGGGACAGAAGATCGACAGAATCTGGTGTTGGTGACGCGACATGGAGCCGAATTTGTCACTGAACAGCGTGAACCTTGTCGCTTTGTGCCGCTTCTCGGAAAATATGGTTGGCAACCCTGGGAACTGATGTGACCACTACGCCCGAACTTTCTATTGTGATTCCTTCGTACAACGAGGAATTAAGGTTGCCGGCATCGCTGGAAAAAATTGCCCGGTATATTCGCGAGCAACGTCTCAATACTGAGGTCCTAGTGATTGATGATGGCTCAACGGACCAGACTGCGGCGATCGCCAACTCATGGAAAGAGCGGATTCCGCAATTGAGAGTGCTTTCGAACGGAATCAACCGCGGGAAAGGTTTCAGCGTCCGCCACGGATCACTGGACGCGCGGGGGGACGTAGTTTTGTTCACCGACGCAGACCTATCTGCTCCCATCGAGGAGGGGGAGAAACTGCTGAAGGCTCTGGAAACTCACGATATCGCCATTGGAAGCCGCGCGGTTGATCGGGACCTGATTGAGGTGCACGAATCGGTTTTTCGGGAATTTGCAGGAATCATTTTCAATCGCATTGTTCGAACCATGCTGCGGCTGCCCTTCGTGGACACGCAGTGTGGATTCAAGGCCTTTCGGCGTGAGCGCTGCCGGATTATTTTTGAGCAACAAACTATCGAGCGATTCGGGTTCGATCCGGAATTACTCTACCTGGCACGGCACCACGGCCTTTCAACGGTTGAGGTTCCGGTCCGGTGGGCGCACTCTCCGGCAACCAAGGTGAGCATGATAAGAGACAGCGTTCAGATGTTTCTGGACGTGTTCGTGATCCGCTGGAATGCAATGCTGGGAAGGTACCGGAAGGCTACTCCCTGAAGCGGGGTCGTGGCTGCAGTTACTTTGTGTTATAAAGTACTTGACATAACTGCGCCTCTTCTCTATCTTACTCCTAGTGCCTACCGTCGGCCCAAATCGCCTGTCCCGTCGCGAGCCTATTCCCATCGATGCTCGCGCCGCCGACCATCTTCGATATATCCGCGAAACCATGGAGTCTGCCGCGGAATTCACCGCCGTGCCTGGCTGGGGCGGCGTGACCATGGGTTTGACCGCCCTGGCTGCCGCGCTGCTGGCTGCCAAGCAGGCCACCCCACGTGGATGGGTGGCCATTTGGCTGGCGGAAGCGTTTGTTGCCGTCGCGATTGCTGCTCCTGCGGCCGCCACCAAGGCGCGCCGCGCGAATTCCTCGCTATTTTCCGGGCCGGGCAGAAAGTTCGTGTTGAGCTTTGCCCCTCCAATCGTGGTTGGGGGCCTGTTGACGTTGGCGCTATTTCAGTTAGGCGCTTTCTCTGCGTTACCGGGCGTTTGGCTACTCTTGTATGGCACGGCGATTGTCACCGGCGGCGCATTCTCTGTTCGTGCGGTCCCCATCATGGGTCTGTGTTTGATGGCGCTGGGGGCGGCCGCGCTGTTCGCTCCCGCGGCCTGGGGCAACTTGTTTATGGCCGCCGGGTTCGGGACGGTACAGATCGCGTTTGGTTTCTGGATTGCCATGCGTTACGGCGGTTGAACCCAAGTTTTTGAAAGACAAAGGAAATATGGCGAAGTCGTCCACAGTTCGGCAGGAAAGAGCTACTCGGGAAGACGGGCCGGCCACCGTTCGTTCGGCGAGCCCGCAACCGGTCTCGGAAAGCCTGGACAGGTTAATTCATGAGCGAATCCGGCTGGGTATCGTTAGCGCGCTGGCGGTAAACCGTTCTCTGACCTTTAACGAATTGAAAGCTTTGCTGAAAACTACCGATGGCAACCTGAGCGTGCATGCGCGCAAGCTGGAAGAGGCCGATTACATCGTTTGCACCAAATCGTTCGACGGCCGCTTGCCCAAAACCGAATACCGGCTGACGGGGGCCGGCCGCAAGGCACTGGAGCGGTATTTGAATCACATGGAGGCGCTGATCCGGGCGACGCGCGAGCGTTAACGGAAAATTTTTTTGTGCAATCACTTTATTGTACAAAGTACACTGTTCAATGTAGCGGCGGAGAAAGCGGTTCTTTTATGCACTCCTCGATGTTGCAGCACGTTGTGACGGTACCCGCGGTTACCACCCATCCCATTCACGTTGCCATCATTTGCGACGGCAACGGCCGATGGGCCTCCCTCAGAGGTTTCCCGCGGTCGGCCGGGCACAAGGCCGGAGCGGAAGCTGCGCGAAGCGTTATTCGCTCTGCGCCGCACCTGGGCATCCACACGTTGACTCTGTTCACTCTTTCTTCCGCGAATTGGAAACGCCCCCAGGCTGAGGTCGATTCGATTCTCTCCATCCTGGAAAATTACCTGGAAACGGAAACTGAACACTGCCTGGACGAGGGCATCCGGTTAAGCATCATCGGCAGGCGCGACCGTTTTGCGCCGGAACTGCGTGAGCTGGTTTTGCGGTCGGAAGCATTAACGTCGAAGGGCACGCGACTGCACCTGCGTTTGGCAGTCGATTATTCTTCTCGCCATTGTCTATTGCAGGCGGCTAGCAAGTTTTACAAGGCGACCAGTTTGTCCACGGAGACCTTCAGCGATATTTTGGCGGAAGTGCAACGCGGCGGCTCGACGGACGTAGACCTGTTGATTCGCACTGGTGGAGAGCAACGGCTGTCCGACTTTCTGCTTTGGGAGTGCGCCTTCGCCGAGTTTGTGTTTTTGGACAAGCGTTGGCCCGATTTCACTCCCGTAGACCTCCGGAACGCCATTCGCGAATTCACCAAAAGAGAACGAACACGGGGTGCCATCCCCCAAGAGTGCGCCAGCTAAAGCTCTCCTAACCCTCTCAAATACCACGAATTGCTCGCCAACTGACAGGTTGGCCGAACCCTGACGTTTCGGCTCGCCGCGTCGTCTATACCACAGGAGAACGGAATGGGCACTGTGGGACTTACGCTCGGGTGGGAAGATACAATCTCACCGGCGTCAGACGAGGGAGGGCGGCGAGTGGAACCTTCGGAAACCGCGGCCGGGCGAAATCGCGACAGCGGCCTCTCGGATGACGCAACGCTGGCTGCCGGATGTGCGGCCGGTGACCTGCGCGCCTATGAACGGCTGTACCAGCTGCAAGGCTCGCGAATGAAGAACCTGGCGCGCAACCTGCTGGGCTCGCCCACGGACGCCGAGGACGCGGTCCAGGACACCTTCTTGAAAATCCAGCGCGGGATCGGAAGCTTCCGAGGCCAGTCTGCGTTTGTCACTTGGACCTTCCGGATTCTCGTAAACACGTGTCACGACCTGCGACGCAGCCGCGTTCGGCGCAAAGAGCATTCCCACGATCAAGCAAGCGAAGACCGGCCGCTACCCGAGCCGCGCGCTCCTGGATCGCACCCCTCTCTGCGCATGGCGTTGGAGCGGGCCCTGGCGTCGCTAACGCAGCACCAGCGCGATGTATTTTTGCTGTATGAAGTGGAGGGGTTCCGGCACGCCGAGATCGCTGCCATGCTCCAAATCAGCGAGACCGCCTCGAAAAATACTCTGTTTCAAGCCAAGAAGAATTTGCGGGGGATCTTGGAGCCGCCGCGCGCGTCGGAAGCAGGTGCACTATGAACCTGTCCTGCCATGATCGTGATCGCGTGTTTTTGGATGGGTCAGCGGAAGAATGGGCCGCTCTCGAACAGCATGCCGCCCACTGTCCGGTATGTGCAGAGGAAATCCGTGCGTGGCAAGCGCTGAGCCAAGCGGGAGGGGAATTGCGCGATTATCGGGACGACCCGGCGCTGTGGGCAAAGATTGAAGCTTCGTTGCAACACAATCAAGGAAGGCGCGAGCGCACACTGGGATTTTGGGAGAGGTTGGGATTTGGTGGACCGGCGGCTTTGAGCTGGCGTGCGGCGTTGGTGGGAGCGCTGGTAGTGGTGCTCGCAGTAGCCGGTGTTTATGTAATTCGCCCGCCGAGCCCGCCCGTAGCCGCTGGGCCGGCTCGCCTGCTGAAGAGCTCTGCGTTAGCCGAAGTGCAGCGCACCGAGCGCGATTACATGAAGGCCATCGATCAACTTGCCGCGGAGGCGAAACCGGAACTGGATTCCCCGACGACACCGTTGATGGCGAGCTACAAGGAAAAGCTCATAGTACTGGACAGCGCGATCGATGAGTTACGGGTAGAAACGTGGCACAACCCGTCAAATGCGCACCTTCGTTACGAGTTATTAGCTATGTACCAGGAGAAGCAGCAAACGCTGCAGGAAGTGTTGGAGACGAAGCGATGAGTGAGGTCACCAGGTCAATTCACAGATGGAGGTTGCAAGTTGTTCTCCTAATAGGCTGTTTCGGCGTATTGCCGGTTTTTGCCGCCGGTCCGGGACAAAGCACCGCAACGAAGCAGTTCCAAAAAACCTCGACGCTCGGTCCCAATCAGACTGTCAGCCTGACCCACAAATATGGAGACGTTCGGCTTCACGGGGAGAGCGGCAGGGAGGTAAGAATCTCCGCGACCATCCGCGTGCAGGCTCATTCGCAAGCCGATGCCGACCGCTACGCAGATCAGGTAAGAATCGATGTATCTCAGGATTCCCAAGGGGTTCGCATTCAGACCGTTTATCCCAGCGAGGATTCCAAATTTTTTGTGGTCCGCATCGGCGGTCCCTCCTTTTCCGTCGACTATGACATTACCGTTCCAACCGACGCCAAATTGTGGATGAAGAATAGTTTTGGAAATGTGGATGTGCAGGGTGTGCTAGGTTGGGCAGATTTGGAAAATAGTCACGGGCAGCTGAAATTTCAGAACGGAGGCTCGACGAAGCTGACCAACTCCTTTGGCGAAGTCCAGGCCTCGGGGGCTGAGGGAAACGTGAACGTCATCGATAACAATGGAGCCGTCACGGTTTCAGCCGTCAAAGGAACCTTGGATATCAAGGATCGCTTCGCGTCCATTACGGTCAGCAATATTTCCGGCGCCACGACCATTTCCGGAGGCAATGGACCGGTGGAGGTCACGGATGCTGGAGCATCGAAAATCAACAACTCGTTTGGCGCGGTAACTACACGGAATATTCATGGCGATTTGGTGGTCAACAACAACAACGGATCGATCGACGCGCAAACCGTCACCGGCGGTGCGCAGTTGAATGGCAGCTTCGGCTCCATCAATTTTGAAAATGTCGGCGGCTACGTGAAGTGCACGTCTTCCAATGGGCGCGTCAGCGGGAAAAAAGCCGGCGGCGACGTTTACGTCAAGACCACCTTCGGAGAAGTCTCGCTCCAGGAGATGGGCGGCGGCGTGGAAGTGGAAGATTCCAACGGGGGAATCAACGTGCGGGATATCAAAGGCAAAGGCAGCTTCAACACTTCCTTCGGTTCCATAGAGGCCAACGGACTGCCCAAAGGCGCGAGAGCCACCACTGGAAATGGACGCGTCGCCTTAAGTGATGTAGGCGGCGACGCCTATGCCAAGACCAGTTTCGGTTCCGTGGATGTTCGCAGGGTAAACGGCAATCTGACCATTGAAAATGCCAACGGACCGGTAAACGCTAGCGGCGTGAAAGGTGACGCGTCCGCGAAAACCAGTTTTGGTTCGGTGACGCTGGAAGACGTAGGCGGCGCGATTACCGTCGATAATCAGAACGGCACAGTGTCGGTTTCCGCGGCACGAACCGGATCAGGTTGCAAAAACGTTTCGCTGAAAACCTCGTTCGCGCCTCTCCAGGTCCGTTTGCCCGGAGATGCCGGCTACGAGGTAAACGCTCGCACCTCGTTTGGGCATATTTCCAGTGACCTGCCGGTCACCGCGACGGGAACTTTGGGTGGCGATTCGTTGAACGGCCGGATCGGAAACGGTGGTTGCACACTCTCCCTGACCAATGCGAACGGGAACATCGAAATCCTTAAGCTCTCAAGGTGAGAGCTCAAGACGAGGAATGGGATTCCGCGGGAGTTTTGCGGCGTTCGCGGTCCATGGCGAAGGCCTTCTTCAAAATGCGCGTGGCCGTCTCCGTCAATTGGAAATTGTCGAGCTCGGATTCATGCGCGAAGATAACATCCGTAACGTCGCTGGCGGCGCGGGCCTCGCCGCTAACGCGCTCGCAAAGATAGTCGACGATGACATAATGAAACCGAGGTCCGCGAGTGCTGCCGTCCGGGGAAGCCTCTGCCGGGAAAATGCGATCGAACACCTCGATCACCTCCAGGACGCGAACCTCCAATCCAGTTTCCTCCCATAATTCGCGAGCGACCCCCGCTTGCAAAGATTCGCCGATTTCAAGTGTCCCCCCGGGAATGGACCAGTGGCCTCGAAGGGGTTCCGAACCACGCCGGATCAGCAGAGCGCGACCCTCTTCGATGATCACGCCACCAATACCTACCACCGGCCGTTCCGGATATTCCCGTGCCATGCCCCTATGGTTCTTTCACCCAACTTGTGGGTACACTGGATGTCTGGCGGGGGACTGCGCTGATTTCCCACGCCGAGGTATATAATACGCCGGATGGTTGGCCCGCAGGAAAAGCGGGTTGCCCGCCAAGTCCAATGTGGAGGACGGACCGTGCTTCGCTGCCCAGAGTGTTCTGCAGAAATCGATGTGGACGAAGACGAAGTTGAGGAGGGAGAAATCCTCAGCTGTCCAGAATGCGAAACGGAACTGGAAGTGTCGCAGACCCATCCCGTGGCGTTGAATCCCATCTCCGACGAACTCGACGAAGAAGAGGAAGAGGACTTGGAAGAGGACGAAGACGAAGAAGAATTTGATGAAGATGGTGACCTCCTGGACGAAGAGGACGACGAAGAAGACGAGGACGAAGACGACGAGTAGCCTCGCTGTTGCACCGGGCATCTTCTCACTCGGCTCTGAACATCAGAGTGTAGGGGAATTTTCAAGGCAAAACGTCACGGCATGACACGCTTAATCTCAGTTTTGCTGGCCGTGACGCTTTCCCCGTTTCGCGTCGTCGCGGCGCAAGAGCAAACAGCGGAAAAACCTGCAGCCACCGCCAGTGGCAATCCCTCGACAGCGCAAACTCAGGAAACCTCCGCGGATAAAGAAAGAAAGAAGCTCATCCCGAGTTTTCTGATTATTGGGACGGTGTTCAATGAAAATGCACTATCGTTCCCTGGAGTGCAGGTGCGCGTCCGTCGAAGTGGCGAAAAGAAATCTTTGGCCGAGACCTACACGAATGCGCGTGGGGAATTTGCGGTAAGAGTCCCGCCAGGCTATGACTACGAGGTAACTACCCACGTCAAAAAGTATAATGACCAGACTTTGCCGGTGAACAGCAAGGTGGACGTGCAACAACGGCTGTCCATTAAATTGCAACCGCACGAGCAGAAGAAGACGGGAGGAAAATCATGAGCGCGAACCGGAAAATCCTCTTCTGTGTTTCGATGCTCCTCATAGTAACCGCGCCGACACTCGCCCAAGGCTCGAAAAAAGAGGCGCAATTGAGGACTGTGCGGGGCGTGGTGAGCGACAAGTCGGAAAAGCCTATCCGCAATGCCGTCGTGTTCCTGAAGAATTTGCGCACCAATACGGTGATCAGTCATTTCACTGACGATGAGGGAGATTATCGATTCTCGGGACTCGATCCCAACGTAGACTACGAGCTCTCTGCCGAGTTCGATGGGGAAAAATCTGCGGTTCGTTCGGTATCCCCGCTGGACAGCCGCAAGGAGATCACCCTGAATTTGAAAGTAGATCGGAAGAAGAGTTAGGTCATTTCTAGTTTCTCGCCCGGAACAATGAGGTGTGGTTCTTTGTGGGCTCTGACGAAAATCAAGTGCACCAAAGTCAGAGAGCAGACAGCTCTCTCTGCGTATCGATCCGGAAAAAACGAAGCGGATCCAAGCATGATTTTGCGTTATCTCATTAACGCCTTGGCACGAACATGGCTAATGTTGCTGTTGATGCTCGTACCCTCGCTAGCGCAGGAAAGGCCGCATACCCCTCAGCCTCAATCTCATCCGTCTGACCAGCAGGAGGAACAGCAAAAGCAGAAAGAAGTTCCGGCCGTGGACCCGCTCGATGAAGAGGCGAATGACGAGGTGCCCAAACGGATTTTCTGGATCATTCCCAATTTCATGACCTACAACGATCAGCCCGAAAACCAGAGGCCGCTCACTCCCAAAGAGAAATTCACCATCGCGTGGCATCAGTTCTTTGACGTTAGCGCGCATTTCGGAAATTTGATTCAGGCCAGCATCTCGCAAGCCGCCGATGGTCTGCCGCACTACGGGCAGGGTTGGGGCGCATTTGGGGAACGGTATGCGGCGCAAGAAGGCGACCAATTTACGGGAAGCATGCTGATTTATGGAGTTTTGCCCACCGCTTTACATCAGGATCCTCGATATTTTCGAAAGGGACGTGGCAAAACCTGGGCTCGTATCGGCTACGCCGCCTCCAGAGTGGTCATCGCACGAACAGATGCGGGCCAACCCACTTTTAATGCTTCTCAAATGGTCGGGCAACTCGGACAGGCGTCGCTTTCTATGCTGTATTACCCTAAGCAAGACCGCCAACTGACAGGCGTGATTACGGGCTGGTGCATCAATCAAGGCTATAACATTGGATGGAATCAGCTGAAAGAATTTACGCCGGATTTGGGTGCGTTCCTGAAGCGCCATCCGATGAAGAAACAGCATGCTTCGCAAGTTCAAGATACGCGGTCCCCGTTAAACCAAAGTCAGGACTGAGGCGCATCGCGAGCGGCTCTCAGTACCCGCACTGCACCAGGAATAACGGAAACTTCTACCGGTGTCTTCCCGATCAACTCGCCGTCTCCGTGAAACCAGCACGGGGTATCGGTCTCGATCCTTGCACAGGCGATGCGAAATCGGCGAACGTGATTGCTGGGCAACTCGCCTCGCGAAAGCAAACCAGGCAAAATTCGGAGGACCTCAAAAGCCTTCAAGTCTTCGACGAGCACAAGGTCTAATTGTCCATCTTCAATCCCCGCGTTCGGCGCGAGATACATCCCAGCTCCGTAACTTGGAGTATTCAGCACAGCAACCAACAGAACCGTGGCCTCAAGTGGTTCGAATTCCTTGGCTCTCGATGTGATTCGCATACGGATCGGACGAAAGCCCGCCAGTGCCCTAAGGGCGGACAACACGTAACGAGTACGGCCTCGAAGATTTCGATACCTGCCGTTGGCGTGGCGAACGGCCTCGGTGTCCAAACCGACTCCCCCACCGCCCACATAACGACGCTCGTTCCCGTCCGCGGTGCTAACGTGCGCAACATCAAGCAAGCGCACTTCACCTTTCAGCACTCGCTTCGCTGCTTCGATCGGATCCCCGGGAAGACCGAGCGCTGCCGCGAGGTCGTTGCCGCCACCCGCAGGAAGCACGGCCAACACAGCGCCCGGATAATCGGCGACGGCGTTGATCAGTACGTGAAACGTACCATCGCCTCCAACCACAAAGATTCGTTTTCTCCCGCTTTGCGCAGCGGCGCGGGCTTTCTCCGCAAGATCGTTCGGGCTTTCGGTTACACAAAAGCTGACGTTCCAGCAGTATTGCTTTGCAAATTCCCGGAGACGCGGAAGGATGGTACGAGCAAGGCCGCCACCGGCGGTCGGGTTGACGAGGACCAAGTCACTGTGGTCGGAACCAGTGCACGGCGTAGCTTCCACAAGGCGACATGCTGAACGACCCTCCTCGAACTGTCAAATCTCAGGCGGACATCGCATAGCCATGAATGACGGTTCTTTGCATATACTTAGGAAAATGAAAACAAGCCGCTGATGTTTGGCGAACGAGCGAATGCGCGGAAGAGGAAACCATGACCTACAAAGGCTTCGATTTGACCGGAAGGGTCGCGGTGGTAGTAGGTGGTACGTCCGGGATCGGCCATGCCATCGCTCTCGGGCTCGCCATCGCTGGAGCAGATGTGATCACCACCGGACGCAGGGCGGAATTCGTCGAAAACACCGCCAAAGAAATTGAAGCGCTTGGCCGCCGCTCTCTGCGCGTGTGCTCCGACGTTACGGACCGCGAATCGTTACAAGGCCTGTTGCACAAAATCATCAGCGAATTCGGAAAAGTGGACATTCTGGTCTACGCCGCCGGCCGCACGAAGCGCACTCCTTTTCTGGAACTTGCGGAGGGCGAGTGGCGTGACATTCTCGAGACCAACCTCACCGGTGCATATCGTGCGTGCCAAATCTTCGGCAAGCACATGGTCGAAAGAAAGTATGGCCGCATCATCAACATAGCCTCGCTCGCTTCTTTTGTTGCGTTGATGGAAGTGGCAGCATACAACGCCAGCAAAGCTGGACTGGCGGCGCTTACCCGTACGCTCGCGATTGAGTGGGCCAAGCATGGAATCTGCGTCAATGCCATCGCGCCTGGCGTGTTTCGAACGGAGCTCAACAAAAAACTGCTGGATGGACCACGAGGGCAAGAATTTTTGCTAAGAACGCCTATGGGCCGCTTCGGCAACGTGGAAGAACTGGTCGGGGCCGCCATTTTCTTGGCTTCCGATGCAGCGAGCTTCGTTACCGGCACAATTCTGGAAGTCGATGGCGGATTTCTCGCTAGCGGCGTCAACCAATAGAAAAAGCGCATGCTGGCCTGCCGCGATTGCAGCCGGTGCGATGGGTGTGACAGAATTTTCGCATCGCTACCACGAAACCGGGAGACAAGATGACCCTGAAGATTCGCCCGAAACAGGAGTGTCGCTGGGATTTGATCAGTCTGGGAGAAGTGATGCTCCGCTTGGATCCGGGGGAGAAACGGATTTGGACCACACGGAGTTTCGATGTTTATGAAGGTGGCGGCGAATACAACGTCGCGCGTGGCCTAAAACGCTGCTTTGGTCTGGACACCGCGATCGTCACCGTTTTCGCCGATAATCCCGTGGGTCGTCTCTTACAGGATTTGATTTATCAGGGCGGCGTCGACCAATCAGAAGTCCGGTGGGTCGCTTATGACGGAGTCGGACGCGCCTCGCGGAATGGGCTCAACTTCACGGAACGCGGCTTCGGGGTCCGCGCTGCCTTAGGCTGTTCGGATCGCGGGCACACCGCCATTTCGCAACTGAAACCCGGCGAAGTGGATTGGGAAAGGATTTTCGGTACAGCGGGAGCGCGGTGGTTTCATACCGGGGGAATTTTCTGCGCGCTTTCGCCAACGACTCCCGAAGTAGCGCTGGAAGCGATGAAAGTAGCGCGCAAAAACGGGGTAGTCGTGTCCTACGATCTCAACTATCGTGATTCTCTGTGGAAAGCCAACGGTGGACAGGCGCGCGCTCAAGAAGTAAACCGCAAGCTAGCCCCGTATGTGGATGTCATGATCGGAAACGAGGAGGACTTTTCCGCAGCGCTGGGATTCGATGTGCCTGGAATGGATCAGCACATGACCAATTTTGCGGTTGATGGTTTCAAGCAAATGATCGAGAAGGTGGTTCAGCAATATCCCTTTCAGGTGGTCGCCACCACTCTGCGAAAAGCGAAAACAGCCACGCGCAACGACTGGGGAGCAATTTGCTACGGTGGTGGAAAACTTTATCACGCCACGGAACGCGAGAATCTTGAGATCCTGGATCGCGTTGGCGGCGGCGATTCCTTTGCCTCCGGCCTGATTTACGGCTTTTTGTCAGGAAAGGATCCCCAGTGGGCTGTGGAGTGTGGCGCAGCGCACGGCGCTTTGGCCATGACCACCCCGGGCGACACCTCCATGGCTACCCTGGCAGAAGTGACTCGACTGATGAAGGGCGCTGGGGCAAGAATCGAGCGGTAAACGGTCAAGCACTTGACCCGCTTCAACAACGTTAGTTCGTGAGGAGCAATGAACCAGGTGTCCGCCGCGCGGAAAGCCTCCAAAGCCGTAAATATTCGGGACCTGCGGGCCATGGCTCAGCGGCGCTTGCCGCCGGTAGTTTTCGACTACCTGGACGGAGGCGCCGAAGACGAAGTAACGCTGCGCGAAAACTGCCGAATCTTTTGCGATATCACCTTTCGTCCTCGCCATGCCGTTTCCTTTCCGCAATGCGATTTGCGGACTCGCGTATTCGGCTGTGACTTGGCGCTTCCTTTCCTGCTCGCGCCTGTTGGCTACAGCCGGCTGATGCATCCTTCCGGAGAAATTGCGGCAGCTCACGCCGCTGGTGCGGCCGGCACTGCCTATATCCTTTCCACCATTTCCGGTCACGCGCTCGAGAACGTGAAGGCCGCCTCTACGGGCCCGGTGTGCTACCAGTTGTATCTCATGGGAGGGCGCCAAGCCGCTGAAGCAGCCATTCAACGTGCTCGTGTCGCCGGCTTTGCTGCTTTGGTCGTCACCATCGATACACCCGTTGCAGGCCTGCGTGAGCGCGATTTCCGGAATGGCATGAAGGAGATACTCGGGAATAGCTGGTTCGACAAAATTCCTTATGTCGCGGAAGTGCTCGCTCATCCGCGCTGGGTAGCCAGCTTTCTGGCGGACGGTGGCGTGCCGCGATTGGCAAACGTAGTTGTGCCCGGGGAGGGGCCGATGTCGCTCACGGATGTGGCTTCCGCTTTGGCGCGGTCCGTGGTGACCTGGGCGGACTTCAAATGGATTCGCGAGCTTTGGGGCGGCCCGATTATCGCCAAAAGCGTGCTGACCGGTGACGATGCTCGGCGAGCTATAGACCATGGCGCCGATGCGGTCGTCGTTTCAAATCATGGAGGCCGCCAGCTCGATTGCGTTTCCCCAACCTTGCGCGCCTTGCCCGAGGTAGTGAAAGCCGTCAATGGACAAGTGGACGTGCTCCTGGATGGAGGAGTCCGTCGCGGAAGCGATATCGTAAAAGCGATCTGCCTGGGTGCTCGTGCGGTGCTGTTAGGGCGCGCCTACGCGTACGGACTGGCTGCCGCAGGAGAAGCGGGAGTCGCCCGGGCCATCGAGATTCTCACCGACGACCTGAGACGAACGCTAACGCTACTAGGCTGTCCGTCGATTCACGACCTGGATCGTTCCTACATCGAACTACCGAACACTTGGCGTGTGGATTGAAATATTTCTGGAGCTGGTGCTAGCGGCTGCCAATCCCTTCCGTCGAGCGGAAATTGACTGTCATTTCTGGGCCATAAACCCAGAGTCTCTCAACCCCGAAAAACTCCACTGCCTGGTGGTCCGTCTCGCATTCCGAAGACACTCTAAAGAATCGAAATTGACAAAACGGTGGCATCTCTAGTTTTGATACGTCGAGAAGCAAGGAGATCCGATTTGAGTCGTGAGTGATACAAGTTCTTCCAAGTGGAAAAAGTTCAATCAACACTTCGCGGTTCCCATCGCCTTGACCCGGTTCACCATAGCCCAATACGACCGGCGAAACGATCTC
>Ga0335076_10001001_pt1 | contig 27139 bp, 25 predicted proteins | sample Lox_Sample_25_FD_206717 | JGI IMG/M metagenome (GOLD analysis project Ga0335076, IMG submission 206717) | Soil microbial communities from Loxahatchee National Wildlife Refuge, Florida, United States - Lox_Sample_2.5 | ecosystem: Environmental > Terrestrial > Soil > Wetlands | place: USA... | reverse complement strand
ACGACCGACGGTGCGGGCCACTACGCCTTCACCGGTCTGGCCGACGGGAGCTACACGGTGACCGCGTCGCGCGCCGGTTACGTCTTCGCGCCCGCCGGCCAGGCGGTGGTGCTGAGCGGCGCGGACATCACCCAGGACTTCACCGACGTCGGGGCCTACGCGATCTCCGGGACGGTCTCCGGGCTGGTCGCCTCCGGGGTGACGGTGACGCTCTCCGGCGCCGCCAGCGCCGCGACGACCACCGACGGCTCCGGGCACTACGCCTTCACCGGCCTGGCCGACGGCAGCTACACGGTGGCCGCATCGAAGGGCGGCGGCTACGTCTTCTCGCCCGCCACCCAGGCCGTCACGGTGAGCGGCGCCAGCGCCACCCAGAACTTCACCGCCGGCGGGGCGTACGCCATCTCGGGGACCATCTCCGGGCTGGTGACCTCCGGAGTGACCGTGACGCTCTCCGGCGCCGCCAGCGCCACCACCACCAGCGACGGGAGCGGGCGCTACACCTTCGCCGGCCTGGCCTCCGGTAGCTACACGGTCGCCGCGTCGAAGGCCGGGGGCTACGCGTTCTCGCCGGCCAGCCCGGCCGTGGTCCTGAGCGGCGCGAGCGCCGGCCAGGACTTCTCCGCCACTGGGGCCTACGGCATCTTCGGCGTGGTCTCCGGCCTCTCCGCGCCGGGCGTCACCGTGACGCTCTCCGGGGCGGCGAACGCCACGACCACCACCGATGCGGGCGGGACCTACTCCTTCCTCGGGCTCGCGAACGGCAGCTACACGGTGACGCCCTCGAAGGCCGGCGGCTACCTCTTCGCGCCCACCAGCCAGGCGGTGGCGGTGAGCGGCTCGAACGCCAGCGCGAACTTCACCGACACCGGCGCGTACTCCATCTCCGGGACGGTCTCCGGCCTGGCCTCCGCGGGTGTCACGGTGACGCTCTCCGGCGCGGCGAGCGCCACCACCACCACCGCCGGGAACGGCAGCTACGCCTTCACCGGGCTGGCGAACGGCAGCTACACCGTGACCCCCTCGCTCACGGGCTACGTCTTCACGCCTCCCGGCAACGCCGTGGCGGTGAGCGGCGGCAACGCCGTCCAGGACTTCGTCTCCGCGGTCAAGACGTACGAGATCTCCGGGACGGTGACCGGCGGTCCCCCGGGCGCGGTGACCGTCCGGCTCGCCGGCGCGAGCACGGCGACGACCACCACCGACCTCTCCGGCAACTACGCCTTCTCCGGGCTGCTCGACGGGTCGAGCTACACGGTCACGCCGTCGGTCTCCGGATACTCCTTCACCCCCCCGAGCAGCCCCGTCACCATCACGGCGGCGGACGCCTCCGCGGGCTTCGACGCGAGCCTCACCGGGGCCGGACTCTTCACCTTCAACGGGAAGGTCGCCTACGCGGGGAGCAAGACCGGCCGGGTGTACGTGACCGTGGGCTGGACCGGCCAGGGCTCCGACTCGGGCGGCGGGACGAGCCTCGCCGCGCCCGGGACCTTCGCCATCCGCGGGGTCCAGGCCGGCATGCTCCCCGGCTCGGTGGACGTGACCGTCTGGATGGACACCCTCGGCATCGGCGCGTACGTCCCGAGCGCCGATCCGGCGGTGAGGACCACCCTGGGCGGCATCTCGAGCTCGCCGGTGGCGCTCGGCACCCTGACCCTGGTGGACCCGGGCGCGATCGTGCCGGCCGCGCCGCAGGTGCAGGGCGCCCTCCCGGCCGATCAGGCCGCGGCGGTGATCTACAAGGCCCCCACCGACGGCAACGGGAACGCGCTCGGCGACCACTTCAACATCTACTGGAGCAAGACCAGCTCCAGCCCCGGGCCGGCGAGCAACGACGGCGTGCTCGGGGTCCCCGCCGGCGCCGGCTTCGGCATCGTGCGGGGGCTCGCCAACGGCAGCGCCTACTGGTTCTCGGTCTCCACCGTGGCCGGCGGGAACGAATCCGCCCCCGCGGTGCTCGGCCAGCCGGTGACCATCGGTCAGCCGGCGGGCGCCTACACCATCACCGGGACGGTCGCCTTCCCCGCGCTGCCCCCTGGCGCCAACGCGGTCTACGTCGTCGCCCAGATGGGCCAGAACGGGCAGCCCTTCGTGGTCCGCCTCCCGAACCCGACCAGCCCGCAGCCCTTCTCCCTGCCGGTGAACGCCACCGGGACCTACCAGCTCTTCGCCTTCGTGGACGTCGGCGACGACGGCGTGGTCGGCGTGGGCGAGCCGAGCCCGGCGGGCAACAACGCCGCCGTCGGGGTGACCGTCACGGTCTCGGGACCCACCACCGCCGCGCCACCCCTCTCCATCCCCGCCGCGAACGTCCTGGCCACCGTCACCACCTCTCACCAGGTCTACCCGGCCATGGGCGGACCGCAGGTCAACGACTCGCTCCAGTTCGGCTTCGACACGTACTGGAAGCTCCCGGTCGCGGCGCAGCTCATCGCCGGTCCCAACGTGATCCCGCCCCTGGACATCGGGGTCAGCTCGAACGGTGGGAGCCGCCTCGAGCTCCGGCGCTGGTGGTCGCTGTGGCCCGCCACGCCGATGGTGGGCGACGCCTACACGGTGCACGTCACCTACTCGGACGGGTCGAGCGAGGACCTGGTCCTCACGGTGACGGCCTACCTGACCAGCCTGCCGGCGGTGGTCTCGCCGGCCGACGGCGCGACCGGCGCCTCCCGCACCCCGACCTTCGCCTGGAGCGCGCCCGCGTTCCCGCCGGCCCTCTTCACCTACGGCATCGACGTCTGGCCGGGCGCCGGGGCCTCGGGCGGCTGGAACTCCGACTCGATCCCGAGCGGGCAGACCTCGATCGCCTACGACGCCGACGGGCGGGCGGCCGCGCCGACCCTCGACCCGAGCGCCTCCTACCAGTGGCAGATCCGGGTGCAGGACGCGGCAGGGAACTCGGCCTCCAGCCAGGCCTCGTTCACCACGGGACCCTAGGCCCGGCGCCGGCGATCCGGCGCGCTCCACACCGGATCGCCGGGCCAGCCGTCAGGCGGGCCGCACGCCCTCGACCAGGTGGAGGACGCTGTAGGTGAGGGTGTCCGGATCCTGGAGCATCGCCAGGTAGTCCCGGGCGAAGGCGTCCCACTCCGCGGCGCCTCCCAGGGCCTTCACGCCCACCGGGCGCAGGGTGTCGAGCTTGAGCCGCCAGTTGTAGAGCTGGGGCTCGGAGATCCCGTCGGTGTAGAGGTGGTAGGGGAGCACGTGGACGCGCACGTCGGCGAGGCCGGCGCGCCGGAAGCGCGAGTAGAGCTTCCGCCCGGCGTACGGGTCGAAGGCGCCGGCCAGGGCGGCCTCGAAGCGGGGCAGGCCGGCCGCCACCCGGGGCGGGAGCGGCCAGTGGAAGAGCCCGTGCCCGTCCACCTCGCCCACCGCGACCTTGCCGCCCGGCCGGGCGAGCGCGGCGAGGCGCGCCAGGGCCCGATCCGGGTCGGGCAGGTAGCCGAAGAGGAACCGGCTCCAGACCAGGTCGAAGGTCGCCTCCCGCAGCGGGGGCGCGCAGACGTCGCCGGCGACGAAGGCGATCCGGCGGGCGCCCGCGGCCCGGGCGATGCCCCGCCCGGCGAGCGAGCGGTGGCCGGAGAGGTCGAGGGCCACCACCCGCCCGTGCTCCCCCACCAGGTCGGCGATGACCCGGGCCACCGCCCCGGAGCCGCTCCCGGCATCCAGGACCGACATGCCTGGCCGCAGCCCGACCCGCTCCAGGTGCTCGCGGGCGAGGGCGGCGTCGGTCTTCACCTCGAGGCGCGCCACCTCCTCGGGGTTCTCCATCGCGTAGGCGCTCACCCGCGTCTCCGCGCTCCGGCAGGGAGGTGGTCGTAGAGGCGGTTCATGTACTCGGCGCCGCGCTTGAAGAAGGACCGGTGGAGCGTCCAGCAGCAGTACTCCTTCGAGCGGGTGAAGCCGGCCGCCTGCCAGGCCGCCAGGTCGGGCGCCTCGGCCAGGCCGATCGCCAGCGGCCGCCCCAGGGCCCGGTAGCGATCCTTGGCCGCCTGGACGAGGGCGGTCGTGACCCCGGGGTCGGGCTCGAGGAGGTGGAGGCGGAAGGCGTTGGTGAGCTCGCTCAGGTTGAGCCCGAGCGAGGAGATCTCCACCAGGGCGAACCCGACCAGCCTGCCGTCCCGGCGCGCGACCAGCGCCTCGCGGCGGCGGGAGAGGCCGAGCGCGGCGTAGGCGTCGTCCACCTCGCACAGGTCCGGCGCCTGGCAGAGGTCCTCGGCGGCCAGGGCGGCCGACTGCCCGAGGCCGACCAGGGCCCGCCGGATCTCCGCCCAGTCGGCGGCGGAGGCGGGGAGGACCTCGACCCCCTTCACCACCGGGCCGGGGGCGTCGGTGTGGGCCGTCAGGTACTGGAACACCCGCATCTCGCTCCGGTTCGGGTCGTAGATGATCCGGCCGAAGCGGCCGAAGGTCCGGGCGGGGAAGCGGTTCTGCGGCCGGTACCAGATCCGGAACCACTCCGCGTCCGGGAGCTGCTCCAGGTACTCCATCACCCCGGCCCCGAGCGCCCGCGCGGCGTCGAGCCGCCCGGGCCCGTCCTTGCGGGTGGCGAGGTGCTGGAGCACCCACGTCCGCCGGTAGGCGCGGAGGGTGGAGACGTGGCCCTGGAGGAGGCCGTGGGAGCGGAAGACCAGCGTGCGGAGCGGGCCGTCCGGGTGAGCGAGGAGGGCCGCCACGGTCTTCGAGACCTCCGGGAGCACCGGCAGGATCTTCTCCTCCTTCTCCGGGTAGAGGAACCCGCACTCCCGCAGGAAGCACCAGAGGGCGTCGAAGGTGAGCCCGCGCGCCACCTCGAGCCCCGGGTAGCGGCTGCGGAGGACGGCGGCCGCCAGGGCCGACTGGTCCTCGGGGGAGAGGGGATCGAACTGCACGCCGCAGCGGACCCGGGCGCGGCCGTCCGGGCCGGCGCCGGCGGCGCGGGAGGCGATCCGCCCGGTCGCCCGCAGCCGGACCCCGCCCTCCAGGTCGACGCGCATGCCCACCACGCGGGCGCCCACCGGGAGCAGGTCGCCCGGATCGGCGAGGAACCCCATCCCCTCGAGCTCGATGTCGACCAGCGGCCGCTCGATCCGCGCCCGCTCCAGCGCCGTCTCCAGGGCGACCGCGCCGCCGAGCGCGGTGCGCACCCGCCTGCGCCGCCGGCCTTGCAGCTCGCCGGGGAGCGCCACCGCCAGGGAGTCCGGCGTCGTGCCTGGCTCGGCCAGGGCGCCGAAGAACTCGTAGTGCGCGCCGCCCGAGTCGAAGGTGAAGAGGACGCCGGTCCCGGCCGCGAAGCCCTGGGCCGTATCGATCAGGAGGAGCTCGGCGGCGGCGTCGATCCGCCCCCGGACCCGGCACGCCTCGCCGGCGCCGTCGGCGCGCCGCATCTTCAGGCCGCCGACCCGGAGCGCCTCCCCGACGAGCGAGGCGCGCTGCAGCCAGTCGCGGACCACCTCCGCCCGCTGGGGCGGGGCGCTGGGCGCGGTGAGGACCACGTCGATCTCGAAGCCGCCGGCGGAGTCGGGCCGCAGCCCCCGGATCGTGCCCGGGCACTCGAGGAGGATGTCCTGGGCGCGGCGCACCACCACCCGCTCCAGCTCCTGGCCGGGCAGCAGCGCCTCGAGCGCCTCGCCGGGCTCGAGCCGGATGGCCAGGGTCTCGCTGGTGAGCTGGAGGACCGGGCCGACCAGCACCACGGCACCCCCCACGGCCACCTCCGCGCTGCAGCCCCGGAGGGTCTTCGGCTCGGCCTGGGCGGTCACCATGGCCCGGAGGCGAGTGGGCACGTCCGGGGCGGCCTCGGAGACCCCCACGAACGCGAAGCCCTCGGCGGCGGCGTCGAGCCAGGGCCGCCGGTCGCCGCCGTTCAGGAGGATGGCTCGAGGCGTGCCCGGGGCGCGCCGCGCCAGCTCCTCCAGGAAGGCGACGCCGACCTTCTCCTCGGCCACCACGAGCTTCACGCCGCCGGTCAGCTGCGGCCAGGCCTCCTCCGCCGAGCCGGCCGAGACGGTCTCGAGATCCTCGCCCAGCCCGGAGGCGATCCAGGCGACGCGGGCAGGCTGAGAATGCACGACGAGTATCCGGGGACGTACGCCCATGTGGTGCCCCTCCCGACGCGCCCCCCGACGCGCCCCTTAGGATACCCCCTGTGCGGGTACCGAGGCCAGCAGACGAACGGAAGTTCCGTGTGACGGTCGACCCGGTGGGTCCGGTAGAATTCGGCGGCGCCCGCGACCGCCGGTAGGTGCGAGGGAGGGAACCCGTGCCTGGGATCGACGAAGCGAGGTATCCCCGGCTTCACCGCTACCTGGCCGGGCTTCCGGCCGGGGAGGCGAGCCATCCCGATTGCCTGGTCAGGTCGTCCCTCTGCCACGCCCTCATCGAAGGCATGCCGGGACCGGCGCCGGACGTGGCAGGCGTGCCGCCGCTCATCGCCCGCATCCTGAAGAATCCCCCGGTCCAGATCTGGATGCCGGAGGTGGAGGTGATGGCGCTCTCCCTCTTCATCGCCGACCGCTGGCAGATGACCGACGCGCAGGCCAAGCAGTGGCTCAAGCGGCAGAACCGGAGCTTCTTCCGGTCGCTCATGTACCGGGCGGTGATGGCGATCGTCTCGCCGGCGGCGCTCGTGCCCAGGGCCGCGACCCGCTGGAGCGCGGTCCACCGCGGCTCGCATCTCGAGGCGCGCGTGATCGCCCCGACGCAGGGAGAGATGGTCCTCCGTTTCCCCGAGCACCTCTACGACCGCTCGCTCCTCTACCACTTCACGGCGGTCTTCGAGGCCGCCCTGGAGAACTCGAACGCCATGCTGGGCGAGGTCGAGCTGGTGGAGAGCGACGCGGTGCACGGCGTCTACCGCTTCGCCTGGCGCTGAAGGCCGGGCCGGCGGGGGGCGCGAGCCGTTATGATGGGGCCGTGCACAAGGCCCGCCCCCTGGCCGTCCTCTTCGATCTGGACGGGACGCTCGTCGACACCATCCCCTTCATCCTCGCCTCGGTTCGGCACGCCTTCGAGGGCTACGGCCCGGCGCCCAGCGACGCGGCCTGGATCGCCGGGATCGGGACGCCGCTGCGGGATCAGCTCGCCTCCTTCGCCCGCCGGCCGGAGGACGTCGATCCGCTCTTCGAGCGGTACCGCGCCTACTGGCGGGCCGAGCACGACCGGCGGACGCGCTGCTTCCCCGGCGGGCTCGAGGTCGTGCGCCAGCTCGCCGGGGCCGGCCACCCGCTGGCGGTGGTGACCGCCAAGCTCGAGGAGGGCGCCTGGCGGACGCTCAAGCACACCGGGCTGGCCCCGTTCATGGGTGCGGTGATCGGGGCGGACAGCTGCGCCCGCGCCAAGCCCGATCCCGAGCCGGTGCGCCTCGCGCTGGAGCGCCTGGGGCGCGCGCCGGGCGAGGCGCTGATGGTGGGCGACTCCTCCCACGACCTCGTCGCCGGGCGGCGCGCCGGCGTGCGGACCGCGGCGGCGCTCTGGGGGGCCTGCGATCGGGCCACCCTGGAGGCGGCGGCGCCGGATCACCTGCTCGAGTCGGTGCTGGAGGTCCCGGCGCTCGTCGAGGCGCTGGGGGCGGTTCCCGGCGGGGCCTGACGCGCGCCGGGAAGGCGCGGCGGGGCCGGGCGGCGTGATAAGACGGCCGCATGCGCGTCGGATACCTCGGCCCCCCGGGCACCTTCAGCGAGGAGGCGGTCTCGCGCTGCGATCTGGCGCGAGGCGGGGAGGCGGTGCCGTTCGCCAGCTTCGTCGACGCCTACGAGGCCCTGCTCGCGGGCGCCGTGGACGCGGCGCTGCTCCCCATCGAGAACTCGATCGAGGGCTCGGTCTACGCCGTGCTCGACCTGCTCGTGCACCGCCCCGGTCCCCGCATCCGCCGGGAGCTGCTCCTCCCGGTGACGCAGCACCTCCTCGGCCGGCCGGGCACCGCCCTCGCCGAGGTGCGCCGCGTCCTCTCCCACCCGCAGCCGTTCGGGCAGTGCAGCCGGTTCCTGCGGGCCCGCTTCCCGGGGGCCTCCCTCGAGGCCACCACCTCCACCGCGGAGGCGGCGCGCCGGGTGGCGGCGGGGGAGGCGGGCGCCGCGGCGATCGGCTCGCGGGCGGCGGCCGCGCGCTACGGCCTCGAGCTCCTGGCCGAGGCGATCCAGGACTCCGACGAGAACGTCACCCGCTTCGTCCTGCTCGCGGGCGAGGACGAGCGGCCCACCGGCGCCGACCGGACCAGCATCGCCTTCACCCTGGATCGAGACCGGCCGGGCGGCCTCCACGACGTGCTCGGGGAGTTCGCCCGCCGGGGGATCAACCTCTCCAAGATCGAGAGCCGGCCGACCAAGCAGACCATGGGGCACTACGTCTTCTTCCTCGACTTCGAGGGGCACCGGCTCGACGCGGCCGGGGCCGACGCCCTGAAGGGCCTGGAGCGGGTGGTCCACACCCTCCACCTGCTCGGCTCGTTTCCGCGCGCCAGCGCGCCGGCCTGACCGCGGCGGCTCAGGTCCGCCGTGCGAGCGCGGCCGCCACGGCCCGCAGGTGCTCCGGTCCGGCGCCGCAGCACCCGCCCACCACCTCGAGGCCGGCGTCCAGGGCGGGCCGGAGCGCCTCCGCGAAGGCCTCCGGCGAGAGGACCGCCCCCGGGAGGCCGGGGCTCGGCTTCGCCACCAGCGGTGCCCCCAGCCGGCGGTGCGCCCAGCGCGCGATCGCCGCCAGCCCGGGGCCGGCGGGGATGCAGTTCAGCCCGGCCGCCGCCGCCCCCTCCGCCAGGGCGGACTCCAGGCAGGCCTCGGCGGCGGCCCCCCCGAGGGCGACGAGCCGGTCCCCTTCCTGACGTAGGGTGAACGTCACCACGGCGGGCAGGCCGGCCGCCCGGGCGGCGGCGAGGGCCAGGCGCACCTCGGCCGGCTCCCACTGGCTCTCCAGCCAGAGGAGGTCGGCGCCGGCGGCCGCCAGGGCCCGCGCCGCCCGGGCGTAGCCGGCCGCGACGGGGGAGGGGTCGGGCGCCGGGCCGCCCGGCGGGAAGCGCCCGCTCGGTCCGAGGTCGCCGGCGACCCGCGCCTCGCCGGAGGCTCCGCGGGCGAGCTCCACCGCCCGCGCGCAGAGCGCCTCGACCCGGGGACCGAGGCGGGGACCGAGGCGCGGCGCCGCCGCGTTGAACGTGCAGGTGAGGAGGACGCGGGCGCCGGCCGCGGCGTGGCCGGCGTGGACCGCGGCGACCTCGTCCGGGCGGTCGAGGAGCCAGTCCTCGGGGAGGGCGCCGGCGGGCAGCCCTCGGGCGAGCAGCGCCGTCCCCATGGCGCCGTCGAGCAGGGTCGGTCCGGGGAACGCGGCCGGCCTCACGCCAGGGTGAGCTCCTCGAGGTGGTGCGGCACCTGCGCGGGCCAGCCGAGGAGGTCCATCCGCACCTTGGCGGCGGCGAGGGCGCTCGGCTCGCCGTGGACGAGGAAGGTGCGCCTCGGCGGGGCGGGGAAGGTGGCGAGCCAGCGCGACAGCTCCGCCTCGTCGGCGTGGGCCGAGAAGCCGGACAGGGTGGCGACCCGGGCTCGCACCGGCACGTCCTGGCCGTGGATCCGGACGGTGGGGGCGCCGTTCTGCAGGCTCCAGCCGCGCGTCCCCTCTGCCTGGTAGCCGACGAGGAGCACGGTGGTGGACGGGTCGGGGAGGCGGTGGACCAGGTGGTGGAGGATGCGGCCGCCGGTGGCCATCCCGGAGGCGGAGAGGATGAGGCACGGGCCGCGGACGCCGTTCAGCGCCTTCGACTGCTCGGGGCTCCGGACGAAGGCGAGCCGCGCCGGCCGGAGGGGATCCTCGCCCGCGGCCAGGCGGCGGGCCATCTCCTGGTCGTGGTCCTCGCGGTGGGCGAGGTAGATCGGGGTCGCGTCCACGGCCATGGGGGAGTCGACGTACACCGGGAGCTCCGGGATCGCCCCGGTGCGCTCGAGCTCGCGGACGTCGAAGAGGATCTCCTGGGTGCGCCCGATGGCGAAGGAGGGCACGAGCAGGACGCCGCGCGTGGTCACGGCCCGCTCCACCTCGGCCTGCAGTCCCTCCGCCGGCGAGCCCTCGGGGTGGCGCTTCCCGGCGTAGGTGCTCTCGACGAGGAGCGCGTCGACCGGGAGCCCGGGCTCGGGATCGGGCAGGATGGGCGCGCCGTACCGACCCAGATCGCCGCCGAAGAGGATGCGGAGCGGGCGCCCGTCCCCGGCGGCCTCCACCTCGGCGGTGGCGCTCCCGAGGATGTGGCCGGCCCGGTGGAAGCGGACCGTCACCCCCGGCGCGATCTCGCGCCGCTCGCCGTAGGGGAGGGGAGAGAGCCGGGGCAGGGCGGCGAGCGCGTCCTCCTCGCCGTAGAGCGGCTGCGCGTTGGGGGCGTGCTTGGAGAAGCCCTTCCGGTTGGCGTAGCGCGCCTCCTCTTCCTGGAGCCGTCCGGAGTCGGGGAGGAGGAGGCCGCAGAGGTCGCGCGTTGCCGGGGTGCAGTGGGTGCGACCCCGGAAGCCGTCCCGGACGAGCAGGGGGAGGGCGCCGGTGTGATCGATGTGGGCGTGCGTGAGCACGGCCGCGTCGAGCGACTCGGGGTCGAACGGCCAGGGGGCCCGGTTGCGGAGGCGGAGCTCCTTGCGCCCCTGGAAGAGCCCCGCCTCGACGAGCACGCGGGCGCGGCCGGTGTCGAGGAGATACCGGGAGCCGGTGACCGTGCCGGCGGCGCCGAGGAACCGGATGGACGTCATCCAGCCTGGATTCTACAATCCCGACGACACCGGGGCCGGCAGCGAGGCGGCGTACCGGCAGGGTCGGACGGGGAGCGCCCGCATGCGGCGGAAGATCCGGGTCGTCGGGGCGATGATCGAGAAGGACGGGCGCTACCTCATCACCCAGCGTCCGCCGACGGCGTCGCTGCCGCTCCTCTGGGAGTTCCCGGGCGGCCGGGTCGAGCCGGGCGAGTCCGATCAGGCGGCGCTGGCGCGCGAGCTCTCGGAGGAGATGGCGATCGGCGTCGATGTCGGCCTGCGCGTGATCCACGTCGAGCACGCCTACGAGAGCTACGACATCGACTTCTGCGTGTACCGCTGCCGGCTGACGCACGGACCCATCCAGCACCTCCGCGTTCACGACCACCGCTGGGTGCGCCCCGACGAGCTCGACCAGTACGAGTTCCCGCCGGCGGACGAGAAGAGCATCGCCAGGCTGCTGGATCTCTAGCCGAGCCGCTTTCCACCCCAAGCGGAGCGCTCCCCGACCCGTGCGGGTGTGCCGCGCGTGCGCCCCGCGGGTCGCGGCGTGTCGATTTGCTCGATCCCCGGGCGTGCGCACATTTCCTCATGGAGAGGAGGCCCGGTGGCGGCAGACGAGAAGAGAGGAGCGCAGCGCGGCGATCGGGGGCCCCGCCCCGGCCCGCAGACGCGCATCCCGCTCGCCTCCCCCGCGGCCTGGCTGGTGCTGATCGCCCTCGCCGTCTTCCTCTTCCGGGCCTTCCAGGACGTCGGGGTCCGTCGCATCCCGCTCTCCCAGTTCAAGGCGATGGTGGAGCAGGGGTCCTTCGAGCGCGTGGTCTTCGGGCCGGACTGGGTGCGCGGGATCCCGAAGCCGGTCGAGGCGGGCGCGGCGCAGCCGGAGCCGGCGGAGCGAGGCGGCGGCGGTCCGGCCCTGCCGTACGTCGCCACCCGGCTCCCGGGCGGCGGGGACGACCTGGTGGCGGTGGTGGAGAAGGCCAAGGTGCCCTACGACGCGGTGGCGGGCGGCGGGATGGGCGACCTGTTCTGGGTCTGGGTCGCGCCCATCGCCATCGGGCTCGTGTTCTGGGCCTGGGTGATGCGGCGGATGTCCGGCCAGATGGGGCAAGGACCGCCTGGGGTGATGGCCTTCGGCAAGTCGCGGGCCCGGGTCCACATGGAGCCGGACACCGGCGTCACCTTCGCCGACGCCGCCGGGATCGACGAGGCGGTCGAGGAGCTGCAGGAGATCGTCGAGTTCCTGAAGACGCCCGAGAAGTACCGGCGGTTGGGAGGGCGGATCCCCAAGGGCGTGCTCCTCGTCGGCCCTCCCGGCACCGGGAAGACCCTCCTCGCCCGGGCCACCGCCGGCGAGGCGGGGGTCCCCTTCTTCTCCCTCTCCGGCTCGGAGTTCGTGGAGATGTTCGTGGGCGTGGGGGCGGCGAGGGTGCGGGACCTCTTCCAGCAGGCCGCCCAGAAGGCGCCCTGCATCGTCTTCATCGACGAGCTGGACGCGCTCGGGAAGTCGCGCAACGGCGGGATGGTGGGTGGGCACGACGAGCGGGAGCAGACCCTGAACCAGCTGCTCGCGGAGATGGACGGGTTCGACGCCCGGGCCGGCCTGATCATCATGGGGGCGACCAACCGCCCCGAGATCCTGGATCCGGCCTTGCTGCGCCCGGGCCGCTTCGACCGCCAGGTGCTGGTGGATCGGCCGGACAAGCGCGGCCGGGAGAAGATCCTCCAGATCCACGCGAAGAACGTGAAGCTCGGCCCGGACGTGGACCTGCGGTCGGTGGCCGCCCGCACCCCCGGGTTCGCCGGGGCGGACCTCGCCAACGTGGTGAACGAGGCGGCGCTCCTCGCGGCCCGGCGCGACAAGAACTTCGTCACCCGGGCCGAGTTCGAGGAGGCGATCGAGCGGGTGGTGGCGGGGCTGGAGAAGAAGAGCCGGCGGATCAACGAGCGGGAGAAGGAGATCGTGGCCTTCCACGAGTCGGGGCATGCGCTCGTGGGCTGGATGCTCCCGGACGCCGACCGGATCTCGAAGGTCTCCATCATCCCCCGGGGGCTGGGCGCGCTCGGCTACACGCTCCAGCTCCCCACCGAGGATCGCTACCTCCTGACGCGCAGCGAGCTGCGGGACCGGATGGCGGGCCTGATGGGCGGGCGGGTGGCGGAGGAGGAGATCTTCGGCGAGCCCTCCACCGGTGCCTCCAACGACCTGCAGCACGCCACCGCCCTGGCACGGATGATGGTGCGGGACTACGGGATGAGCGCCACCCTGGGCCCGGTGGCGCTGGGGGACCAGGGGCCGCCCACCTTCCTCGGGGTGAAGGGCCTCGAGTCGCGCAGCTACTCGGACCAGACGGCCCTGGTCGTGGATCGGGAGGTGCAGGCGCTGGTGGTCGAGGCCCAGGAGCGGGCGAGGGAGATCGTGCGCGGGAACCGGGAGAAGCTCGACGCGATGGCCGCCCGGCTCCTCGCCGTCGAGGTGATCGAGGAGGAGGAGATCGCCCGGCTCTGGGGGCCCAAGGTCATGCGCCCGGGCGCCATCGAGAGCCCGGGCCACCCGCAGGCGCCCCCCGAGAGCCCGACCCGCCCGGTGGCCGTGAGCGACGCCCCCGTGATCTGGACCGGGCCGGATGCCGCCGCGGGGGTCGCTGACGGCGAGGGACGGGAGTGAGGCAGGGGAGCGAAAGCCACCAGGCGCGCAAGGCCCTCTTCCAGCTCGGGATCCGGCGGGGCTTCCTCGGCGCCGCCGAGATCGACCGGGCGGTGCCCCCCGGCAGCCTCTCGCCGGCCGAGCGCTGGCTCCTCTTCTACAGCCTGCGCGCGGCCGGGGTGGAGATCCGGGACGTCCGCGGAGCGGGGGTCGAGGAGCCCCCGGGCGAGCCCCCGCCCTGAGCGGAGCGACAGGCCGGTTTGACACGTCCCCACGGCTGGTTAGCTTCGCGGCCGGAGGTCGAGGAACGCATGTCCGAGGAGCGTCGTGTGGGCCCCTTCCCGGGTGAGGAGGGGAGGGTCAAGGTGGTGGATCGGCGGCGGTTTGGCCCGCAGGGGGAGCCCCTGGAGGCGCCCGCGGAGCGCCCCGGGTCGCCGGAGGAAGGGGCGGGCGAGCCGGTCGATCCGCAGGCGGCCGCCCAGGCCGTCCGGCTCGACGAGCTGGCCCGTGCCTACGCCGCCCTGGTCGAGGACAACAAGGCCTTCCGGGAGCGGCTGACGCGCGAGAAGGAGCGGGTGATCGAGGCGGAGCGGGCCGGCGTGGCGCAGGCGCTGCTCGACGCCGCGGACGACCTGGAGCGCGCGCTCGCGGCGGTGCGCGGCGCCGCCGGGGCGCCCGGGGACGCCCTCGCCAGCCTGGTACGCGGCGTTCACCTCTCGCTCTCCGGCCTGCACAAGCGGATCGCCGAGCTCGGGGCCGAGCGGCTCGTCCTGGCCGGCCAGCCCTTCGATCCCCGGCTCGCCGAGGCGGTGGACACCGTCGCGGTCGCCGACGTCTCCCAGGACGGGCTGGTGATCCAGGAGGTCCGCCCCGGCTATCGCATCGGAGACCGGGTCCTCCGCCCCGCCCGGGTGCGGGTGGGGCGGCTGGCCCGAGCCTGACCGGGCCTGCGTCCGGCCGCTCGTCCGACCGCCGGGAATAGAAGCTCGTCTCGAACGTCATCAGGGTTGCTTCGTCCACGCAGTCGCAGCACCACCAGGAGAGGGCTCATGCGCAGGTCCTACCTCAGATTCCTCATCGCAGCCGTCGGCGCCTCCCTCGCCGTCCTCGCCATCTTCGCCTGCACGCAGCGCGGGGCGGCGGCGGTGGACGGCCCGAAGGCCCCGGCGCCGCAAATCTTCCGCGAGGCGGCCCAGGCGCCCGCCCCGGCGGAGGCGGCGCTGCCGGCGCTGCCGTCGCTCGCCCCCCTCATCGAGCGGCTCCGCCCGGCGGTGGTGAACATCTCGACCACCACGGTCACCAAGCACCCGCGCCCGCAGCAGCGCAGCCCGCACCAGGGCCAGGGGAGCGGCGGCGACGAGGGCTTCGACCAGTTCTTCGAGCGCTTCTTCGGGCGCCCTCTGCCCGAGGCGCCCGAGGAGTTCCGCGGCTCCTCGCTCGGCTCCGGCTTCCTGCTCAGCCCGGAGGGCTACATCCTCACCAACAACCACGTGGTGAAGGACGCGAACGACATCCGGGTGCGCATCTCCGACGGGCGGGAGTACACCGCCAAGACCGTGGGGAGGGATCCGCTCACCGACGTCGCCCTGATCAAGCTCGTCAACCCGCCGAAGGACCTGCCCACCGTGGTGCTGGGCAACTCCGACGCGCTCCGGCAGGGCGACTTCGTGCTCGCCCTGGGCAGCCCCTTCGGCCTGCGCGACACCGCCACCCTCGGGATCGTCTCGGCCAAGCACCGCGCCGGCATCAACCCCGGCGGCACCTACGACGACTTCATCCAGACCGACGCCGCCATCAACCCGGGCAACTCGGGCGGCCCGCTCTTCAACCTGCGCGGCGAGGTGGTGGGCATCAACACCGCCATCGTCTCGCCCCAGATCGGCCAGGGGATCGGCTTCGCGGTCCCCATCGACATCGCCAAGGCCCTCCTCCCCCAGCTCAAGGAGAAGGGGAAGGTCACCCGCGGCTTCCTCGGCGTCTCGGTGTCGGATCTCTCCCCCGACCTGATCCAGGGCTTCAGGCTCGCCCCCGGGACCAAGGGCGCGCTCGTCCAGAACGTGATCCCGAAGTCGCCCGCGGCCAAGGCCGGGCTCGAGGCGGGCGACGTGGTGACCGAGCTCAACGGGAAGGCTGTCGACTCGGCCGGCGCCCTCACCCGCGGCGTGGCCCTCATCGCCCCCGGCCAGTCCGCCGAGGTCGTCGTCCAGCGGGGCGGCGACCGCAAGAAGCTCAGCATGAAGGTGGCCCAGCGCCCCGAGGACGAGGCGGTGGTGGGCAAGGGCGACTTCGAGGAGGGCGAGGGTGGCCAGGCGAAGGAGAACGCCAAGAGCGCGAAGCTCGGCGTCTCGCTCGCCCCGCTCACCCCGGACGTGGCCCGCGAGCTGGGCGTCGAGGGCGACGAGGGGGTGGTGGTGGTCGAGGCCACCGACGGCGGTCCGGCGGAGCGCGCGGGGGTCCGGCGCGGCGACGTGATCCTGGAGATCAACCGCCAGCCGGTGAAGAAGCCCGACGACGTCAAGGCGGCCGTCTCCAAGATGAAGGACGGCGACATGGCCCTGCTCCGCGTCCGGCGCGGGGACCAGGCGGTGTTCGTGGCCGTGCCCGTGGGCGGCCGGCAGTAGCCGCGCGCGAGCCGGGAAGCACAGCGGGCCGCTCCGCCGACCGCCGGCGGGGCGGCCCGGCTCGTCTCCGGAGCTAGAAGACGCGGCTGGCGATGGGCGCGCCGGTGCGGGCGTCGATCACCCGCACCGCCAGGAAGCGCGCCGCCACGCCCTCGTAGCTGCCGCGCTCGCCCTTGCGGGAGAGCCGCCAGGCCTTCTCCGGCCGGAAGACGATCTCGAGCTCGATCGCCCCGGTGCGGAACGGGCTCTCGAACTGCATCTCGGCCACGTCCGGCGGGAGGGTGCCCCGGATCGGGAGGAGGCCGATCACCGGGTGTCCCTCGGCGTCCTGGCGGAGGGGAGCGCCGTGGGAGAGGGCGAGGCCGCCCCCGTCCACGAAGGGGGTGAAGAGCAGGACGTAGGAGTCCCCGTGCAGCTCGGGCCGGACCAGCCCGGCCGCGTCGGCCACCCGCACGGCGAAGGTCCGCGCCCCGAGGACGCGGCGGGCCGCGACGACGTTCGCCTCGCAGGCACGTCGCTCGATCGGGTCCGTGCAGCGGCCGACGTACCGGGCCAGGAACGGCTCGAGGCGCTCCAGGTGCTCGGCGTTGCCGGCCACGGCCTCGAAGTCGGCGGAGATCGCGGGGGCGGGGAGGGCGGCGGCCAGCAGGAGGAGCGAGAGCGCACGGTGCATGGAGTGGATCACCTCGGGACGGGGGTGCCCGGCGGGGACGCGGGGCCACTCTAGCCCGCACGCGCGGTAGCCCTGCCAGCCACACCCTGCGGCCGATGTGCGTGCGTGCTTTCATTTGACTACATTCACTCACCCGCTTACTCTGTCTCAGTCTTAGGAGGGACGGAATGCTCTGGAGCCGGCGTGAGGTGAGGAAGGCGGTGGGGGGGGCCCCGGAGCGCCGTACAGCGCCGCGGCTGGACAAGGTCTTCCGGGTCTATCTGGAGGGCGAGCGGGGGGCCGGGCTGGGGATCGCCCGGAACATCTCCGAGGGCGGCATGTTCGTCGAGACCCGCGCGCCCCAGCCCATCGGGACGATGGTCCGGATCGTCATCCCCTCGGACGCGGGGGAGATGGCCGCGGTGGCCGAGGTGCGCTACGTCTGCCACCTCCTCGCTCGCTCTCCGGACGCGCCCGAGCGAGGGCCGCTGGCGATGCGGGGGATGGGCATCCGCTTTCTGTACTTCGAGCTCGACGGGTTCGAGACCGAGCCGCGGATGGTGCGGCTCCACTGAGAGGGCGCCGGCGCCGGCGGAGGGTCGGTCGGTCGCCGGTGTGGGTCTTCGCCCAGCTTGCCGGCCCCTCGGCGGGCGTGTTAGCCGAACCCGGCATGCTCGCGATCGAGACCGAGGGCCTCACCCGGCTCTTCGACGGGAAGCCGGCGGTCGAGCAGCTGGCCCTGCGCGTCCCCGAGGGTGCCTTCTACGGGTTCCTCGGGCCGAACGGCGCGGGCAAGAGCACGACCATCAAGATGCTGACGGGGCTCCTCGCGCCCACCGCCGGGAGGGCGGAGGTGCTGGGCCTCGACCTCGGGCGGGAGCCGACCGAGGTGAAGCGGCTGGTGGGCGTGGTCCCCGACGGCCTTGGGCTCTTCGACCGGCTCTCCGGGGCCGAGCAGCTCCGGCTCCACGGCCAGCTCTACGGGCTCGCCCGGGCCGAGGCCGCCCGGCGGGCGGACGAGCTCCTCGCCGCCCTGGACCTCGCGGGCGAGGCCGGGAAGCTGGTGGGCGAGTACAGCCACGGGATGCGCAAGAAGCTCGCGCTCGGGTGCGCGCTCATCCACGGTCCCCGGCTGCTCTTCCTCGACGAGCCGTTCGAGGGGATCGACGCGGTGGCGGTCTCGGGGATCCGGGCGCTGCTCCAGGACCTGGTGGCGCGCCGGGCGATGACGATCTTCCTCACCAGTCACGTCCTCGAGGTGGTGGAGCGGCTCGTGACCCACGTCGGGATCATCCGGGCCGGCCGGCTCGCCGCCCAGGGGACCCTGGAGGAGGTCCGGGGCGCGGCCGGGTCGCTGGAGGACGTCTTCATCCGGACGGTGGGGGAGGAGCGCACGGCGCGCCCCGGCCTCTCCTGGCTCGGCGAGGCCGCCGGCGCCCCCGTCCCCGGGACGGAGCGCCGGTGAGGGGGCCGAACGGCGGGGGGGAGGGGGGCGGCGGGGGCCGGCTGGGGCCGGCGTCCGGTCCGCTCCACGGCGGGACCCTCCGCGCCCTGGCCGAGCTCCGCTTCCGCCTCCTCCTGCGGCGCCTGCGGGGGAGCGGGGGCGTGCCCGAGCTGGTGGCGCGGATCGTCCTCTTCGCCATCGCCATCCCCGCAGGCCTCGCCTTCGCCGGGTTCTCCGGGCTCGCCGCCTTCCGCGCCGTGCGCGTGCGGGAGGGACTCCTGGCGTCCGTGCCCGCGCTCGCCCTGTACTTCGGGGTCTGGCAGACCTGGACCGCCGTGGGGCTCTCGCTCTCCGAGCGCGAGACCCTCGACCTCTCGCGCTTCCTCGTCTACCCGCTCCCGCCCTGGCGCGTGTACGCCTACGGGCTGGTGGCCTCGGTGCTGGCCGATCCCTTCGCCGTCTTCTGGTGCCTCATCCTGGCCGGGGCCTTCGCCGGGGCGGCGCTGGCGCGGCCGGGCGCCTGGCTCCTGCTCCTCGCCCTGGCCCAGCTCGGCTTCGTCGCCGCCACGGCCACGCTGGTGGCGCTCCTCCAGGAGCTCCTCGGCCGCCTCCTGCGCGGCAAGCGGGTCCGCGAGGTGGCCATCGCCACCCTCTACGTGGCCACCGCCGCGCTCCTCGCCTGGGGCAGCACGGCGGGGCGCCAGGGAGCGCTCCGCAGCCTGCGGGTGGCTCGCGCCCTCCGCTGGCTCGCCTATCCGGCGGCGCTCGCCGGGGAGGCGACCCGGGAGCTCTACGCCGGCCGGGTCCTCCGGGCGCTGCCCTGGATCCTCGGGCTCGGCGCCGCCGCCCTGGCCACCGCCTGGGCCGCCTACCGGCTCGCCCTGGCGGCCGCGCGCGCCGGGCAGGGCGGGGAGGGCAGGCTGGCGGCCAGCGCCTCCCGCGGCTGGCGGGTGCCCGGCCGGCTCGGGCCGCTGCTGGAGAAGGAGGCGAAGTACCTCCTCCGCCACCCGCTCACCAGCATCCTCGCCCTGGTGGTCCCGGCCCTGGCCGGCTTCGTGGGATGGAAGGTGGCGCCCCTCATCCCGGCCGAGGCCGGCGAGGTGATCCGCGCGCTCCCCCTGCTCGGCTTCGCGCTCTACGCCCACCTCGTCACCCAGGCCTTCTGGCTGAACGTCTTCGGCTGGGACCGCGGGGGCGCCCGGGTCTACTTCCTCGCCCCGGTCGCGCCGGCCGACGCCCTGCTCGCCAAGAACGCCGCCTGCTACCTGCTCTCGCTGGCGATCTTCGCCGCCTCCGCCGCGGCCCTGGCGGCCGCGGGCGGGGCGCCCCCGGCCTGGGCCCTGGTGGCCAGCCTCGCCCTGCACGCCGGGATCGCCCCCTGGTTCCTGGCCGCCGGCAACGCGGTCTCGATCCTCAACCCGAGCGCCGCCTCGCACACCGTCCAGCGCGGGAGCCGCCTCTCGCCGATCTCCGCGCTGGCCGGGATGGCGATCGTGTCGGCCGGGGGCGTGGTCTTCGGGGCGCCGGCGCTGGCGGCGATCCGGCTCGAGGAGCCCTGGCTGCTCGCCGCCTCCTGGCTCGTCCTGGGGATCGCCGGCCTCTGGGGGTACCGCTCGGTGCTGCCGCGCCTCGGACGGCTCCTGGCCGCGCGTCGGGAGCCCCTGCTGGCCGCCGTCTGCGGCGACGAGGAGTGACCGGCGGGCCGCCGCGCGCGGGGGTGGGCGCTCACTGCGAGAAGCCCTCCAGCAGGTCGTGCGCCCCGATCCGCTTCAGGGCGAGGCCCAGCGCGGCGGTCCGCACGTCGACCGCCTTCCCCACGCAGAAAGGGTCCCGGTGGACCGTGCCGTAGGCGGCGTTCACCGCGACGATCCGCGCCCCCAGGGCGGAGAGGATCTCGGCCGCGGCCGAGCCCACGTTCCCGAAGCCCTGGAGGATCACCGGCGCCCCGGGGAGCGCGAACTCCTTCTCCCGCGCCCACTCCTCGATGCGGTAGACCACCCGCCTCCTCGTAGAGAGTCTTCTCCGGTCGTGGCGACCCGCCATGGTGGACCTCCGGCCGGCGCCGGCGGGGCGTCGGCCCGCCAAGCCACGGCGATAGCTGGAGAAAGTGGTGCACTCCCCCGGCGGACGCCCGGCGATCCCGGCTCCGCTCCCGGGGCTCCGATGCCCGGGATCCAAGCAGGCGCGGGTGAGGTCGCAGGCCTCCCGGTCGCGGCCGATCGGGTGGGGCGGACGAGGTGGCCCCGCCGCCGAGTGGGCGGGTCGTCCGCCTGGCGCGGAGCCCTCCGCGGGGGCTCTCGCGGGGTTGACCGGCGGGCCCCGTCGTGCACCATTGCACCTCCCGACACCGTCCCGGTGCAGCCGCCAGGAGACCCCATGCCCCCGTCCCCGCTCCACCCCCTCGCCCAGGCCGCCAACGACGCGCTCGCCAAGGACTGCCCGGTCGTGCTCGAGCTCCTGAGCGCCCGCGGGAAGCGCTTCTTCTTCCCGGCCAAGGGGATCCTCGCCCAGGGGGCCGAGGCGAAGCAGAAGGCCAAGACCGCCAACGCCACGGTGGGCATCGCCACCGAGGGTGGCGCGCCCATGCACCTCGCCTGCGTCCACAAGTTCTACCAAGGGCTCACCCCGGCCGAGATCTACGACTACGCCCCGAGCTACGGCCGGCCCGACATCCGGGCAGCCTGGGCGAAGAAGCAGCGCGAGCAGACCCCCAGCCTGGGCGATCACCCGATCTCCTCGCCGGTGGTGACCAACGCCCTGACCCACGGCCTCGGCCTGGTCGGCGATCTCTTCCTCGACCCGGGCGACGCGGTCCTCACCAGCGACCTGCTGTGGGAGAACTACAACCTGAACTGGGAGACCCGCCTCGAGGCCCAGTTCGGCTACTTCCCCTTCTTCGACGAGAAGCTCACCGGCTTCAACCTGGCCGGCTTCACGGCGGCGCTGGCGAAGCACCGCGGGCGGAAGCTGGTGGTGTCGCTCAACTTCCCCAACAACCCCTCCGGCTACACGCCTACCAAGGCGGAGGCGGAGGCGATCGCCAGGGCGCTCACCGCCGAGGCGGAGGCGGGGACGAGGCTCGTGGTCTGCGTCGACGACGCCTACTACGGGATGTTCTTCGATCCGAGCTGCGAGACCGAGTCGCTCTTCGGCCGGCTGGCCAAGGCCTCGCCCAACCTGCTGGCGGTGAAGATCGACGGGGCCACCAAGGAGGAGTTCGTCTGGGGGCTCCGGGTGGGCTTCATCACCTTCGGGGTGAAGAACGGCACCCCGGCCGCCTACAAGGCGCTCGAGGACAAGACCGCCGGGCTCATCCGGGCCTACGTCTCCAACATCTCCAACCCCGGCCAGTCGATCGTCCTCAAGGCGCTCGGCGATCCGGACTTCCGGCGCCAGCAGGCGGAGAAGGTGGCCGTGCTCCGGGCCCGGGCCTCGGCGGTGGCCAAGGAGTGCCGCAAGCCCGAGTACGCGAGCTGCTGGGACGTCTACCCGTTCAACAGCGGCTATTTCATGTGCCTGCGGCTCAAGGACGTCGACGCCGACACCGTCCGGCTCCGGCTCCTCGACGACCACGGCGTGGGGGTGATCGCGCTCGGGAAGCGGGAGCTGCGGGTCGCCTTCTCCTGCCTGACCGAGGCCCAGATCCCGGGAGTGTTCAGCGCGGCCGCAGCCGCGGTCAAGGCCGTCCGCGGCTGGTAGCCGGCGAGCGACCGGCGCGGAGACGGTCCGACGCGCCCGACCCGAGGGTCAGGCGCGCCGGTTCCGTCTCGGAGCCCTGCGCCTCGCGTCACCCGCGGTGACCGGGGACGTGGATCAGGGAGCGGGCGAGCTGGACGCTCGCCTCGGCGAAGCTGGCGGGCCTCGAGGCGAGCGGAGCGCCGACCGCCAGGCCCAGCTCGGTCGTGGGCACCGCGCCCACCGCGGGGACGAAGAGGGACTGGAGCCCCGCCGACATCTCGTCGTACACGCCCGCCGCCGGCGCGGAGAGCACGCTGTAGACGGAGACCCGGCCCGTCCCCGGCGCGTACCACTCGTTCTTGGTGGTGGTGATGCTCATCGATGCCCCGGAGGATCCGTTCACCGTGATCGTGAGGTCGGTCTGGACGTTGGCGACGTCGGTGAAGTCGCCGGCGCCCACGCTGGCGGTCTCGCCGGTGTGGACCCCCAGGTAGGCGGTCAGATCCATGTGATCGCCCTTCCCGTCGCCGTCCAGGTCGGCGATGGCGACGTTGGAGCAGCTGACGACGAGGGTGGGGGGCTGATCCACCACCGGGAAGGGAAGGACCGGCGACGGGTACAGCTGATCGAGCGGCGGTTCGGCGGAGCCGTCCGAGAGCTCGTACACGCCCGCCAGGCGCTTCACGATGAGCTGGCTCGAGTAGCCACCGATGGTGTCGGTGGTGGTGAAGACGTAGGCCGTCTCGGTCCCCACCGGCGTCGTTCCGATCACGGAGTTCGTGAACTGGTAGCTCCCGTAGCCGGTCTCGGTCACCTGGTAGGTCCAGGTCCGGTTGACGTCCGCGGGGAAGTAGGAGTCGACGTCCCCGGGACCGGTGGTCGGGATGGCGGCCCGGGTGCAGGACCCGGGAGGATCTCCCCCGCCGCCTCCGCATCCGGCGAGGCTGGACAAGGCAAGCGCGGCGAGAACCGCGCCGAAACGCGTTCCTGAGCTCATGGTTTGACCCCCCGTGCTTCTCTGGGCCCAGAGTGGACCCCTGTACCACGAGGGGATACGTGACATTCCGTCGCAGGGCCCGGCGAGGGCGTGGCACCGGGGGTCCAGCGTCGACGTCCCTACTCGAGCGCCCTGGCCACCCCGGCGACGATCTGCGTCCAGCCCTCCTGGTGACCGCGGCCGAGCTCGGTGTCCGGGATGCCCGCGTGCCGGAGGGTGAGGGCGGTGCCGCCGTCGCGCGCGGCGAGGTCGATGGTGACCACCGTCTCGGCCCCCTGGGTGCCCTCCGACACCCAGGTGAACTCGACCAGCCGCGGCCGCTCGAGGCGCAGGTAGCGGCCGTAGTGCGGCCAGGTGCGGCCCTGGTGCTCCATCGCCAGGAAGAAGAGGCCGTCGACCTTCGGGTCGACGATCTGCCGGCTCGTGCCGTACCAGCGCTGGAGGCGGGCCGGGTCGGTCCAGGCGCGGAAGACCTCCTCGGGCGCGGCGCGGATGTGGCGGGTGACGTTCACGTTCAGGGTCTTGGTGACGGTGAGGTCCTGGGGCTTCATGGCCGCTCCTTCTTCTCGTCCTCGAGGAACCGCTCCAGCCGGTCGAGCCGGTCGTTCCAGAAGCGCTCGTGGTGCTCCGCCCAGCGGGCCACCTCGCGGAGCGGCGCCGGCTCGAGGACCAGGAGGTGCTCCCGCCCCCGGCGGTAGCGCCGCACCAGCCCCGCCTGCTCCAGCACCTTCACGTGCTTCGAGACGGCGTTGAGCGACATGGCGAAGGGGGCGGCGACGTCCGTGACCCGCGAGGGGCTCCGGGCGAGCCGCTCCACGATCGCACGCCGGGTGGGATCGGCGAGGGCGGCGAGGGCGTGGTCGAGGGGGGAAGGGGTCATGGGGAGCAATACTCAACTCCACGGTTGAATATTCACCGGGCGGAGCCGGGTCAAGCGAACCTTCCGGGGCGGGCTGCGGAAGGCGGGCTTGCCGCGTGACCGCACACCTGCGCACACCGCCCTGGTTGACGGGCCGTGGCGGTCCGACATGATCGGAGCCCTGGAGGGAGCGGGATGATCATCTTCGGCAGCCGGCTGTTCGGGAAGGTGGACCACGTGCCAGGCCACTCCCACGTGGCCACGCAGTTCTTCCACCTGAACTTCATCCCGCTCTTCCCCACCAAGTCCTGGATCGTGCTCCACGGCACCGAGTCGAGCGGGTTCATGAAGTCGTCCTGGCGAGGCATCCAGCTCCGCTCGATCCGGTGGGGATCGGTGGGGATGGCCTGGCTCCGCTTCGGGCTGGTGATCTGCGCGGCCGTCTTCGGCCTCGTCGGCGCCGCCGGCCTCGCCTCCGGTCGGAGCGCGTCGAGCGGGATGGTCGAGGTCCTGCTCGCCGTCGGCTGCGGCGCGGCCCTGTTCGGCTCGTACCGGATCGCCCGCGCGACCGGCGAGTCGCTCCGCAAGCTCGGGTCGGACCCGGGCGTGCCGGCCGAGTTCATCCGCTCGGCGCAGGCCTCGCTGCAGGGGCGAAAGGGCGCGTCGGGGCTGGTGCGGTGAGGCTCCCGCGCCTGCGACCGTTGCCCCGCCGGCGACGCAGGGCTCGGGCGAGCGGCTCCGTTCAGGCTCGGAGGCTCGGCAACCAGCGAAGCACCAGGGGGAGCCGGATGGCCAAGATGAGCTGCCTCATGGCGCGCAAGGCCGCGGGCCGACGTCGCACCGTGGCCGCGCTCGCGTTGCTGTCGACGCCGGCCGCGGCCCTCGCGCACGGGGGCGGGCTCGAGCTCGTGTTCCCCGCCTGGTTTCTGGGCGGATTCCTCCTCCTGTGGGTCATGGCGGGCTGGACCGCGGGGGCGCGGCTCAAGTGGGCGACGACCGTGGTCGTCTTCCTCGCCGCGGGGCTGGGAGCCGCCGTTGCGGACCGGTGGAGCGACCGGAGCTGGCCGGCGGACGTGGCCAGGAAGTGGATCCTGGTCACGGTCGTCGTGCCGCTGCTGCTGCTCCTGGCGATCAAGGCCTTCGCCTCGCGGTCGCGACCTCGCCCCTGAGCGGCGGCCTCCTGCAAAGGCGTCAGTACGGTGTCCCGTCGCGGTGCACGAACCGGGCGCCGCCGGCGCAGCGCCCCGGGGTGGTGCGCAGGTCCAGCTCCGGATACTCGGCGTGGTCCTCCTCGGCCCGGTTGCTCATCGCGAGCAGGCGCGCCGGGGCGGCCGAGCGGTTCTGCACGCAGTGGCCGTCCGGGTCCCCCGCCCGGAAGGACGCGCACTCGCCGGCGCGCATCACCGTCTCGCCCGCGTCGGTGACGAGGACCACCTCTCCCTCCAGTACCCAGACGAACTCGTCCTCCTCGGCGTGCCAGTGGCGCTGGCTCGACCAGGCGCCGGGCGGCAGCAGGACCTCGGAGACGCCGAGGCGGGTGAGGCCGCCCGCCTCGCCGAGGCGCCGGACGCGGCGGGTGCGGCAGGGGACGTCGAGCGGGGCAGGGTACCTGGAGCCGACCACCTCGGGAATGGCGGCGAGGTCGATGATGGGCATGGGGAGCTTGTACGGCTTCTGCGCGGGGCATCCAACGGCCCAGGCGTGGGCACTCCGGGTTCAGCAGGCCGAGCCCCGGGGAGTCCGGCCCGGCGCCCCGGCGGTCCGGAGCCACGTCCTCTGCAGCGCCGCACCCGTCGTCGCCGGGTGCTACATTGGGCGAATGGCCCAGCTCATCGTCAACGTCGACGTGGACGACCTCGAGAAGGGCGCGCGCTTCTACACGAGCGCGCTGGGGCTCCGCGTCGGCAGGCGCTTCGCCGGCGGCGGCATCGAGCTCGTCGGGGCCGAGGCGCCCATCTACCTGCTGGTGGCGGCGCCCGGGACCGCGCCCTTCCGCGGCGCCCCGACGACGCGCGACTACGGCCGCCACTGGACCCCGGTGCACCTCGACTTCGCGGTGGACGACATCGAGGCCGGGGTCACCCGCGCCGTCGCCGCGGGTGCTCGCGTCGAGGTGCCCGTCGAGCAGCACAAGTGGGGCAAGATGGCGGTCCTGGCCGACCCGTTCGGCCACGGGCTTTGCCTGTTGCAGTTCGAGGGTCGCGGCTACGACGAGATCGCGACCGGGGTCGGGTAGCGCGAGCTGCTGGTCGTGGGCTCGATGGCGACATTCTCCGGGGCCGATCGACCTCGCGAACGCCGCCCGGCGGTGAGGGCAGGCCGCAGCCGACGTCGAGTCGCAGCTCGACTCGAAGCTCGACGCGTTCGAAGGTGCAGAGTACCGTCGCGTGCTCGTGCCGGTCTGGACCGCCGCGGCGGGCGAACGCACGCTCCTGACGTAGCCAACCTGTACGAGGCGGCGGAGGGGGCGTGACCCAGCGCACCCGCGAGAGCGGTTTGAGTGGCCACTGACGGTGAATCCGCCGCTTGGCCGCGAACGCCAGCGCGGCCGGATGTGGGAGCGGGCTGGCGGGAAGGACGGAAGGCGCCGCGAGCGCCCCGACGAGGCCTCTGCGGCGCCTTCCAGGTACCTGAAATCTGGAGCCGACACCCAGATTTGAACTGGGGACCTACTGATTACGAATCATGATTCGCCTGCAACGGATGGCCTGTCCCACAGTGATTCTATGGTCCGGGTGCGCGGTCGTGTGGCGTAGCTGTGGCAGCTATTGCCAGGAATCAGCCGACGCGAGGTAACCTTCCGGCGAACGCCGTCTTGCCTTCGATAGTCTACACTTCGTCAGGATGCTGAAAGAGCCACCACCTGCCTTTGGCATCCTTGCGAATGTGGAAGAGTGGGCACGCAGTTGCACACTTCCCGTTGTCGAAGCCGACGCAAAACCGATCCTCACCCCATCGAGTGGCGGTCAGCTTCGCCGCAGGGTACTTGGCGAACCATTCGCGGTACGAGAGCACTTCATCTACCGCCTGCATGTGTTGCCGGCGACGCGTGGTATCGAAGTACGTTCCGTAAAGCTCGCCCCCTGGCCGAAGCTTCTTCATCAGTTCTGCGCGCGAAATGGGCGTGTCGGCGAACGTCCAACCTTCTGGCGGAATGCGCTTCGCCACTGCCTCAGAGTCGCCTTTTAGGATCGCCGTGCGGAGTTCATCCGCGATGCGCAGCGCCTCAGCTTCATCTGCTCTCACGGCGTGCGAACTTGGTCCGCTCCCGGCCAGCATGGAAGCGACCGCGACAAGGGCACCCAGCGTCATGCCCCGCAGCATACCAAAGGTTACTGCCCCTGCGGAGTTCGACCAGGGCTGAATCGAGAGAGGTTGTTTGCAGTCGCCGCCGACCCGACTCAGGTCGACGGCTCGCGTCTCGGTGGGTTCCAGTTGTGCGGCAGCAGCTCGTCGATCTGCGAGGCCGGGTGTGTCTGCACGCGGAGCAGGACGTCGGCGAGGTAGGCGACGGGGTTCACGCCGTTCACCTCGCACGTCGCGATGA
>Ga0335076_10000999_pt1 | contig 27156 bp, 27 predicted proteins | sample Lox_Sample_25_FD_206717 | JGI IMG/M metagenome (GOLD analysis project Ga0335076, IMG submission 206717) | Soil microbial communities from Loxahatchee National Wildlife Refuge, Florida, United States - Lox_Sample_2.5 | ecosystem: Environmental > Terrestrial > Soil > Wetlands | place: USA... | reverse complement strand
CCTCCAAGGTGGCCGGCATGTCGTCCTCGCTGCTCGCCGGAGGGCTCGACCCCTTCGTCATCGCCGGCTTCGTCGCCCGGCTGAACGACACCCTCATCACCCGCATCCTCCGCTGGGCGGAGAAGGAGATGGGCCCCCCGCCGGTGCCCTTCGCCTGGATCGCCTTCGGGTCCGAGGGCCGGATGGAGCAGACCATCCTGAGCGACCAGGACAACGCCCTCGTCTACGCGGAGGAGACGCCGGAGGCGAAGGACTACTTCGAGAACCTGGCCCAGCGGGCGGTGGGAGACCTCATCCGGGCCGGCTTTCCCCGCTGCCCCGGCGACTGCATGGCGACGAAGTGGCACGGCTCGCTCGACTGGTGGCGGCGCCAGTTCCGCGATTGGATCGAGGACCCCCGACCCCAGTCGCTCCTGCAGGCCGCCATCTTCTTCGACTATCGCCCGGTGTACGGGGAGCTCGTGCTCGAGCCGCTCGACCGGGAGCTCTCGCGCGCCGGCAAGTCGCAGCAGTTCCTGTCCGCCCTCGCCAAGGCCGCCCTGGAGTTCAAGCCCCCCGCGGGGATCCTGCTCCGGCTGAAGGGGGCCTCCTCCAAGGTGGACATCAAGGTTCACGGCGTCACCCCGGTGGTGGCGCTCGCCCGCACCTACGGGCTCGAGGTCGCCTCCCGGTCGCACGCCACCCTGGACCGGCTCCGGGACGCGGTGCGCGCCGGGCTGATGGGCCAGGACGAGTTCGCCACCGTCGCCGAGGCCTACCGGTTCGTCATCCAGCTGCGCCTCCGGGAGCAGATTCGCATGGCCTCAGAGGGCAAGCCGCTCTCCAACGTGGTCTCCTTCTCCGACCTCTCCTCGATCGAGCGCAGCCGCCTCCGCGAGGCGTTCGGCGCCATCGTCGACTGGCAGGAGCGCGCCGCCTACCACTTCCGCATCTTCTAGCGCTCCTTGTCCCTGTTCTCGCGATCGCCTCCCTGGGCCTCGGTGACCTACTGGTCCCTCGACCTGGAGACGGGAGGGCTCGACGCCCGGCGAGACGCGGTTCTCGCCGTCGGCATGGTTCCGGTGCGCCTGGGCGCGGTCCAGCTCGGCCAAGCCTACACGAGCCTGGTGCGCCCGCGGGAGAACGAGGCCATCCAGGAGGACTCCATCCGGGCGCACCAGCTCGTCCCCTCCGAGGTGCGGCGGGCCCCGCTGCCGGAGGCGGTCGTGGCCGAGATCGACGAGCGGCTCCGCGATGGGGCCCTCCTCGTGCACAGCTCCGGCATCGACGTTCCGTTCCTGAAGCGCCTCTACCGCACCTCGCGCCAGCGCTGGCCCGACCCGCCGGTGGTCGACACGGTCAACCTGCTCTGGTCGCTGCAGCAGCGTCAGCGGTTCCAGGATCCCGACGGAACCGCGATGCCGGTGCTCCACCTGGGACAGGCTCGCGAGCGCCTGGGGCTGCCTCCCCACCTCGCCCACGACGCCCTCTCCGACGCGGTCGCGACGGCAGAACTCTTCCTCGTTCTCGCCAGCCGCTTGGGCGCGAAAACGCTCCGGGACCTTCGCTAGCGCGCAACGCGCAGCTCGCCCATCCGGACCAGGGCCGTGGGTGCGCCGGCGGAGCCGGGGGTGGCGACGACCGCGTGGAGGATGAAGGCACCTTCGAAGGTGAGCGCAAGTGCGACGACGGCGACGAGCTTCATCATGGTGGGTTTCCTCCTCCCGTCCGCCTCCCTCTCGCTCCCTCGAGCGGCGAACGGCACCCTCGGATCGCAGCAAGGAAGGAGCCAGAGCCGGCGGCGGATCCGGAGGCGGCGGACCGGGCCAGATGCCCGGAAACGATGGACTTCCAGGCGCCCCCGCGCGACCGCGGCCCCCGGGCGAGCGCCTCGATTTGACCCAGGGTGTTCCGGCCGGCCCGGCACGGCACGGACGGTGTCGCGGAATGGAAGGGAAGGGGGGAGCGAGGGAGTGGACCTCCCACGGCCGGGCGTCCCCCCCCCAGGTCCCCAGGCGGCGGAACCTCATTGGACCGATGCGATGGCCCCGGTCGGGGGGCTCGACGAGTCGTGCGCCTCGTTCCGACCGGCGACGGCCGCCGCGGGCTCCGAGCTCGGCGCGACCGGAGCGGCGACGACGGCGTGGAGCACGAACCCGCCTTCGAGGGCGAGGACAAGGGCGATGAGAGCAATGGCCTTCGGCATGACTGGCCTCCTTGCCAGCCTGGTACGGACCAGCCGGAGCCGTATTTCGGAGGCCGCGAGGTTGCCCCCCCCCCGCGGGCCTCCGGGGAAGCTCGCAGGGGAGGGGCCCGCCCGTCAGTCCGCGAGGTCGGCCGAAAGCGCCGCCCGCTGCGCCGGGGAGAGCTCGGCCTCCATCTTCAGGGCCGGCAGCTCCGAGCCGATGGCCACCGGCACCTCGCCGCCGGTGTCGAATTTGAGGTACTGCACCGAGGAGAGCCGGTCGGTGCCCACTTGGCGCGCGTCGAAGGTGGCGAAGACCTTGCGCCCCGACGCGGTCCTGACGTAGAGCCTCCCCGGCAGCCCCATCCACTCGCGCAACCTGCGATCGCGAAGGGCGGGGTCGTCGATCTCGATGAGGAGCGCCGCTCCCAGCTCACCCTTCCCTCCCAGGAGCTCGTTGTAGGTCTCGATCTCGTGGGCGATGTCCTCCTCCTTCACCATGCGCTCCGCCCGCACCATCTCCTGGACCTGGTAGCGGACGGTGTCGCGGTTCTCGAAGAGGAAGGTGAGCGCGTCGCCGAGGTGAATGCGCCGTGGCTCCTTCACCGCCATGGCCCGGGCCTGGATTTGCGGACGCGATTTCTCGTAGGCGGTGAGGTCCAGGATCTCTTCGAAGGCGATGGGCCTCATCTCTCTCCTCCTGGGCCGAACCCGTCGGGCCGGTAGGCGCGCGCCAGGATCTGCATGGGGTGCAGGGGGCGGTTGCCGGCGAACTGCCGGAACTGCACGGCGGCGAGCGGGCAGTCGGTACACCACAGGGCCGCCTCGGCGCCCTTCATTCCCGCGAAGGCCTTCTCGCCAACGCGCTGGGAAGGACCGAAGCCCTCGACCGTCATGGCGTAGGTGCCGTCGTGGCCGCAGCACTCCATCACCGTGGCGGCGATCTCCACTCCCGGGATCTTGCGCAGGAGGTCCCGGCCCTTGAAACCCACCGCCTGCGCACGCAGGTGGCAGGGGGCGTGGTAGGCCACCTTCCCCCCGGGGGGAATGCTCTTGAAGTCGGTGTTGAAGCGGGGCTCGTTGCGGATCGACCAGAGGTACTCGCTCACGTCGAGCACCGCCGGCGCCAGCTTCTCGGCGCGGGCCCGGTCCTCGACATCCAGGAGGCGCGGCCACTCACGCCGCATCATCATGGAGCAGGTCGGGTTCACGACCAGGACCTTCGCCCCCCTCTCCACGAACGGAAGGAGGAGGTCGAGGTCCTCGCGTGCCTGGCGGCGGAGCTGCCCGAGCTCGCCGTACTCCCAGGCCGGCATCCCACAGCAGCGGAGCCCCCGGACCACGCGGATGTCCACGCCGTTCTTGCGGTACACCTCGAGCACGTCCTTCCCGAGCGAGGTGTCGTTGTTCTGCACGTAACAGGTCTGGAACAGCACCACCTCGCCGCCCGGCTCCGGCTTCACGTAACCGTTCTTCTCCGCCCAGGCGTCGAAGGTCTCGGTGGCGAAGTTCGGCAGGAGCTTTCGCCGGTCGATGCCGATCGTCTTCTCCATCACCCAGCGGGCGGGCGCGAGCTTGTTCATCGCGTTGGCGAGCCCGAGCGACATCCGGGCCATCTTCCCGGCCGCGTCCGGATCGCCCAAGAACCGGTCGCGCAGGGCATGCCTCTCCCCTCCCTCCCGGAAGGTCACCGCGGTGTAGCGGTGTACCAGCGCCGGGAAATCGAGTTGGAAGGGGTGGTTGTCGCGGGGGGTGTAGGGGCACTGCACCTCGCACAGCTTGCACTGGAAGCACCCTTCCATCACCGCCTGGATCTCGCCGGCGGTGAGGCGCCGGACGTCGTGATCCTTCTTGTCGAGGAGGTCGAAGAGGAGCGGGAAGGCGTCGCAGTACTTGAAGCACATGCGGCAGCCGTTGCAGATCTCGAAGGCCCGGTGCACCTCGCCGTCGAGGGCCTTCCGCTCCCAGTAGACGGGCTCGGTCGGGTCGTAGGAGAGGCCGGGGGTCGGCTCGTAGCCCTTCACCGTGGTCGCGTCGCTCATGGGCGCCCCCTCTCTCGGGACGGCGGCGGCCCGGCCCCGCTAGCGGAGGGGACCGGGCCGCCCAAGGTCCTCTCTCACTTGATGGAGTCGAGCATCTTCGAGAACTTGCCGGCGTGGGACTTCTCCGCCTTGGCGAGCGTCTCGAACCAATCGGCGATCTCCTTGAATCCTTCCTCCCGCGCCGTCTTGGCGTAGCCCGGGTACATGTCGGTGTACTCGTGGGTCTCGCCGGCGATGGCGGACTTGAGGTTGCTCAGCGAGTCGCCGATGGGGAGGTCCGTGGCCGGGTCGCCCACCTGCTTCAGGTAGTCGAGGTGTCCGTGAGCGTGCCCGGTCTCGCCCTCGGCGGTGTCGCGGAAGTTGCCGGCCACCTCGGGGTATCCCTCCACGTCGGCCTGCTTCGCGAAGTAGAGGTAGCGGCGGTTTGCCTGCGACTCGCCCGCAAACGCGTTCTTGAGGTTTCCGTGGGTCTTGCTGCCCTTGAGCTGAGCCATCGCTTCTCTCCTTTTCCCTGTCTGAAGATCGTTTCGCCTCGTCGGCGCGGAGGCTGCTCCGCCGCGCTCCCCCTGTTCGGGTGTCAGCGCCGCGCCGCAGTCGCCTTCCAGTTACTCCCCGTCCCGACCGGCTGTCGCGCGGAAAGACGGGTGCTCCTTTCTTCGTCCGGAGGGAAGGATGCGCGCCCGCCCTCCGGGACGCCAAGACATCGTTTCTATCGAATCAATAGCGCGAGGCTATCGACGGCAGGAGGGCCCGGGGGGGGCGGGCGGCGGTTACGCCTGCACCTGGCGCTTCAGACCGGTGGCGAGGTCGTTCAGCGCGCGCGCCTCCGCGGCGACCTGCTGGGTGGAGGCCATCGTCTCCTGGGTGGCGAGGTAGATCTCGTTCATGGCCTTCAGTACCTGGTCGAAGGCGTGGTCTTGCTGCTGGGCCACGGCGGCGATGTCGCGGGCCGCCAGCGAGGATTCCTCGAAAGCGCTCGCGAGGCGGCGAATGGCGTCGCCGGTCGAGGAGGCCACGCTCGCCCCCTGCTCGGCCCGCTGCACGCCGCTCTCCGCCGCCTGCATGGCCGAGAGCATGGCCTTGTGCACCTCGCCCAGGATGCCCTTCACCTCCGAGGAGGCCGCCTTGGCGTCCTCGGACTGGCGCTTCATCTCGGCGGCCAGCGGCTCGAACGCACTTGCCTGAGGGTTCTTGCCCAGCTCGCCCACCGCCGAGTCGGCGACCCGCTGCGAGCGCTCGGCGACGATGCTCACCACGGAGGCGATTTCGAAGATGTCCCGCATGCGGTCGTTGAGCCCCTCGATGATGCGAGACATGACGCGGACCTGCTCGCCGAGCTGCGCGAGCTCGCCGGTGACGGCGTCCACCGCGCTCAGGCCTTCCTGGGAGCACTGCTCCGAGTTGCGCGCCAGCCCGATCACCGTCTCGGCGGTGAGGGCCGCCTTGGTGGCGGTATGGCCGAGCTGGCCCATGGTCGCGGTCGTCTCCCGGACGCTGGCGGCCGTCTCCGACGTCATGCTGGAGAAGGACGAGACGGTGGAGAGCAAGGTCTGCGCGGTGGTGAAGAGTTCCTGGGCCGTCTTCGTCACCTGGCCGCGTCGCGACGACTCGAGGCTCAGGATCCGGTCCTGCTGCCACCCGGCGAAGCCGGCGAGCAGCCCCAGGAACAGCGGTGCGCTGTCGATGATCCAGAGGAGCGGGCTCCGCTGCACCTGCCCGAGCGCGGCCAGGCTCCCGTAGCGAGTGCGCGCCTCGACGAGCGTGGCGACGACCGGGAGTCCGAGTCCGAAGAGCGCGCCCAGGGCGGCGTAGCGTTTGGCGTACATGGGCGTCCTTCCTAGAGGGAGGCCGCTCCATTGTCACTCCCCGTCCTCGGGCGCGCCAGGACGCGGCTGGTGGGCAAGGAGCCTACCTCGCCGGCTCCTGTCGCACCGATCTCTTCAGGCGGGCGGCGAGCTCGTCGAGTGATTTCGCCTCGTCGGCGACCTGCCTCGTCGAGGCCGCCGTCTCCTCCGATGCCAGGTAGATCTCGTTCACCGCCCTCATCACCTGCTCGAAGCCGCTCTCCTGCTGTTGCGCCACCTGGGCGATGTCGCGCGCGGCCTTGGCGGAGTCCCCGAGGGCACCGGCGAGTCCCCTCATGGTCTCCGCCACCTGGTGGATCACTCGCGCCCCCTCCCGGGCCCGGGTGCTCCCGGCCTCGGCAGCGTCGACGGCACCGTGCATCGCCTGGTGGACCTCGCCCAGGATCACCTTGGCACGGGTGGCGGCGTCCCGCGCCTCCTCGGCGTGTCGATCCATCTGGGCCACCAGCCCGGACAACCCGGCGCCCCCAGGGCCGGCCTGGGCCTCCGAGCGCGCCTGCCCGGCGAGCACCCGCGAGCGCTCCGCCACGCGGTTCACCGCGTCGGCGATCTCGAAGATGTCGCTCATGTGGCCGTTCAAGCCGGCGATGCGCTCGGAGAGGCCGTGCACCTGCTCGGCGAGCTCGAGCAGCGCTCCCCGCGAGGCCTCGGCCGTGGTGAGCCCCTCCGCCGCGGCGCGCTCCGAATCCTGCGCCAGCCCGATCACCGTCTCCGCCGTGAGCGCGGCCGCCGTGACCGTCCGCGATAGCTGGCTCATGGTGGCACTCGTCTCTCGCACGCTCGCGGCGGTCTCGGCGGTACTGGCGGTGAATGCGGACACCGAGCCGAGGAGCCCCTTGGCCCGCTGGACGAGCTCCGCCGCCGCCCGCTCGAGCCCGTCCCGCCGGGCACGCTCGAGCCGAAGGATCTCCTCGTGCTGGCGGCGCAGGGCGTCGTGCTGGCGCCCGATGACGAATCCCAGCGCCCCGAGCACCAGCGGGGCGGTATCCATGATCCAGATGAGTGGATCGGCGAGATGGGCGGCGACGAGGTGAGCCGGCGAGAGGCTGCCGTAGCGGACCGAGGCAGAGAGGAGCGTCCCGGCTGCCGGGAGCCCCAGGCCGGCAAGCGCCCCGTATATGACGTAGCGCAGTGCGCGCATCGGGCCTCCGCCTTCACGCCCCGAGGCTGCCACTCACCCGTCCGGGTGGGCAGGCACCCGCCGGGCGCGATTCACATCGGCGCCGGGGGTAGTTGGGGGAACGACCTCAGGGCGCGACCTTGGCGGGCTCGGCGGCCTTGTCCGCCTTCGCCTCGTGCGCGTCCCAGCGTCGCTGCAGCTCGGGCCCGAGGTCCTCGAACTTCGGGGTGATGTCCTTCTTCGTCACCGCCTCGAAGCACTGCAGGCACTGGTGGAGGCCGTGTGGGGCGGGCACCACCCATTGGATGTGATGGGGACAGTTCATGACCTTGGGGTTCTAGCGCAGCACGGGCGCCCGGGGAAGGGCACGGCGCGTGCACGAGCACCCCAGGCGTGGACGACCTGCGGGTTCCCAAGCGACGCGTGCCGGTCGAGGTCGTCCTGCCGGGAGGGACGGCGCGGCGCGTCTCCGTGTTCCTCGCCGAGGCCGCCCAGGGCCACGACGGCCCGGAGCGGCTCTCCGACCTCCTCAACGGCACGAGCTCCTTCCTCCCGGTCGTCGACGGCTCCGGCAGCGTCGCCTTTCTGCACCGGGTCTCGATCGCCATCGCCCGGGTGGCGCCGGAGGTCGAGCCGGACGCAGGCGGCGGCTTCACCATCCCCACCGAGCACGAGGTGGAGGTCACCCTGACCGACGGGGCCCGGCTCTCCGGGCTCGTCTCCTACGTGCTCCCGCAAGAGAGCGCCCGGCTCGTCGACTTCCTGAACGGCTGCGAGCCGTTCTTCCGCCTCCTGGAGCGCGAGGCCGTGGCGCTCGTGGGCAGGGCCCACGTGGCCCAGGTCGCTCTCGTCTCGAGGTAATCCTTGGCCCGCATCGACGCCTTCATCGAACGCCTCGTGGCCGCGCCCGGCTCGGAGCTCGTCTTCCAGACCGCCGCCGGGGCGCTCCTCTCCGCCCCGGATGGGCCGAGGAAGCTGGTGCGCCAGGAACTCTCGACCTCGCAGATCGTCGGCGCCTTCGCGGAGATCGTGCCCGCCGACCTGCAGCACGGGTTCCCCAAGCCGGGCGCCACCGTATTCCCCTACTTCGCCCCCTCCGGCCCGGTGGAGATCCGTTTCGAGGCAAGCGGCGACGCGGTGCGCGCGGTGGTGCGCTCGCTCACCCCGCCCCCGGCCGCCGAGGCCTTCGACCCCTCCCCAGCCCCCTTCGGGTTCGAGGACGACCCGGCGGCCGAGGCGCCACCGCCGCCCGCCGCGTCGCCCTCGCGCCCCGCCGCCGCGGCGTCCTCGGCCCTTCCCGGTGACGTCCGCGCCGCCATGGACCGGCTCCTTGCCGTCATGTTGGAGCGGCGCGCCTCCGACTTGCACCTGTCGAGCGGCAACGCTCCCACGCTGCGCGTCGACGGCGACATCTCCCCTCTCGCCGGGGTCGCTCCCCTCGAGTCGGAGCGGCTCGCGGCGATGCTGTGGAGCATCGCCCCGGGCAAGAATCGCCAGGAGTTCGAGGAGAGGAGCGACACCGACTTCGCGCTCGAGACGCCCGCCGCTCGCTTCCGAGTGAACGTCTTCGCCGATCGCAAGGGCATCGGCGCCGTGCTCCGCCAGATCCCCACCGAGATCATGACCGCCGAGGCGATGGGGCTGCCGAAGGCGCTCCTCGACCTGTGCTTCCTCCCGAAGGGGCTCGTGCTCGTCACCGGGCCGACCGGCTCGGGAAAGTCGACGACCCTCTCGGCGCTCGTCGACCACGTGAACCGGAACCGCGACGACCACATCATCACCATCGAGGACCCGATCGAGTTCGTCCACCCGAACCGGCGTTGCCTGGTGAATCAGCGCGAGGTCGGCACCCACACCAAGTCCTTCAAGGCGGCGCTGCGGGCGGCGCTCCGAGAGGACCCGGACGTCGTCCTGGTGGGGGAGCTTCGCGACCTCGAGACCATCGCCATCGCCATCGAGACCGCCGAGACCGGCCACCTCGTCTTCGGAACGCTCCACACCAACACCGCGCCCTCGACGGTGGATCGGATCATCGACCAGTTTCCCGCCGACCGGCAAGCGCAGATCCGCATGATGCTCTCCGAGTCGCTGCGCGGCGTCATCTCCCAGACCCTTTGCAAACGCATCGGCGGCGGGCGGGTCCCGGCGATGGAGATCCTCCTCTGCAACAGCGGCGTCTCGAACCTCATCCGCGAGGGCAAGACCTTCCAGATCCCGTCGGTGATGCAGACCGCGCGCGGGCAAGGGATGGTCACCCTCAACGACTCCCTCCTCGAGTTGGTGAAGCGCAAGGTGGTCGAGCCCAAGGAAGCCTGGTCGCGGGCGGTGGCGAAGTCCGAGCTCAAGCAGATGCTGGAGCGCGCCGGCTTCTCGCTCCCCGTCTGAGCCCGGCGCCTCCGCATTAACCTTGACCGCGCGCCGCCTTCCGGCGGAGTCTCGCGGGGACATGTCGTCCCGCAAGGCCCGCAAAAGCGGGAACAAGGCCCCCCGAAGCAACCGTCGACCGCCGATCTCCCCGGCCCCGCCACCCCGGCCGGAGGCGGATGCGCGCTCCCGCTGGCTCCCCTGGGGCGTCCTGGCGATCCTGCTGGCGGGCGCGGCGCTCGGCTACGCCCCCGCGCTGCACGGCGCCTTCCACTGGGACGACTGGACGGCCATCCAGGACAACATGCGGCTGCGGGATCCCGCCACCCTGCACCTGCCCACGCCCGCCGAGATGCTCGGCCCGGTCCGGATCGTCTCCGAGATCGTGTTTGCCCTCGACTACCGCGCCGTCGGCCTGCAGACGCTCCGCTACCACGTGGTGAGCCTCGTCTTCCACCTCGTCGCCTCGGCGCTGGCCTTCGTCTTCGCCCGCAGCTTGCTCCGCCGCGTCGGCCACCCGCGGGCGGTTCCCATCGCGCTCTTCGCCGCTGGGGCGTTCGCGCTGCACCCCATGCAGAGCCAGGCGGTGGCCTACGCCGCCCAGCGCTCCGAGGTGCTCGCATCCCTCTTCTACCTCGTCTGCCTCCTCTTCCTAGCCGACGCGGCGGCGCGCCCCCTCTCGGCGCGCGCCGCCGCCTCCTGGGGGGGAGGCCTAGTGAGCTGGCTGCTCGCCATGGGCTCGAAGTCCATCGCCATCACCGCCCCGGCGGCCTTCGTCATGGAACAGGCCGTGACGGCCCCGGCTTCCGAGCGCGGGGGACCCGCGCTCCGACGGCGCGCCGGGCGCGCCCTGGCCCTCGCCGCTCCCATCCTCGCCCTCGCCGCCTGGAGCGCCTCCCTGCAGCTCGCCTATTTCGCCACCACCCCGCAGGGCGGGGTGGGCACGACGAACGCCTCGGCGCTCTCTCCGTTCCACTACTTCCTCACCCAGCTGCGCGTCCAGTGGCTCTACCTGCGCCTTCTCGCCTGGCCCGATGCGCTGTGCCTCGACCGCAGCTTTGTCCCGAGCCGCGGGTTCGACGGCGCGGTGGGGCTCGCGGCGGCGGGGGCGGCAGCCGCTCTCGCACTCGCCACCTGGCTCTGGGTCCGGGCGGAGCGCGCCCAGGGCCCGGCACCGGCGGAGCGGATCGGGGCCTTCGGCATCTACTGGTGGTTCCTGCTTCTCGCGCCCACCTCCTCCATCATCCCGGTCGTCGACCTGGCGGTGGAGCACCGGGTGTACCTGGCGTCGCTCGGCCCCATCCTGGCGGTGGCCGGGGGCGCCGACGCGGCTCTCGAGCGCCTCCTCCCCCCTGCGCGAGCTGGGCGGGCCGGCGCCGCGCTCGGCCTCGCGGTCCTCCTCGCCCTGGGCGTCGCCCTCGGGGTCCGCGCCGGCGTCTGGAGCACCGAGGAGTCCCTGTGGCGGGACGCGGCCTCCAAGTCGCCCGGCAACGCTCGCATCCTCACCAACCTGGGGCTGGCCCTGCAGCAGAAGGGGGACATGCCGGGCGCAGAGAAGGCCTATCGCGAAGCCTGGGCGGTGGTGAAGGAGCCGCTGCACCTCGTGCACCTGAGCCGCAACTTCGCCGCCTTGCTCGAGCTCACCGGGCGCCCCGCAGAGGCCCTGACGGTGCTCGATCGCGGCCTGGCGCTCTCCTCCACCCATCCCGACCTGCTCGTGAACCGCGCCGTGGCGCTCACGCAGCTGGGACGCGTCGACGAGGCCCTGGTCACGGCCCGGCGCGCCGCCGAACTCGCCCCGGGGGCGCCGCTCATCCGCAACGCCTACGGGCAGGTCCTCGCCTACCACGGCGACTGGGCCCCCTCCCTGGCCGAGTTCCGCGCCGCCGCCTCCCTAGACCCCGGTTCGCCCGCCTACTTCGCCAACCAGGCGCTGCCGCTTGCCGGGCTGGGGCACAAGGCGGAGGCCTGCGCGGTGCTGGAACAGGCGAAGGCGCGCTTCGGCGCCTCCCGCCTGCCCAAGGAGGCGGACCGGTGGTGGACGGGCATCGGGTGCTCCCGGTAGGCCCGGGCCGCCTTTACCCTGGCCCGCCCTCGGGATACCTCTTGCTCTCCATGGCCGACCCCCAGGGCAGCTCTCCCGACGCCGGAGCGGGCGAGGCTCCGCTCGCCGCCGCCCTCGGGCCGCCGGGGGGAAAGGGGCTCTCGGACGAGGAGATCCTCGACCGCTTCGTGGCCTACGTCTCCTCCACCGGCCTGTCGCTCTACCCCGCCCAGGAGGAGGCACTCCTCGCGCTCCTCGAGGGCGCGCACGTGGTCCTTTCCACGCCCACCGGCTCGGGCAAGTCGCTCGTGGCCACCTTTCTCCATTTCCAGGCGATGGCGCGCGGCGAGCGGTCCTTCTACACCTGCCCCATCAAGGCGCTGGTGAACGAGAAGTTCTTCGACCTGTGCCGGCTCTTCGGCGCCGAGCGCGTGGGGATGATGACGGGCGACGCGGCGGTGAACCGGGACGCGCCCATCGTCTGCTGCACCGCGGAGATCCTGATGAACCTCTGCCTGCGGGAGGCGAATCCGCGGGTGGACGCGGTGGTGATGGACGAGTTCCACTATTACGCCGACCGGGAGCGCGGCGTCGCCTGGCAGGTGCCGCTCCTCCTGCTCGAGAAGGCCAGCTTCCTCCTCATGTCCGCCACCCTGGGTGACGTGCGCGCCGTCGCCGACGGCCTGCGCTCGCTCACGGGTCGCCCAGTCACCGAGGTACGCAGCGCCGTCCGGCCGGTCCCGCTCGAGTTCGAGTACCGCGAGACCCCGCTCCACGAGACCATCGAGGAGTTGGTCGCGGCAAAGCGGGCTCCCATCTACCTCGTCAACTTCACCCAGCGCGCCGCGGCCGAGCAGGCCCAGAACTTGATGTCCGCCAACTTCTCGAGCAAGGAGGAGAAGGAGGTGCTGCGCCGCGCGCTCGCCGAGGCGCGGTTCGAGACTCCGTTCGGCAAGGAGCTGCAGCGCTTCCTGCGCCACGGGGTAGGCCTGCACCACGCCGGCCTGCTCCCGCGTTACCGGCTGCTGGTGGAGAAGCTCGCCCAGCAGGGCCTCCTCAAGGTGGTGTCGGGCACCGACACCCTGGGCATGGGGGTGAACATCCCCATCCGCACGGTGCTCTTCACCCAGCTGTGCAAGTTCGACGGCGAGAAGACCGCCATCCTCTCCGCCCGCGACTTCCGCCAGATCGCCGGCCGGGCCGGCCGCAAGGGGTTCGACGAGCGCGGCTACGTGGTCGCGCAGGCGCCCGAGCACGTCATCGAGAACAAGCGCATCGCCGAGAAGCAGGCGGCCGGGAAGAAGGTCGAGAAGAAGAAGCCGCCCCAGAAGGGGTTCGTCCCCTGGGACCGCTCCACCTTCGAGAGGCTGCAGGCAAAGGAGCCCGAGCCGCTCGAGTCCCGCTTCGAGGTGACTTTCGGCCTGCTCCTCAACCTGCTCCAGAGCGAGACCTCGCGGGTCGGGGGCGGCTACGGCAGGCTCGTCGAGCTCGTCGCCCGCTCGCACGGCAGCGACTACCTGAAGACGCGGCACCGGCGCGCGTCGGCGGAGAAATTCCGCACCCTGCGAGCCGCCGGCCTCCTCGAACTCCACCGCGTCGACGGCTTCCGCGGCGGGTACGTGCGCCCGGCCCGGGGCCTGCAGCGGGACTTCTCGCTCTTCCACACCCTCTCGCTCTACCTCCTCGACAGCCTGCCGCGCATCGATCCGCAGCGGGAGACCTACGCGCTCGACGTCCTCACCCAGGTGGAATCGATCCTGGAGGACCCAGACGCGGTGCTCTACAAGCAGCTCGACCGGGCCCGGGGCGAGGCGGTGGCGCGCATGAAGGCGGAGGGCAAGGAGTACGACGAGAGGATGGCGGAGCTCGAGCACGTCGAGTACCCGAAGCCCAACGCCGACTTCGTCTACGCCACCTTCAACGACTTCGCCGTCCGCCATCCCTGGGTCGGGCGCGAGAGCATCCGCCCCAAGTCCGTCGCCCGCGAGGTGGTGGAGCGCGCCATGTCCTTCAACGACTACGTGCGCGAGTACGAGCTGGCGCGGAGCGAGGGGGTGCTGTTGCGGTACCTCTCGGAGGCCTACAAGACCCTCGTGCAGAGCGTCCCGGAGAGCTTCCGCGACGAGGCGCTCGAGGACGTCATCGCCTTCCTGCGCGCGGCGGTGAGGAGCATCGACTCGAGCCTGGTCGACGAGTGGGAGCGCATCCGGTCCGGCGCGGCGCTCGCACCTTCCTCCGTCGCACCTTCCCCCGCCGCCCCAGCCCCGCCGTCCGCTCCCGACCTGGCTCGAAACCCTCGCGCCCTGCTCACGCGCCTCCGCGCCGAGCTCCATCGCATCCTCGGCGCGCTCGCGCGCCGGAGCCACGAGGAGGCGGCCGCCGCCCTCTACCCGCCGGGGGGCGAATGGACGCCGCGCCGGCTGGAGGAGGCCATGGCGCCCTACTGGGCCGAGCATGAGCGAATCGACCTCACCCCAGCTGCCCGCCGGCCCCACAACACCTTCCTCGAGGAGGTGGGCCCTCGCCGCTTCCGGGTCATCCAGCGCATCGTCGACGAAGCCGGCGAGGTGGATTGGATGATCGACTGCTCGGTCGACCTCGGCGAGGCGCGAGACCCCGACCTGCCGCTCCTCGAGCTCAACCGCATCGGCACCTGAAGGGGCGGTGGGAGCGACGGCGTCCATGTGGGATGCACTCGTTCTTTCGGGCGCGCCCAACTCGTCTTAAGACTCGGCCCTGGAATCGATGCCGGCCTCCCGCACAGCCTTGGAGCACCGCCTGGACGCGGCCACCCCGGACGACACCGTGCGAGGCGTCGTCTTCAACGCCGCCTTCGAGGTCATCGAGGAGTACGACGGCGAGGAGGTGGCGCGCCGGTGCGACCCGCTCGGCAAGGGGAAGCGCACCCCCTTCCTCTCCTATCCGGTGGCCGACTACCTGCAGCTCGCCTGGACCGCGGTCGACGAGCTCGAGAGCGCCTTCGGCACCGCGGATCGGGTCTTCTTCGCCATCGGCCACCGGGCGCTTTCGAACGTCTTCGCCTCCCCGGTCCTGGGGTCCACCCTGAAGGCGATCGGCGGCGGCACCCCGCGGCAGATGCTCGCGAACGTCCACCCCGGCTACCGGGCGACGGTGAGCTACGGCGACCGCTCCGTCGTCTGGCCGGCCGAGCGCCACGCCCGCATCACCTTCCGGCGCGACTTCCTCGTGCCCTCTTTCCACTGCGGGGTGCTCACCTCCGTGCTCGACACGCTCGGCGCCCGGAACGTCCGGGTGACGGGGCGCGAGACCGGCCACCTCGAGGCGGTCTACGACGTGGTGTGGGACGATTGAAGGAGCCTTCCGCGCTCAGGGCCGGAAGGCTCCGGTGGGCGCCTCGCGCATGAACTCCACTGACCGGAGCACCGTCACCCCGGTGCGCTGCCCTTGAGCGTAGTTCGTCTCGTGGAACGGGACGAGCACGCCCGCGACCTTCCGGAAGTCTCCGAACTCGGTGGCGAACTCCACCGACGGGGCCGGCCCGGCCATGCGCGTGAGCGCGCGCCGGACGCGGCCGGTCGCCGGGTCGATCTCCGCCGTGAGGGTGAGGCCATCGCCGACCGGAACGCTCACCGCCCGCAGCCTCGCCCCGTCGCGCTCCACCGTCCCCTCGTCGACGAGCTTCGCGGCGGCCCGGGCGAGGAGAAGCGGGAGGTCGAGGCGCGCGGCCTGCAGGACCATGGCCAGATAGGCCGGTCCTGCGGTGACCTCCTCGCCGTCGCGCCAGCCGCGGGCGCCGTCGAGCACCCGGATCTCCCCGGGGCCGCCGGAGTAGGAGATGGAGACGCGGAGCCTGCGGGGGCGCTCGAAGATGCGGGTGAGCCTTCCCTCGCCACGCCGCGACGAGGTGACGGCCCCCTCCTGCACCATGGCCGGGTGGCTCTCGAGGGCGGCCATACCGCCATAGGCCTCGACCGCTCTGCGGACAACCTCCGCCGCGCTCTCCGCGCGGGGCTCGCCGGCCGCGAGGACGACGAGCACGAGGGACGCCGCCGGGTTCACGGCGCCTCCCCGCGGGCGTCGGTGGTGACGGGCGCGGGCGGGTAGGACAAGCGCTCCCCGTCCACGCGCGCGAACGGGGTGAGCTCGTGTGGGCGCGTCCGCCCCGGCCCGGTGATGTGCTCGGGCTTCGCGCCCCGCGCCAGGAGGGCGTCGGCGATGAGGGAGCGGTGGCACCGCCAGGGAACGGCCTCGGCACACATGATGGCGACCTGCGCGCGGTCGGCGAGCGCGCGGAGCTCGGAGAGGCCCTCCTCGAAGTCCGGCGACGCCATGTAGTCCGCGTATCCGCGGAAGCTCGCGCTCCTCCATCCCTGGTTGGGAGAGTTGGGGCGCGGCTTGCGAAGTCCCCCGAGCCGCTTCAGGTGGAAGTACTCCATCCCGCCGCGGCCGAGCGCCTCGGCGAGCGCCCCCTTCTCGAATTGCGGGTTGTGGCGCGAGCGCGGGACGGTCCGGACGTCGGCGAGGATGCCAACCCCGTTCGAGCGGAGCAGTTCCAAGAACTCCTCGATGGGGAGCGTCGAGTGCCCCACGGCGAGAACCCGGACCCCCTTCCACGAGCCGGAGGCGCCCATGGATGAAGTTTGTCCCGCCGCGGGCGCCAGCGCCACCGGACCGGCTCTTCGGGTCGCCGTCTGTCAAATCCGCATTGACACCGGCGAGGCGAAGCCCAAGAGTAGCTCCCCCATGCTCTCCAGCCTGAAGCCCAGTCCCGGGAAGCGCTGGCCGCGCGGGCAGCGCTTCCTCCTCAGCGCCCGCGGGGCCGAGGTCGAAACGGCCTACCGCGCCGCGGTCCTCGAGGTGCGGGCCCTGGGCCGCGAGGCGCTCGAGCTCGCCCAGAAGCGCTGGGCGGAACCGCTCGGGCTCGAGGCTCGGGACGGCGTGGTGCTCTCGGAGCTCCGCCCGGGCAAGCGCTCGCTCTCCGAGCTCTCGAGAACGCTCGAGGTCTGCGGAACCACCGCACCGCAGGTTCGCGACGCCGTCGACCGCCTGGTAGCGCACGGCCTGGTGGAGCCGACACCCGCCGCCCGGGTGGTGGTCGCCTAGGCCTCACTCGAGCCGGCCGCGCCAGGCCTTGCGCTCGCCGCGGCGTCGCTTCTCGGAGAGGCGCCGCTCCTTCGAGGTGCGCGTGGGCCTGGTGGGCACCCGGCGGCGCGGCACGCGCGAGAGGGCCGCCAGCCGCTCCTTCATGCGCTCGAGCGCCGCGCTCCGGTTCATCGCCTGGCTGCGGCGCTCGGTGGCGGTGACGGTGGTGCCGGTGGGGAGGTGGACGAGGCGGACGCCCGTCGCCGCCTTGTTCCGGTGCTGACCGCCCGGACCGCCGGCGACGAGGAACTCCTCGACACACTCGGAGAGCAACCCTTCGCCCCCCAGCGCCAGCGCGCGCCGAGCCGCTTCGCGGACCTCCCGGGCGACCTCCATGTGGGCAACTTGCCGCACCCGGCCGGCTTTCGCCAGCGGCGCGGCGGGTTGGGAGGCACGGACCCGCCCCCTGGGCCTCCGGGCGCGTCGGGGCCCCGGCTTACACGGGGGGAAAGGTTGGCTCTCTTTCCGGAGCCCGGGCCGGAGCTTCTCGCTAGACTTCCGCGAGTCCCCTCGAAGGAGAAGCGCATGAGCCAGGACATGTCGGCACTCGTCTACGACCGGGAGAAGGACCCCTGGGATCGCTCCCGCGGGCTCCGGAAGGAGCGGGTCCCGGTGCCGACCCTCGACGTGGGAAGGGACTACCGGGACGCCGCCACCGTCATCGTGAAGCCGCACTACGCCGGCTTCTGCGGCTCCGACCGGGGCATCTGGTTCCGGCGCGCCTTCGGCGACATGATCCTCGACTCGCTCGACAAGGAGGGCAAGGCCCGCCGGGTGATCGGGCACGAGCTTCTCGGGGAGGTGGTAGAGGCCGGCCCGGAGGCGACGCGCGACTTCGGGCTCCGCCCCGGGGACGTGGTGAGCGCCGAGAGCCACATCATCTGCAACACCTGCTACCAGTGCCGCATCGGCGACAACCACGTCTGCGCCACTGCGCGCATCATCGGCATCAGCGTGGACGGGTGCTTCGCCGAGTACGTGAAGCTCCCGGCCCAGGCGCTCTGGCCCACTGACCTGAGGAAGATCCGCCCGGAGGTGGCGGCGCTGCAGGAGCCCTTCGGGAACGCGGTGCACGCCTGCACCAAGGTGAACCTGCGGGGGAAGTCGGTGGCCATCATCGGCTGCGGGACCATCGGCCTGTTCGCCATCGCGGTGGCCCGGGCGCTGGGGGCGCGGCAGGTCATCGGCGTCGAGCCCATGCCCATCCACATCGAGATGGCGAAGAGGCTGGGCGCCGACGCGGTGGTGGAGCCCTCCACCACCACCGAGACCTCCTACGTGCACGACGAGGCCATCACCCGCCGCATCCTCGAGCTCACCGGGGGGGTCGGCGTCGACGTGGCGCTCGAGATGTCGGGATCGAACGCCGCGCTCAACACCGCCATCAGCGCGGTGCGCCGCGGCGGGCACGTCATCCTCTTCGGCTTGAAGAGCGGCGAGGCGGTCATCGAGAGCCTGGAGCGCGTGATCGTCGACGGCATCAGCCTCCACGCCGTCATCGGGCGGCGGATCTTCGAGACCTGGCACATCACCCGCAACCTCCTCGAGTCGCGCGAGCCCGACATCCACGGCCTCATCTGGGACGTCATCCTGCAGGGAGGCAAGGGAACGGTGGTTCCCTTCGCGGAGTGGGAGTCGGCCTCCTTCGAGGAGAAGATCAAGAAGCACCCCAAGGTGCTCATTCGCTTCTAGAGGTCCGCCATGTACGACGAGGCTCGGCCCCTGTTCGCGCGCACCCTCGAGGAGATCCGCGCCGCCGGGACCTTCAAGGAGGAGCGACTCCTCGAGTCGCCGCAGGGCCCGGAGGTCCAGGTGGGCGGGCGTCCCGTCCTCAACTTCTGCGCCAACAACTACCTGGGGCTCTCCTCCCATCCCCGGGTCCTCGCCGCCGCCCGCCGCGCGCTCGACGAGCGCGGCTACGGGCTCTCCTCGGTGCGCTTCATCTGCGGTACCCAGGACCGGCACCGGGAGCTGGAGCGCCGGCTCGCGGCCTTCTTCCGCTTCGAGGACGCCATCCTCTTCTCCTCCTGCTTCGACGCCAACGGGGGCGTCTTCGAGGCCCTCCTCGGCGAGGAGGACGCCATCGTCTCCGACGCGCTCAACCACGCCTCGATCATCGACGGAATCCGGCTCGCCCGGGCGCGGCGCTACCGGTTCCGGCACGCCGACATGGGCGACCTGGAGGCCCAGCTCGAGCAGGCCAAGGACAGCCGCTTGAAGCTGGTGGTGACGGACGGCGTCTTCTCCATGGACGGGGACCTGGCTCGCCTGGACGAGATCTGCGCCATCGCCGAGCGCCACCGCGCCCTGGTGATGGTCGACGACTCCCACGCCTCGGGATTCGTGGGCCGGACCGGGCGCGGCACCCCCGAGCACTCCGGGGTGGAGGGGCGCGTGGACCTCATGACCTCCACGCTGGGGAAGGCGCTCGGGGGCGCCGCCGGCGGCTTCGTCGTCGCCCGCCGCGAGGCGGTCGACCTGCTGCGGCAGCGTGCGCGTCCCTACCTCTTCTCCAACACGGTGGCGCCCGCCATCGCTGGCGCCAGCCTCGCCGCGCTCGACCTCCTCGAGGAGTCGGGTGAGCTCAGGGACCGCCTTTTCGACAATACCCGGCGCTTCCGGGAGCGGATGACGGCAGCGGGGTTCGAGGTCCGGCCCGGGTCACACCCCATCGTCCCCATCATGCTGGGCGAGGCGCGACTGGCGGCGGAGTTCGCCCGCGACCTGCTCGCGGAGGGGATCTACGTCGTCGGCTTCAGCTACCCAGTGGTGCCGAAGGGCGAGGCCCGGATCCGGGTCCAGCTCTCGGCGGCCCACACCCCGGAGATGGTGGAGCGGGCGGCGAGTGCCTTCGTCCGCGTGGGCAAGGCCCGGGGGGTGCTGTCCGGCTGACCGCTAGAACACGAAGAGGATGCCGGCACTCCACATCCAGTAGCTGGGGGCGAGCTGCCAGCTGCTGTTCGACCCGAAGTCGTTCACGCTCCCCTTGGTGAAGTCGAAGAAGAGCATGGTGTGGTTGATGCCGGTGTCGAAGTCCATCTGGCGGGCCATGGTGGGGTCGAGGGCGTCGAGCACCAGCGCGAGCCCCAACGTCCCGGCCCAGCCGTAGGTGGACCCCTGCCCGCGGGAGCTCTGGCCAGTGTTGGGGTTCGTGTAGCTCGAGATGCCGTTCTGGCCGCTCGTCCACCAGATGTCGTTGACCAGGGCGATGCGGGCGTAGGGCTCGAAGGGCACCCCCCACTGGTCGTAGAAGATGTCGAAGCGATACCCCGCCGCCAGCTGGAGCGGGAGGATGACGAGACTCGTGGAACCTCCCGTAACCGTCCCCGAGGAGGTGACGGCGATGCCCTTCCCGTTCGCCTGCCAGTACCCGATGCCCAGGCCGACGTCGAGGGTTCCCACCTCCGTCATCCACGCCGAGCGCGAGAAGAGGATCTGGGTGAGAAGCGGGCGACTGGTCCCGAACACCGTCGCGTAGGGCGTGTTGGTGAGCCCCCCGGAGAAGGTCCCGGAGTCGATGTTGGGCTCGAGGGTCGCGAAGGAGAGCTGGAAGGCGCCCCATCGGGGTGAGGGCCCCGTGGTCTCGGTGCTCACCACCTCGGCGGCGGCGGGGACGGCCGCCAGGGCGAGCAGGGCCGCCAGGGCGAGCCGCCTCACGAGCGCCTCCGCCGCAAAGCGAGGAGCGCGAGGAGTGCGCCGAAGGGGGCGAGCGCGCCGATTCCTCCCGCCCCGCAGCCTCCGGCCTCCACCCCGTTCGCCCCCTTGTAGATCTGCCAGAAGCTCTGGAAGGGCAAGGGCGTCGTGTCCTGCCCCGCCGGCCAGGTGGCCGAGACGGGCCCCTGGTTTCCGGCAGCGCTCACGCCGGTGGCCGCGACCGTGTATTGGACGCCGTCCGTGAGCCCCCCGCAGGTGATGTTGCCGGCGTTCCCGGTGCCCGAGCCCGAGCCGCCCGAGCCGCTCGCCGGCGCGCAGGTCACGGTGTAGGTGACACCGGTCGTGGCCGTCTCGTTGGCGTTCGTGGTGCCGGGGGACACGTTGACGGTGAGCGACCCGTCGTTCGGGCTCACCGAGTTGATGATCGGCGCCGGCGGGATGGCGAGCTGGAAGGTGAAGGTGCCCTGCGAGACGAGCGTCCCGGCCGGCATGATGTAGACGCACAGGGCGATCTCCACGTCGAAGGCGCCGGTGCAGCTCGTCACGCCCCCGGCGGTCGCCATGAGGTTCAGCGACACCGGGCTGTACGAACCGGTGACACCGGTCGCGGTCTGGTCGCTGTTGATCACCGCGTTCGTGGTGCCGAGCGCCGGTGCGCTCGTCGCGCAGCCACCGGACGATCCGCTCGGAGCCGCGTACGCGGCGAGCCGGTAGGTGTTGCCCGTCGCCGGAGTGACCGAGGACGTCCAGTTCCAGGTCGCGCTGGCCGAGGTCGAGGCGCAGTCGCTCCGGTTCGCGAGGTCGCTCTGGCTCTGCGTGGAGGTGAGGGCGGTGACCGCGCCCTGGCCGAGTGCGATGCCGGGCACGAGGAGTAACAGCGGTGCGAGTCGGCGACCCATAGCGAACCCGATTCTGCAAGCAGGAGGCCACGGTGGCAAGTATCGGTTGAGGCAGAACCCCGCGGCCTGCCAACGAATTTCCCCGGGGGGCCAGGCAGGAAGCGCCGGGCAAACGCGCCCCGCGGACTTTTTGGCAAAGCCAAAGTCGCGAAGGGAGTGGGATTGCCAAATTGTCAGGGGGCGGCTCCGATGCCGCCCTCGAGCCGCTCCCGTACGAGGAGGGCGAGGTCGATCGCATTCGCCGCCGCGCCGCGGCGCAGGTTGTCCGCCACCACGAAGAGGTCGAGCGCGCGCTCCTCCGACGGATCGGCGCGAATGCGCCCCACCAGCACCGCGTCGTCGTTCACGACCAGCATGGGCATCGGGTAGACGCGCTCCGCGGGGGAGTCGAGAACCTTCACCCCGGGCGCCTCGCGGAGCAAGGCGCGCGCCTCCTCCGGGGCGAGCGACCGAGCGGTTCGAAGGTTCACCGCCATGCCGTGCGCGTAGAAGACCGGGACGCGCACCACGGTCGCCGTGGAGCGCAGTTCCGGGGCGGCGAGGACGCGGCGAAGCTCCGCCCCGAGGGCCTCCTCGTCCGAGGTGTATCCGCCCGAGCCAACCTCGCCCACCTGCGGCACGAGGTTGAAGCCCATGCGGAAGGAGAGGTCCGAAGGCTCCGGCTCCTCGCCGTTCAGAAGCGACACCACCTCCGACTCGAGCTGACGCACCCCCTCCCGCCCGGCTCCCGAGGCGGAGTGGAACACGGTCGCCACCATCCGCTCGATGCCGGCCGAGCGGTGGATGGGCGCGAGGGCGAGCGCAAGCGGCACGACGGTCCCGGACGGGCTCGCGACGAGCGCGCCTTCCTCGATCCCCGAGAGGGCCTCCGGGTTCACGGAAGCGACCACCAGCGGGACCCGGGGGTCGCCGCGGAAGGCGGGGGAGACGTCGACGACGGTGCACCCCTGGGCGCGGGCCTTCGGCGACCACTCCCGCGCCACCGCCGACCCGGCGGCGAGGAGGGCCACGTCCAGGCCCCGGAAGGACCTCTCCGCGAGCCGCTCGACCTCGAGCTCGTCCCCGCGCAGACCCAGGGTCCGGTGATCGGAGGATGGAGAGGCGAAGAGCCGCACCTCGGAGAGCGGCAGCTCGCGCTCCTCGAGCTCCTCCAGGATGGCGCGCCCCACCGCCCCGGTTGCGCCGACGACCGCGAGCTTCAGGGGACGGGAAGGCATTCGATCTCCGGGCGACGTGGGGCGCCGCATCCTACCCCGTCCGGCCGCGCTCTGCTCCGATCTCGCGCGCCCGGGTTCGCCCGAGCAGCTCGCGCAGGGCCGGCTCGAGCTCGGGAAAGCGAAAGCTGTACCCGAGCGCGAGCGCCTTGCGCGGCAGGACCCGCTGGCTGGAGAGCACGACCTCCGCCATCTCGCCGAGCGCCGCTCGCAGGGCGAGCGCCGGCGTGGCGAGCAGGCTCGGCCTCCCGAGGACGCGCCCGAGCGCCCGCGCCATGTCGCGGTTTCGCACCGGCGAGGGTGCGGTCGCATCGAGCGGCCCCTCGACCCTACCCTCCTCGAGCGCTAGGCGGAGAAGGCCGACCTCGTCCTCGAGGTGGATCCACGACTGCCAGAACGTTCCCTCGCCGATGGCTCCCCCGACGAACATCCGGAAGGGACGGGCGAGCTGCGGCAGGGCCCCTCCCTCGCGGGCCAGCACGATCCCGGTGCGCATCAGGACCACGCGGGCGCGGGGCGCCGCGAGACTGGCCGCCTCCTCCCAGTCCCGCGCCACGCCCGCGAGGAAGTCGTTGCCCGGGGGCGAGCCCTCGTCGATCACCTCGTCCCCGCGCGCCCCGTAGTAGCCGATGGCACTCCCGCTCACCAGCACCGTCGGGCCCCGCCGCGCAAGGACCGAGGCGATGTTCCGGGTGGCCTCGACCCGGCTCTCCCGGATCGCCCTCTTGCGCCCTTCGGTCCAGCGGCCCCCGGCCACCGGCTCGCCAGCCAGGTTGACGCAAGCGTCGCAGGTCGCGAGCTCCTCCTGCCAGGCGCCCGGAAGCGCCGGGTCCCCTCGCACGGGGCGAACGCCATCGGGCAGGCCCTCCGGGAGCGCCCGGCGCGACAGCCCGAGCACCTCGTGCCCCGCGGCGCAAAGAGAGCGCGACAGGGCTCGTCCGATGAGCCCGGTGGCCCCTGTGACGAAGACCCTCACCGTGCGCCTCAGGTGAGGACACCGGCGGCGGCACTGGCACCCGGGACGTGCCTAAGGAGCCACAGCACGAGGACGAGCGCGGCGGCGAGGCCGGCGTAGGCGATCCCCCAGCGGATGGCCTCGCCCGCCCGCATGGGGACGGCGCTCGCCGCCCGCTCCTGCCGCTCCAACTGGCGGAGGAAGAGGGGCTCCGTGGGGGAGCCGGGCGGCGGCCCCACCACCGCCCGCAGGTACACCCACTGGGCCCTGCCGAACCGGGCCGGCTCGGGCAGCAGCCGCAGCGCCATCCCTCCGGCCCGGGACTGGGCCTCGGCGAAGAGCTCCAGGGTCCCAAGCAGGGCCACGAACCACAGGAGCGAGAAGCCCATGGAGGCGCCCAGCGCGACGGCGGCGAGGAGCGCCATCACCGAGAAGGCGAATCCCACGTTCGACGACCAAGAGAAGGCGAAGGCCTGCATCACCCGTCCGCCGTCGAGCGGCGCGATGGGCAGGAGATTGAAAAGGTTGATGAGCGCCCACCAGGCAGCGACTGCCGCCCAGGAGGGGTCGCGCGTCCAGGCGTAGAGCGCGGCGGGCACGAGCGCCAAGAGCGAGCCCCAGATGGGCCCGGACAGGGCGACGTACGCCTGCTGGCGGCGGGAGCGGAAGGAGTCGTCCGTCACGGCCAGCGCGCCCACGAAGGGCAGGAAGTACATCCCCCGCACCCGCATCCCGGTGCGCCGCATCGCGTGCACGTGCCCGTACTCGTGGACGAAGAGCTGAACCATGATGGCGAGCGCGAACTTCCAGGAGAAGAGGATGGCATAGGTGGCGGCGGAGGCGGCGGCCCAGGGAAGGCTGGCGGTCTTCGCGACCTTGAGCGCTCCGGCCCCGAGCTTGCCGATGGCTCCCATCACCTTTGACCCAAGGGTGGCGAGCATGCCCCAGAATCCCGCTCGCGGAGGCGTCCGCCGGGCCGCGGCCGGAGCGGGTGGACCGCCCAGAGCCGCCGGCGACGCCTCGGGCACCCTCTCGTGGCGGATGGACTCGGGGAGCGTTTCCCAGGAGGGGATGCGCTGCACCGCCACCGCGAGCAGGAGCGCGGCCTCCCGGAGGTCGACCACCTCCACCGGCCGGCCATCGGCCCCACGCACCGGGACAGCCGCGGCCCCGCCGCCCATCTCGGCGAAGGCGAAGCTCCGGCCCTGGGGGTCGGCGACGACGGCGTACCGCTGCAGGCCGCCGTCGCGGCGCTCGACGAGGCCGAAGCCGATGCGCAGGTCCTGCCACCGCGAGGAGAGCCCGGAGGAGCCGCCCCGGACGGCGAGGCATTCCTCGTCGGCCACCACCCGCAGGCCCGCCGCCTGCCGCACGGCGAGCGCGATGCCCGCCGCCGCCCCGCCGAAGAGGGCCGCCAGGATCGGCGGCACGCCGAAGGGCAGGGCCACTCCCAGGCCAGCCGCGGCTCCCATGAGGACAAGCCAGCCAGCGCGGGCGACCGGGGGGCGGAAGACGGCGCGGGGCAACGGCGTCACCTCCCTGTCCCTGCCGGCGGTCCCACCGGCACTCCCCTCGGGAACTTCACCTCCGCCTCGCTCGGGCGGACGTAGTGCGGCTCGAGCGCGAAGAGAGCCAGCTCGTCGTATCGAGCGAGCCGCGCCGCCGCGAGCCGGCCCACCTCCTCGGCGGACGGCGTCGCGGGCCCGGCGGCGAGCTCCGGGAGCGCGCCCTCCAGCCTCCCGCGGAAGGCGTCGAATCCCTCGCCGAAGCCGACCGCGCCCGGCGCTCCCCCGACCCGCGAGAGGAGCGCCTCCGGGGAGACGGCCGCCTCCGGCATCACCGGCTCGAGCTCCGCCCCGCGCACCCGGTAAAAGCCGGCGTAGACCTCTCCCTTCCTGGCGTCGAGAAGCGGGACGAGCAGGGCGCCCTCCGCGGCCGATCGCGCCGCTTCGAGGGCCATCGCCGCCAGGCTCGAAGCGCCCGCGATGGGGCGACGGTTGGCGTAGGCGAGCCCCTTCCAGGTGGCGAGGCCGATGCGCAGACCGGTGAAGGAGCCCGGGCCGAGCCCCACCGCCCAGCCCTCCACGTCGCGGACGCTCCGGCCCAGCGGCTCGAGCAGCTCGGTGAGCGCCCCGGGCAGGCGGACGCTGTGCCCGGGGCCGCCCGGCGGGGGCCGGTCGGTGCGGGTGGCGACGACCGCGGCGCCCCCCGGGCCGAGCTCGAGGAGCGCACACGAGAGCGTCAGGGTGGCGGTGTCGACGGCGGCGACCAGCATGGCGAGGGAGCCTCGTCTAGCCCATGAGCCGCACGATGTCGTTCTTGAAGACGAAGATCATGAGGAACACGAGCAGCAGGATGCCGACCAAGTTCGCGACCTCTCGCGCCCGGAGGGAGAGAGGCCGCCGGGTCACCGCCTCGACCGCGGTGGCCGCGATGTGGCCGCCGTCGAGCACCGGGATGGGCAGCAGGTTCATGAGTCCCAGGTTGACGCTGATGAGCGCCATCTTGAAAAGGAAGCTCTCCCACCCTTCCTGGGCCGCCTGCGCCGCGATGGAGAAGAGCATGATGGGACCGCCCACCGTCTTGAAGCTGATCTCTCCCGAGACGATGCGGGCGATGCCGAGCGCGGTGAGCCGCACCACCTCGACGAGGTGGCCCACGGCGCTAGAGAGGGCCTCGCCGGCTCCGATGGAGAGCGTCGCGTCCTCCGCCAAGAGCGCCTTCCCCTGGACGAGCGCCCGCTGGTCGGGGAAGAAGCCCAGGGTGACGCGCCGCTTGGGCTCGCGCGTGAGCTCGTCCCGGTACTCCTCCTCGGCCGGTACCAGCTCGGCGGTCCGTCCCCCGGCGAGATCGAGCCGCACGGCCTTGCCGGCCAGGAACTCGGGGGCGAGCTGGTTCAGCTCCCGGAACGACTGCACCGGCCGGCCGTTCACGGCGGTGATGCGGTCCCCCCGGACCAGGCCCGCCTGCGCCGCCGGGCTTCCGGGCGCGACCTCGGCGACGAAGGTGGAGACGGAGGGGTCGGCGGCGGCGAGGGTCCTCTGCCCCCCGGCGCAGGTGGGAACGGCGGAGAGGCGCACGGGCTCGTAGGAGGAGACCGCCACCCCGGCCACATCGACCGGCCGCTCGCGCAGGACCTGGACGTCCACCGGGGCGCACCCAGAGGCGTCGAGAATGCGCGCGAGCTCGCCCATGTGGCGCACCGGGCGGCCCGCGGCCTCCACCACCAGGTCGAACGGACGAAGCGGACCGGCCGCACCGGGGGCGGTCGGAGCCACGACCGCCGGGGGGAAGGCCGGGGTGACGCCGATGACGCCCCGGACGGTGGTCTCGAGCGGGGTCACGTCCTTCTCGGCCGCGGGCACGACCGGCACCACCAGGCGCTCTCCGCCTCGCTCCACCGTGAACTCGAGGCGGTCCCCCGGCCGCGGCCCCACCGCCTGTCTCAGGTCTGCGAAGTAGCGCACCGGCAATTCGCGCCCGTCCGGGAGGCCGACCCGGGTGACGCGGTCGCCGGAGCGAAGACCCGCCTTTTCCGCCGGGGACCCGGGCGAGATGGTGCCGAGCGTGGGACCGGGAACGGACGATCCGTTCTGGGCGAGCGCCAGGGCGAAGTAGATGATCACCGGGAACGCCAGGTTGGCACCGGGCCCGGCGAACGCGATGGCGAAGCGCTTCCACGGCCTCTGCTCGAGAAAGCCCTTGCCGCGG
>Ga0335076_10000998_pt1 | contig 27165 bp, 22 predicted proteins | sample Lox_Sample_25_FD_206717 | JGI IMG/M metagenome (GOLD analysis project Ga0335076, IMG submission 206717) | Soil microbial communities from Loxahatchee National Wildlife Refuge, Florida, United States - Lox_Sample_2.5 | ecosystem: Environmental > Terrestrial > Soil > Wetlands | place: USA... | reverse complement strand
CGACCGGCACCATCCATTGTTCGGTACTCAATGAGAACGGCGAAATCTCTGGCGCCACCACTACCAGCGGGCTGGCCTACAAGCTTCCGGGACGCGTAGGCGATTCACCGATCATCGGTGCCGGCTGCTATACGGATCAGGACGTGGGCTCGGCCGGGGCTACCGGCAGCGGCGAGGAAAACATCAAGGTGGCAGGCGCCCACACCATCGTGGAGAACATGCGGCGCGGCATGCCGCCGCAAGACGCCGCCATCGATGCCCTGAAACGCATCGTGCGCAACTACAACGGTGACATGAATAAGTTGCGGTTGATGGACATGACATACTACGTTCTACGCAAGGATGGAGCTTACGCGGGCGTTTCTCTCTGGGAGGGCTACATGCCTAGTCCGTGGGAAGACCCGCAACCCAAACCGCATCACATCGCTGTACATGACGGTACCCGGCGGCTGGAAAAGACGATCCCGCTATTCAAGGGCTTCTCCCAGGAATTTCCGCCGTTTCCGCCAATCCCCCAGGAACGCAAACAGGAACTGGAGAATCTCAAGTAACGGCTGATGAGACGAGTTTCCTTGATCTCGATGCCAGCAGTCATCTTTCGGGAGGGCGGGACCGTCCCTTGAGGTCATACGCTCACCACTGCCAGGGATAGCCTTGTCCGCCCACCAGTGGGACGAAGCGACAGCCTTCCAGGCGGGTCACGCGCTCTTTTCCCTCGCCGAGTTTCTCGACCAACTGCAATTCCTGCGAGACCGACGGACCGACCGGCACGATCATCCTTCCGCCGTCGGCGAGTTGCTCAATCAGCGCGGGCGGGGCTTGGGGCGCTGCCGCCGAAACGATGATGATGTCGAACGGAGCAAACTGAGGAGCGCCCAGGCTCCCATCTCCGACTATGACGGTCACGTTCCCGTATCCGAGGCGCGATAAGGTCTGCTCGGCTTGGCGCGCCAGAGGTTCCAGCCGTTCGACGGAAAACACCTGCCGGCTAATTTCCGCGAGCAGCGCCGTCACATAGCCGGATCCCGTGCCAATCTCGAGGATCCTATGGGAAGGGTCAAGCTGTAATATGTCCAGCATGTAGCCCACAATGTAAGGCTGCGAGATGGTCTGATTTTCGCCGATCGGGACAGGATGGTCATCGTAGGCCTGATCGCGGAAGGCCTCAGCGACAAATTCGTGCCGTGGTACTCGAGCCATGGCCGCCAGAACGCGCTCGTCCCGAATACCGCGGGCACGCAATTGGGTCTCGACCATCTGGTGCCGCGACGAAGTTAACCGGTCGGTCTGGGTTGATCCGGACATGTGGTCCGTTCAGCATACAGGACGGTGGTTCGAAGGTCAGTAGCGGCCGACTCGCGGGCGGACGCCTCCGGCCCCACCACCAGAGCGTTACTTCTTTCGTTGACGGATTCGCACATCGAAGCTGACCACCCCGTTCTGATCACGCACCCCGATGATCGAGATGTTGCGCGTGACGTTGTATTCGATCTGGATGATCTGCTGCGAGGCTTGAGAGACATTGGTGCTGTAGGTAAGCGTCAGCTTGTCGGCGACCTGTTGTTCGATGGTGACTTGGGGGCCGCGATTGGGATTGGTCTCTGTCGCCAGGCCTTGAGGGTCGATCTTGATGCGGCTGACGCCGAACAAGCGCTGCGCCCGGCTACTGAGCGTGGCGTTAAGAGCCTCGCCGAGAATCGCATTCGAAGTTTCCTGAGCAAAGCTCGACTGGCCGGACGCCTGTAATTGAGCAGATTCCTCCTGGGTGCGTCCCAGGGCAAGAAGCGCGATGATGTCAGACTCAGGCAGCGGCGGCTCGGATCGCCACTTGATGGTCGGCTTGTCCAGCTTCCCATTCAGATTGATGGTGACGTCATAGTCTCGAATCTGGGTGGTAGCCTGAAGATCGATCACCGGGGTAATGCTCACCGGATTCGAAAAGCTGACGTCGCCGCGTTCCAGCCGATACTTAGTTCCGTTGAAATAGATTTCTCCCTCAAGAATATCCGCGCGGCCCAACACCACCGGCCGAGCCACGCTGCCCCGCAGGTGCAGATCGGCATCGCCCGATAGCTTTGCCACCGCGGTTTGCATCTGCAGTTCCGGGGTGGTGGTCAGGTGGACATCGAGCCGCACTCGATTCAGGTAAGTATTGGTTTGCGGCAGGATGACGGACTGCTTGCTGCGCGCCAAGTAGAGTCCGAAGTCGAAGCCCGGCGTCATGGCCAGTTTCGTGACCGTCAGATCGCCGGAGAGCGTGGCTGCCGAAAGGTTCCCCGCCAGGCGCAAGTCGGCATTGGCCGTGGAACTGATGCCCGGCGGATAACGCAGACGGACCTCTTGCGCGGTCGCGGTAAGGTTGAAGTTTACCTGTCCGTTATAAGAGGTTACATCGCCGCCCAGGGTCACCAGACCTCCACCACTGTGCGCGGTGAGGTTTTCGACCTGCAAGCGGTTCTGGTTGAACAGCAGCGTGCCATTAATGTCGCTCAGCGAGCTGGGAAGATCGACGTAGGCAACAGCCCCGTTGGTGATTCGCAGCTGGCCCTGCGCCATCGGCTGTGAAATCGTGCCTTCCAGTGTGCCACTCACCGTGACCGTACCCGAGGTGGTAAAGTTCGAGTCCAGCGTCTGGATGAGCTGCAGGTTGACACGTCCATCGGCGCGGAGATCAAGCTGGCGGTCGCCCGTCAGATGCACTTGTCCGCTGGCCGACAGGTCCGTGCCGTCGCCCTGCAGACGCAATTGCTGGATTTCGAGGACCTGATTCGACAAGGCGAAGCGGACCGGGCCATCGTTGTGCAATTTGATATTGTCGAGATCCACGTACGCCTCGGAGAGGTCGGCGGTGACCGCGAGCTCGCGCGGGTGCCGCAGCGGACCAATCAAGCGCAGTTCTCCCGCGAAAGCTGAGTGCCCCGTGACCCGGCCGCTAAGGTAGGAGCGCAACAGGGAGTCGGCATCGAGATGATTGAAACGCAGAGTCACATTCGCCGGCCAGGCCTCGCGCAGGTGGATATCGCCATCCACGGATAACTCTGCCTCGTTGAATTGCGAACGGCCCACCAGGTGCATGTCGGCGCCTTGGGTGATGGCGTCAAAGGTGAAGTCCCCGGCGCGCTCGTGATCGAAGGCCAGATCGTGTAACTGGATCTTGGCATTCACCACCGGAGCATCCAGCGTACCTGAGCCGAACGCGCTGAAATCCATGCGGCCGTCGATGGCCACACGAGTCACCTGCAATTGCGGAATGCGCGCCAGGTCGAATCCGTGCCCGGTGATATTGAAGCGAAAGCCACGCGTACTGGGATGGTAGGCCGCCATCCCTGCAATGCGCCCGTTGTAATGGACGATATCGATGTTGTTGAGTTGCGCCTCCCCGCCGCCCAACCGCACATCCGAGGTGAAGCGCTCGATCGGTTCTCCATACAAGACTGCCTGGCGCAATTGCAAGTGGCCGTCTCCCCGGGGATCGGCACGCGTGCCGCCGGCTTGCAACACCCCATCGATCCGGCCGCTGATGGGATACGCAGTCCCGGCTAAAGCCTGCAACTCGCCCACATCCGCGTTGTGTACGTCCAGATGCAAGGTGATCGGACTCTGATCGAGAAGATGTCCGTTTTGCAGGCTGGCGCTGAGATCGAAACCCAGACGAATGTCGCCGTGATGCAGCACGCCATTGCGAGCGGCAAAATGCTCGGGAGAAAACTGCAGGTTGACGTTCAGCGAATCCCAATGCACCTGCCGGGCCGCGAAATTGGAGTTCGCAGGAACCAGCCAGTCAAAATTATCGGCCTGCAGATTGCCCGCAAGGCTGACATTGTCCAGATTACCCGTGGCTGTGCCGGTGAAGGTTGCGTGGCCCTCGAACCTGATCGGAATCGACGCGGGCCCCCCGAGCAGGCTGACTGCCGGCTGTAACTCCCCGATGTCGGTGCTGGTCGCTGAAAGCCTGAGACTGCTGGAGGAAGACAAATTGCCGGAAGCGTGAAATTGCGTGGACCGGGTGGAGAGGCTAATGTCGCCGACTTCCAGTTCCCGGGAACTGCCGTGATAGGTCGCGCGAACCCGGGCGGTGAGGGGTAGCTGACCGTGAACCGGCGCCGCCGGCGGCGCGCCATCCAGAACAATATCCACGTCCGCGTTCTCCGGTTCTCCCTGCCAGCGGGCCTCGATCGTGCCGCTAGCCGATCCAACCGGCTTCATCGCTTTTAATGGAAGGGTCGGCGAAGAAATAGCCTCCGCAACCGCTGCTACCGACAGATCTTTCATACGCAAGCGCAGCGTCCCCTTTTGCTCCGGCGGCTTTTTGCCTTTGGGAACTTTCCCGGCTGAAGCCGAGGTCCGCCAATTGCTCACGTCGGCATCGCCGGTGACCACGCCGCCGAGGAGGCGTCCTTGCAATTGGGTCAGTGTAAGCCGCTGTGGCGTCACCGTGAACTGGGCACTTAAGCCAGCGTTACTTAGAGCGAGACGGTTGTCTCGCCACTCAAAATCCTTGAGCAGCAATTTACCCGCGGACGTAAACTCCGCCAGCGACCAGGTTCCCTTCCCGTCCACTTGCAGCATACCTCCTCGCAGATCCTGCCGGCGGGCGATGGCCGCCGCTTCCTGCAGATCGACAGTGCCGCTATAGCTGGCTTGTATCTTCGGATTGCGGAAATCGTCGAGCCGGCCGCTCGCATCCAGCCGCGAGCGCCCCGAGTTCCACTTCAACGATTTCACCTCAAAGTCTCTCGATGTAAGGATGAAGTGAGCTTCCAGCATCCAGGAAAAGGAACGGTAATCCTGAAGGCGAGTATCAACCTTACCCAGCAGCAGGTCGCCTTGGTATCGGCGGTGCAGCAAGGAGTAGGTCATGTTCGCAGAGACATCATTCACCGAGAAATCCAGGGGAATCTTCTGATTGTTCCACAGCAATTCACCCCTCCTCGCCTCGAGGTACCCAATGGATAAGGAGAAAAGCTGCTCGATCGCGTTTTTTTCGGAAGTGGAGGCGACCCGGGGCTCCGGCTGATTTGTGGCCCCATCCGGGTAGACCATCAGATGAATCACCGGGCGATCAAAAATAATCGAACGGAATCCGAATTCACTGCTCAGAATGGAGACGATCTCCACTTTCGCCACCACCCGGTCGACGTGTGCGTATGGAACTTCATTGGCGCCCTCGCGCCCGTGGATGGTGAGATCGCGGATATCAATCAGGAAGCGGAACGGAATGGTGTGGATGCCGCCAACTTCGACCCGGCCTCCGGTAACCCGTTCGACCTCAGCGATGAACCGCTGACGCACCCGGGCCTGGAAGGAGTCCGTAGTCGCGTACCAAGCCAATCCGCCGAGGACCACGAGCAGGAAGGCTGCGGCATACAGCAGGTATCTGGCCCACTTGCGCCATCGCGGCTTAGCGACGGCCTCGGTCAACGCTGCTGGCCTCCCGGGCCGGCCCCCCCGGAGATGGGTTGAACCGCAGGAGCATGGATTTCGCTTTCAGCACGCAGGTTCTGCAACCACGCCACCAGAAGTTGATCCATTTTCTGCTGGGTGAGGAGTTCCTTAATTTTCGGTGTCACTTCCGCCAGGGGAACCTCGTTGGCGCCGGACTGCCGCAGTTGGGGGATAAGGGTCTGCTGGTAATAGCTCTCAATGCTGCGATTATCAATCTGGATCGTCGGACGCAGCCGCGAATCCACCAGCCGCATCACGTCCAGCTCCGTGGCGATCCGTGCTTCCAGGCCCTTTTCGGTCATGCCATGGCGCTGGAGTACGGCGCCCCACTCCGCCCCATCCTGCGCGCCGGCATAGTGCTGCCGGATGTCGTGGATTCGTTTCTCCACTTCCTCTACCGCCGTTCGCGATTCCGAATTGCGCATCTGCTCGCGCAGCAGTTCCTGGTCGATCAATCGGTCCAGAGCCGCCTTGCGGTCCGCGGTTGTTACCTGATCCAGGGAACGGCCATCCACGAAAGCTTCGTAACACACCGCGGCGTCCCAATCGCTCTGCAGAATCACCCGGCCGTTCACTGTGGCGACGATGCGGTCGATGATCTCGGCGCTCGCGGACACGCCCAGCAACAGCGCCATCAACACCAACCGGGAAATATTTCTTCTTATCAAAATGTCTGTCCGATGCTGAAGAATACGTTCAGATGCCGCCCCCGTTCAGGCACGAAGTACGGTGAAGTATTCGGGCAAAACGTCGAGGTGCCTTCGGTGAAGGATCTCGGCTGTGCCTGACAACTGGGAAACGAGGTCGGGTTTAAATTGTACCCGAAATCAAAGCGAACCGGGCCAATCGGCGTCTTGTAGCGTACCCCTACGCCGATGGCGTGGGAAATATAATTGTAATTGCACTGCTTAGCCGTGCCCGGCTCCAGGCATAGTTCCGGATCGCGCTGCCGCCAGTGACCCAGGCTGTGCAGCATATCGCTGCCGCTGGTGAATACGTTCCCCATGTCGTGGAAAATGGCAAAGCTGATGTTGTCATCGACGAAGGGCAGGGAGACCGGCGGAAAGCGCAGCTCGAGGTTATTGATGAACAGGGCGCTTCCGCCCAGAGGGAACCCAGTCTGGGGGTCCCGCGGGCCGGCCTGATTCAGACCAAAGCCACGGTGGGAGTTGCCGCCTCCCGAAAGAAAAAGCTCGGGCAGAGGAATGCTGCACGGCCCCGACGTGCCTGGCGGACAGGTCTGCCCCGGCCGCAGAATGCTGGTGTTGCCGAACGGGTTTTCGATGCCTATGCGAGTGGACCGGGCAAACACGAATTTCTTGCCGATGCTCCGATTCTTGCCGAAGGGCTGGTAGGTGGAATTCTGCGCCAGCAGGCGGCCGAAGTCGGCTTCCGATCCGAAGTAGCCTGAGGCCACGCCGCCGTCGATCGTGGTGTAGTTTCCCTTGGTGGTTTCAATGGGGTTGTCGCGCTTGTCGCGGATATAGGTGAACCCGGGCATCCCCACGCGCACCGGCTGCGACAGCAGCGGCACCAGATCCTGACTAATCACAACATTTGAGGCCCGCACCCGGCGGTAGGTGAAACGGTAGTCCATGGTGCTCACCGGCTCCCCATTGAACGCCCGGCTGACAACCTGCTCGGCCTGCACCGACCCTTCCAGACGTTCCGAGGTGAAAGTGGTGACGTCCAGGGTGTTGTCGTAGAAACTGGTCAACGACAGTTTCCAGTTCGGGCTGTTCAGCCAACGAGGCGCATCGTAACTGATCAAGCCACGCTGCTGCAGGCGGCCAACGTTGGCTTTGAAGGTGAGTGTATGATTTCGCCCACGGAAGTTCAGGCGGGTCACGCCGAAGGAGACTCGCGGGCTGACCCCGGTCTCGCCCTGCGGTAAATTCGTCCCAATCACCGGCTGGCCGGTCTGAAACTCGAAGCCCAAGCCATAGTTAAAGGTATACCGCTTGGCCTCCTGTAGCGTTACCAGAACGTTTTTCTCAGGCGTTTCCCCCTCCGGATTTTGCACCGCGGTATCCACCTGGCTGAATATCCCCAGGTCGTAAAGCTTGGTCTGGGTCTCAATCATGTCCGATTCGCTGACCGGCGTCCCGCTGGTTACTTTCAGTTCGCGGTTCACCACGAAGGGCTTGGTGAAATTCAAGCCTGAGACCAGAACCCGGTCCACAAAAATCTGGCGGCCTTCTTGAATCGTATAGGTAACGTCCATGCGATTCGGTTCGCTTGCCGGCTTCACCGAGGCTTCGAAGCTGGCATCTGGAAATCCGTGGTTGTAGTAGTAGCCGAGAATAATGTCGCGGTCAGCGGAGATGTTCGCTTCCGAGTAGGCCTGCCCTTCCTGAATGTTGAGGAAGGAAAAATTGGCCTCGGGAACGGTCTGGTTGCCGACGATGTGCAGTGCGCTTACCAGGGTCTGAGGGCCTTCATCGACCTTGATCTCCACCCCGAGGTCATTTTCGTGTCCCTGGTAATCATCCAGGATGTTGCTGGTGACTTTGACCTGCGCGAAGCCGTTGGAACGGTAGAGGTCTGCCACACTGTCGACGTCGGAACTCAGCAAGGCTTGGCTGTAGCGGCCGTGGGACAGCAACCGGCCGGCCGGCTGAATCTGCATGACCTCGCGCAACTTCTCTTCCAGAAAGAAATGATTGCCGGTGATGACAATTTTCACCAGCTTGTGGCGCGCCCCGGCATTGATGACATACACCGCTCGCATGGTGTCTTTTGCCGCATCCGATTGCTTCTTGATGCCAACCGTCGCATCGAAGTAACCGCGGGTCTGCAGATAACTCAGCAGGTTGCGCCGGCCTTCGTTGAGCAGGTCGTCGTCAAAGGCATTTTCCTGGTACACCGGAACATTCTTCTTCAGTGTGCCTTGACTGATCTTGAAACCTTCGGTCGCCACTTCGACCACCGGCCCCGGCTCGATGTGAAATGTATAGTCCACCACGTTCGCGTCGGCGCGGTAGGCGTGTTCTACCGACACCTGCGCCAACAGGCGATTCTGCTTCTGATACCTCTTGCGCACGCGATCCAGCGCGCGGGTGACCCGGTCGGCGGATACGGGATCGTCGGGATGCAGCTTGGCGATGTCCTGAACCTGTCCCTGGGAATATCCCGAGGTGCCGGCCGCTTCGACGCGTCCGACGTGGGCATGCGCTCCCGGAGTGATGTGGAAGATCACGTCCACCTGCTGGGTATCGGGGTGTTTCTGTTCTTCTTCTTCTATCCTGGAGCGGTAGTATCCGTTTTCCTCCATCACCCGCTGGATGTTCTTGAGGCCGCGCTCAAGCTTGTCCTGGGTAAACAACTCGCCGAGTTGCAATTTGCTGGCGTTGGCCACTTGGTTGTCAGTCGGCCGCTGCGGGGCACCGTCGGCCAGCACTTGTCCCACGAAGAAATTTGGCGAGGTGATGAAGGACAGGTCAACCTGATTCTCCCCTGCCGCCTCGGCTTCGATTTGGATATCGGCAAACCGGCCGGTTGTGTAAAGAGTTTGAATGCTCTGGCGAAGGGCATCGTGGTCCAAGGGTTCTCCCGGCTTTTGAGTGAGGCTGGCTACGAGCCGCTGCTGGTCTTCGGGAGCGATTCCCGGAAACTTGATCGCGTGTACTGTCTGCCCAAGGTATCGCGACAACGCATTTAATGGGGGCAGCGGCGGGGCGGGGGCAGTCTCCTCCTGGGCCACGGGCGGCGCTGGAGACGGCACAGGAGTTCCGTCGGCCAGCGCGATCGCAGACAGAGCCACCGCCGTCAGGATTGTGCCCAGCGCACCTCCTAGTCGCAAAATGTCTCCTCTAAACTCTTCCGCGGGACTTAATGGTTACGATGAACCGGTATAGGGCAACGTTGCATCCCCAACACCGCGTCAAAGCGGCGATCTCCGCGAGCGCCAAGCAGGGCCGGACGAGTTTTCCCCGCCTGGGCCACACGGCGTCTGCGTTCGCGAAGTCTGGCCGGCACCTATAATAACTGTTTCAGCTGCAGAGGCATGATGACCTCCTCGGAACGGGACGAACGATATTCGCGGCAGGTGTTGTTCTCCGGAATTGGAGAACAAGGCCAGCGCAGGCTGGCCGCCGCCCGGGTGGCGATTGTGGGCTGCGGGGCAACCGGGTCGGCAGTCGCATCTCTGCTGGCGCGCTCCGGCGTGGGCAACCTGCGGATCATCGATCGCGACTACGTCGAGCCCAGCAATCTACAGCGCCAGGCACTTTTCGATGAGGCCGACGCCGCCGAGTCCCTGCCCAAAGCCATCGCCGCCGCCCGCAAGATCGCGGCATTCAATTCGCAGATTGCCGTCGAGCCCCAGGTCGCAGACCTCACCCCGGAAAACATTGGCGCTCTGCTCGAAGGCATGCAGCTGATTCTCGACGGAACCGACAATTTCGAGACCCGATATCTGGTGAATGACTTCGCCGTCAAGCATTCCCTACCGTGGATTTACGCGGCCGCAGTCGGGAGCTACGGCGTGACCCTCAATGTGCTTCCGGGAAAAACCTCCTGCCTGGCCTGCGTGTTTCCCGAGCCGCCCAGTGGGACGATTGACACCTGTGAAACTGCCGGCATCCTGAATTCTGCGGTGAACCTGGTGGCATCCATCGAGGCGACCGAAGCGTTGAAGCTTCTGGTAGGGGCCGAGGAGCAGGTACGCCGCACGCTGCTGTCGTTCGACGTCTGGAGGAACGAGCGCGCAGAAGTTTCCGCGGCCAAACCTCGCCCGGGCTGCCGCGCCTGCGGCGAGCGGAACTTCATTCATCTCGCCGGGGAAGGACGCCCGCACATCACCTTGTGTGGACGCAACTCCGTGCAGATCCACGAACGCCATCGGCCCATCGACTTCGCCACCATGAGCCTGCGTCTGAAGCCCCACGGCGCCGTGCGCCACAACGACTTTGTTCTGAAGTTCTGGCGCGAGCCCTACGAGCTGACCCTGTTTCCCGACGGACGCGCCATCGTCAAAGGCACGACCGACGCCGCCGTGGCGCGGAGCTTGTATGCGCGGTTCGTGGGGAGTTAGTGGCGGACCTCGGACTCGGACTGGAACAGAAACCTGTCGAACGGAGGACTTCGAGTTAGAGCGGCGGAGTCGTCGAAAACTATTGCCGACGAGCGGGCCGTCCTGCTCGTCGAAGGTTTTCGCAGGGTGGGCACGATGCACTCGATCCTCCCGCTTTTCGCCAACCCGGTCCAAAGCTTCAGTTCGGCAAGCGCTGTTCGTTGACGAAGACGCGTCCGGGTGATCAAGAACTTATGTAGCATCAATAAGGTATTTAGTGACTCTTAGCCGGTAGCCTTACCGCATAACCTCGAGGGTCATCACATAACCGCCCTGGCCGCCGGTTGGGATCGTCCCAGGACGTCGCCCCTGGCGCCGAAAATCACGCTGGCTCCCAGCGGCCTCGCCGGGTCCCCCGGAAACCGTCCAAGATCCTTAAAACCCGCTTCCCTTATGGCTTTTGGCGGATTTGTGCGCTATGCTGGGCCTCGCAGCACCCTTGAAGTCTTCCATGAAGGGTTTGGAGGCAGGTATGCGTCAGATCGGGATTCTCTGCTTTGTCTTTCTGCTCACCGCGATGGCTTTCTCACAGTCCACCGCAACCGTAGTTTCCGGCTACGCCAGCAACTGGGGACCGCAAGTTGTTTACGCCGTGCCATACGTGCCCCTGGTCACTACGCCGTCGGTGCAACTGGGGGCGCCGCCGCTCGGCGTGGGCGCTAGCGATTCCACCGCCGGCATGGCCACCGGGGCGAGCAACTCAACGCTGTCCATTGAGTCGCCAGTGGTGAGCACGGTCTTTCCGCGGCCGATGTGGTATGGGTCAGTGTCCCCGGCGCCGAGCGAGGAAACACCATCGGCCCGGCCTGCAACGCGAGCTCGGCACTTCGATTACGTAGCGGCCGCCGCCGAGAACAGCAGCAACTTGGTCCAGGGCGCCGCTGCGGCCCGCGGCCACCAGCGCGCCGCCCGCACCTATACCAACGACGACGTGGCGCGCGTGAATCAGACCAACGGCATGATCAAGCGGGGGAAATAAATCGGACCTCGGACGTCAGCGAGCCCTTCCGGGAACCGCGGAGGATCATGTACGAGTTTGAGGTCCGAGGTCAGACGTCTGAGGTCCGAGATCCGATGCCCGAGGTCTGAACGTCACCCGCCCGCCTCCGAATTAGTGATTCCCTCTCTCATCTGCTATCTTCTTGCCTTTAACAAATCATCCGTCAGGAAAACAGCCAATGCCTGAGACTGCGCCTGCCGCCGTCCGCCCACAGCCTTCTGGTTTTTATCGCTGGATGGTGCTGATCTTCGTCAGCCTGGCCATGTTCGGAAATTATTACGTGTACGACGCGCTGAGCCCTTTGGCTGACGTTCTCAAGCAGCAGCTGGGCTTCTCCGATTCGAACATCGGTCTCCTTCAGGCCATCTACAGTTTTCCCAACATATTCACCGTGCTCATCGGTGGCTTCATCATCGATCGTCTGGGACTGCGAAAATCGCTGATGATATTTGCCGTCCTGTGCGTGGTTGGCCCTGCTATCACGGTGGCCTCGGCGCACCTCTGGTTGATGGCCGCCGGCCGGTTGATTTTTGGCATGGGTGCCGAATCGCTGATTGTGGCGGTTACAACCGTACTGGCGAAGTGGTTCAAGGGGAAAGAGCTGAGCTTCGCGTTTGGGATCAATCTGACGGTCTCGCGCCTAGGCACTTTCGCGGCCCTGAACTCGCCATCCTGGGCACGCTCGGCCTATGCGAACTGGCGCACACCCTTCCTGATTGCCCTGGGTTTCTCACTTTTCTGCCTGCTCGGCGCAATCATCTACTGGATCATGGAAGTGTATGCGGAAGAAAGGTACGAGCTAGGGAAGCCGTCGACCGATAAGGTCGTCTTCCAGGATCTCTTCAAGTTCAGCTTGAACTACTGGTTCATCGTGGCCTTGTGCATCACGTTTTATTCAGGCATCTTCCCCTTCCAGACCTTCGCGGTGAAGTTCTTCATTGAGGCGCACGGGGCGTCGCGGGAAGCAGGAGGATTTCTCTCCAGCGTGCTGACGATATTTGCCATGGTAGCCACCCCCCTGTTCGGCCTGATGGTCGATCGCATCGGGAAGCGAGCCCTGTTCATGATGTTCGGTTCGATGCTCCTGATTCCCGTCTACCTGATGATGGCCTACCTTCCCTCTACGAATCACGTGCAGATGCCGCAGTGGATTCCCTACTTCGGGGGGCTGGTTCTGCCCCGGCTGTTGCTCACCACGATGGCGATGATGGGCGTAGCCTTCTCCTTGATCCCGGCAGTCATGTGGCCGGCGGTGGCCTACATCGTGGAGCAGTCCAAGCTGGGCACTGCCTATGGGCTGATGACCATGATTCAGAACATTGGCCTGTTCGGGTTTAACTTGCTGATTGGTTGGGCGAACGACTATAGCCACGCCAGTGCCGAAAATCCCGCCGGATACCGGTTGGGCATGTGGATTTTCTCGATTCTGGGGTTTCTGGGGGTGTTCTTTGCGACCCTGCTGCGGATAAGGGAAACGGGTCCTCACGGGCACGGGCTGGAGACTATCACCACCAAGACCAAAGCCGCCTGAGTCGGCGTCCGAACCTCACCGTTGTCAGGAAAAGATGTTTATTATTTGACATTTATAGCGATTGACGAGGGTTGGGCGAGGGCATTAGCCTGCGGATAGGGTTACCAAAGTGACCGCTGAACCGGCGAGCCGATCCCTGGCCAAGACTATGACTTCCCATACCGGTTTCGGGGGGTAGGAAAATCCGATTGGGCGGGAAGCAACTGGCCGCAAGCAGTACAACGAAAAGACATTTAGGCCGCATCTGACTTAGTGCGGCCGGAAAATTCAGGACTTGGCGACCGCGAAAAAATCACAGGGCAACGGGCTTACTGAAGCACAGGCGATCGAGCGGGCGAAGCAAGGCGATGCGGAAGCGTTTGAGGTTCTGTATGGCATGCACAAGCGCCGCGTCTATTCTCTGTGTTTGCGCATGACTTCCAATGCGGCGGAAGCCGAGGATTTGGCCCAGGAAGCGTTTCTGCAGTTGTTCCGCAAGATCAGTACGTTCCGGGGGGAGTCAGCCTTTTCCACCTGGCTGCACCGGCTCTCGGTGAACGTGGTGCTCATGCACCTGCGGAAGAAGGGCCTCCCGGTAGTTCCCTTGGAAGATCCGCTGGACACCGACGAGGAAACACCCAGGAAAGAAATTGGAGCACCGGATGTCTCACTGGCGGGATCGATTGACCGGTTGCACCTGCAGAATGCGGTGGGAAGCTTGCCGCCTGGTTACCGAACGATTTTTGTGCTCCATGACGTGGAAGGATATGAACATAACGAGATTGCCGAGATGGTGGGCTGTTCGATCGGCAATAGCAAATCGCAGTTGCACAAGGCGCGCATGAAATTGCGTGAACTCCTCAAAACGAGCAGAGCCGAAAAGGCCGGAAAGCCGTAAGAGGAGCGCAGAGGCAGAATTGGCTGGTCGGGGAGAGGAAGATGACTTGCTATGAGTTTCAACAAGAGCTTCCGGAACTAGTAGACGGAGGACGGACTGCGGAACAGGAATCCCATTTGAACTCCTGCCGCAGTTGCTCGGAGTTGCTGGCGGATCTGACCGTGATCTCGGAGCTGGCCAGCTCGCTGCAAGCGAGCGAGGATCCCAATCCTCGCGTATGGAATTCCATTGAAGCCGCGTTGCGGAAAGAGGGGCTGATTCGTCAGCCCCAGCGGGAACCTGGCCTGGCGCTAGTCTCCCGGTCACGACCTCGGCCGCTGGCGTTCTGGTGGGCGCCGGTAGCCGCTACCCTGCTGATTGTGGCGGGCTTGCTGTTCTACGGGCAGTTGCCCTTCTCGCGAGGCTCGCGCTCAACTCCGGCGCAGGCTTCGTTGTCCGGACCGAAACTTGCCAGCTTCGCCGACAAGGATGATCAGCAGATGTTGGAGGTCGTGCAGGCGCACGCGCCCGGCATGCGAGCGGCTTACGCGAACAATCTGCGCGCCGTAAATGCCTACATTCAGGATGCCGAGGAATCCGTCCAGCAGGATCCGAATGACGAGGATGCCCGGGAGACGCTGGTAACGGCTTACGAACAGAAAGCAGTAGTTTACGAAATGGCAATGGATCGTTCTCTGCCATAATGAAGGCGCTGAACCCGCGCCCGGCGCGGGAACCGGGAAAGGGACTCTTTATGCAGAGCAAGCTTCGCGCGGCGGCACTGCTGGCGGTCGTGGTTACCCTGGGCACGGCCGGCACGGCACAGGTCAGGAAAGAATACCGTTACACCGTCCAGTCTCACGCCAGCATTACCGTCACCAATGACTACGGCCCGATTAGCGTTACACCGGCTCAGGGCTTCACCGTCATCGTGCGCGCTACGCTTGCTTCCAACAAAGTGGAAGTCGATCAGGACCAGCACGGCAACCGCGTGGATATTGTCTCTCACCTGCTGGCGGGCGCCGATGCCGACAGCGGACGCGTGGAATACGAGGTGCAGGTTCCCAGCGATGCCAGCGTAAGCCTGCATTCCACCAGCGGCCCGCTGCGAGCGGAGAAGCTCAACGGCGACGTCACCATGGAAGGCGCCAATGCAGCCATGGAAGTCCACGACATCAGCAATGCTCATGTTCACCTCAAGACCCTGAACGGACCCGTCACCCTGACCAATATCCGCCAAGGACACGTGGAAATTACTTCGGTAAGCGGCGATGTGAGCCTCAGCGGGGTAAGCGGACCGCTGGTGCAGGTAAATTCCACCAGCGGGAAGATCCATTACGACGGAGACTTTGGTTATTCCGGCGATTATCTACTCACCAGCCATACCGGGGATATCGACGCGATCGCTCCTAGCGATGCCTCGATCGATGTCAGCGCGCATTCGGTGAAGGGGGCGGTGGAAAACGATTTTCCGTTGGAACCGAAGACCCACCTGCTGGCTCCGATCGACAAGGCACGTGCCTTTGTGGGTACTGCCGGCAAGGCCGCCTCCAAGGTCGTGCTGCACACCATCAGTGGTAAAATCCGCCTCAAGACACGGTGAAAAACTCTTTCCGGCGTTTCAGCCGTCAGTTTTCGGCCCGGTGAGGGCACAACCTGACGCGCACCGTGGTCTACGTGCATTTTCGATGAGATCAACGGGATGAGGTCTGGCTATGTGGTCTTCCTGGTCGGCTTTATGGGTGCGGGCAAGACCAGCGTGGGCCGGGCTCTGGGCCGGCGGTTAGGCTGGGAGTTTGAAGACCTGGACGACCGCATCCAGGCGCGCGAGGGACGTACGATCGAGGCCATCTTTCGCGAGTCGGGCGAGGCTGAGTTCCGGCGGGCGGAATTGGCGGCGCTTAGCGATTTGTTGACCGGGTCACCCTCTTCCTCGTCCCGGGTGATTGCATTGGGAGGCGGCGCATTTGCCAACCAGAAGAGCCGGGCCCTGCTGGCAAGCTCGGGCGCCCCGATTGTGTTCCTGGACGCGTCCGTAGAGGAGCTATGGCGGCGCTGCGCTGCGGAGACAAATAGCCGCCCTTTGCGGCGGAACCAGGAGCAATTCCGCCAGCTCTATGAAGTCCGGCGTTCCGCGTATCTGGAGGCAAGCCTGCATGTTGATACTGAGGCCAAGGACGTGGAAACCGTCGCCGGCGAAGTGCTGGCCCGATTGGGATTCAACAGGCAGGCGGATCATTGAAGGAGTTCCGGTGAACTTGAAATCTATAGCTTGGTTCGGAGCGGCGATTTTCCTGTTCTTATTCTTCGTCGGCGCAGGATTTGCCAAGGAAAAGGAGTCCCCGGGGGACATGGTGGATTCGGGCAGTTTCGGCGTGTTCGTGAACGGGCGCCGGGTTGCCACCGAGACTTTCTCCATTAAACAGCAGTCCGGCGGCGTCAGCGTGATCTCGTCCCAGATCAAGGAAGAGGGCGGGACCGGAGCGAGCCAGAGCTCAGAGCTGCAGATCACGAACGTGGGGGCCCTGGTCCGTTATGAATGGCACGAAATCAGTCCCGGGAAGAGCGAATTATCCGTCATGCCGAACAATGAATTTCTGATCGAGCGGGTGACCCCGAATCCGGGTGACAAACCCGCCGAGCAACCCTTCCTGATGCCCAATACATCCGTGGTGCTGGACAATAATTTTCTCGCCCATCGCGAAGTGCTGGCATGGCGATATCTGGCGTCCAGTTGCGACAACGCGAATGGCGCCATGCATTGCGGTCCCGCCCAGTTTGGCGCGATCGTGCCCCAGGAACGAGTCTCGATGAAGATCAACGTACAGCCTGTGGGCGAAGAGAAAGTCACAATCCGAGGGACCGAGCGAACCTTGTTGCGCATCAACCTGAAAAGTGAGGACGACGAGTGGGCGTTGTGGCTGGACGCCCAGGACCATTACAAGTTAATGCGCATGGTCAAGTCGGGAGATAAGTCGGAAGTCGTCCGGGACTAGCTCCATCGGGTACTGCGCGAGGCTGCTCAGGAGCGGCCGGCGGACAGTCCCCGGGTGAACATATTGCTCTCACTCATCGATACCCGCGCAACCCGAGTTCTGTTCACAGTGCTGCTGTTTGCCTTGGGACTGTCGTTCCTGTATGTCGCGCGACGAACCCTGATTGCGTTTCTGTTTGCCATCTTTTTTGCCTACCTGATGGATCCGGTCGTCTCTGCGGTGGAAAAATGGACGCGGGGACGCGGCCGGGCTATCGCAGTCATCTATACCCTGTTGCTGGCTGCGCTGGTCGTCTTCTTTTCTTTCGTCGGGCCGCAGATCGCGCACGAAGCCCAGCGTCTGGGCCAAGCCGTTCCATCACTTTTGGAGCGGGTCGGGTCCGGCCAGATCGCCGAACAGATTGGCGCGGAGCATGGCTGGAGCGTCGCCACCCGGGCCCAGTTGAGAGCATTTCTGGCCGGGCACCGTGATGACTTAACCGGGCTGGCGCAGGAAGCGGGACTGCGCATCGCCGCAACCGCCAAGCAGGCATGGCTGCTCATTCTGGTGCCCATCCTCTCGGCATTTTTTCTCAAAGATGGACGCGCCTTCGGCCAGGTGTTCCTCTCCTTCGTCAACACGCGGCCCCAGCGTGAGTTTATGGAAGGTGTGCTCGGCGACCTCAACCAGATGCTGGCCCATTTCATCCGCGCGCAGTTGACGTTGGCGGCACTATCGCTGCTCGCCTACACCGGTTTCCTCGGGCTGATCGGAGTTCCCTACGCCCTGGTGCTGGGCACAGCGGGCGGCATGATGGAGTTCATCCCAGTAGTTGGACCTCTGGTGGCAGCCCTGCTGATCGTCAGTGTTTCGCTGCTGATGAGTTATCCGCACTGGCTGGTGGTGGTTATTTTCCTTGGAGTCTGGCGCCTGATCCAGGACTACGTGGTTTCCCCGCGCGTGCTGGGGCGGAGCATGGAACTCCACCCGTTGGCCGCGATCTTTGGCGTGCTTGCCGGAGGTGAGATCGCGGGCGTATTAGGTGTATACCTTTCGATTCCAGTGATGGCCAGCTTGCGCATCGTGTGGCGACGTTGGCGCCTCTATGCCGAGAAACGGCGCTTCGGGCCGCTCAACGAGTATTCCTTCCCTACGGATTTTGCGCCTCGAAAGTAGTCGGGACCGCAGTCAGAGAGATCAGTTACTCACCTCGCCCGCTGCAACACATTTAGCCCGCAACGGGGTTCCATCTCATCTCCGATGTGTCAGGAGTACTCACCTATCGTGCCCTTTGTTGCCCCCCCCGAATTGCCTTAAATAACAGTCACGACCGTCTCGCACACCTACCTCCACCTGGGCCACCGCCCATGCGGCGATGTCGGCCACAAATCTGATTGCCAGGAGGTTAATGAAGCTTATGCTTAAGACGATATCTCTATTCGCCGGTGTGAAGTCGATCCCCCCAGTAACAATACCCGAGTCAAGGTCGGCGGTATCTAAGCGACAAGCGGGGACGCACAAATTGAATCGCAAGATAAAGACTCTGGGTGCGTTCCCGCAAATAGATATGGAGGTGATCACGATGCTGAAGCAAACTAGAGGCCTCATAGTTAGCATTTGCTTGTGTTCGGCCGCAGGCTGGGCCCAGCACGTCGACGTGCGAGATTCACATAATGCTCCGCCTGCTCGGAAGTTGACTGTCGTGACACACGCCAAGGCAGAAGACCTGGCCCACAACATCGTGGGATATCCGCAATGTGACAGTGACGGGAACATATACGCCCTGACGGACTATGATGCCAGATCCGCCATTGATAAATTCAACCCTAGGGCAACCCAGCTGTCTCTCAAACCCCCGCCGCGACCGTCGCCTCGGGCTTGGTGTTTCTCAGGAACTCTGCCGCGGCCTCGGGCAGAACGGTGTTGATGAACATCCCTGAGCCCAGCTCAAATCCCGCAACCCGCGTCAGACGCGGAATCACGCTCAGGTACCAGTGGAAGTACTTCACGCCCACGCATTCGGCCGGAGCGCTGCGGATGGTGTAGTTGAAGTCGGGATTGTTGAGTCCATGGTAAAGCTTGCCAAGCAGGCTGCGCAGCACGCGGCCCAGATCCGTGATCTCTGCCGAACTGATATCGCCAAAGCTGGCCATGTGCCGGCGCGGATAAATGTGCGTACAGAACGGCGTGGCCGAGGCAAACAACTCCAGCGCTACAAAGTGCTCGGTGGCCATGACTACACGCTTTTCTTCGCCTAACTCTTCGCCCACCATCTGACAGAACATGCACTCGCCGTATTCATCGTAGTGACTGAGCGCCTGCTGGAAGCGCTCGCGGACCTGATGGGAGATGACCGGGGTCGCCACCAGTTGGGAGTGCGGATGCTCCAGGCTGGTGCCGGCATCACGACCGTGATTCTTGAAGATGGTGACGTGCGCGATGCGGTGATCGTGACTGAGTTCGTCATACCTCGTCTTGTACACACGCAACACCTGAGACACGTGAGCGTCGCTCATCAAAGGCATGAATTGCGAGTGATCGGGCGTCTCAATGATGACGTCGTGTATGCCAAACCCGTTAATGCTGCGGCGGGAACGATGAATGGTACGAGTGGGTTCGATGTCGCGGGCCAGGGCCGCAAATCGGTTCGGCACCATGCGCACTTGCCATGGGCCGTTGGCGTTTGCCGGAACTCGCAGCACTTCGGGTGGAGTCAGGTTCTCATTCCCCGGACAAAATGGGCAGGACGGCACGAAGGATGGGACGGTCTTGGGCTCCTGATGAACCACCAGGTCTTCCGGCCGCTTGGCTCGTTCGGTGGCGATGATGACCCATTCCTTGGTAAAAAAATTCTGGCGTAATTCCGGCATGATTACTCCTCTGGTTCGTTATGGAATGAAAACACACAATGTGATCAACCACGGCTCCCGGCTACGGTCTCGGTCGCGGATGATGTGTCCTTCCATCCGACCCGGGGAAACCGTCCGTTCCTCGCTGTTGTAAAATCCGAATCAATACTCATGCAGACCAAGATCCCCATTGGCATCCTCGGCGCCACCGGTATCGTGGGACAACGCTTTGTCCAGATGCTGGAACGCCATCCCTGGTTCGAAGTGGCCTGGCTGGCGGCCTCAGACCGCTCTGAGGGCCGGCCGTACAGCGAAGCCGCTCGCTGGAAGCTAAAGACCCCGATTCCCGCACCGGTGGCCGCGCTGCAGGTCTCTCCGGCCAAGCCCGATGGCGCTCCGAAGGTCATTTTTGCCGCGCTCGATGCCAGCATCGCCGCCGAACTCGAACCGCGCTTCGCAGCCGCGGGCTGTGCGGTGATCACCAACTCGAGCGCTCTGCGCATGCAAGCCGACGTGCCCTTAGTCATTCCTGAAGTCAATCCCGAGCACATCAAGCTGCTCGAATGCCAGGCATGGCGACGGGAGTCGGGCGGCTTCGTAGTGACCAATCCCAACTGCTCCGCAATTGGCCTGGTGATGGCTCTGGCTCCATTGAAACAGCGCTTTGGCATTGAAACGGTGATGGCCGTCACAATGCAAGCGGTCAGTGGTGCTGGTTACCCCGGGGTGGCGTCGCTGGATATCCTGGGAAACGTCATCCCCTACATCGCCAAAGAAGAAGAAAAAATGGAGGAGGAGGCCCGCAAGCTGCTGGGACGACTGAACGGCTCGCGCATCGAGCCGGGTGACTTTGGCATGAGCGCCCAGTGCAACCGCGTGGCGGTGGAAGATGGACATACCGAATCGGTGTCCGTGAAACTGAAAAAGAAAGCCAGGCCGGAGGAGATGATTGCGGCATGGAATGAGTTCCGCGGTGTGCCCCAGCAATTACAGCTGCCCAGCGCTCCGAAAGAGCCGCTCGTCTACCTGAGCGGTGCGGATCGACCGCAACCCCGGCTGGACGCGGACTTTGGAGCTGGCATGACCGCTACGGTAGGGCGTTTGCGTCCCTGTGGCGTGCTCGATTGGAAGTTTACCGTGCTATCGCATAACACCATCCGCGGCGCGGCTGGAGCGGCTTTGTTGAACGCTGAATTGCTCAAGGCGCAGGGATACCTCGGATGAGTTGGCTCACCACGAAGACACGGAGGCACGGAGATTTCTCATCTCTTTTCTCCGTGCCTCCGTGTCTCCGTGGTGAAAAAGCTGGTCGGAGCCGCCGCCCATGATCGTGATGAAATTTGGCGGCACCTCGGTGGAGGATGCGCGGGCCATCGAGCGCTCCGCCGACATCGTCAAAAACCGCCTGCAAGACCAGCCGGTGGTGGTGGTCAGTGCCATGGCCAAGGTCACCGACCAGCTGCTGGCCATGGGACGCGCCGCAGGATCCGGCGATCGGGAATCCGCGTTGAAGCTCTCCCGCGCGCTGCGCGAGAGACATTACAACACCGCCGGCGAGTTGCTGGGCACCGGCGTCTTTACCCAATTTCACAGCGAGCTGGAAGCAGAATTTGATGCGCTGGATGAACTCTTGCGCGGCATCGCGGCGGTCGGGGAGTTGACGCCTCGCACCATGGATGTGGTCGCCGCTTACGGCGAGTTGTTATCCAGCCGGATCATCGCAGCGGCTTTCTCCGGGCGGGGGATGGATGCCAGCCTGGTCGATTCGCGGGAGTGCATCGTCACCGACAACAATCATACCCGCGCGGCTCCGCTGGTGGAAGAAACCAACCAGCAGTTGAAGAGTCGAGTGAAACCGCTTCTGGACACTGGCCGGGTACCGGTGATGGGTGGATTTATGGGAGCGACCCGGGCGGGAGTTACCACCACCATCGGCCGTGGCGGATCGGATTTCTCGGCGTCTATTGTGGGCGCCGGCCTGGACGCAGAACGGATCGAGATATGGACCGATGTGGACGGCATGATGACCACGGATCCGAACATCTGTCCCGATGCCAGGAGAATTCGCGTCATCAGCTTCGACGAAGCTGCCGAACTGGCATACTTCGGCGCCAAGGTCCTGCATCCGGCGACGGTGCTGCCCGCTATCCAGAAGAACATCCCGGTATACATTCTGAATTCCCGAAATGCGGATTGCGAAGGTACCCGCATACAGGCTCGCGCGCCACACTGCCGGAACTTTTTCAAGGCGATCGCGGCTAAAAAGCGCATCACAATCGTAGACGTGGCTGCGCCGCGGATGCTGCTGGCCCATGGGTTTCTGCGCGCCATTTTCGAGGCTTTTGACCGGCACCGCGTGCCGGTGGACGTGGTTTCGACGTCGGAGGTTAGCGTGTCGCTCACCGTGGACTCGAACGAGTCCATCCCGGCCCTGGCGTCGGATTTGGCCAAACTGGCGGACGTGAAATACGAAGGCCGCAAGGCGATTGTCTGCCTGGTGGGAGAGAATCTGCGGGAGACTCCAGGGATTGCGGCGCGGGTATTTGGAGAATTGTCGGATGTAAAGATTCGCATGATTTCTCAGGGAGCCTCGGAGATTAACCTTACCTTCGTGATTGAGGAGGATGATGTGCCGGAGGTCATTCGCCGGTTGCACCGGACTTTCTTCGCAGAAGTGGATCCGGCGGTGTTTGCTTAGGAGAGAAAAACCCAAATCGCAGAGATCGTTGAGAAGGGACCCAGAGATCGCCGGAAATCTCGGGGCTCTCGGCGGGTTTTCTCAGTGGACTTTGCGATTTAAGATGTGCTGCCATGAACATCCTTTTGCTAGGTCGCGGAAAAACCGGGGGACTGGTGGCGGAAGTAGCTCGCCAGCGCAAACACCACTTCGAGGTGATGGGCGCGGCAGAGAATCCCCAGGGCTCGGCCCTGACTCCCAAACGGCTGGGTGGCATTGATGTAGTTATCGATTTCACGACTCCCCACGCCGTGCTGGAGAACATCGAGGCCTGCGCAAGGGCTGGCAAGAACATGGTGGTGGGAACGACCGGCTGGCATGGGGAAATGGAGCGTGTGCGTGGCGTTGTTGAGCGGGCCGGCACCGGCTGTGTCTTCGCAGCGAATTTCTCCGTAGGCGTAAATCTGTTCTTCGATGTTGTCCGGGCAGGCGCAGCGGCCATGCGCCAGCATTATCTCGGACAGATCTTCGAGCGGCATCACGTGCATAAGAAAGACGCGCCTTCGGGCACCGCGGTGGCAATTCAGAGAATCGTGAAGGAGGCCTGCGGGCACGACTTGGAGATCATTTCCTTCCGCGAGGGTGAAGTAGTGGGTATGCACGAAGTCATGCTCGATTCGCCTAACGACACGATCTATCTCTGCCACGACGCCAAGTCGCGGCGCGGATTCGCCGAAGGCGCGGTTCGCGCGGCGGAATGGGTCGCAGGAAAAACCGGCTTCTTCGATTTCAAGGATATTTGGCGGGAATTGTAAAGATCATTTCGGGCGGGACGGCAGGCCCATCTTCTACTATGCAAGAATTTTCACTCAACTTCCATTAGGCGTATCTTTATCCTATGCAACTGCGCGGATGCGGTACTGCACTGGTCACTCCGTTTCATCAGGACGGCTCGGTTGATGAAGCTGCCCTGCGCAACCTGGTTGCCTGGCAGGTGGAATCGGGTATCGATTTCTTGGTTCCCTGCGGCACCACCGGGGAAACTCCTACCCTTTCGCATGATGAGTGGCTGCACGTCATAGATGTGACCGTAGAAGTGGTGGCAGGACGTGTGCCGATTCTTGCGGGAGCAACGTCGAATTCCACCAACGATGCGGTGGCCAAAGCCAAAGAAGTCGCGGCGCGGCCGGGCGTAGATGCGATTCTGACCGCGTCGCCCTACTACAACAAACCAACCCAGGAAGGGCAATACCGGCATTTTCGCGCCATCGCTGAGGCCGTTGAGAAGCCGTTGATCCTGTACAACGTTCCGGGCCGCACCGGCGCAAATATCGAGCCGGGCACTCTGGCGCGGCTGGCGGAGGTGCCGAACATTGCCGGCGTGAAAGAGGCCAGCGGCAACATGTCCCAGATTGCCGAGGTGTGCAACGCGGTACCGGAGACCTTCCTGGTTTTCTCCGGCGACGATGCCATCACCTTGCCGGTAATCGCTCTGGGCGGCGTAGGCATCATCTCGGTCGCGTCGAATGAAATTCCCCATGAAATGGCGGAGATGACGCGCACGGCTCTGAACAACGATTGGGTTGCTGCCCGCAGTCTCCATCGCAAATATTTGGCATTGATGCAGGCAAACTTCATCGAATCAAATCCCCTGCCGGTCAAGGCAGTCTTAGCCATGATGGGCAGGATCGAAGAAAACTACCGACTGCCGCTGTTGCCGATGCGGCGCGATACGCGGTCTCGCTTGCAGAAGATCGCGACCGAGGCGGGGCTGGTCATGAAGCCTGCAGCGCCCGCGGCCGAAGCGGTCGAATTCTTCGTATACGAGAACTGGCTGGCGGGGCCGCACAAGATCGTGCTGCACCGCAGCACCTGCGGACAGTGCAATCATGGCAAAGGCCGCCCCTCCGGACACGATGCCAACCACGCGCGCTGGCACGGACCTTACACCACGCTGGCGGAGGCCCGCGAGGCCTCGCTGAATATGCAGAACATTTTGATCCGCAGCGAGTGCAAGTGCATTTAGGGATTGTTGATTGCGCGATTGTTGATTATTGATTCTCTTGACATTCAACAATCAACCATCTTCAATCAACCATCTCATGCAATCTTTCCAGGCCGCCATTGAACGCCTCGCATCCCTCGGAGAAATCGAGGGCAATCCCGAGGCGCGCCGCACCTTTGTCGAATTCCGCGACGCGTTGACCCAGGGAACAATTCGTGCCGCAGAAAAACAGGATGGCCGCTGGGTAGCCAACCCCTGGGTGAAACTCGGCATTCTGCTGGGGTTTCGGCTGGGTGTGTTGCAAGAGGTGAGTGATTCCGCACTCTCGTTCGTGGACAAGGACACCTTTCCTGCCCGGCGTTTCACAGTGAATGATCGCGTGCGGGTCGTGCCGGGTGGATCTTCCATCCGTACGGGAGCCTACGTCGCCCCCTCGGTGATCTGTATGCCTCCGATGTTTATCAATGTGGGTGCTTATGTGGACGAGGGCACGATGGTGGATTCGCACGCCCTGGTAGGCTCCTGCGCGCAAATTGGGAAGCGGGTGCATCTGAGCGCCGGGGCCCAGGTCGGCGGAGTTCTCGAACCTGTAAATGCAGTGCCAGTCGTGATTGAAGACGATGTCCTGGTGGGCGGCAATTGTGGCATATACGAAGGCACGCTGGTCCGCGCTCGCGCGGTGCTCGGCGCCGGCACAATTTTGACGCGCTCGACGCCACTCTATGACATCGTGCGCGGCGAGGTGTATCGCGCCAGCGATGAGTCTTCGCTGGAGGTTCCTGAAAACGCCGTGGTCGTCCCGGGTTCGCGGGCGGTGAAAAAAGGTCCCGCTGCGGATTGGAATTTGTCGTTGTACACGCCGGTCATCGTGAAATATCGCGACCAGAAGACGGACCGCGGGATTGAGTTGGAGGAGTGGCTGCGATGAACCGCGGTAGAGACGAGCCTCGCCACGGCTCCGGCGGCGTCCTAAGGCGTGGTGTATGGAGCCAGCCAGCCGCCGAAAGTGATCGCTTGAATCTCTGCCGCTGGACGGAACACGCGGTGAGCCGCGTTTCTACGGTGATGTCCTTAACGCTCAGGCGCTCCCGGCGACGAGATGGTTAGCGGCGATCCTTTCTTGAGCGCTGCGGCGGTTATCCGCTGGCGAATCTCCAGATGCTTTTGCCGGAAGTGGAACAGGGCGCGCTCGCCCCAGGCGCGCACGAAATAATAATTCAAGCCCGCTCCAATCACGGAACTGGCAAGCGGAATTAGGCGTCCCGACCACTTTTCCACCACTTCCCCACTGGCTTGCACGGCAATTCGTTGAATGACCTTCGGTACGAACTTATTCACTACTTCCTTTTCCAATAGTTCGCGGCTGATGTCGACGCCGGCGGCGCTGGCAGCTGCGATCCAGAGTTCCGCCACCTCTTCGTCCGTGTTGTATTCGAAGCCGTAGAGCAAGCTGAGCTTTTGGACGGTGCGCATGGTGATGCCGGCGAGGATGCTGAGATCGGGAACGATGGTCAGCACGCCGCCCAGTCCCAGCCCCGCGCCTTCGGCCGCTGCCATCTTCATGCCGCTGCGAATGATGTGCTGCGCCAGGTCATCCAGAGCGTCGAGTTCCACTGAATAGACCCCCTGAAAGCTGGCGATGGGCAACCCGTAGGCGGCCCGGAGCTGAATCAGAAAATTCCCCGGTTCCACTTTCACGGTTTCGTAGGCATGCTGAAACGCGTTACGCAGCGTGCCTTCGACTCGTCGTCTTACCCACGATTTCCGGATCTGTTCCGTCATCTACTATGACCTTAACGCAGGGCAGCGGGTAGTGGCTAGTGGGCAGTGGCTAGTGGACAGAGATTAGCTGCTCCTCATTTGAGACCTGTCATCCTGAGCGGAGAAGCTGCTTGGCGAAGCGAAGCAGCTTCGGAGTCAAAGGACTCCTTACAGAGTGACGACGAACCTCGAAAGGCGTTCTCCCGATGCTCCGCACGCGGCACGGGCAGAATTCCCTGCGCAGCCAGAATGGTTTTCACCGCCAGCCCCTGGCCACTGGCCACTGCTCTTCTGTGCTAGCATCAGGGGTTCCCTATGGCATCTGGAAAGCTACATATCGTCCCGCTGGGCGGGCTGGGCGAGTTCGGCATGAACTGCATGGCCGTCCGCTGGGGTGACGACATTATCGTCATCGATGCCGGCCTGATGTTTCCGGAAGCCGAGCTGCTGGGGGTGGACATCGTTGTCCCCGAGATCTCGTATCTCATCGAAAATCGGCACCGTGTCAAGGGCATCATTCTCACTCACGGCCACGAAGATCACATCGGCGCGCTTCCCTGGATACTTTCCGAACTGAACGTTCCGGTCTGGGGCACGGAGTTCACGCTCGCCTATGTGGAAGACAAATTGGAAGAGCACGAACTGCTCGAAGACGCCGACCTGCGCGAGATGCGGGCCGACGAGCGCTTCAAGGTCGGCCCATTTACCATTCATCCCATTCATGTAACTCACAGCCTGGTCGATTGTGTGGCCCTGGCGATTCACACGCCGCTCGGCGTAATTCTGCATACCGGCGATTTCAAAGTCGATCCCACGCCCACCGACAACAAACTGTTCGATCTGCACTCCTTCGCCGAATACGGCAAGGAAGGCGTGCTGGCGCTGTTTCAGGACTCCACCAATGTCGAGCGCAAGGGCTACACACCAAGCGAGCGGGCGGTGCGGCGGAAGTTCGATGAGGTTTTTGCGCGGACGCAGCGGCGCCTGTTCAT